>Ga0081540_1001349_pt1 | contig 21357 bp, 12 predicted proteins | sample TabmetS2T1R1_FD_71024 | JGI IMG/M metagenome (GOLD analysis project Ga0081540, IMG submission 71024) | Tabebuia heterophylla rhizosphere microbial communities from the University of Puerto Rico - S2T1R1 | ecosystem: Host-associated > Plants > Roots > Rhizosphere ... | reverse complement strand
GAACAGCCCCACCCCGAACAGCTCGCCCTCCCACGCCACCTTCAGCAGGGCCCGCTCGCTGCGATCCTTGCCGAAGCGTTCCTTCTCCATGAACGTCATGACACGCTCCCCCTCCCACACGCCCCGCTCCTATGCGACACAGGTGCCGCGCCCGCCGGTGCACAGGCGGACCGCCGGGGGCGTCTAACTCAACCCTCGTCGATCTCCCCGGAGCGCGCATCCCCCCAGATGGGTGAACACCCCGCGCACTGGATAGATGGCCGCAATCGCCCGCTTCATACCCCGTCTCAATCGCGGGGAACTCGTTAGCGGTGTGTCCCCTCCACCGCCTTCCATTCCTCCTCAAGGAGCCTGCATCACCTGGTGAGCGCCGGGCGGCCTGTGGCGGGCAAGCGGCTCGCATCCGATGCCGTTGATGCCCTGACCACGGTGACCGTCTGCGTGACTCTGACTGGCTGGAAAGACGGCTGACAGCAGAGCGTGAGCTGCGTGCTGCTGATGAGCCCATCGGATCTGCGGATCGGTGTCCGGATGCCCGACCCGCCGCCGTGGGTCGGCCCCCCAAGGGCCGCAGCCCGCCGCGAGCGGTGCCGGGCGCGGCGGAGCGCAGCGGAGCCGCCTTGATCTGGACGCGGGCACCGTCGCGGTCTACCGGTCGGTGCGCGCTAAAGGAGACACCAAGACGCGGCGGTCGCGGCGATTCCTCCAGCTGCCCAGGAAGGTCGTCACGGCGCTGCGGGCACATCGCACGCGGCAGACAGCGGAACGGCTGCGGGCTGGTGATGCATGGCAGGATCACGGGCTTGTCTTCTGCCGTGAGGATGGCACTGCCCTGGATCGCTGGCAGGTGCGGCGGGAGCTTGGCCAGATCACCAAGGCGGCCGGGCTAGGAGAGCAGTGGACTCCCCGTGAGCTGCGTTATTCGTTCGTGTCGATTCTCAGCGCGAGTGGCGTGCCGCTGGAGGACATCAGCCAGCTCGTCGAGCATGTTTCTACCAACGTCACCGAGACGGTGTACCGGCACGAGATCCGGCCGACGCTGACCAAGGGTGCGGCGGCCATGGACAAGATCTTCGGGAAGGCGCCGGGATCCGCTTAGGGTGGGTGGCTCCCGTTATGGCTCCCGAAGATCGAAAGAGGCCTCCGATCGGAAGTCCGGAACCTCTCTGACCTGCATCTTCTGGTCGGGACGGCCGATTTGAACCGGCGACCCCTTGACCCCCAGCCATGCATACCTATCCCCACCACCAGGTCGCTATCACGATCCCGCAGGTCACGCCGCGCACAGGTGAGCAGAACAGAGCCGCATAGAGCGGTCACGAGCGCTAGTGGTTCCCAGTTTGTTCCCAGCCGTCGCAACGACAGCCGGTTCAGCACCGCTGACAGGAACTGCCGGGAGGCGGGCCCGTCCGATGACGAAATGTAACTGTATGCGGACCTGCCGCCGCTCCTGATACGCCGCTATGGACGGCCAGTCCTCTTTCTGCGGTCATCGGTTGGGTGGCTCAGATCGGGCCAATCTGGGACGGCGGGGCGGCCGCCTGGAGCAGCAAGGACGCGCACTCATGCGGATGAGAGCAAGTTCCGTCTGCGCATCCTTATGCAGAGGCCAGCATCTCCATTCGTTGGACCAGATCTGCCTTGTCGTCCCCATCACTGCAGAGTTGTCTTTATCCCTGACTGCCTCTTAAGCGACAGTACGCTCGCCCAGGCGGGTTTCCTTTGCCAGCGCTTGACACAGCTGATACGAGCACGGCACGGTTGTCTGGTCGGCGGGTTGAGTGGCAGGCAGCCCTGCCCCAACCGTAGCCGTGGAATCGGATCTGGGGGGAGACTGTCGTGGAGCTCGCGTCGATCACCGACCAAACCGTGGTCAACCGGAAAACGGCAATCTACAGCGGACTGGCCGCACTGACTGCCCTGGTGTTGCCTCGGCAGGTACGAGCACAAGCGAAGACTCAGCCCGGCGATTCTTTCGTCCTCCTCCTGAAGGGGCTCTACCAGCCCGTGACTCACGGACCCGACCTCGGTCTCTCGACGGTCGACCTGAGTGACGGGTCGTACTCAACAACGCGGATCTATCCTGTTCAGGGAACTCCGGGCAGCCAGAACCCCAACAAGCCTATCGGCCGCTTCTACCAGCAGTTCGACGGGGACTTGTGTGCGTATCACATCCCCGGAGGCTCGTTTGCGATGCGGTTCACAGGTAGCGATTACGTTTTTGTTGACGACGGGCACGGTGGGCAGTTCTTGGAAGGAACCTTCGAGCTGACGATCCTGGAGGGGACAGGGATCTATAAGCCCTTCGCAGGCGGCCACAACCACATGGTCGACAAGCTGCACTTCCTCGCCTCCGGCGGCGTCGACGAGTACTGCTTCTGCTTCATCAGCCGCCCATGAGCAACACCTAGCGAGCCCGAACCGCGCATCTGGTCTCAAATACAAGGAGGCCCGATTCGGCGGGGTCTCCTCCTCGCCGCTCGGCCTCATGGCGGGCATCACCACGGCAGGGTTCAAGGGACATTTGCGGACGCTGGCTCATGCGAGCGTGTCGTCCAGATTCAGCGGATCGTGTCCGGGGCAGCCGGGAAGACCGATGACGCCAGGGACTTCATGCGAGAACTCGAAGACAAGCGCAAGCCCGACTACGACCGGTCTGAGCGGCGGCTCGGCGCCCCATTATCAAGACTTCTCCTCACCGTTGGCATCGCACCACGGCCGAGCCACAGGCGGCCAAGGCCGTATGTTTATGCATCGCCAGCACTCGGCGTGACCGCCCGCTTTCTGCCGCGATCCGCGCTTTGGACTGTTGCAGATCAGTTGCCGGGCGGACTAGCGTCGCGCATCACCCGACGGAGGACACAGCACTACGGTCCTGTCGGGTCCCACCTGATGGTTGACGTCGCGGTCTCAGTTGCGCGACAGGTGGACTGGGAAACGTTGCTGGTCTTGCGGGACCAGGGCCGGTTGGCCTTCAAGTTGCGGATGGGCCGTGTGGTGGTCGGGTGACGGTGCGGGGTCCTCCTTCGGTCTCGTGCGCGATCGTGCAGCGTTAGGTGCGCTCTGCCGCTTCGCTGCTGCTCAGACCGCTCGAACTTCGGCGAGCCGTTTGACTGCGTACTGGTCGGTCCCGCTGGGGTCCCAGCAGACGGCGGCTTCCCATGCGGCCGATGCTTGCGCGGCGATGTCGTACGCGTCGTCGTCGAGGCCGGCGGCGTTGTGCGGCAGCGCCAGGTCGAGGTCGGGGACGTCGACGTGCGACTCGTCCCAGTCGATCATCGCGACGCGATCCGCGGTCATGCGGATGTTGCCCGGGTTGGGGTCGCCGTGGACGACGCACGTCGTGCGACCGGTGAGTCGCGCCCACGCTGCTCGGCATCGAACGACACCCTCAGGCGGCATCGCGCCGAGGTCGACCTTCGTCCCGGTCTCGGCGTGCAGAAGGTCGGACGACGATCGCCAGCCCGGGCGCTGGGGCCAGCCGTGTGTGAACCGATGCAGCTGGCGGAGTGTGCCGGCGACGCGACGCCAGTCGGCTTCGGTCTCGGGCGGTTCGCCCTCCACGTAGGTCATCACCACCAGACCGCCGGCGAAGTGCCGGCCGTCCGTGGTCGAGATCGGCACCGGCACCGGCATCCCTTCACGGTGGAGGTATCGCAACAGGTCGGTCTCCCACGCGAGATCAGCGTCGCTGCGCTGGCCGAGACGACCGACCGCGAGGTGCCCGTTGACGCGCACGCTCCACACCTCGTTGATGCCAACTCCGCCGGTGAGCGGTTCGCTGCGAACGACGTCGTCACCCCACTGCTCGAGTGCCTCCCATCCCACCGGCCACATCTTCGCGGATTGTCATGAAGCGCTCAACGAGATTACGAACCCGACCGCCGTCCTCGCCGGCATGCGTGGTCGGATAGTAAGGCCCGGCTCAGGCCCGCTTCCCCGGGGCTGACCAGGGCCGGTTGGCCTTGAGGTTGCGGACCGCCCGGGTGGTCGTTCGGGTGACGGTGCGGGGTCCCCCTTCGGTGTCGATGGTCAGGGTGGTGTCGGCGACGTGGACGGTGACGGTCCGTCCGGCCTGGGCTCGGCCGAGGGCGATACCTGGCCAACCACACGTGCAGGGTCTGCCGGGAAACACCGGCCTTCGCGGCGACCTCGGTCACCAGCTCGTCCTCCCGGGCGGCGGCGTATTCGGCGAAGGAGCCGCGGGCGATGCCAAACACCTCCTCGCCAGCCCGGAACCTCGTGACGTCAGTGCCGGTCGCGACCGTGCCCGCCACGTCCAGCCCGGGCACAGGAGTTTAGGCCCGCGCAGATCTGGAACCGGTGAATCGCGAAGTTGAGATCCCGTAGGTGGCCATCCTTTATTGCGGTTTCGCTCCAACGTTGCTGAGCGTGCCGCCGCGGATGCTGCGCGCGCGCCGGGAAAATCACCGGGGTTGCCCGCCGGTGTTGGCGCCGGGGATGGCCTTCGCGCCCTCGAATCGAGCCCCGCAGGCTGCTTAGGATGGATTCGTGCTCTACGGGCGGCAGGGGGAACAGGAGCGCGTGCGCGCGCTGCTGGAGGCAGCCCGGGATCGGCGTAGCGGCGCCTTGCTCGTCGTCGGCGAGCCGGGGGCAGGCAAGTCGGCGCTATTGGATGAGGCACGAGCAGAAGTGAGCGGCATGGCGGCGCTCGAGGCCCGGGGGGTCGAGTCGGAGTCGAGGCTGCCGTACGCGTCGCTCTACCAGCTCCTCCGTCCCGCGCTCGGCGCGCTCGAGCGGATCACGCAAGCGCAGGCTGCGGCGCTCGAGAACGCACTTGGGCTGGGCGAGGACGCCGCCCCGGATCTGTACCGTGTGCCGCTCGCGGTGCTGACGCTGCTTGCGGAGGTGGCCGAGGAGCGGCCGCTGCTTTGCATCGTCGACGACGCGCAGTGGATCGACCACGACTCGGAGCAGGCGCTCATTTTCGCCGCGCGGCGGCTGCATGCCGAGGGAGTGGCGATGCTGTTCGCTGCGCGTGAGGGTGAGTTCCAGCCGGACGTGCTGCCCGAGTTGCGCCTACGGCCGCTGGACGTCGTGGCGGTGCGGGAGTTGCTGTCCGACCGTTCGGGCGCAGCTGTGGCGGAGGACGTCGCGCGCCGCGTGGCGGCCGCGACCGGAGGCAACGCGCTGGCGGTTGCCGAGCTCGCCTCGCTGCTGACACCCGCGCAGCTCGCGGCGCGCGAGCCGTTGCCGCTGCCGCTGCCGCTGTCAAGGGGGGTCGAGCGCCTCTTCGCCGAGCGGGTGCGGGCGCTTGCGCCGAGCACGCAGCAGCTGCTCGTGGTCGCGGCCGCGGACGACACGGCAAAGCCGGAGGTCGTGCTCGGCGCGGCGGAACGCCTGGGGCTGGACGTCTCCGCGCTCGACGCGGCAGAGCAGGCAGACCTCGTCCGCGTCGACGCGGTTGAGGTGCGTTTCCGGCATCCGCTCGTCCGGTCAGCGATCTACGGAACCGCGCCGTTTTCGGCCAGACGTGCCGCCCACACCGCGTTGGCCGAGGTGCTGAACGAAGCGGGGGAGATCGACCGCTACGCGTGGCACCGGGCGGCGGCGACGTTCGGGCACGACGAGGAGGCGGCGCGAGAGCTCGAGCAGGCAGCGCGGCGGGCGCGGACGCGGAGCGCTTTTGCCGCCGCCGCTGGGGCGTGGGAGCGCGCGAGCGAGCTGTCGGCATTGCCGGGGGAGCGAGGGCGCAGGCTGGCTGAGGCCGCGACCGACGCCTGGCTGACCGGGTTGATGCCGGAGGCGGCACGCTTGCTCGCCGCTGCGGAGCCGCTGGTGGCCGATCCGGTCTTGCTCGCGAACTGTCATCGCCTGCGCGGGTCGATCGAACTCGCGGCCGGGACAACCACGTCGGTCGTGAAGATGCTCGTCACGGGCGCGGAACGGTTGGCGGAGGTCGACCCGCGGCGAGCGCTCGAGCTGCTGGCACTGGCAGCGGAGGGAGCTTCGCTGGCGCTGGACGCCGAGGCCGCGCGGGAGATCGCCACGCTTGCCGAGTCGCTGGACGTCGGCGGCGACGAGCACGACGAGTTCTTCATCGGCCTGCTCATCGGCTTCGCTCAACAGCTCTCCGGCGACGTGCGGACGGGGATCGCGACGATCCGTAGGGCGCTTGCCGCCGCCGAGGACGAAGCCGACGATGTCGACCTCATGCTCGCGGCGGGTCGCGCCGGGTTCTACGTCGGCGACGACGCCGCCGCGCACCGCTTCCACGACCGCATCGTGTCGCGCGCGCGCTCGATCGGATCCGTCGGCTGCCTGGCGATCGCCGGAACCCGGGTCGCGCTCGCGGAGATGCTGGTGGGGCGGTGGACGGCCGCGAACGCGACGGCGGAAGAAACGGCGCGGCTCGCGCGGGACACCGGGCAGTCCGAGTTGGAGGCACACGCGCTGGTTTGGCGTGGATTGATCGCCGCCTGGCGTGGCGATGAGGAGCGCTGCCGTGAGTTCGTCGAGCGGGCGCGCGCGATCACGGCCACGCACCCGATGGGTTTGATCGACGACGCGGCGCGGTGGGCGCTTGGCGTGCTCGAGCTCGGCGCCGGCCGGGCCGAGGGGGCATTCGCGCAGCTCGAGCCGATCGCGCACCCGGTGGTCGCGTTGCTCGCGTCGCTCGACCGGATCGAAGCGGCGGCGCGGGCGGGCCGCCCGGAGGCGCAAGGGTGGCTGGAGGAGCTGAGCGCCTTCGCGGCGGCGTCCGAGGCGCCGTGGGCGCGCGGCCGCGTCGCCCACTGCCGTGCCCTGCTCTCGGGCGTGGCGGAGGAGGCCGAGTCGATGTTCGAGGAGGCGCTCGCCGAGCACGCGCGCGGGGAGCGGGCGTTCGAGCGCGCGCGCACCGAGCTCGCCTACGGTGCGTTCTTGCGCCGGCAGCGGCGCCGCGTTGACGCGCGCGAGCACCTCCGCGCGGCGCTGGAGACCTTCGACGCGCTCGATGCCATGCCGTGGTCGAGCCGGGCGAGAGGCGAGTTGCGCGCTAGTGGTGAGACCGCGCGTGCGCGGCGCGAGCAGCCGGCCTGGGCGAAGCTGACGCCGCAGGAGATCCAGGTCGCTAAGTTCGTCTCGCAGGGCCTGTCGAACCGTGAGGTCGGGGCGCAGCTGTTCCTCAGCCCGCGCACCGTCGACTTCCATTTGCGCAATGTGTTCGCGAAGATGGGCATCTCGTCGCGGACGGAGCTCGTGGCGCTCCGGCTTGAGACGCAACGCCCCCCGGGCTCGCCCATCAACGCGTAATCCGGCGACGAACCCGGTGGTTTTGCCGGTGCGCGCGGGATGCGGTCCGCGCGACGCTGGGGCACATGACCGACTGCTCCCCACTGCTCGACAGCCCGGCGCTCTGCCGGCGTGCCGCCGGCGTGCTGCCCGCGTCCGCGTTCCGCCGCGGCGGGTTCGACGAGCTCGTGGTCCGTGGCCAGGGCGCCTACCTCTGGACAGCGGGCGGCAGGCGCTTGGTTGACTACTTCTTGTCCCACGGCACGACCGTCGTCGGTCACGGCGATCCTGCGGTGAACGACGCTGCCGCGCTCGCCGCGGCCTGCTGCGGCCGGACCAGCGTAGGGGTGCAGCGGGGCGAGGTGGAGCTGGCGGAGCAGATCGTCGCGTGGTTGCCCTCGGCGGAGAAGGTCGCGTTCGTCACCGGCGGCGGCGAAGCCCTCCGCCGCGCGGTCGGGTTGTCGCGCGCAGCGATTGGCCGACACCGGATCCTGAGGTCCAACATCGGCGACCCCGGCGCGCATACCGCGTTCGCCCGGCACGGGCACGAGGTCGCGGCAGTTGTCGTCGCGCCGAACCTCCACGGCGACGCGAGCGCGGCGCCAAGGAGCGCATTCCTCAAGCAGATGCGTGAGCTGACGACGCGGCACGGGTCGGTCCTCATACTCGACGAGCGGGAGACCGCGTTCCGCCATCACCTCGGCGGCTATCAGGCGATCGCTGGCGTGACGCCCGACCTCACGGTGCTCGGCGAAGCGATGGCCAACGGCCACTCGATCGGAGCGCTTGCCGGCCGCCGCGACCTGATCGACGGCCTCACCGCGCCGGACGGCTGCGAGCCGCAGGGTCCACACCCGTACGCGGTTGCCGCCGCACGCGCGACGCTTGAGTTGCTCGGCCGCGGCGGCGTGAACCGGCTCCACGAACTCGGCATGCGCCTGCGCGAGAGGCTGCGCGGCGCGATCCACGACGCGCGCGTGGATGCGACAGTGACCGGAAGCGGCCCAACGTGGCATCTCGCCTGGGGCACCGCCGATTCCGAGCGCGCCCGCGCGTTCGGAGCCGCCATGCGCGACACCGGTGCCCTGCTCCCGCTCTCGCCGATCGCGGCCTGCCACGTCTGCCTCGCCACCAGCGCCGACGACATCGACGAGATGGTCGCAGCAGCCGCGCGCGCGTTCCGCCGGCTCACGCCACAGACCCACACGAGGTCACCATGACAACGTCTTCGGACCACTTCGCGACGGATGCCGCCAGCGTGCCGAAGGCACCTGCTCCGCAATCGTTCGATCTCGGCCGGGGGCGGCCGTTCCTGAGCGCGCCCGAACAAATGAAACGGAACAACGATGCAACAGATCCAGGTCAAGACCAGGCCCCGGCCACGCGACAAAACACCGGCCGATCCGCCCACCATCAACCGCAAGATAGCGCGGATCTGGTTTCCCGAATCACAGCCACAGGCGACACGCAACTCCGCTGGCTAACGCCCCAAGCCCTACCGGGCCTGCAACCTAGCTCCCCGGGTAGCTCCCCAGGTTAACCATGCTCGCACGAGCAGAAAGGCGTTGATCATGCCACACGACATGCACCCCGACTCACCAATTGCGGGTGGGTCTTTCCCGACCGAGGCGCTCCTGGTGGGCGAGCCTGACGGCCACCGTTGCGGTCGCGCTCTTGGTGACGCTCGCCGCCCGGAAGGCGTCATCCGGGCGAAGCGCACGGCTGTCCCCATGGGCCAGGTACCCGGCGGCGCCATCCCAGGTCAGGCCGGTACGGGGCGCCTCGATCCGCGCTACCGCGCCCGGCCCGCCCTGCCCGCACCCGTCGTCTGGGGCGCCATCTGGGGCGCCCTCCAGGCGGTGTCACCGCTCGCCTTCTGGTGGCTGGAGCCTAAGACTGTCTACGCGCTCGGGCTGCCCCTCATCGCGGCGGTCTACATCGGGTTCAGTGTGGCCGATGGACGCTCGAAGGTCATCGCCGTCGAGAGCAGCATCGTCGGCTTGTTTGTGGTCGTTGCCGCGGTGAGTGTCAGCGGATCGGCGTGGCTGCTCGTGCTCGGGCTGGCCGGGCATGGCCTGAAGGATCTGTGGCAACACCGCACGCAATTCGTCCGGAACACGCGCTGGTGGCCACCGTTCTGCGCCACGGTCGACTGGGTCGCCGCCGGAATCCTCACCACCGCAATCTTGATGGGAATTCCCTTCCATGGCTAGGCAGATATCGTCGCTGCAGCCACATGGTGTGGTCCCTGCCGGTCCCGCCTTTCCCGCGACGACAGCAAGACCACTCGGCCGCGGGCGTCTCCATCCGGCCTTCACACTGTGCACGCGCCGCGGCCCGCGCTCGCGCCGTACACCCAACGTGACCCGCTACGAAACCCGAGGTAATTGATCATGCAACAGCACGCGCACGCTGACTCACCGATGTCGGCCGAGTCATTTCCGACCGATCCCTCCGGCCTGCCGGAGGCGACGCGCCCAGCGCTGGTGGAGCTGGCCGACGGCGACGACCTCCACCTGCGGATCGCCCCGGTCGCCAAACGGCTGGATGGCACCACGGTGCGGATGCTGGGCTACAACGGCTCCATTCCCGGGCCCACCCTCAAGGTCCAGCAGGGGTCGGAGGTGATTATCCATGTCACCAACGACGGCGACCTGGATGCGACCGTGCACTGGCACGGGCTGCGGCTGGAGAACGCCTACGACGGTGTCCCGCACGAGACCCAGATGCCGATCCCGGTCGGCGGCAGCTTTACCTACCGGATCCGGTTCCCCGACCCGGGCCTGTACTGGTATCACCCGCACATCCGCGAGGACTACACCCAGGAGATGGGCCTGTACGGCAACATCCTGGTCGTCCCCAACGACCTCGATTACTGGCCGCCCGCCCACCGCGACGTCCTGCTGACTTTGGATGACCTGCTGATCGAGGATGGGAAGATCGCCCCGTTCAGCCCAGTCGAGACGACCTACACGGCGATGGGCCGGTTCGGCAACGTCCTGCTGATCAGCGGCGAGCAGGACTACTCACTCACCGCCGCCGCCGGAGAGGTGCTGCGGCTGTGGCTGACCAACACCGCCAATACCCGGGTGTTCAACGTCCAGTTGCCAGGAGCGCGGATGAAGCTCGTCGGCGGCGACAGCGGCCGGGTCGAGCATGAGGAGTTCATCTCCGAGGTCATCCTCGCCCCGTCCGAGCGGGTGGTGTTCGACGTGCTGTTCGACCGGCCCGGGCAGTACGAGCTCCAGCACCGCACCCCCGACCGGACCTACCGGCTGGCCAGCATCACCGTGACCGACGGGCCGGCCGAGCCCTCGCTGGCCGGGCAGTACGAGGTGCTGCGCACCGCACCCGAGCTGGCCGCCGGACGGCAGGACCTGGATGCGTGGCTGGCCGCCCTCCCGGACAAGACGCTGGCGCTGATTGCCGAGATGGACGACATAACCGCGCCGGGGCAGGGACCGGTCCTGTACGCCTGCCCGATGCACCCAGAGGTCACCAGCGCCGAGCCGGGCCGCTGCCCGGAATGCGGCATGAAGCTGCTGGCGACGGCCGTGGCGACCAGTTACGCCTGCCCGATGCACCCGGAGGTCACCAGCGACGAGCCCGGCCGCTGCCCCAAGTGCGGCATGAAACTTCTGGTCACAACCCTTGCCAGCCCGCCAGCCGGGCGCGAGCCCGCCGCGGCGCCGGACGCACACGGCAGCCACGATGACCACGGCCATGGCCACGGTGACGACGGGGGCATCGAGTGGGAAGACGACATGGTCGCGGTCAACCGGCTCACCACCCCCGCCAACATGCGGTGGAAACTGGTAGACCGCACTACTGGCGCGGCCAACGCCGCCATCGACTGGCAGTTCACCGAAGGCGACCGGGTCAAAATCCGGCTGGTCAACGAGATGGACTCCGACCATCCCATGCACCACCCCTTCCACCTGCACGGAGCCGGCCGGTTCCTGGTGCTGGCCCGCGACGGGGTCGCCGAGCCGAACCTGGTGTGGAAGGACACGGTGCTGGTGCGCACCGGCCAGACGGTGGACATCTTGTTCGACGTGACCAACCCCGGGCTGTGGATGGCGCACTGCCACATCGCCGAGCACATGCAAAGCGGCATGATGTTCAGCTTCACCGTGGCCCGCAACCAAGGAGCGGGACGATGACCCGTCGCGAGGAACAAGCGATGCAGAACAACATGGCAGGCGATCGGCTGCTGGACGTGGCCGTGATCGGCGGCAGCCAAGCGGGCCTGGCCATGGCCTGGCATCTCACACGGCAGAACCTGCGCTTTGTGGTGCTGGAGGCCGGTCCCGAGGTCGGGCACGTCTGGCGGTCGCGCTGGGACTCCCTGACCCTGTTCACTCCTAGCCAGTACGACGCCCTGCCCGGCATGCCATTCCCCGGAGAGGCCGACACCTACCCGACCAAGGACCTGGTCGCCGGCTACCTGCAGGCCTACGCCGACACCTTTCAACTGCCTGTCCGGCTCAACGCCCGGGTCACCCACCTCAGCCGCACAGCAGAGGGCTTCGAGATCCGCACGGATGATGAGCTCTTCCACGCCCGCCAGGTGGTGGTGGCGACCGGGCCGTTCCAGGTGCCGTTCATGCCCCCGGCCGCCCAGCAGCTGGACGGCTCGGTGACCCAGCTGCACAGCGTCGGCTACCGCAACCCGGGTGCCTTGCCGCCCGGCCCGGTGCTGGTGGTCGGCGGCGGCAACTCCGGCTTCCAGATCGCCGGGGAACTGGCCACAAGCCGGCAGGTCGACCTGTCGATCGGCACGAAGCTCCCCATGCTGCCGCAGCGGCTGGCTGGCAAGGACCTGTTCTGGTGGCTCACCCGGCTCCGGCTGTTGCGGGTGTCCACCGGCTCCCGGCTGGGCCGCCGGATGTCGAGCCGGGATTTCGTCATCGGCAGCAGCCGCCGCACGCTCCGGCGAGAGAGCGTCAGGTTCCGGCCGCGGCTGACCGGCGCCGACGGGTCCACCGTCCGATTCACCGACGGCAGCACGCTGGACGTCGGTGTGGTGATCTGGGCCACCGGTTACCACCCCGACTATTCCTGGATTCACATACCCGAAGTGACACGCGACGGCCAGGTGGCCCACCAGCGCGGCGTCACCGAAGTTCCCGGCCTGTACTTCCTGGGCCTGACCTGGCAGCACACTCGCGGCTCGGCCCTGCTGGGATTCGTCAACGACGACGCCACCTACCTGACCGGCCACATCGCCGCCCGCCAGCACGTCACCACCGGCCCGGTGCCCAGCGTTCCGGCTCACAAACACTAGCGCGCAGGGCGCCGGGTGCCCGGAGGCACCTCCAGCGTCGGAGGTGCCGCGAGCGGACGGCTTTGGGCTGATGGCCGGGACGTTTGTTCTTCTGCCCTTCGCGAAGGAGCGCCGACATGACCGCAACAGGGGTGACAGGCCACGGTCCGGCCCTGCCGGGCCGTCTCGTCCGCAGCCTGCGCGGGGCAGGCTGTCCGGTGCCGCCGGGGCGCTGGTGTCGGTGCGGCCGACCATTCCTTGACGCTCCACGATTCCCAGTTCCGGCACCGCTCGACGCACTCCTCGGGCGGCAGCCCCGAGTAGGTGCATAAGTCCTCGAGCATCGCCGTCCGCACGCCGAGCACCCCGCGCAGGCGCAGGCTGGCCCGGAACATCTCCATCTCGGCGCTGGCGAACGCCTCCCGCCGCGCCTTCGGCCAGCGCTGCGGGTCGGGGGGTGGGGTCGCGGGGTCTAGCGGGTCCGGATGGGGCTCTGCTGGAGCACCGGAGGAGAGGGGAGCAGCCTCCCCAGGGCCCTCCGTGCCTGCGGCGGCACCATCCGCCGGGCCTTCGCTAAGGCTGCGCCCTGGTCCATCACCCGTCACCTCACCGTTCTCACCCGCCGCACGGCGCACCGCCTACAGACGACGGAAAGCGGCGAGTGGCCAGGGCGCCTCAGCGCGGCTACGCCCGCAGGCCCGGCCTGCAACAGCGAGCCGCCTGGCGTTGCCGGACCAGGTGCCGGAAGCCCTCTGCCACCAGGCGAAGGTCCTTACCCCCGAGGGGTATATGGTGAAGGCGTGGCGAGAGACCCTGGGCTGGGCGCTTCTCCGCGGCCGCGACCTGTCGGCGTGCTGCGGCCGGTGCGGTTACCGCCGCCGCAGGCACCGTTCGCGGTCGGCCCTGCCCTCTGGTCTCTTGCCGAGCCTCCGGCATCGGCGGGCATTCGTGCCCTGGCAGGACGATGGCGTTTCAATGACCAGCCACCCATATGCCCTGCACCCGGGCGAATGCGGGAACGCAACCAGGACTCCGCTTACCCGGGCTAAGGAGGGGAAGCCATGGCTCACCGGGAGGACGCACCTGGCGCCCAAGCGGGCGCGAGGGACGACATGCCCACGGGAAAGGTCGCCACCACGGTCTTGCATGTGGGCGGGCAGTACCGGGCGAGTGAGAAGGCGGTCGTGGAGGGGGTGCTCGGCCGCAGGCCCGGGGTCCAAGCGGTGGAGGCCAACCCGGTGGCGCAGACCGCCACAGTCACCTTCGATACCGCCCAGTCGTCGGTCGCCGAGCTGAGGCGGTGTATCGAGCGATGCGGCTACCACTGTGCGGGCCAGTCGGTGCCCTGCTACTTGTGCGACCCGCTGGCCGAGCCGGACCCGGCGGGTGGGCATGGTGGCATACCGCGCACCGCGGCTGCCGGCCGCGAGGGGCACGCCGCGCATGAGATGGCCGTTGGGGAAGGCATGCCGTCTGGGCACGAGATGACCGGCGCGGCGGGAGCGCCGTCCGTGCCCGAGATGGTCGCCGGGGAAGGGATGCCGTCTGCGCACGAGATGGCGGCGAGGGAGGGCATGCCGTCTCCGCACGAAATGATGGGCCACGGCGGCGCGGCTGGCATGTCGATGGACGCGATGGTCCGCGACATGCGCAACCGGTTCCTGGTGGCCGCCATCTTCTCGGTCCCGATCCTGTTGTGGTCGCCGATCGGCCGCAACGTGCTGGGCTTCACGGTCGCCGCACCATTCGGCCTGCGCGACGACGTATGGCTGCTGCTGCTCAGCCTGCCGGTGATCTTCTACTCGTCGCGGATCTTCTTCGACGGGGCATTTCACGCGCTGCGGGCCCGCACGCTGGACATGATGGTGCTGGTCGCGGTCGCCATCGGCGCGGGATGGCTGTACTCGCTGGTGGTGACCCTCACCGGCGGCGGCGACACCTTCTACGAGGCGGCCACCGTGCTGGCCGCGTTCGTGCTGCTCGGTCACTGGTTCGAGATGCGGGCCCGGGGCGGGGCGAACGACGCCATCCGCGCTTTGCTCGATCTTGCCCCGCCCAAGGCCACCGTGGTCCGGGACGGCGAAACCGTCGAGATCCCCACCGCGGAGGTCATGACCGGTGACCTGCTGCTGGTGCGGCCAGGCGACAAGATCGCCACCGACGGCGTGGTCGAGGAGGGCCAGAGCGAGGTGGACGAGTCGGTGGTGACGGGGGAGAGCCTGCCAGTGTCCAAGGCGCCCGGGTCGCCAGTCATCGGCGCCACCATCAACAAGAACGGGACGCTGCGGATCCGCGCCACCAAGGTCGGCGCCGACACTGCCCTGGCCCAGATCGTCAAGCTGGTGCAGGAGGCGCAGAACTCCAAGGCCCCGGGGCAGCGACTGGCCGACCGGGCGGCGTTCTGGCTGGTGTTCGTCGCGCTGATCGGCGGCGGCCTGACTCTGGTGGTGTGGCTGCTGGCCGGGCGGTCGCTAGCGACGGCGATGCTGTTCGCCATCACGGTCGTGGTGATCACGTGCCCCGACGCTCTGGGGCTGGCCACGCCGACCGCGATCATGGTGGGAACCGGCCTGGGGGCCAAACGGGGCATCCTGTTCAAGAACGCGCTGGCCCTGGAGACCTCCGCGAAGATCCAGGCCGTGGTAATGGACAAGACCGGCACCCTCACCAAGGGAGAGCCGGAGGTCACCGACGTGGTGGCCAGCGGCCTGCCGGAGCGTGAGGTGCTGCGGCTGGCTGCCGCAGTGGAGCGGGAGTCGGAGCACCCGCTGGCCGGTGCGGTCGTGACTCATGCGGACGGCCTGGGCATCCCCGGCGCCCACGCAGAGGGGTTCGAGAACGTCCCAGGCCAGGGCGCCCTAGCCCAGGTGGACGGCCGCAAGGTGGCGGTCGGGAACACCCGCCTCATGGACGCCGACGGCATCGATCTCGGCACGCTGGCGGCCCGGCGGGAGGAGATGGCCTCGGCCGGGCGCACCGTAGTCTGGGTGGCCGTCGATGGGCAGGCGGCCGCGCTGATCGGCATCGCCGACGCGCCGCGCCCCACCTCGGCCGCCGCCGTGGCCGCGCTGAGGCAAGCCGGGGTCGAGGTGGTCATGCTGACCGGCGACAACCAGGCCACCGCGCAGCGGATCGCCGGCCAGCTCGGGATCGGGACGGTCATCGCCGAGGTGCTGCCGGGCGACAAGGCCAGCAGGATCGCCGACCTGCAGCGGGCCGGGAACAAGGTCGCCATGGTCGGCGACGGCGTCAACGACGCCCCCGCCCTGGCCCAGGCCGACCTGGGGATCGCCATCGGCGCCGGCACCGACGTCGCCATCGAGACCGCCGACGTAGTCCTCATGCGCTCCGACCCACTCGACGTGCCCACCGCGCTGGCGATCGGCCGCGGCACCCAGCGCAAAGAGCGGCAGAACCTGGGCTGGGCCATCGGCTACAACTCGGTCGCGCTACCGATCGCGGCCGGTGTCTTCGAGCCCGCGGTCGGGCTGGTACTCCGGCCAGAGATCGCCGCCCTGTCCATGTCAGGCTCAAGCCTGCTGGTCGCCGTGAACGCCCTTCTGCTCAGACGGCTCCGGCTTCCCAGCACCACAAGACAAGCGCCCTAACACTGGCCGAGCGGACTGACTTACGCTGGTACTTGACCAGTCCGGCCAGAAGTGCCGGCGGAGCTCATGAGACGCTCAGGCTGCGTTATGTAGGCGGCGCTGGTCAGAATGATGGGGACCCAGCCCTGTGATTTCACCCGGGCTGCCGCGGCGGCCGTGCCGATGACCAGCCCGAAACCGGTGCCCTCCGGCCGCGGTCGCCCCGGCCAGTGTGTCCTACCGGCTGTCTTCGCCTGGCGTCGTTCCTGCGGAGGTGGCGGCATAGCGTCGTGGCTGCGCGTCGAAGGCGGTGGCACAGCCAGCGGAGCAGAAGTACACGGTGCCGCTGCCGGTGTCGCGGTGCGCAGCGGCGGTCGTGGGGTCCACCTGCATGCCGCACACCGGGTCGGTCACCGCCGCCCCGCCAGCCGCACCGCCGCCGTTGCCCGTGCCGGCATAAGCGTGGCCAGGCCCTCCCTGCGCTGCTGCACCGTGACCAGGCTGCGTACCGCTGCGGGCCGCTGTGCCGCGACCCTGTGCGGATCCGGTCTGCACCTGCGGCTGAACGTCGGCGACCTCGGCATCGGGCAGCGGCGAGGGGTGGTAGCGGCGCAACCGGTTGGCGTTGCCGACCACCGACAAGGACGAGGCCGCCATGGCGGCGGCGGCGATGATCGGCGACAGCCGGATCCCGAACGCCGGGTAGAGGACACCGGCGGCGATGGGGATACCGATGCCGTTGTAGGCGAGAGCGAAGAACAAGTTCTGGCGAATGTTACGCAGGGTGGCCCGGGACAGCCCGATCGCGGTCACCACCCCGGCCAGGGATCCGGAGATCAGGGTGATGTCGGCCGCCTCGATCGCCACGTCGGTGCCGGTGCCGATCGCCAGTCCCACGTCGGCCGCGGCCAGGGCCGGGGCGTCGTTGATCCCATCGCCGACCATGCCCACCGTACGGCCCTCGGCCTGCAGCCGGCCGATCTCGCCGGCCTTGTGCTCGGGCAGCACCTCGGCCAGCACCCGGCGCACCCCCACCCGGCGGGCGATAGCACCCGCGGTGCGGGCGTTGTCGCCGGTGATCATGACCACCTCAACGCCGAGCCGGCGCAGCGCGGCGATCGCCACGGCCGAGTCGTCCTTGACCGGGTCGGCGACCGCGAGCACCCCAACCGGCTGGCCGTCGATGGCGGCCAGCACCGGTGTCTTCCCGCCGGCAGACAGCCCGGCGGCGACCTCTTCCAGGGCAGTGGCGTCGATGCCCGCGTCCGACAGCAGCCGGGCTGTGCCGACGAGGACGGTGTGACCGTCCACGGTGGCCCGCACGCCCTTGCCAGTGACCGAATCGAAGCCTGCTGCCGTAGGAAGGGTTAGCCCGCGGCCGCGCGCGCCGGCCACGATCGCGGCGCCGAGCGGGTGCTCACTGTCGGCTTCGGCCGCGGCGACCAGGGTCAGCAATTCCTCCTCGCCCCAGCGCCCGGCCGGCCGCACGTCGGTGAGGGCAGGCTTGCCTGCGGTGATGGTGCCGGTCTTGTCCAGCACGATCGTGTCGAGCTTGTGCGCGGTTTCCAGCGCCCCGGCGGAGCGGATCAAGATTCCCGCCTGGGCGCCCTTCCCCGTCCCGACCATAACCGACAGTGAGGTGGCCAGGCCGAGCGCGCACGGGCAGGCGATGATCAGCACCGACACCGCTGCGACCAGGGCAAAGGTGAGCGTCGGCGCCGGGCCGAGGGTAAACCAGACGGCGAAAGTAGCGATCGCAATGGCGATCACGGCCGGCACGAAGTACCTCGAGACGGCGTCCGCGAGCCGCTGGATGGGTGCCCGGGAGGCCTGCGCTTGCCGCACCAGCTTGATGATCTGGGCCAGCATCGTGTCCGCGCCCACCTTCTCGGCGCGCACCCGCAGCGACCCGGTGGTGTTGATCGTCGCGCCGACTACGCTGTCGCCGGCGCGCTTGGTGACCGGCATCGGCTCCCCGGTCACCATCGACTCGTCCACCGCCGATGATCCCGACAGGACGACGGCGTCGACCGGGATCTTCTCGCCGGGCCGGATCACCACCTCGTCCCCGGCCACGACCTGCTCCACCGGGATCTCGGTTTCGGCGCCGTCGCGGACCACCCGGGCGGTGCGGGCCTGCAGCCCGAGCAGCTCGCGGATGGCCTGCCCGGTGCCGGCCTTGGCCCGGGTCTCGATCAGCCGGCCGGCCAGGATCAGCGTCAAGATCACCCCAACCGCCTCGAAATACACCTGGCGCACGTCGGCCGGGAACAGCCCGGGCGCGAGAGTGACCAGCAGGCTGTACCCGTAGGCGGCGGTGGTGCCCAGCGTGATCAGGCTGTTCATGTCCGCCGACCGGTGCGACAGCGCCAGCCAGCCGGTGCGGTGGATCGGCCAGCCGGCATAGAACATCACCGGGGTGATCAGCGCCAGCTGCACCCAGTGGTTCAACAGCACGCCCGGCACCCAGCCGGCCTTGAACACGTCGCTGGCCATCACCGCGAACAGCACCGGCGCGGTCAGCACCCCACCCACGATCACCCGGCGGGTCAAGTCGGCGATCTCGGCCCGCCGCTCGGCGGCCTCCGCCGCCTCCGCGTCGGCGGCGTACGCCTCGCTGGCCGAAGGCCCAGCGCCGGCTGAAGTCTCAGTGCTGACCGGTGGCGCACCGGCAGGCCGGGAGGTGCCCGCTTGTGTCCCATCACTGCTGGCCGCGGCGGGCGTGACGTCGGGATCGACGATCAGCGTGCCGTGGACCATATTCATCCCGCACGCGAAACCAAACGACCCCGCCGCCGGTGCCGCCAGCCGCACCGTGGTCTGCTCAAATGCGGGCAAGGACGCGCTCACCGCCAGGTCAGGGAAGACCACCCGGGAAGTACAGTCACCGGACTCCTGCCGGTCGAACACCACCTCGAGGGGCACACCCTGCCGGACCCTGATTACATCCGGGCTGTACCCCCCTCGCACCGTCACCGTGATCCGCTGCATGCCCCCGGCCAGCTCGGCCGTGCGGGCCCGGCGCGCCGCGAAGAAGAACCAGCCCAGTCCGGCCAGGGCGGCAGCGGAGGCGACCACAACGGCAATGTCAGCCGCGCTCATGGCGAACTCCTTTCACCTGCCTTCCGCCACAATGCCCAGCATATACCCCCGGGGGGTAGAGGATTAGGTCGGCAAGAGCGAGACCTTTGGCTCCAGCCCGGCTGCGCCACGGGATCGGGCGCACCGCAGGTGGTCCTGGTCACCAGGCGGTCGTTAGGGAGCAGGCGGTCTCGCGCGCGATTCAGGAACGCACCAGCCGGGCGATCGCATCAGAGGCCTCGCGGACCTTCGCGTCCGCCGTGTCACCGCCCTCGGCGACCGCCTCGGTGACGCAGTGAGTCAGGTGTTCATCGAGCAGGCCAAGCGCCACCGACTGCAGTGCCTTGGTCACGGCCGCGACCTGGGTGAGGATATCGATGCAGTACTTGTCGTCCTCGACCATGCGCTGGAGCCCGCGCACCTGCCCCTCGATGCGGCGCAACCGCACGAGGTAGCTGTCCTTGTTCTCGGTGTACCCGTGCACGGCTCCTCCGACCCCGCAGCATGCGCACTGCGACCTACCGCTATACCCCCCCACAGTATAGAACCGGAAGTTAGGCAGCGGGCGTTAGCGGCCCTCGGGTGCCTCGGTGGCCCACTGCTGGATCTGGTCACTGCTGTCCTGGCGATTGGCGAGGTGGTTTAAGCACGTCCGGCGGCTCTGGCTCACAGTCTCGCCGCTCCTTCCGCCACCACCGCCGCACAAAGCAGAGTCGTCCTGACCGGCATCGGCGGCTGTCGGCTGCGTGATGCCGCGCTCCCCATCTCGTGTTGGCGGGATCGCCGAGTGATCGATGGGCTGCCAAGATGGCTGGCGATGGTCCGTGGTCTGCCGACTGTGGTGTCTGCGAGTGCCTTGCAGTCGCGTTCGGGTGGTTGTTGTCGATGTGCTGCAACCCGGTGTTTCGCGCATCCTGGGCCTTGTGAGCGATCCGCAGCCGGGCCCGGCCGGTCACGTCCACGGGGACGGGCATGGGCATGATCATGCCCGCAGGCCGGGGGTGACCGGCCGGTTTCGGCATGTGCTGCGCCCGCATTCCCATGACGCGGCGGACAAGGTGGATGCGGCGATGGAGGCCAGCGCCGAGGGCATCCGGGCGCTGTGGATCTCCCTGGCTGTGCTGGCTGGCACGGCGGTGCTGCAGGCGGTGGTGGTGGCGGTGTCGGGTTCGGTCGCGCTGCTGGGCGACACGCTGCACAACGCCGCCGACGCGCTGACCGCGGTGCCGCTGGGGATCGCGTTCGTGGTGGGCAGACGGCCGCCCACCCGCCGCTACACCTACGGGTACGGGCGGGCAGAGGACCTGGCCGGGGTGGCGATCGTCCTGGTCATCGCGGCATCCTCGGCGCTGGCCGCGTACGAGGCGGTGACCCGGCTGGCGCACCCCCGCCCGGTGACGAACCTGATCGCGGTCGCTGCGGCGGCGCTGATCGGATTCACCGGCAACGAGCTGGTCGCCCGGTACCGGATCCGGGTGGGCCGCAAGATCGGTTCGGCGGCGCTGGTCGCCGACGGGCTCCATGCCCGCACCGACGGGTTCACGTCGCTGGCGGTGCTGCTGGGCGTGGGCGGCGTGGCCATCGGCTGGGACTGGGCCGACCCGGGGGTGGGCCTGCTGATCACGGTGGCGATCTTGGTAGTGCTGCGGCAGGCGGCCGGTGAGATCTACGGGCGGCTGATGGATGCGGTCGACCCGTCCCTGGTCGACCAGGCGGAGCAGACCCTGCGCGCGACGCCCGGGGTGCTCGGTGTCGGCCAGGTCCGGCTGCGCTGGATCGGGCACCAGCTCCGCGCCGAATGCGAGGTGATCGTCGATGCCGGGGCCAGCGCGGTCCAGGCCCACCAGGTCGCGGTCGACGCCGAGCACAACCTGCTGCACACGCTGCCGCGCCTGTCCGCCGCGCTGGTACACGCCGACCCGCAGGCCCAGGAGGGAACCGATCACCACACGGCCCTGGCCTCCCACCGGTAAAGCAAGACTGCCGACAGCGCTGGCACCATCAATCCGTGCCGGACGGAGGCAAGGACAGGTGGGGATGAACCGCCCGGCGACGCTGACGGCCTAGCCGTGGTGCGGGTGGGCGCGGCAGCGGGATACGGCGGGGACCGCAGGCGGCCGGTCACCAGGGGTGCCGTGCGCGGCAGCCGCCGCGCCGTAGGGCTTGCGTCCGAAGGACGCGGCGACAGCT
>Ga0081540_1001348_pt1 | contig 21363 bp, 20 predicted proteins | sample TabmetS2T1R1_FD_71024 | JGI IMG/M metagenome (GOLD analysis project Ga0081540, IMG submission 71024) | Tabebuia heterophylla rhizosphere microbial communities from the University of Puerto Rico - S2T1R1 | ecosystem: Host-associated > Plants > Roots > Rhizosphere ... | reverse complement strand
CCGTCACCCCGGTCGGTACGCCTAAGCTTGACTCAAGCCCGGTGCTGCGGAGGCGAGGGACTTAACCCTCGGTCCCAGCATGCCGCCACGGGCCGCCCCTGGAGTCCCCCTCCCCGGCCGTGGCGTGCTGCCTCCGCCACCGGGCGCCCCGGTTTCCGGATGCGCCTCACCGGCAATAGAAGTACTGGCGGCAGGGGTCTGACGGCCAACGAGAGCCGGATCTGCTAGGGGACGCAGCCGGCTCCCTCTGCCGCGCGATCTCGCGAGCCCGGCGCAGGCGAGGCTTGCATCGTCGGGGACAGCCGTTTTACAGTCGCACGAGCACGAGGGCTCGATCATGCGGCGGATCGCGCCCTTCCGCACCGCGGAGGGCAGATGGACTTCGACGCAATCGTGATCGGTTCCGGCTTCGGCGGCACCGTCGCAACCACGAAGCTCGTCAACGCGGGCCAGAAGGTCCTCGTCATCGAGCGCGGCGGCTGGTGGGTCTCGCCTGTGGGCCTCTCACGTCCGCCGAAGGATCCGACGATGCGCAAGTGGCTGGAGACGGTGCGCAAGGACGAGCTGTCGAAGCAGGGCCGCACGGACACGAAGCACCTGGTCAACTTCTGGCCGCGCCCCGATCACTTCCGCGGCCTCTTCGACCTCGTCGCCTCGATTCGCACTCGCTGGAACCCGGACGGGCTGTACTCCTACCACCGCTTCGCCGAGGCGGACATCCCGACCGCAAATGGCGTCGGCGGTGGCTCGTTGATCTACTCGAACGTCACGATCCAGCCGCGGACGGAAGCGCTCCAGCGGATCGGCCTGGAGCTCACCCAGGGCGACTACGACAAGGCGCAGGCCTGGATGGCCACCTTCCGCGGCCCGACGAACCAGGTCGTGACGAAGTCGCCGCCGCTCCCGCCGGAGGAGCGCCAGCAGCTCAACCTCGAACTGGCCGATCTCGACCCGGCTCACGAGTACCTCTACCTCGACAAGAGCCTGGCCCTGAAGACGGCGGCCGTACAGGCGGAGCAGGAGCTCGGGCTCCGCCTGCCGTGGGCACCGCTCGACCTCTCGGTGATCGATTACGACCCGACTCGCACGACGACCGCCGCCGACGGCACGCGCACTCCCGCCAGTGACGCCGACAAGGCGCACACCTACTGCCAGCGGCAGGGGCGGTGCCTGTTCGGGTGCCTGCCGCAGGCGCGACACACGCTCAACAAGACGCTCTGGGGGAAGGTGCTGACGAACCCGCAATTCGCGGAGCTGGTCGAGCTACGCGAGCTGGCAGAGGTCTCCCTCGTCAGCAAGGTCGACGGCGGCTACGAGGTCGCCTATCGCGACCGGATGGCGGACGGCCGCACCGTCCACGTCCGCGCGCCCAAGGTCTTCCTCGCGGCCGGCTCGCTCGGCACGACGGAGCTGCTGCTCCGCTGCGCGAAGGCGGGCTCGCTTCCGCTCAGCGACCGACTCGGTCACGGCTTCTCGACCAACGGCGACTTCGGCGGCTTCGCCGTCGGGACGCAGATGAAGGTGCACAGCACCGTCGGCCCGATCAACACCTGCCACCTCGACGTGCAGCTGGCCGACGGCTCTCTCGTGACGGTCGAGGACTCCGGGCTTCCTGCGATCGTCGCGGAGCTCGCCACCTACGGGCTCCACGTCCTCCAGCTCTACCTCGACGAGGCAAGCGGGCTCAAGAAGTGGTGGGCGAGGCTCCGCCTGCGCCTGTTCTGGTACGTCGGCCGGCCTCTGCACCTGGCGAGCCCTCGGCTGCCGCACTTCCTGCCCCGCCCGAACCGCGCTCGCAAGCGCGCGCAGACCTCGATGAACCAGCCGCCGGCGACCTGGCCCTCGCCCGACTGGATTCCCGACACCACCGACGCCACGCGCTACGAGACCGAGGCCGAGATGGTCGAGAGCATCTTCTTCTTCAACTCGATGGGGCAGGACGAGGCGAACGGCACCTTCCGACTCGACGGCAACGACCTCGACCTCACCTGGGAGCAGCCGGTGACGCGCCAGAAGGTGTTCGAGCAGGCCGAGCGGATCCAGAAGGCTCTTGCAGCGGCGATGGGCGGCCGCTACGTCCCGATGCCGTTCTGGGACGGTTTCAAGCACAAGAAGCTCGTCATCCCCCACCCCCTCGGCGGATGTGGGATCGGCAGGTCGCGCGAGCACGGCGTCGTCGACGAGCACGGCCGGGTGTTCGACGGCGGCGCGGACGATCCGACCGCGACCCTGCCGGGGCTCTACGTCGTCGACGGCTCCGTCGTCCCCGGAGCGCTGGCGGTCAATCCGACCCTCACGATCACGGCGCAGGCCCTCAAGAGCATGGACGCGGCTCTCGCAGAATGAGCGGCGATTTCCAGCGTCAGATCGCAGCCGGCATGACGCGGGCCTTCGACGACCCGGCGACCGAGGAGATCGAGCTCGACCTCGGGACGGCGAAGCTGATCGTCTTCTCGGACCTCCACAAGGGCGGCGGTGGCGGGGCCGACGATTTCTCCCGCAGCGCGCCGGCGTACCACGCCGCGCTGGCGTACTACCTCGAGGAGGGCCACACGCTCGTCACCCTCGGCGACGTCGAGGAGCTCTGGAAGTTCAGGCCGCGAGACGTCATCACCGCGTACTCGTATTCGCTCGAGCTCGAAGGCGAGTTCCACCGCCAGGGCCGCTACCTCCGCTTCTGGGGGAACCACGACGACCTCTGGCGGCACCAGGACGCGGTCTCGAAGCGGCTGGATTCGTTCTACCCGGGGATCAAGGTGCGCGAGGCTCTGAAGCTTCGCGCCACCGACCAAGGCGAACCGCTCGGGGTGCTGTTCCTCGTCCACGGCCACCAGGGGACGTCCGACAGCGACAAGTGGGGCTGGTTCTCCAAGCTGGTCGTCCGCTACTTCTGGCGGCCGCTCCAGCGGAGGTTCGGGTTCACCGCGACCACGCCGGCGGGCGACTGGAGCCTCCGCCACCGGCACGAGTCGGCGATGTTCCACTGGGCCGGGAGCCACCCGGCCAAGCCGCTGATGATCGCCGGCCACACGCACCGCCCGATCTTCGGGTCGAGCAAGCCCCCGAAGCCCGCGGTCCGGCCGCTCGAGGAGATCCAGCGCGACCTCGACTCGGCCCAGACGGGCGGCGATCGGGACCGAATCGCGCGGCTCCGAGCGGAGCTCCAGTGGACGGAAGCGGCCGGCCGTCAGGCTGATCCGCCGATACCGATCGAGCCGCCGTGCTACTTCAACACCGGCTGCTGCTGCTTCCCGGACGGCGACGTCACCGGGCTGGAGCTCGCAGAGGGAATGATCCGGCTCGTGCGGTGGCCCACCGACGACCAGCAGCCCGCTCCGAAGGTGCTCGTCGAAGACGACCTCCGCGAGATCCTCGCGGCGATTCGCGCGGGTGAGACCCGTACGACTCCTGCTGCCGGCACCCCTGCCGCACTAGACGCCAAAACCCGCTGACGAAGCGGGCTTTGGCCTGTTGAGCGGAGGGGGAGGGATTTGAACCCTCGCGGGACGAAACCGCCCCGAACGGTTTTCGAGACCGCCGCATTCGACCGCTCTGCCACCCCTCCGGGACGGCATAGGGTAGCGGCCGCAGGGCTCGGCTATCCTGTGGCCCGCGCGGAGAAGTGGCCGAGTGGCTGAAGGCGGCGCCCTGCTAAGGCGTTAGGTGGGGAGAATCCCTGCCTCGAGGGTTCGAATCCCTCCTTCTCCGTCCTGACCGCGGCACCGGTGCCCGGCACGGCCGGCCTCCGGTGCTGCCCCTAGAACACCGATTTCCCGGCGGCGGCCAGCTGGCGGCGGGCGGCGAGCACGTCGCCCTTCGCGCCGAGGAAGTCCTTCTGGAAGTCCGTCAGCTCGTGCGGGATCGCGAGGCCCTCGCCGGGCGCCGGCACGCCGTCGAGGACCATCTCCTCGTGCCAGCGCGCCGAGTCGTCCACGAGCGACTGGTACTCCGAGCGCTTGATCCGCCGCGCCGACGAGCGGGTCAGCAACTCGCCCAGGTGGCTGGCGGCCGCGACGCGCTTGCCCATGTTCGGGATCTTCCCGTTCTTCTCGCAGAAGCGCTTGAGGATCGTCTTGACGATCGAGGTGTGGTCGAAGACCGTCTTCGACACCGAGCCGGCGGTCACGTACGGCGAGACGACGAGCGCCGGGACGCGCGGGCCGTAGCGCCGCATCGCCGGACGGGCGTCGGCCGCCGCGGGCGGCTGCACGTGGTCGAAGAAGCCGCCGTGTTCGTCGTAGGTGATCACCAGCAGCGTTTTGCGCCAGGCCGGGCTCTGCAGGACCGCGTCGACGAGTTGGAGCACGAGCTTCTGCCCGGCCCGCAGGTCGGACGGCGGATGGTCGTCGTTCGACCCCGCCGGCCCGAAGGTCAGGTCGTAGAAGTTCGGGTCGATCCAGGAGACGGCCGGCAGGTCGCCCTTGGCGGCGCGCTCCAGGAAGCTGCGATGCCCGAAGACATCGCGCTGGTCGAAGAACGCGGGCACGTTCTCGAGCGAGAGCCCGACCTCCGGGTCGAGCAGCCAGATCGTCGGCACGTAGTCGTGCGAGTACCAGCGCCACTGGTCGTCCTGCAGGTGGCGCACGAAGGACGGGACGTTGTACGGGCGACTCGGCTTGATGTTGTCGCGCAGCCCGTTGGAGGTGCCGGCGGCCGCGTAACAGCGGTTCGGCATGGTCGCCCCGGGGACGGAGCAGAACCAGTGGTCGCAGATGCAGAACTCGCGCGCGAGGAAGTCGTAGACGGGCAGCTGCTCCGCCGTGTGGTAGGCCATCACGACGCCGGGGTTGGCGCCGCCGGCCTTGCGCGTCTTCATGAAGTTCGAGACGAAGCCGCCGCAGTCGTGGGCGAGCTGCTCGTCCACGCACCAGCCCGAGTGGCACGGGTCCTGCGCCTTCGTCATCGTCGTCCGCGCAGCGGGATGGACGTGGAACGTCTCGCCGCGGTACTCGTTCTTCATCGCCGGGGTCGGCCCCTCGACGTCGTCGCGGCCCTGCTCGATCGTCAGGAAGCCCAGCATGTGGTCGAACGACCGGTTCTCCATCATCAGGACGACGATGTGGTCGATCTTGCGGAGGTTGTCGTCGGCCTCGCTCATGCCCCCACCGTCAGGAGACGGTCAGCTTGGCGTCCATCCCGGCCTGCTTGTGACCGGGGATGGAGCAGTAGACGTCGTAGCTGCCGGGCTTGAGGTCGACCATCAAGGTCGCCGAGTCGCCGGCTGCGATCGTCGGGGTCTTCTCGTCCACGCCGTTGCCCTTGACCACGAAGTCGTGGTCGATCTTGCCGTCGTTCTTCACCTCGAAGCTGTACGAGCCGGCCTGCACCGTCTTCGACGGGAGCGCGATCTTGAACTCGGTCTCGCTCACGGGGACTTCCGAGACGAGCTTCGTGGAGACGCTCGTGGTCGTCGTCGGGGCGGCGGTCGTCGCCTCGGTGCTCGTGGGCTCGTTCCCCTTCGCCTCGGCGTCGCTGCTCTCCCTGGCGATGAAGATCACCGCGGACAGCATCCCGACGAAGAGCAGCACGCAGGCGACGAGGAAGACGCGCAGCCCGCGGCCCGGGAACTGCGGGTACCAACGCGGCACCAGCAGCGAGACGATCAGGGAGAAGCCGGCGAAGCCCAGGACGGCCAGCCCCAGGCCGACCTTCTGCCCCGTCGAGAGCCCCAGCAGCAGCACCGCGGCAACCTAGCATGGCCCCCGGCGCCGTTCTCGGCCGTCCGTCAGGCCTGGGCGGTAGCGGGTTTCCGGGCGTACACGGCGAAGCCGACGATCCAGACGATCGGGAAGAAGAACCCGACCAGGAACAGCAACCAGCGCCCCTTGTAGGCCAGCCCGAGGCCGAAGATCAGCAACAGGATCATGTACAGGAAGGCGCCGATCCCGATTCCCCACCACATGGTCTCTCCTTTGCTCGACCCTCGCAGGCTCTCGTCGCCGGCGGCGCGGCGCATCGCCCGATCCGGGTGACGCTTACAGCGCCGCGGCGTCGCCCGGGCGGGGCTCGTCGAGCCCGGTCTCGGGCGGCCCGACCGGCTCGGGCGAGGTCGGCCTCAGGTAGAGCCGGTCGTACGCCAGCGCGGCGAGGCCGCCGCCGAGCAGCGGCCCGACCCAGTAGACCCAGCCGTCGGTCCAGAAGTTCTGCACGAGCTCCGGCCCGATCGCGCGGGCCGGATTCATTGCGGCGCCCGTATACGGGCCGCCCATGAAGATGTCGAGCGTGATCGTGAGGCCGATCGCCAGGCCGGCGATCGAGGCGAACGCGCCGCGCGGGTCGGCGGCGGTGGCGAAGACCACCCAGACGAGGAAGAACGTCAGCACGCCTTCGATCACGACACCCCCGCCACCGCTGATCCCGGGAGCCAGCGACGGAGCGCCGAGGTTGACCGCGTCCACCTGCTGCTCCGGCAGCACGGCCTGCAGCAGGAACGCCGCCAGGATCGCCCCGACGAGCTGCGCGAACCAGTAGGCCGCGGCGAGGTGGATCTCGATCTTGCGCGTGACCACGAAGCCGAAGGTGACCGCCGGGTTGAAGTGACCGCCCGAGATGTGGCCGACGGCGGACGCCATCACGGCGATCGCGAGGCCGTGGGCGAGGCCGATCGCGGTCAGGTTGCCGCCCCGGGTGGCGATGATCGAGCCGGCGCCGACGAAGATCAGCGCGAACGTCCCGACGAACTCCGCGAACGCGCGCTGAGCGAGAGCCGATCGCACGTGAGAAACCCTAGAACGAGGGGCGGACGGCGCCTGTTCGAGGGATGCTGCTGCCGCCCGCGCCGGTCGAAGCTTTCCCTGGCGTATCACTGCGGAACGAAAGGCGGCTCCATGTCTGCGGACATCCTCAAGCGCAAGATCCGGAACTTCCCGGCTGCGAACCTGAGCGTGCGCATCGCCGCTGCGAGCTAGGGCGCTCGCGAGCGGAGCCCGGTTTGCCGGGCCGAGGGCGGATCGAGTAGCTTCCCGCCCTGCCCAGCACGAAGAGAACGGACGCGCTGACGACATTTCCGCCGGGCACCCGTCGCCTCAGAGCTACGGGGCGCTCGGCGATCGCGTCACGGGGATCCTCGAAGCCGCCGAGCAGGCGGCCGCCGAGATGCAGGACGTGCTGCCGGGCGAGGACTCCTCGCTGGGCGGACAGGGCGCGCCACGACACAGAGGGCCGGATCGTATTCGCGAGCTACCAAGGCTTAACCCAACTCGAGCGAGCCGCTTGCCTGCGTTTGCCCGGGCTTGGCGAGCGCCCTCGTAGCTTCCTGGGAGAGGTTCAAAACGACCCAGGGAGGTTCGAGATGAAGCGCATCACCATGCTCCTGGCGGCCACCGCCCTCGCGCTGGCCGTGTCGGTGCCGGCCGTGCTCGCTTCCGGTGGCGGCGGCACGCGGATCGTGCTCCGTTCCGCGAAGGTGTTCCCCGCCGCCAAGGGCTCGGCGACGTTCAAGGCCAAGCCGAGCGAGCGGCAGCTCGAGGCCGAGGTCGAGCACGTCCGGCGGCTCGCCGGCAGGACGGTGACGTTCTACGTCGCCGGCCAGAAGCTCGGCAGCGCCAGGGTGGGCGCGCTCGGCGCGGCCCAGATCGAGCGCCGCAACGGCGCCGTCCCGGCCGTCCGCGCCGGCACCGTCGTCAGCGTCAAGACCGCCGGCGGCGTCCTCATCGCCAAAGGCTCGTTCTAGGAGTCGGGGCTCGTGCGCCGTCTCGGCGACGAGGCGGCGCGCGCCCTACGTGAAGAGCTCGCGCCGGAAGGCGTTCCGGAAGACGGTCGACAGCTCGAGGCCGTAGGTTTCGGAGATGTGGCCGAGGTCGATCCAGCTGATCGTCCGGTTCACGACCAGCGGGCAGAGCACCGCGACGCTCGAAGCCCGCGCGCAGAACCAGCCCGTCACCTCGATGAAGCCGACGCCGTGACGGGCCGCGGCGGCGGCGACCGAGGCGTCCATCTGCAACTCCCCCAGCGAGGCCTTGCCGGTGCAGGTGCGCATCGTCGCGGACGAGGCCAGCAGGCAGTCGACCGGTTGGCGGCGCTGGTGCGGCGAGTCGCCGATCACGATCGTCGTCGCCGAGAACGGCTTCACGCGCCCGATCAGCGCCGAGATCGCCCGCACCGCGGTCGTGGGATGCGGGTCGTCGGCCCAGCTCGCCGCGACGAGCGTGACCTGCGGGTGGAGCTTGGCCGCGCGGGCGAGGGCCCAGCGGTACCAGACCGTGCAGCCCCAGTCCTTCGTGTGCAGCCACTTGGTCGGGACGCAGCCGACCTTCACGAACGGCACGACCTCCCAGCCGTCGCGCCTGGCCATCTTCAGGATCGTCGGCATCCACATCTGCGCGTGCGAGTCGCCGATCACGACGATCGTCTTGGCGGCGCCCGACGCGCCGAGGTGGCAGACCGTGCTCGCGGTCTGGCCGCGGCCGGCGGCGCACCCCGCCGGGAAGGCGTAGAAGTCGTTGCGCAAGTCGGTGACCGCGGGCGTCAGCGGCCACGGCAAATCGGCGTTCCGCTTGGCCGCGCTCACCGCTTGGGCGACAGCCGGCAGCGGCCGCCAGGAGCCGCGCGCCGCGGTCGCCTGCCCGACGAGCTCGGCCGGGCGGACCGCGGCGGCCGCCTCCGAGATGCGCGTCGCCTTGGCGTTCAGCGAGACGAGGATCGGCACCGCGACCGCGAGGATCACGGCCGCCGAGGCAGGCCAGAGGAGCGCGGCGGCCTGGGGGCGCCAGCTCATCTGCCGGATCGGGTTCTCGTAGAGGCCATAGCTCAGTATCGACAGTGCGAAGGCACCAGCCAACAGGCCGAGCCGGACGGCAGTCGACAGGTCGTGGCCCGCGTACTCGGCCGCGATCACGAGCACGGGCCAGTGCCAGAGGTAGAAGGCGTACGAGCGGTCGCCGACGTAGCGGAACGGCGCGAGCGAGAGCAGCCGGGACGCACCGCCGGGTGCGGCGACGATCACGAGCGCGGCTCCGGCCACTGGCAGCAGCGCCGCGTAGCCGGGAAACGGGGTCGAGTCCGAGAACGCGACCGCGGCCACGCAGATGAACGCCAGGCCCAGCCAGGCGGCGGCTCCGCGCAGCCGTGGCGCGGCGATCGCCAGGGCCGCGCCGAGCGCGAGCTCCCAGGCGCGCGTTGCGGTCGAGAAGTAGGCGTAGGCCGTGTCGGTGGCGGTGCTGAGCACCGACCACGCGAGAGAGGCCGCGGCGGCGGCGAGCACGATCCAGAGCAGCCGGCGGCGCAGCGCCGCCACGCCGAGCACGACGGCGAGCACCACGGGCCACGCGAGGTAGAACTGCTCCTCGACCGCCAGCGTCCAGAACTGCTGCACCGGCGAAGGCGGCTGGCCCTGCGCGAAGTAGTCGCTGCCGGCCTGGGCGAAGTGGACGTTCGCCATGAAGAAGGCGGCCCAGACGCTGTCGGCGACGGCTTCGCGGGCGCGCACTAGGTTCAGCAGCAGGAGCGCGGCCAGATCGGTGACGACGAGCGTCAGCACGGCCGCCGGGAGGATGCGCCGAGCCCGGCGGACGTAGAAGTCCCTCAGCCGGACCCGCCCGTCGCGCGACGCCTGCCGCAGCAGCAGCCCGGTGATCAGGTAGCCGGAGAGGACGAAGAAGACGTCGACGCCGACGTAGCCGCCGTCGACGAACCTCAGGCCGGCGTGGTCGAGCACCACGAGCAGGACCGCGACGGCTCGAAGCCCCTGGAGGTCCTGGCGATGCGGCACCGTCTCATCGTCCCATCGCAAGCGGCTGCTGCCAACCACCTGGGAGAGGGGGGCCCGGGTGGGCGGCCCGGGCCCCTGTCGTGCGTCGAGAGAGCTAGAAGCCGGTCGCGCCGTTCGGCGTGCCGAGCCCGGTCGGGCCGTCGTAGCCGGCCACGCCGGTGCACAGGTACGCGGGCGCGCAGGTGCCGTTGCTGCCGCCGACGACGTCAAACAGCCCGCTCGTGTGCGAGTACGGGTACGAGCCGGCGTTGACGCTCGAGGCGTTCCCCGCCAGCGCGTAGACGCCCGCCACGATCGGAGACGAGGCGCTCGTGCCACCGACCGTGAACCAGAGGCCGGCGTAGAGCACGGCGACGCCGGTGTCGGGGTCGGCGACCGCCGAGACGTCCGAGACGGTGCGCCTGCTGCAGCCCGTGTCGGTCTGCCAGGCCGGCTTGGCCTCGTAGGCGCTGCAGCCGCTGCCGGCGCCGCTCCAGGCGGACTCGGTCCAGCCGCGCGCACCGCCGCCGCGGGTCAGCGAGGTGCCGCCTACAGCGGTCACGAAGCGCGAGGCCGCCGGGTACGAGACGCCGAAGCCGTCGTCACCGGAGCTCGCGGTGACCGCGATCCCGGGATGGTTGAAGTGCACGTCCTGCGACGTTTCGGAGCTCGACTCGCCGCCGCCGTAGCTGTTGCTGATCGCGTTGGCGCCGAGCCTCGCCGCGGTGTCGACCGCGGTGTAGAGGTCGGTGTTGAGGTTCGTGTTCGCCTCGACCAGCAGGATCTTGCAGTTCGGGCAGACGGCGCTGACCATGTCGAGGTCGAGCGAGATCTCGAGGCCCCAGTCGGCGCCCGGGGGCGGCATCGGCAGGGTCCCACCGGTCTGGTTCACCTTGCGGAAGCAGCCGCCGGCGCTCGTGCAGGGCGGCAGGCCGTAGTGCGACCGGTAGTCCGCGAGGTCCTGCTCGGCGGTCGGGTCGTCGAACGCGTCGACGATCGCGACGGTCTGGCCGCCGCCGGCCGTCGCCGAGGGAAGCGCGTAGGCGGATTGCAGGTCGGCGGGGCCGTAGCCGGTCGGCGTCTGGGCCAGCGGCAGCGCGTCGCCCTTCACCCACGAGAAGCAGCGGGCGTGGCCGAGTGCCACCGCGCCGCAGACGGGCCGAACGCTCGGGGCCGCTGCAGCGTGAGCGCGCGATGACCCGCCGAAGATGGCGAGTAATGCGAGGACGAGGGCTGCGAGCGCGGCGCGGCGCGGTAAGCGACTGCGCGCGGCGAGACTCGGTCTCATGACGCTCCTCTCCATAGAAATATCGCGTGCAACGCGATAGGGGATGCTGAACCGCTACCCGCCGATCCAGGTCCCAAACGCGGAAGCCCCGCGTCCGCGGGGCTTCCGGTTAGATGGAGGCGCGTGCCGTCAGGCGGTGCTTCAGTCGCCGTGGGCGAGCGGGTCGCCCAGGATCCCGGTCGCCTTCTGGAAGAACTCGAGCGCACCGCCGCCCTCGGGCGAAACCTGCCCCATGGCCTTGTAGAAGCTCTGGAACTTGATGTACGCGTCCGCCGCGCCCGGCTCCTTCAGCGTGTCGAGCAGGGGCTGCAGCTTGTCGAACTTGTAGAACTGCTCCAGCCCGGTCACGATCCCGCCGAGCGGGCCCTGGTCGACCTTCTTGTACAGGTCGAGCACGTCGGTGACCTGGTCGTTGAACTTGATGTACAGCTGCGCGGCGCTGTCGGTCAGCTGCGGCTTGTAGAAGTTCTCGAGCGCCGCGAAGTCCTGCGCCTTCCAGAACGCCGAGAAGCCGTCGAGCTTGACGAAGCGCAGCAGCGGGTCGCCCCACGAGACGTCCGTCGTCGCGCTCGCAGCCGCCGGGTCGCCGGCCGGCGTGGCGAGGGCTCGTTCGGCCACCGCCCCGCTCGCCGCGAGGAACGCCGCGACGAGGCTGGCCTTTGCCGCCTGGATCTTTCTCCCCATGGTGGTGCCCCCTTCCGGACCGCCGCTGAACCCCCGTCGTCAGCTTTAACACCTTCTGCTGCGGCTGTCCAGGCGTCAGGATCTGCTCATGGAGGCACTCGGCGCACAGCTGCGGCAGGCCGGCCTGGACGAGCTCGTGCTGGCGGAGCTCTTCGGCGCCGCCTGGTCGAGCGAGGAGGTCCCGCTCGTGCTCGACCGCTACCGCGCGGACGATCCGCGGGCGGCGCTCGTGCGGCTGTTCGTCCTCGGCGAGCGGGTGCCGGCCTCGTCGCTGCCGGTCCCGGTCGAGCCGCTCGTGGAAGCAGGCCTGGCCGAGGTCGTCGACGGCGAAGCCACGGCGCGCGTTCGACTGGCGCCCTTTGCCGGGCTGCTCGTCGCGCACGACCCCGAGAGCGCGGACCCCGACGTCGTCACGGGCGTCAACGCGGCTTCGCGCACCCTCGCGACGCTGACCGTGCGGCGACCCGTCGAGCGGGCACTCGACCTCGGCACCGGCTCCGGCGTGGAGGCGCTCCTCGCCTCCCGGCACGCAGCCCACGTCGTCGCCACCGACGTGAACCCGCGCGCGCTTCGACTGGCCGAGCTGAGTGCCCGGCTGAGCGGCGTCTCCCTCGACCTCCGCGAGGGCAGCCTCTTCGAGCCGGTCGGCGGCGAGCGGTTCGGCCTGATCGTCGCCAACCCGCCGTTCGTGATCTCGCCGGACACGGCGCTCGTCTTCCGCGACAGCGGGCTGCCCGACGACGAGATTTGCCGCGTGGTCGTGCGCGGAGCCGCCGCGCACCTGCAGGCGGGCGGCTTCGCGACCGTTCTCTGCAACTGGATCTGCCGCGAGCCCTCCGAGCGCTGGGAGCCGCTGCTGCCCTGGGTCGAGGGCCTTCCCTGCGACACGCTGCTGGTGGCGCACGGGGTGATCGACCCGTTTCGCTACGCCTCCCGCTGGAACGAGCCGCTGCGGAAGGACCCGCACGCCTACGCGGCGGCGGTCGGCCGCTGGCTCGACTACTACGAGCGGGAAGGAGTCGTCGGGATCGGCATCGGGGCCGTCGTGCTGCGCGGCCGCGGAGAAGGCCGCCCGGGCCGCGTGCTCGCGTTCGCGGCGGAAACTCCTGCGTCGGGCGCTGCCGGGGAGCACATCGTGCGGATCTTCGAGGCGGGCGACCTGCTCGACCGACTGGCCGACGACGCAGCGCTGCTGGACGAGCGCCTGGCCCTCGTTCCCGGGCACCGGCTCGAGCAGATGCTCGTCTACGGCGAGGAGTACGGCGTCGCCGGGGTGACGATGTCGCTCGCGGACGGCGTCGGGCTCACCGCCGAGATCGAGCCCGAGCTCGTGTCGCTGCTCTTCACGCTCACGCCCACGCAGACGGTCGGCGCGTGTGCCGAGGAGGCAGGTCTCGCGCCGTCGGAGGTCGTCCCGGTCGTGCGTCGCCTGCTCGAGCGCGGCCTGCTTCGTCTCCGCGTTGATCGTCCGGCGGGGGAGGCGTAGCCTTGGCACATGGCCCGGTTCAGCATGGGTCTGGCGTTCGCGCTCGTCCTCGTCGGCGGTATCGCTTCGGCCGCTCCCGCCAGCCGCGCGACCGCCGTCGGCTGCGCAGTCGGGACGTCTTTGCCCTCGCCTCCCCGGAACCGGCCGCACTATCTGCTGCGGGTCCGGGTCGAGCGCGGCCTCATGGCCGCGGACGGTGGGCTGACCGTCTCGTTCACGCCGTCGCTCCCCACGGATCGGCTCGTCTTCCGGCTGTGGCCGAATTCGCCCTTCTACGCGAGGCGCGGGGCGAGCTTGGCCGTTTCCGCCGTTTCGTCTGGCGGGCACCGGCTTCCGACCGCGCGTCCCGACCCGACCACGCTCGTCGTCCACCGTGCGCTCGCTGCCGGCGAGGGCATCACGGTCTCGATGAAGTGGAAGCTTCACCTGCCTCGACCTGGCGGCCTGCAGCTCCACGGCGGTCGGTCGGCACGCCTGCTGTCGTTCTTCCCGCTGCTCGCGTGGGACGGAACCGGCTGGGCGACCGAGCGTCCGATCCGGGCCGATTCGTTCTGGCCGACCTCGCCGACGGCCGACTTCGATGTCCACGTCTCCCTGCCGCCGCGAGTTCGCGCGCTTGCATCGGGCAAGCGGGTCGGGGTCGGTCATTGGCGTGCGCGTGCGATCCGAGACTTCGCGCTCGCCGTCGGCTCGTTCCAGGTCGTCAGCACGACGGTGAAGGCTCCGCGACCCGTACGCGTCACCGTGGGGCTCGAGCGTGGGTCCGCATTTTCGGTGCGCGATTTTCTCGCCGCGACGACGCGCAGTCTTCGCTTCTACGCAAAGCGCTTCGGCGACTATCCGTGGTCGACCTACTCGCTCGCGGTGATGAAGGACTTCCGGGGCCTGAACGGTATTGCCTACCCGACGCTGGGCTTCCTCGGCGACGGAAGCCTCGTCCTCGTTCCACACGAGACGGCGCACCAGTGGTTCTACTCGCTCGTCGGCAACGACCAGTCGCGCGATCCGTGGCTCAGCGAAGGACTCGCGACCTGGGCTCAGACGGGTCCCGAGAACTCGCTCTCGCAGATGCTCGCGACACCGATCCCGGCAGGAGTGCGGAACCGAATCGGCGAGCCGATCAGCTTCTGGCAGTCGCGCGACTTCGAGACGATCCGGCTCGGGCTGTACGTGCAGACGGTCCAGGCGCTGGCCGGCCTCGGTGAGGCCGCAAAGGTCGACTGCGCGTTGCGCCAGTTCGTCGTCCGCGACGCGTACAGCACCGCGGTTCCGGGCGATCTACTTGCGGCGCTGCAGCCCTTCTTCCCGGATGCCGAGCAACAGCTACGCGCCCGCGGCGCGCACTTCTAGCAGTGGGCGCGGCTGGGATCGAACCAGCGACCTCCCGCGTGTGAAGCGGGCGCTCTCCCGCTGAGCTACGCGCCCCGGCGGCGTTGAGAATAGCCGCTGGTAGCATCGCCGGCCTCGGGCCGGGCCCCGTGCGGTGAGAGCTTGCGAACCGCGTCAGATCCGGAAGGAAGCAGCGCTAAGTACTGCTTCTCAGGCGCGCGGTGCGTCCGGCCCGGGATTGAGTAAGCTCGCCGCATGGCCGCCCTGTACCGCAAGTACCGCCCGCAGGACTTCGACGAGGTCGTCGGCCAGGAAGCGGTCACCCGGACGCTGAAGAACGCGATCGCGCACGGGCAGGTCCGCCAGGCCTACCTGTTCGCCGGGCCGCGCGGCACCGGCAAGACCTCGCTCGCACGCATCCTCGCCAAGGCGCTGAACTGCGAGCACGGGCCGACGCCCACGCCCGACAAGACCTGCCACGCCTGCCGCGCGATCGCCGACGGCACCTCGCTCGACGTGATCGAGATGGACGCCGCCTCCCAGCGCGGGATCGACGACATCCGCGAGATCCGCGAGCGCGTCGTGCTGCAGCCGGTCGAGGGCCGCTACAAGGTCTACATCCTCGACGAGGCGCACCAGCTGACGGACGCGGCCTTCAACGCGCTGCTGAAGCTGATCGAGGAGCCCCCGCCCCACCTCGTCTTCGTCTTCTGCACGACCGACCTGGGGAAGATGCTCCCGACGGTCCGGTCGCGCTGTCAGACGTTCGTCTTCTCGCGGCCGCGACTGCCGGAGATGGTCCAGAAGCTCCGGCGGATCGCGGACGGTGAGGGGATCGAGGCGCCCGACGCGGCGCTGTCGCTGATCGCGCGTAGCGCGCGCGGCGCCTACCGCGACGCCGAGTCGACGCTGGACCAGCTCGCTGCGGCGACCGAGAACCAGGTCACCGTCCAGTCGGTGCTGCAGCTGCTCGGCGCGGTCGAGGAGGAGGCGCTCTTCCGGCTCTGCGACCTGATCGTCGACCGGGACACCGCGGGCGCGCTGACGTTCATCGAGGAGCTCTCGGAGCAGGGGCAGGATCTCGGCCGGCTCGTGACCGACCTGCTCGAGCACCTGCGCCACCTGCTGCTCGTCCAGCACCTGGGCGAGGTGCCGGAGTCCCTGCCGGTGACGCAGGAGACGCGCGAGCGGCTGCGCGAGCAGGCGAACCAGGTCGGCGAGGCGACGGTGCTGCGGCTCTGCGACCTGCTCGCGGTGGCGGTCGAGGACATGCGCCAGGGCGGCGACCCGCGCCTCCCTCTCGAGCTCGCGCTCGTCAAGGTCACGCGCCCGGCGGCCGACCTCTCGCGCGAATCGGTCGCCTACCGGCTCGAGCAGCTCGAGCGAGGCGGCCAATCGGGCCAGGCCCCGGTGCCAGTCACAGTGACAGACACAGTGACTGTCACCGACGCTCCCGCCGAGCAGGCCGGCGCCGGCCCGTCGCTCGACCTCGAGCAGCTCCAGGAGGCCTGGCAGCGCACGATCCTGCCGGCCGTCGAGGAGAAGTCGATCCCGACCGCCTCGGTGCTGCGCGAGGCGCACCCGAAGGGCCTGGCGGACGACACCCTCACCGTCGAGTTCCCGCGCGAGGCGTCGTTCCACCGCCAGCTAGCGGAGGAGCCGAAGAACGCGACCCTGCTCGAGGAGGCGCTCTACGAGGTCACAGGCCGCCACCTCGCGCTCGCCTTCGAGGTCGGCGAGAACGGCGGCGAGTACGACGAGCCCGCGGCCGACGACCCGGCGAGCGAGGAAGAGATCATCGAGCTGATGAAGGGAACCTTCGACGCGCGCGAGGTGAGCGACGAGTGAGGCGTCGCTTGCGATGCCGGCATCAGGACGTGTGGGCTTTGCCCGCACGTCCGTCTGAAACGACCAGTCGACACGCTGTCCGTCAGGAGGGTGCGCGGTGAGCATGGACTTCAACAAGATGATGGAGCAGGTCCAGCAGATGCAGACGCAGATGCAGCAGGCGCAGGAGGAGCTGAAGAACGAGACCGTTCAGGCCACCGCGGGCGGCGGGATGGTTACGGTCACCGCGACGGGCAGCGGCGAGATCAAGGAGATCAAGATCGACCCGAAGGCGATCGACCCGGACGATCCGGAGCTGCTCGAGGACATGGTGCTCGCCGCAGTCAACGAGGCGCTGCGCTCGGCACACGGGCTGATCGAAGCGAAGCTCGGCCCGGCGATGGGCGGCCTCAGCGGACTCGGCCTGCCGGGCCTCTAATGGAAGACCGCATCGACGCGCTGCGGCGCGTGCCGCTCTTCCTCGGGCTCGACGACCACGCGCTCGAGTCGATCGCCGAGGCCGCGAACGACGTCGAGATCCCGGCCGGCCAGCTGCTCGTGCAGCCGGGAACCGCCGGCACGGGGATGTTCTTCATCGTCGACGGGACTGCTGTCGTCGAGACGAAGCGCGACGAGATCGAGCTCGGCCCGGGGCAGTTCTTCGGCGAGCTCGCGCTGATGAAGCCCGACGCGCTCCGCACGGCCCGCGTGCGCGCGAAGACGCCGCTGCGCTGCCTCGCGCTCGACCGCGCCGCCTTCCGCAGCCTCGTCGCGACCAAGCCCGAGGTGGCGACGGCGCTGATCGAGGTCGCCCTCGGCCGCCTGGCCGAGAACGCCGGCGTCGACGACGCCTAGCGGCGGATGAAACTCGCCCTCGCGTTCGTGGTGGTAACTCTCATGGTGGCAGCGCACGTCGACGCGGCGACGACACGCTTCGCGCGCTGCCCGCGGCTCGTGGACGCGACACGTCTGCCATTCCGGCCCGGAAGCCACACGTTCCACGGCGACGTCGACGGCGACGGCACCCGCGACCGTGTCAGCCTTCACTACGCGAAATGGGCGCGGGCGAGCTGCGCATTCCTGCTCACCGTCGAGACGCGGCGCTGGGCCCGCGCGGCGGTCGTTCCTGCGGCCGACAAGGGCATCGCTCAGAGCGGCTACTACCACGCCCGCCAGTACCCAGAGCCGGCAGTCGCGTCGCTGGTGCAGATCCCAAAGCGCGGCCTCGCGGTCGTCGTGGCGCTCTCCCACGGAGCCTCGACCGTCCAGCTGCGTCTCTACTGGCTGTCGAGGGGCAGACTGCTCGGGCCGTCCTACGACCTCGTCGCGTACGGGAGCGTGACCCACAACGACCAGCTCGACTGTTACGGCGGCGCGCGGAGCGGCCTGATCGTCGAGACGGCCGAGTGGCTCGCCAACGATGCCGGGACGCGCTGGGCGTTCCGTCGCGTGGTCTCGCGTCTGACCGACGACGGCCTGCGCCGCGTGAAGACGACGAGCCTCATCGTTCGGTCGAAGAGGGCGCATGTGCTCGAACGGCGCTGGGCGCTCGGCTATCAGCCGTTCCGCAGCTGCACCGCCGCCGGCGGCCTCTGACCCGCAGGGCACAATGGCGGCGTGTTCAGCCCGTCGGTCGAGAATCTCGTCGCGCAGCTGACCCGGCTGCCGAGCGTGGGCCAGCGCACCGCGCAGCGGCTTGCCTTCCACCTGCTGAGCGTGCCGAAGGAGGAGGCGCTCGCCCTCGCCCGCGCGCTCGAGGAGGTCAAGGAACGGGTCCGCTTCTGCAACGAGTGCGGCAACCTGACCGAGGACGAGACGTGCGAGATCTGCCGTGACGAGCGGCGTGACCACACGATCGTCTGCGTCGTCGAGCAGCCGGCCGACCTGATCTCGGTCGAGCGCACGCACGAGTACCGCGGGCTCTACCACGTGCTCGGCGGCTCGCTCTCGCCGCTCGACGGGGTCGAGCCCGAGCACCTGCGGATCGACGAGCTGCTCGGCCGCGTCGAGCGCAACGGCGTCCAGGAGGTCGTGCTCGCCACGAACCCGAACATGACCGGCGAGGCGACGGCGGCGTTCCTGGCCGACCGGCTCCGCGGCCGCGTGCGCGTCACCCGGCTGGCGAGCGGCCTGCCCGTCGGCGCCGACCTCGAGTACGCGGACGAGGTCACGCTCGGCAGGGCGCTTTCGGGCCGGCGCGAAATGTGAACCTAGACTTCCCGCCGTGACCACCACCGAGTTCGAGCCGCTGCCCGATCTCTCGGCCGTCGAGCCGAGCGCCGGCACGCTCGTGATGAAGTTCGGCGGCACCTCGGTCGGCGACCCGCAGAAGCTCAAGGAGGTCGCGCGGCGGCTGGTCGAGGCGCAGGCGGCCGGCAACCGCGTCGTCGCCGTCCTGTCCGCGATGGGCGACTCGACCGACGACCTCGTCCGCCTCGCCTACGAGGTCTCCCCCAAGCCGAAGCCGCGCGAGCTCGACATGCTGATCTCGGTCGGCGAGCGGATCTCGTGCGCGCTGGCCGCGATGGCGATCCACGACCTCGGCGCGGAGGCGATCAGCCTGACCGGCTCGCAGGCCGGGATCGTGACCGACACCGTGCACGGTCGCGCCAAGATCGTCGACGTCCGCGCCCGCCGCATCCACGAGGCGCTCGACCAGGACCGGATCGTGCTCGTCGCGGGTTTCCAGGGCGTCTCGACCGACTTCGACATCACCACCCTCGGCCGCGGCGGCTCCGACACGACCGCCGTCGCGCTGGCGGCGGCGCTCGGCGCCGAGGTCTGCGAGATCTACACCGACGTCGAGGGTGTCTTCACCGCCGACCCGCGGCTCGTGCCGGAGGCGCGCAAGCTGCACGCGGTCAGCTTCGAGGAGATGCTCGAGCTGGCCGCCTCGGGCGCGAAGGTGCTGCAGGTACGCTCGGTCGAGATCGCGCGCAGCCACCACGTCAAGCTGCACGTCCGCCCCTCCTACTCGCCGGCGGACGGCACCTGGATTCGCGAGGAGGACGACCGCATGCTCGAGAAGGCGCTCATCTCCGGAGTCACGCACACGCGCGAGGAGACGCTCTACCGCGTCGAGGGGACGACCGCCGCGCAGCTGTTCGCCGCGCTCGCGGACGCGAGCGTGAACGTGGACACGATCGTCCAGACCGGCCCCGAGATCGTCTTCTCGGCGCCCGCCGACGACCGGGATGCCGCCACCGAGGTGCTGGACGGGCTCGGCGTCGAGTGGAGCGCGCGCGACGACCTGGGCAAGGTGAGCGTGATCGGCGCCGGCATGAAGAGCCACCCGGGCGTGGCGGCGAAGGCCTTCGCGACCCTGGCCGAGGCTGGGATCGAGCCCGAGGTCGTGACGACCTCGCCGATCAAGATCGCCTGCCACGTGCGCACAGACGAGGTCGACACGGCCGTGGCGGTGCTGCACCAGGCCTTCGAGCTCGACGCACCGGAGGCGGAGCGCCAGCATGCCTAGGATCGGCGTGGTCGGCGCGACCGGCGCCGTCGGACGCGTCGTCGTCGAGATCCTGCGCGAGCGGGGAGTCGAGGACGTGCGCCTGTTCGCCTCGGCGCGCTCGGCCGGGACGACCATCGACGGCCGCGTGGTCGAGGAGGCCACGCCCGAGGCCCTCGCTGCCGGCGACCTCGACGTCTGCCTCTTCTCGGTCGGCTCCAGCGCGAGCCGCGAGCTCGTGCCTCACGCCGTGCGCGGTGGCGCGATCTGCGTGGACAAGTCCGAGGCCTTCCGCCTGCAGCACGGGGTGCCGCTCGTCGTGCCGGAGGTGAACGGCGAGCGTGCGCTCGAGCACGACGGCATCGTCGCCAACCCGAACTGCTGCACGATCCCGCTGTCGCTCGTGCTGAAGCCGCTGCAGGACGCGGCCGGCATCCGCTCGGTGCGTGTCGCGACCTATCAGTCGGCCTCGGGCAAGGGCGCGCAGCGGCTGCAGCAGCTGCTCGACGAGCCCCAGGCCGAGCACGACCTCTCCGCGGACTGGGCCTTCGACGGCGAGGAGTTCGACGAGGAGGTCAAGCTGCGCGAGGAGACGCGCAAGATCCTCGAGCTGCCCGACCTACCAGTTAGCGCGACCTGCGTGCGCGTGCCGGTTGCGGTCGGCCACGCCGAGTCGGTGTGGCTCGAGACCGAGGAGCGGCTCGAGCCCTCACGCGCGTGTGAGCTCCTGGCCGCCGCGCCGTCCGTGGGGGTCGAGGAGTTCCCGACGCCGAGAGGGGCGGCCGGCGCGGACGAGGCGCTCGTCGGGCGGATCCGCCGCGATCCCGTCACCGAGAACGGCCTGGCGCTCTTCATCGCCTGCGACAACCTGCGCAAGGGCGCGGCCTTGAACGGCATTCAGATCGCCGAGCTGGTGCTGGCCCAGCAGCCTGCCGCGGCAAGATAGGCCGGACTCCGGTCGAAGTCTCAAGCCACAGGCCGAAAATCCCGATACCTGCGGACATGCGGCCGGCACGCCTGGACCACACATTCTTCGAGAACGAGCCCCGTTCGCACCTGGGCGCCTTGCTGCTGCGCAAGGGGCTGGTCACGAACGAGGAGCTCGACCAGGCGCTCGAGCAGCGCCAGCAGGGCGAATTGCTCGGCGAGGCGCTCGTCCGGCTCCGCTTCTGCTTCGAGAACGACATCGCGCGCGTGCTGGCCGAGCAGTCGCAGGTCGACTTCATCGACATCGGCATCACCTCCGTCGACGTGCGGGCCGTCGAGCTGCTGCCCTGGGCCCAGGCCGAGGAGCTGCGGGCGATCCCGGTCCGGCTCCACCCCGACGGCGACGTCTCGGTGGCGGTCGTCGACCCGACCGACGAGACCCTGCTGCCGAAGCTTCGGCTCGCGACCGGCCAGCCGGTCCGGCTGCTGGTGACGACCCCGTCGGCCCTCCGGGCCGCCTGGTCGACCGCCTACCCGCAACGCTAGGGAGCCCTCGCTGGAACGTCGCTCGCCGACGGGGCGCGCTGGTCGTTCCGAGGCAAGGACGCAGGGAGTGCTCGTAGCCGGAGGCTACGGGGGCGACTGAGGACGTGGCCTCGGGGCGAGCAGCGCGCCCCGGC
>Ga0081540_1001347_pt1 | contig 21366 bp, 16 predicted proteins | sample TabmetS2T1R1_FD_71024 | JGI IMG/M metagenome (GOLD analysis project Ga0081540, IMG submission 71024) | Tabebuia heterophylla rhizosphere microbial communities from the University of Puerto Rico - S2T1R1 | ecosystem: Host-associated > Plants > Roots > Rhizosphere ... | reverse complement strand
CCTCCAGGGTGTCGCCGGCGCCGAGGTGGCCGTTGCTGCTCGGCGCCACGACGGCGCCGGGGGCGTGGTAGCCGCTGCGCTTGCGCCGCCGCGAGACGCCGCCGATGACGACGTAGCCGGTCGCCGCGCGGCCGGCGCGGCGCAGCAGGTCGCGCAGCGTCTCCAGCGCCGCGCGCGACGTCGTGCCCACTCGGGCCACGACGATCACGTGGTCGACGAGCGGCACCGCATGCAGCGCATCGCTGACCTCGCCGAGCGGCGGCCCGTCGAGCAGCACGTAGTCGGCGATGGCGCGCGCCTCGTCGATGAGCAGCGGGAGCCGCGCCTCGAAGTCCTCGACCTTGCGCGCGTCGACCAGCGAGGTGGGCGACGCCAGCCGCAGCCGCGGCGAGCCGTGGACCTCGTGCAGCGCGTCGGCGAGCGGGTCCGCGCGCCGCGTCACGTCCAGCAGGTCGCGACCGGGCGCGACGCCGAGCTCGACCGCCAGCCGCGGGCGGCGCAGGTCGAGGTCGATGAGCACGACCCGCCGCCCGACGGCCGTCAGCTCGCGGGCGAGATCGATCGTCGACAGGGTCTTGCCCTCCCCGCGCGAGGCGCTCGTGACGAGGATCGCGCCGCCCGAGCGACCCTCGAGCTCCAGCTGCAGCCGCAGCGACCGGAACGCGTCGACCACCTCGGGCGGCGACTGGGCAAGCCCGCCACCCCGCCGTCGGCCGCCGGCCGGAACCCGGGCGAGGATCGGCAGGGGGTAGACCTCGACGAGCTCGCGCTCGTCGGCGATGCGGCGCAGCATGAGCAGCGCGGCGATCGACCCCAGGGTGAAGCCGGCGATCGCCGCCAGGGCGAGCACCAGCCAGGCCGGAGCCCCATTGGAAGCCTGTGGCGACTGGGCCGGTTGCGACAGCATCAGCGTCGGGTCACCGCGATCGCGCACGGCCCGCAGCTGCGCCAGGCGGGTCTGGTCGGCCGTCGGATCGGGTCCGACCGCCGCCATGACGCCGTCGATCTGGTTGCGGATCTCCTGGCCGCGCACCGCGAGCGCGCTGCGCGCGTACTCGTTGGCGAGCTGCGCGGCGCCATCGGCCGTCGTCGACGAGGCCGTCACGCTGAGGATGTTGCTCTCACCGAGGGGCTGGACGTTGACGTCGGACTGGACCGCCTGCGCGCTCATGCCGCCTCCGATGCGACGCGCTGCGAGCTGGGCAGCAGCCGGTGAGTCGACGAGGGCCGCCGCCGTCTGCACGGTTCGGGTCGGATCACCGGAATCGCGCAGCAGCGTCGTGCCGAGGAACGTCCGGTCGTCCTGTGGCAGCGGCGTGACCAACAGCTGAGCCGTGGCCTTGTAGGTCGGCGCGCGTGTGGCCAGCAGTGCGGCGGCGACTCCCAGCGCGGCGATGGTGGCCAGCGCGACGACGAGACTGCGGGCGCGGATCGCGCGCACATAGGGGCGCAGTGCAACGGCGCTCTCGTCGGGTCCTGACGACGTGACCGCCATCACGAGCGCCCGTACGCGGGGCGTCGCGATCGGCGGGCTGCCCCGCTGCCGGGGCGCGGGCGATGCAGCAGCTCGACCGCCCGGTACCGCGCGGCGAGCAGCGCGCCCGCGGCCCCGTTCGGTGCCAACCACGTCCGATCCCAGCGATCGACGGCCCCGAAGCGGTACTTGTACGGCTCGGCGCCGCGAAGGAAGTCGAACGTGCGAAAGCCGTCAGCCGCAGCGAAGCGAATGGCCTGATAGGCCAGCACGCTGCCCATGCTGTGGCGGTCCCACGCCGCATCCCATCCCCACTGGTATGCCGCGAACGTGTCCTTCCACATGAAGCCGTAGAGGATCCCGACCACCGTGCCCCTGCGCCTGGCGACCACGGCGGCCGGGCCGCGTCGTGGCCCGGACCGCTCGGCCAGCCGCCGGTGCAGCGCGAGCTGCTCGATGCCGAAGAAGGTGCGCCCTCCGTGGCGGGCGCGCAGGCCCGCGTGCAGCTCGAAGAGCGTCCGCACCAGGGGCTCGTCGATCGAGGGGCTCGCCACCCACTCGAACACGACGTCCTCGCGCTGCATCCGGCGCACGAAGCGCCGCAGCTGCCGATCGAAGCCGTGCGTGCGCCCAACGTCGTGATCCGCCGGCGGCACGGACGCGCGCGGGCAGACGGTCTTCTCGACGACCCGGGCGCCGCCCGGGAGCGGCGGCCTGTCCCACTCCGGGCCGGCGCTGCGCAGGAGCACGCCGGCGCCCGACGACGCCTGCGACAGCCATGCCGCCACGTCGTCGCGCCGGCCGGCCGGCACCAGCCAGCCGCAGTGGTCGGCGGCCCCGGCGCCGCTTCCGGCGTTGGTCCAGACGGGAACCTTCAGCGCGAGCCTGGGGTGCAGGCGCACGCGATCCCGGCTCAGGACGACGAGCGCGTCGAGCCGGCCCGACGCGCCACGCCACGCCACCGCCCGGGTCCGCGGTCGCGCGGCGATCGTCTCCCACCAGCTCAGCGTCCAGTCCGGAGTCTGGAAGTACGAGGTGTCGTCGAGCCGTGCGGCGAGGCCGAGCCAGTCGCGTGCGAGGTTGCCGAGCTTCGAGGGCTCGTCGAACTCGACCACCTCGGGCGAGCTGATCATGAGCGCGCGGCGCTCGCTACGCCGGCAGCCTCCGACGGGCTGCGCGCAGCATCTGCCAAGACCTGGCCGCAGCCACCTTGGTCCGGTCGCGCCGCTCCCCCGTCCCCGGCGGCCGGGGGGACAGGTGCAGCTTGCGCAGCCGCCGGTTGATCACGTGCACCTGCTCGGCCCGCTGGCAGTACGGGGTGAAGAACGGGATCGAGAACGAGATCGAGGTACCGGCCTCGGTCTGCACCCAGTGCGGCACGTACGAAGGGATGTAGACGCCCAGGCCGGACTCGATGCGGAAGGTCTCGGCCGCGGCCTCCATGGCGGCGAAGTCGCAGCCGGTCCCGTCGATGTAGCGGGCGCGCTCGCGATCGAGCAGCTGCGGGTCGCGATCGAACGCGGCGACGCTCACGTTCTTCGTACCTCGGACCTGCAGCAGGAAGCTGTGCTCGACGTCGAAGTGCATCGGCGTGATCGCCGCCGGTGAGGAGATGAACAGGTAGCCGGCCCGATGGCACATGCCGCCCTCGCGATCGCCGACCAGCGCCTCGACCTCGTCCAGGCACTCGTCGATCAGCCGCGCGTACTCGGGGACCTGCTGGATGTCGCGCAGCGAGACGCGGAAGCCGTTGCGCTCGATGTCCATGACGGTCGCCGAGGGGGGACCCTCGCCGATGTCGACGTACCCATCGGTGTTGATGAAGGCGAGTTGCCCGCGCTCGCGCCGGACCGACTCCGGCGGCAGGCGGTCGGCGAGCTCGGCGATCGCGTCCAGCGCGAACAGCGGGTGCTCGACCAGCGCGTGGCGCACGTACATCGACCGCCGCGCGAAGGCCTCCACGAACGAGCCTTGATCGATATCGACGAGCCTCGCGGTCTGGACGTTGGTCTGCGCTGCCACGGCTCCGCTCCCCCACTGGTCCGCTCACCCGGTCCTGACCCGAACTTTTACCCGCGGGGGAAGTGCCCGTCGCAGGGGGCCGGGGAGTACGCACGCTCGCCCTGCGTATGGACCGTCGCAGCTACGGGCGCTGCGAGACTACGACGATATGCGGGCGGCGGTTCTCGTGCCCGTCCTCGACGAAGCGCGGCACCTGAAGGAGTCGCTGACGGCGATCAGCGAGCAGGAGCTCGACGGCGAGCTCGAGATCCTCGTCATCGACGGCGGATCGATCGACGGGAGCCGTGACGTCGCCGCCGCGGTCGCGCGGACCGATGGGCGCATCCGCGTGCTCGACAACCCCGCAGGTCGAACCCCCAACGCGCTCAACATCGGCTTGAAGGAGGCGCGCAGCACCTACGTCGTCCGCATGGACGCGCACGCGCGCTATCCGCGCGACTACATCGCGCGTGGCATCGAACGACTCGAGCACGGCGACGTGGCGTGTGCGTCGGGCCCGCAGCTCCCCGTCGGCGAGCAGGCGACCGGCCGCGCGGTGGCATTGGCGCTGCAGAGCCCGCTCGGCGTCGGCGGCGCGCGCTTCCGCCATCGCGGCACGCACGAGGAGGACGTCGACTCGGGGTTCTGCGGCGTCTGGCGACGCGACCTGCTCCTGGAGCTCGGGGGGTGGGACGAGGACTGGCCGGTGAACCAGGACGCCGAGCTGGCCGCCCGCATCCGCGGACGTGGCGGCCGGATCGTCTGTCTTCCGGCGATGGCCGCGCAGTACGTCACGCGCCCGAGCCTGTACGCGCTGGCGCGTCAGTACTGGCGCTACGGCCAGTACCGCGCCAAGACGGCAGGACGCCACCCCGCCGGCCTGCGACGCTCCCACGTCCTCGCGCCCGGGCTGGTCGGCATCGTCGCGGGCTGTGCCCTGCCGACTCGGCTCGTACGTCCGCTGCGCTGGGTCGTGGTGCTCTACGGCGCAGTCCTGCTGGCCGAGGGCCAGCGGATCGCGCGGCGAGGCTCCGCGGGCGGCCTCGGGGTGCGGATGACGGCCGCGCTGGCGACCATGCACCTGGCCTGGGGCGCCGGGTTCCTCGAGGGCTGCCGGCGCTTCGGGGTTCCCTGGCGCGCGCTGAGCGCGCTCGTCCGCGGAGGCCGCGCCTGATGGCGACCGGCGCGCCGTGGGGCGACCGGCCGATCCGCGTCCAGGTCCTCATCGACTCGCTCGGGGTCGGAGGCGCGGAGGTGCTGCTCGCGGATCTCGCTGCCGCCGCGGGCGCTGCGGGGGTGGAGGTGGGCGTCAGCTACCTCAAGGACGTCGGCGCGGGCCATGCCGCCGACCGCCTGCGGGCGGTGGGCGTCGAGCCGCGTTGCGTGGCGATCCCACCACGCCTGGGGCGCGAGTCGTTCCGGCGCGTTCGCCGTCACCTCGCGCAGGTGAGCCCTGACCTGCTGCACACGCACCTCGGCTCCGCGGACCTCCTGGGCGGCCCGGCCGCGCGCTCGCTGCGATTGCCCAGCGTCGCGACCATCCACTCCCACGCCCCGCCGCGGACCCCGCGCGACCGCGCGAAGGCGCGGATGATGACCGCCGCCCGCAGGGTCAGCGCGGCGCGGGTCATCGCGGTGTCCGAGAGCGCGCGCGACGCGTACGTGGCGGCAGGCGGCGCTGCGGGTCGCGTCGTGGTGGTCCACAACGGCATCCTCGGGCGAGCCGAGCCGGGAGCGGGCGCGACCGTGCGCTCGCAGCTGGGCCTCGGGGCCAACGACCTCGTCGCGGGGATGGTCTCCTCGTTGCGGCCCGAGAAGGGCCACGATCTCGCGCTCGAGACGGTGCGCCTCCTGCTCGACCGCTTCCCGTCGCTGCGCCTGGTCGTGTCCGGCGACGGGCCCCTGCGCCCGTGGCTCGAGCGTGCCGGCGGCGCGTTCGGCGACCGGGTGGTGCTCGCCGGATATCGGCCGGATGTCATGGCCGTGCTCGACGCCGTCGACGTCCTCGTGCAGCCTTCGCGCGCCGACGCCTTCCCGACGGCGATCCTCGAAGCCATGGCGGCGTCGGTGCCCGTCGTCGCCACCGACGTCGGCGGGATCGGCGAGATCGTCCGCGACGGGGTGACCGGCGTGCTCGTCGCCGGCCCTCCTTCGGCGCCGGCATTCGCCGCGGCGTTGTCTGCCCTGCTCGAGGACGGCGCGCGGCGGCGCCGGCTGGGCAGCGCCGGCCGTGAGCGCTTCCAGGAGGAGTTCACCGCGGCGCGCTGGGTGCGGCGCCTGCGCGAGGTCTACGTCGAGGTGCTCGAAGGGCGCACGGTGTCGCGGAACGGGCTCCACGGAAGCGCGCGCGCAAGGGCTGCGTTGCGCGGCACGAGCACCCGGAACGCGGCCTTGCCGCAGAACGCCCGCACGCGTTGGCAGCGGGCGTCGCGGTAGGCGCGGAACCGCGCGGCGTAGCGGGCGAACGACATCCGGCCCGGGTGGGAGGTCGCGAGCTGCTCGAGCTGGTCGACGTGCAGCTGGTGGTAGAAGGAGCTGGCCACGTTCGGCACGGGATGCGGGTGCAGGTCGTACCGCGACCAATGCCCGTTGTCCCATCGGTGCAGGTTGCCGTCGAGCACGCCGAGCAGCTCCGCCGACGGGATGGGCCCGGAGTCCGACATGACCCGCTCGACCTCGAGCACTCCCCAGATCGCGAAGATCGCCCCGTTGAGGACGAAGGAGCCTGCGGGCCACGTGGGGTACTCCTCGAGGAACGGCCCGCCTCCCAGCGTCGCCAGCACGCCGCCCTTCCCCGACGCGACGCCGAACGGAGCAAGGCTCGCCAGCGCGGCGTCGGCGAAGCGGTCCTCACCCGTCTCGAGATGAGCGCGGATCAGCAGGCTCGCGGCCTGACCCTGCGCCATCGCCGACAGCCACGGGGGCTCGAGCCGGTAGGAGTGCGGGAAGGGCGCGCCGTGCGGGTACCCGCCGGCCTGGCGCCCGGCGGTGACCTGGACCTCGGCGAGGTGACGGGCGGTGGCGAGCATCGCCTCCAGCCATACGTCGCCGTCCCCGCTCAGGTGGCGCTCGTAGCACCCGAGGCCGTGCTGGATGAGCACGACGTGCAGCTGCGCGCCGGCGTCGCTCAACCGCGGTTGCTGCGCCTTGACCGAGAGGTCGATCGGGTACCCGCGCGGCGGGTCGCCGCCCGCGGCGACGTGACGGCCGCGGGGAAGGCGGAAGGATCTCGCCGAGCTCAGCCGACCGGCAGACGAGCGCGCCGTCACGACCTCGCCAGATCCTGGTAGAGCGCCTCGAGCGTTCGCATGAAGGGCCCGAGGTCGAAGTCGCGGCGGCAGCGCGCTCGCGCCGCCCGGCCGAGCGCGTCGCGCAGCGCCGGGTCGGCGCAGAGCCGGCGCAGGGCGCCCGCAAGCTCGGCCGGCGATCCCGCAGGGACCAGCAGACCTTCCCGTCCGTTGCCGACCATCGCCGGGACGCCTCCGACATCGGTCGCCGCGATGGCCAGGCCGGCATCCATGTACTCCATGAGCGCCAGAGGCGTCCCCTCGTGGTCCGAGCAGAGGACGCCGATGTCGGCGGCGGCCAGGACGCGCGCCACGTCGGTGCGGTGGCCGAGGAAGCGCACGCGGCCTCCCCGCGCGAGCGTCGCCGCCTGTGCCTCCAGCGACGCGCGCTGCGGCCCGTCGCCCATCACCACCAGGACGGCGCCCGGCGTCGTCGCCGACAGCCGGGCGAACGCCGCGAGGAGGACGTCGACGCGCTTCTCGGGGCGCAGGACGGCGGTGATCGCGAGCACGATGGCGTCGGCCGGCAGACCGAGCTCGCGCCGGACCTCGGCACGCGACGGTGCCGCCGCGTCGGGCGCGGCGACCCCGAGCGGGACGTGGCGGACCTTCGCGGGCGGCAGGTGCTCGCTCCTCACCAGGCGATCGCGGTCGGCTTCGGAGACGCAGAGCACGAGCGCGGCCTCGCGGCCGATCAGGTGGCGGTCCGCCAGGCGGCGTGCCGCGGAGGCGCGTGCGCGCAGACCGTGCTCGTGGGCGATCAGCGGCACGCCGGTCAGGCGGCCGACCGCGACACCGGCGAGGTTCGCGCCGAACTTGTGGGCGTGCAGCACGTCGACGCGTTGCGTTCGCAGCCAGCGAACGATCGTGACCCAGGCACGCGGGCTCAGCCGGCTGGTCCGTCGGACGCCCCGGACCCGCACGCCCGCGCCCTCGAGCGTCGCGAGGACGTCCGCGCCGGCGTCGGAGTCCGCGAGCACGGGATCCCAGCGGGTGAGGATGAGCGTGCGCTCGAAGCGGCTGCGGTCCAGCGACAGCAGCGTTTGCATGAGCACCCGTTCGGCCCCGCCGGTGACCGGGAGCGTGTCCTTGAGGAACGCGACGTGGATCATGGCGCCGCCGCTCGGCCCGCCGACGCCTCCGCGAGGAACTCGCCCAGCCGCCGCGCCTCTGCCTCGAGCGTGTGATCGCGAGCGACCATCCGGCCTTCGTCAGCCATCCGCTGGCGGGCGCCGGCGTCCTCGTGCAGGCGGCGCAGGCACGCCGCCGTCGCGCGAGCGTCGCCAGGGGGCACCGTCGCGGCGGCAGCGCCGAAGGCGGTCCGGATCCCGCCGACGTCGCTGCTGACGACAGGCAGGCCGGCGGCGAACGCCTCCACGAGCGTCTGCGGCAGGCCCTCCGAGCGCGAGGTGATGACCAGGGCATCGGCGTGGCGGTAGTGGCCCGTCAGCTCGACGCCGTGGCGCACGTAGCCCTCGAACGAAACGGCGCGGTCGAGCCCCTGCCCGCGCAGCCGCGTTTCGACGGCTTCGCGCAACGGCCCCTCCCCGCACACGCGCAGGCGCCAGGGCTCGCCGTCGGCGCGCAGGCACGCGAGCACCTCGGCGAGCAGCAGCGGATCCTTCTCCGGATCCAGGCGGCCGACGCTCAGCAGCTCGCGTCCCGACTCGCTGCCGGCGGCCGGGCCCGACGTGATGTCGCGCTCGCGCACGAGCGACACCGTGAGGACGTGCAGCCGCCGCGAGGCCCCATAGGCATCGGCAAGCTTCGGTCCCACAACGACGCAGGGGCAGCGTCTGGCCGAGATCCGCCACGCGCGCTCCATGGCCGTGGCGGCCGCCCGGACGGGACGCCGATGTGGGTAGCGCGCGGCAATGACCGCCGGCAGGTCCTGGCGCACGCCGAGCACGACCGGCACGCGGCGGGCGAGCGCAGCGAGCACGAACGCCTGCGCGACTGGGTTGGGACCGAGGATCCACGCGACGTCCGCGTCGGCCGAGGCCCGGTTGAACCGCCGCACCGCGCGCGGCAGGGCGCTCAGCACGGCGCCCGTCCGCGTGAGGCTCTCGTAGAACGGCAGCGCGCAGAACGTCACTCCCGGCGCGAGCCGGTAGCGCGGCGCGAGGCCGTCGGCGGATGTTCCCTGCCTGCCGACGATCGTCAGCTCGTGCTGCTCGGCCAGCTCGTTGAGGAAGACGGCGAAGGCGCGCTCGGCCCAGATCGCGCCGCGGTCTTCCATGTACCGGTAGTCGGTGAAGACCGTGATCCTCATGGCGCTGTCGCAGCCCGCCGAGCGCCCGGACGCACGTCCTGCACCTGATGGACCAGATCGATGAACGCGCGCGGTGCGCTCACGCGCAGGGCCAGCAGCGCTCCGATGGCGCCGGCGAGGGTGGCCGATGCGATCGCGGGCACCGAGCTCGCCGGCCAGGCGTAGCGCACGGCGCCGGCGCCGGCGAGGACTCCGAGGGCCGCCGCCGCCGCGGGCGCGAGGGCGCGTGCGAAGTCGGCGATGCCGAAATGCAGCTCGCGCGCGACCGCCACCGACATCAGCAGCGCAAAGGTCCCGGAGGTGCCGACCAGCGCCCAGCTCACCGTCAGGAGCCCCGCGGGGGCGGCGAGCGTGCACGCCGCGATCATCAGCGGGATGAGGATCACGTTGATCTTCACGATCGTTGACTGCTTGCCGACTGCCTTGAGCAGATCGCCGAGCGGGAAGACCACGGTGTAGAGCGCGGCCGCCGCGGCTATGGGGGCCAGGAGGCTCGCCGCCTCGTGCCATGCCGGCGAGAAGAGCAGGTCCACGATCGGCGTGGCGAGGACCGCGAGACCCATCGCGATCGGCAGGGCGTAGAGCGACAGATAGCGCAGCAGCTGCAGCGTCGCGTCGCCCAGCCGGTCGGGCTCGCGCGCCCTGCGACGCGCCAGCGCCGGGAAGGCGACTACGCCGAGTGTGTACGCGACGCTCGCGAGAAGGACCTCCGGCAGGCGGTAGGCGATGCTGTAGATGCCGAGGGCGCGGCTGTCGAGCAGGTGGCCGATCAGCACGACGTCCAGCCGCGAGTTGATCGTCGCCAGGACCTGCAGCAACGCGGCCGGAGCGCCGTAGGCGATCAGGCCGCGGGCGATCGCGCCGTCGTAGCTCAGCCGCGGCCGCATGGGGGTCAGGTGCCACTGCCACGCCGCCCAGGCGGCGGTGCCCGCGAGGAAGCCGACCACGAGCGACAGGGCGCCGAAGCCCGCCAACGCAAGGCCCACCGAGACCGCGACGCGGACGACGTCGCGCGCGATCTGGGGACGCACGCGCCGAGCGAAGCTCATGTCGCGCAGCAGCAGCGCGTCGTGGACGTTGCCAAGGCCGGTGAGCAGGAGGTTGAGCGCGCCCAGGCGGAAGAGGGCCGTGTGGTCGGCGGCGCCGAAGAAGCCCGCGACGGCAGGCGCGAGGGCGACGCCGAGAGCCGTCAGCGCGACCGCGGTGATGAGGTTGAGGGTGAACGCGGTCTGGACCCGCGCGCTCACGCCCTCCTCCTGCTCGTAGACGATCGCGGGCTTCATGCCGACGTCGCTTCCCAGCTCGATCAGCGCGATGTAGGCCGCGACCGCTGCCACGACGCCGAACTCGTCGGGGGCCAGGAGTCGCGCGAGCACCAGCAGCGAGATCAGGCTCAACGCCTTGCTCGCGCCGAAGGCCGCGACCGACCAGACGATCCCCCGCCTGACCGCGCCGCCCCACGCCGTCGACCGAGGGGGCGAGCTCGCGCGAGGTCCGCGCTGCGCGGGGCGGCAGAAGATGCGCGGAAGCGTGACGCGGGCGCGGAAGCGGGCAGTCGAGATCGACGGGCTCACGTACGCGCGCGGTAGGTCGAGCGGGTCGAACCCGCCGCGACCGACGTACCCGCCGTAGAAGGAGAAGGCGTGCGTGATGCCGGCGTCGCGTAGGGAGCCGCGAGTCCGGTCGTCGAAGGCGGCCCGGCCGCCGACGGGATAGCTGAACATCGTCGGCGGTTCGCCCAGCTCCTCGCGCAGGCGTGCGACCGAGTCCTCGATCTCCTGCTGCTGGCGCTCGGTGGAGCAGCGTGCGAGCACCGGGTGGTCGACGGTGTGGGCGCCGAACGTCATGCCGCCCCGGCGCATCTCGCGGACCATCTCCCAGGTCATCCACTCGGTCGATGCGGCGGCCGGGTCCGCGCGACCCGAGCCGCTCTGGGCCGCCAGCTCGTCGAGGAACGCGTCTGCGCGCTCGGTGGGCAGCTGCTGGTAGGCGTCGAGCAGCGCCTCGGTCGCCGGCTCCTGATCGGTCCCACGGACCATCCACGCGATCTCGTCCCACCACGCGACGTGCGGCCGGTCGATGAAGCCCGTGGCGAGGAAGAACGTCGCCGAGAGGCCGTTGGCGCGCAGGACCGGGTAGGCGAGCTCGTAGTTGTCGCGGTAGCCGTCGTCGAAGGTGATCGCGACGTGCCGGCCCCGCGGGTGCTCGAGCGCGGCTGCGATCTCGTCGCCCGAGACGACGTCCACGTTCCGGGCCAGGAACCTCAGCTGCCGGTCGAAGTCCTCCTGCGTCCCGCTCCACAGTCGCGGGTCGGCGACGCCGGGGCCGGGCTCTCCGATGCGGTGGTAGCAGAGGACGAGCACGCCGCGCCACGCCGGAAGGCGCGACAGGACGGCCCCGGCGCCGGAGCGCTCGATGCACTGCGCGACGAGCTCACCCTTCCCCACGGTGCACCGCCCGGGGCTCGCCGGTCGCGTCGGGCAGGGCTATGCTCCTGCCGTCGCAGGTCTGTCCGCACCCACGGCGCCGGTCGCCGGCGCGCGCCCAGCTCCTCTGACCTGGAGCCCGGCGCCCCAGCGGCTTCTTGCGGCGGGTGCGGTCGGCGTCGCGATGCTCGCCGGCGCGGTGCTCGCGCGCGACCTGACGCTCGGGCTGGTCCTCGTCGGGACGATCGGTTTCGGCACGCTCGTCCTGCTCGACGTGCCGTTCGCGATCGCGGCCTGGGTCCCGCTGGCGTGGATCGAGTACTCCCACCTGACCGGCAGGGCCCCGGTGATCGCCACCGTCGCGCTCCTCCTGGGCTGGGTCGCCAGCCGGCGGGCCCGCGGGAGGTCCCTGCGCGTCGGCGTCGCCGACCGGACAGCGGCGCTTGCCCTGGGCCTGCTGCTCGTCTGGCTCACGCTGTCGGTGGCCTGGGCGACCGACCGCTCGATCGCCTGGGGGGAGGCCAAGTCCTGGTACATCGCAGCCGCAGCGTTCTTCGTCATCGCCAACGCGATGGCCACGCCGCGCAACGTCCGCATCCTGGCGCTCGCGTTCGTCGCCGGCGCGCTCGTGTCGATCGTCGTCGGGCTCAGCGGCCACGGGGGTCTGACCACCACGGCCGATGCGCTCGATCTCGCCACCCGCCAGCGCTTCGCGGGCGGCCAGGGCGACCCCAACTACCTCGCCGCGGGGCTCGTCGCGGCGATCGCCCTGGCCGCGGGCTTGCTGCCCTCGATCCGCGACCCCATTGCCCGGCTCGGACTCGTCGGGTCGATCGTCGCCCTCGCTGCCGCCCTCGCCGCGACCCAGTCGCGCGGGGGACTCATCGGGGCGCTGGTGGCGATCGTCGCCGCGGTCGTCCTCGCGCGGCGCCAGCGGCTGCAGGCGGCCGCCCTCGGGGTCTTCGCGATCGCCGCGGTGGCTGCGTTCGTCCTGGCCTCGCCCGACGCCCTTCACCGCGTGACGAGCTTCAACTCGGGCGGCGACGGCCGCGCCGACCTCTGGAGGGTCGGGTGGCGGATGACCGAGGATCATCCCGTCGCCGGCGTCGGGCTCGCCGGCTTCCGGGACGAAGCCAAGAACTACGTGCGCGAGCCAGGAAGTCTGACGTTCGTCCGCCTCATCGTCGATGACCCGGCCGTGGCTCACAACGTGTACCTCCAACAGCTCGCCGAGACCGGCGTCGTCGGGCTCGCGCTGCTGCTCGCCGTCATCGCTGCGTCGCTCGCCGCCGCCGCGCGCGCCGCCCGGCGGTTCGAGGCGATCGGGGATCAGGCGTTGGCGACGCTCGCCCGTGCCGTGATCGTCGCGAGCATCGGCTTCCTGACCGCCTCGCTGTTCATCTCCAACAGCACGGACAAGCGCCTCTGGATCATCCTGGCGCTGGGACCAGCGCTGCTCGGCGCCGCTCATCGTGCGCCGTCCGGGACTGACTCCCAAGCCGAGGGTGCAGATGAGCAGGTGCACGTCAATCAGCACGTCCGCTCCGTGACGCACGGGTCGATGACGCGTAGGTAGCGGCCCCAATCGACGCCGTCGCGGATGTTGATGGCGTAGCGGTGGTCCGGCTCCCAGTACGGCGCGCTCACCGCCTGGGCGAAGCTCAGCCAGCGATCGTCGAGTCCGAAGCTGGTCGTAACGAGCGCCGACTGCTTGACGATGCCCCAGCTCCCGCCGGTGTCGGCGACATACATGCCATAGCGCGCCATCGCCTGGAGCAGCGTCTTGCGATAGGTGGGCACATCGAGGGCGTCGATCTGGGCCGGCGTCATGGCGAACTGGAAGCGCGTCCCCATCGCCGGCGCGTCCGCGTCGGGCAGTCCCAGCGATGCGCACGAGTCCGAGACCTGGCTTGCCGGATAGACGAAGGTTCCCGAGTCACAGAGCACGCTGATCGCGAGGGCGTGGTTGATCGTCCCCGCCTCGAGCTCCTCGGCGCGCAACGCTCCCGCCAGCGTGCCGAAGCGGGCTGCGACAGCGCCAGAACCCAGGCCGTCTCCGTCGATGCGCGTTCGACCGCCCCATGCGATGACGATCTGGCCTCCTCCGGCGGGCTTGGATTGCACGCGCCAGAAGTCGTACTCCCAGCCACTGGCCTGGTCGACGACCGACAGATGACCGTCGGTTCCCCCGGGGACGCGCGCGGCGTCGGGGATGGCGACACGCATGCCCTCGATGGCGCAGGGCCACGGGTGCTCTGTGCAGTGCACGCTGAAGACGGGGTCCTGCGGGCGGTTGAAGTACACCGGTCGGCCGTAGTCGCGGGCCGTGCCGGCATCGCCGGCGGTCAGATGCTGCAGCGGCCCGAAGCCGAGCAGACGCGCCACCACGCGGGCGGAGTTCGCAGCGAGGCGGGCGTGGCTCGGGATCACCTGATTGAACGGGCTCGTATCTGCGTAAGGCCGCCAGCAGGCAGGCGGCGACGAGGGTCCCGTCCAGACGGCGGCTTTGCCGCAGAGCGTGGCTCCCGCGCGCAGGTAGGGAGACCAGGGCGGCATCTCCTCGGGCACCTGGTTGGCCGACATGGAGGCGCCCGCGACGAGGACTCCGATCGTGACGACGAGGACGGTGCTCGTTGCGGCGAGGACCGCGATGCGCGATCGGCGACACGCCGCCTCCAACCGCAGCCACGCTCGCATCATCGGGCGATCCTGCCCTGGTCGGCGACGACCGCCTCGGCCATCGGCTCGGACTGCACCCAGGGCGTGAGCGGGATCCTCGCCGCCGTCCCCGGCCCGAGCAGCACCACGCCGACGGTCTCCAGCAGCACCAGCAGGTCGAGCCCGAGGGACCGGTACTTGACGTAGTAGAGGTCGTTGCACAGCTTCCAGGCCGCGCCGGCGTCGCTTCCGGCGTAGCCGCAGCGCACCTGGGCCCAACCGGTCAGTCCGGGACGGATCAGGTGACGGCGCTGGTAGAACGGCAGGGTCGCCTCCAGGCGCACCACGAACTCGATCTGCTCGGGGCGCGGCCCGACCAGGCTCATGTCGCCGCGCAGGACGTTCCACAGCTGCGGGAGCTCGTCGATGTGCATCCGCCGCAGGAACCGCCCGACGGGGGTCGTGCGCGGGTCCCGGTCCTGGGCCCAGGCCGCACGCTCGTCCGAGCCGACCCGCATCGTGCGCAGCTTGTAGAGGCGGAACGGGCGGCCGCCCTCGCCGATGCGCAGCTGGGCGAACACCGCCGGCCCGCCGCTCATTCGGATCAGGGCGGCCGCCGCCGCCACGATGGGGAGCGTCAGCAGCGCCAGGACCAGGGCGAGGCCGACGTCGACCACCCGCTTGGCGGCGGGCGAGGGATGGCGTGCGCCCGCGCTGGCCAGGTGGGCGAACCACGCGACGTTGATCTCCGCGGTCGCGACGTTGCCGAAGACGTCCTCGTAGAACGCGGAGAGCTCGGTGTACTGGACCTGCAGGTCCAGGCACTCGGCGAGCGCGTCGAAGACCGGGATCCGGCTCATGCCGTTGCCGACGACGAGCAGGTCGATGCGCTCGCGCACGACCGTCTCGCGCAGGCCAGCGAGGTCGCTGAGCACCCGTACCGGCCCGCCGCCGTCGCCTGGCGCGGCCACGCGCCCGATCAGCCGGTACGACGCGCGCGCTCGCTCGAGATCGGCAGCGAGCCGCTGCGCGACATCGAGGGACCCGACGAGCGCGATGCGCAGCCCGTGCGACCGGGCGGCGCCCTCGCAGAGGGCGTAGGTCAGCCCCGACAGCGTCGTCGCGACCACGAGCACGATGAGCCAGGTCGTCGCCCCCAGCCCGACGCCGAGCATGCTGCACACCGCCGCCGATGCCACCACGGCGCCGGGCGCGATCACCAGCGGCTGGACCACCCGCACGACCGGCAGGTGGGAGGCCGGCCGCTGCCACGCGCGCGCGATCATCGTCGCCGTCAGGTAGGCCAGGAAGGTGACCGTCGCGGCATCGGCCGCGCGGTCGGGCCGCGCCACCCAAGCCGTCGTCGCCGCCGCGGCGAGGGCGTCGAGGACCGCGCACACGGTCGGCAACGCGGTGCACTCGACGCCTCGGCGGTGATGGCGCACACCCGGGAGATACACCCGCGCAGCACCGCCCGAATCAGATCGCCGGGCATCCGCGGCCACCCGGTTGCGTACGACCGGGTGGCCGCGGGCGAAGAGCGCCTCTTAAGGGCGACGGTCCTTCTGCGGTGCTGGGAGGTGGTCCCGGGGGCTCGGCCGGCGATAGCCGAGTGCCGCCTGGATGCTCGACGGCCGCCACTCCTTGCCGCCGCGCAGCGTCGGGATGCGCTCGGCGTTGAGCTGGTCGGCGATCGCCTGCAGGCTCAGGTTGGCGGCCCGCATCGCGCAGATCCGCTCGAGGAGCTCGGGCCGGTCGCTGACCGCCGCGCGGCCGATCGGCTGTCCGAGCGCGCGTACCTCGGCCAGTCCGTTGCGGGTGCGGTTGGCGATCCGCGCGCGCTCCCAGTCGCTCAGCGCGATGAGTGTGCCGGCGGCGTACCGGCCCTCGCGCGTCGCCGTGTCGAGCGGGAGGTCGAGCGCGACCAGCGCCGCGTTGCTGTCGCGGAACCAGGCCATCAGCGCGCCGAGGTCGACGATCGAGCGGCTGAGCCGCTCGAGCTCGCCCACCAGGAGCGTGTTCGCGTTGTTGCCGGCGATCTGGTCGAGCGCGTACCGCAGCCCCGGCCGGTCGAGGATCCGGCCGTTCTCGCGGTCCCGAACGAGGTCGATCAGCTTCCATCCCAGCCGCGCGCACGCGGCCCGGATGACGTCCGGCGAGTTCGCGGTCTGATCCGCGCCCGGGTCGGTCGGGACCGTCAGGTACCCGATGACCCGTCTGCGGGTGCGGCGTGCGGTCGAGCCCTCCCCGGTGATCCCTACCGGGTCCTTGCCCCCCTCAGCCGCCTGGTTCGTGAAACGTGCCCTGTCACCGAGAGCCAACAGTGGGGTGCTCAACGAGTCTCCCTTCTGAATCGGCTCGCGTCCGCCGGGGTTGGGGTGCCCGGCGGTGGTGGTCCAGTCGGCGCCCGCGAGCTAGCCGGGGCGCGGGGGCACGGCGATGGGGAAGGCGGTCGCGGCCATGCGCCTGCGGGCGCGGTGGCTTCCACGCCCGCGCCCGGCGTCCCCCGGAGCGAGGGCGACGGCGCTGACCACGCAGGAGCAGGCGAGCAGCCAGACAGCTCGTCTATATGTGGTCTCACGGCATCCGGGCGATGTTCGGTCCAAGTGGCAGAGCACCCCGGGGGAGGTCGATGGTCGCGAGCACCAGGAGGATCCCCACGGCTTCGAAGAACCGGTAAGAGGGTTGTTTTCCAACCAACCCCTTCCGTCGCGCGCGGTCAGCCGAAAGCCCCGATGGCACCGGGGGGACCGGGCCGTACGCACGTGCCGTTGCGTACGACGTGACGCGTTCACGCGCCCGCTACTTGAGCGTCACAACGAACCGCGCGCGCGTGACTCCGTCGCCCTCGTCCTTGGCTCCGGCGACGATCGCGCCGAAGGTGTCGAGGTAGGGCTTGGCCTTCTGGAAGTCGCCTTCGCTGCCCACGAAGCTCTGGATCAGCGACACGACGTGCGGGAAGTCCAGGTAGAAGGAGGGCTTGAGGCCGTCGCCGAGCTTGCCGGCCGCGTCGGTGAAGGCGGGCGACGAGCCGAGCGGCTTGCCCGGTGAGATCGCCTCCTCCAGCGGCCGGCGGCCGCCGACCGCCACGATGAACTTCTCGCCGGCCAGCGCGACGTCGACCCGCGGGCCGCCGCCGCCGGTGTGCAGCGTGAACCCGTCGTCGACGCCCTTGGCGTGCAGCTCGGAGACCTTCGCCCCGCTCTGCGAGCCGGCGAGGCGGCGCAGGAGGCGGATCACCTTCTTGGTCTTCGCCGGGTCGCTGGTCTGGATGACCAGCGCGCCGCCGAGGTCGGGCGATCCCGTGCCGGCCACGAAGATGCCGGCGTCGCCCATCCAGGACAGGACGTCCTTGCGAAGGTCCAGGCCGGTCTGCTGCTGGAACTGGCTCAGCAGCGCGTTGACCCCGACGCCGGTGATGCCGCCGCCCTTGCCCACGCCGTCGAGGATGCCCTCGAAGGCCTGGCCGGACTTGCCGAATCCGAGGGCCAGCCATGAGCTGTCGGGCAGGGAGGCGACCATGTCGGCTCCGCTGCTGCCATTCGCCGCTGTCTGCGGCGTGCCGAGGCTGACGCCGTCGACCTTGATCGCGTCGGGCTGTGCCTGCAGCGCGGCGCCGACCGTCTTCGGCACCGCGGCCGAAAGCGACTGCAGGGCCGCGCCGACCTCGGGCTGGCTGCCCGAGCCCTGGCTGACAGCCTGGAGAAGGCCGTTGACGTCGAGGTAGAGGAGGCCGACGCGCTCCTCGGCGACCTTCGAGCGCACGCCGCGCAGGCCGTTGCTCTCGGAGAGCGACTGGCCCTTGGAGGCATCGACCGCGGCCTTGAAGCCCGGCTCGGTGCCCACGACGACGTTGTGGGAGAAGACGCCGGCCGCCGTCTTCTCCTTGCGATCGAAGCGGTAGTCGACGCCGTTGTAGGAGCGCTTGACGAAGTCGCCCTTGGCCTTGTCGAGCGCGTCGCCCGCCTTGCCGTCATCGGACGAGTTGATGACCGCGACGAAGTCCGCGTTGCTGCTGCGGATCGAGGTCACCGCGACGCCCGCGCGCTCGCCGAGCCACGGCTCGATGTCGTCCTTGTAGGTGACGCCGTCGGCCTTGCCCGAGTCGTCGAGCGCCTTCTGGATCTTCGCGCCGGGGTCCTGGGTGCGCAGGATCTTCTGAAGCGCGGCGTCGAGGTCGGCGCCGACCTTGCCGTCCGGCCGCAGGTTCGCCTCGGCGTAGACCGGGACGTTGGCCGGGACGAGCGCGGCCGGGTCGTTGTCGCCGCCGCTGCCCGAGCTGCTTGACCCGCAGCCCGCGGCGAGCGCGGCGATGAGCGCGCACAGGAGCGCGAGGACGAGCGAGCGAGCAGTTCTCATCACCACGCATCGTAGGGGCCGAAAGGGCGGTCCGCGCAGGCCAATGGACGGGTCTCCCACTGCGGCCCACGGAACGCACACCGGGCGGACGGAACCGCCGCGAAACCGCAACGGCCGTTGCAGCCCGGCGATTCGCACGCGGTCTTGCGCTCGCGAGCCCGCCGGTACCCCTCGGCCTCCCACCGCAGAAACGCCTGCTCAGGCGCTGGTTTGGCGCGCGGACACGCGCCAAGGTGGACGTCCGTGGGAGGAAATGTGCAATTGGGGTTGCTCTGTGGGGAAAAGTGGGGTACAAGTGCGCAAGCGGACCGGGGTGGAGGGGCTCCTCCCACTCCTCCACCTCGGCCCGACTCCTTTGGCGAGCGGTCGCCGGACGCGACGCACATGGCCTTCCGCGGCACCTTCGACTACAGCCTCGACGCCAAGAACCGGCTCACCGTCCCGGCCAAGTTCCGGGCTTCGCTGTCCGAGGGCGTGGTCCTCGCCAAGGGGATCGAGCGCTGCGTGCAGGTGTGGACGCCGACCGGCTTCGAGGCCTACACCGGCGCCGCGCTGCAGGGCGTCCACCCGCTCTCCGATCAGGCGCGCAAGCTCAACCGCTTCTTCAGCGCCAACTCGTTGGACACCGAGCTCGACTCGGCAGGCCGGGTGATGGTCCCCGGCTTCCTGCTCGAGCACGGCGAGCTGCGCAAGGAGGTCGTCGTCACAGGTGCCGGCGACTGCCTCGAGGTCTGGGACCGCGGCGCCTGGAGCGCCTACAACGCCTCGCTCTCCGACGAGCTCCCCGAGATCACCGCCTCCATCGGCCATGCTGGTTGAGATGACCGCCACCCACGTCCCCGTCCTGGCCGGCGAGCTCGTCGACTTGCTGGACCCGCAGCCGGGCGAGGTCGCGGTCGACTGCACCTTCGGCGGCGGCGGGCACGCGCGGCTGATCGCCGACCGGCTCGGGCCGGCCGGCGAGCTCATCGCCATCGACCGCGACCCGGCGGCTGAGGAGCGCTACGCGCAGCTCGCCGCCGAAGTCCAATGCCGCACGCGCTTCATCCGCGCGCCCTTCGCGGAGGCGCTCGAGCAGCTCGCCGAGGAGGGGGTGGAAGCGGACCTCGTCTACCTGGACCTCGGCATGTCCTCGATGCAGGTCGACACGCGCGAGCGCGGCTTCTCCTACGCCTACGACGCGCCGCTGGACATGCGGATGGACCCCGACGACGAGCTCACCGCCGCCGACGTCGTCAACGAGTGGGACGAGCGCCGCCTGGCCACGCTGTTCCGCGACTACGGCGAGGAGCGCTACGCGCGGCCGATCGCCCGCGCGATCGTGCGCGCCCGCGCGGGCGGCCTCCTGGAGACGACCAACGAGCTCGTCGAGGTCGTCGTCGACGCGATCCCGGCGCCGGCCCGCTTCGCCGGCGGCCACCCGGCAAAGCGCGTCTTCCAGGCCATCCGGATCGCGGTCAACGACGAGCTGACCCAGCTCGACGAGGCCCTGCCTGTCGCATGGGACCTCCTGCGGGTGAATGGGCGATTTGCAGGTATTTCGTTCCATTCGCTCGAAGACCGCCGCGTGAAGCGGTTCCTGGCCGACCGGGCCCGCGGCTGCATCTGCCCGCCCGACCTGCCGGTCTGCGCGTGCGGACGCGTTCCCGAGGCCGAGCTGCTCACCCGCCGCGCCGTGTCGCCCACGGCCGGCGAGATCGCCGCCAACCCCCGCGCGAAGTCCGCACGGATGCGCGCCGCACGGAAGGTCGACCAGACATGACGCCATCGCCCGCTGCCACCGGGCATCGCACGCGCGGGCTGCGCCGCAGCCCTGCGCCGCGCGCTCCGCGACGGGTCTCCGGCCCGACGCGCCCGCCGCGGGCCGCGCTTGCCGGCGCGGGCGGCGCCGCCGTCGCGCGCCCGCCGCTCTCGCTGCGGCTCGGCCGGCGCGCGATGCGCGTCGGCGACGCGCGCCTCCTGGACCGCCTCGTCCGCGGCCGCGCGTGGATCGCGATCGTCGCCGCCGCGCTGATGGGGATCGTCTTCATGCAGGTCTCGCTGCTCAAGCTCAACTCCGGGATCTCGCGCGCGGTCGAGTCGGCCGCCACGCTCGAGCGCCAGAACTCCGACCTCGAGAGCAGCATCGCGCGGCTCTCGTCCGGCGAGCGGATCCGCGACGGGGCGGAGGCCACGGGCATGATCATGCCGCCCGCCGGCGAGGTGTCCTACGTCACCGTCCGCCCGGATCGCGACGCGGCGCGTGCGGTCGCGCGCATGCGTCCCCCGAGCGACGCGGCCCGCACGTTGATGGCCAACCGCGGGCTGATTCCGGGCTCGTTGCCGGCGGCTGCTTCGGGAGACGGCGCCGCCGGCACGGCTCCCGCCGCCGGCACCACCGTCGCCCCGGCGACCACGACCGCCGCGCCCAACGCCGCCGCAGGGAACGGCGCCATCGCTCCCCAGCAGACCACCGCCGGAGCGGCCACACCGCAGCAGACCACCGCTGGGGGAGGCACGGCCGCCGGCGCCGCTGCGCCGGTGCAGACCACCGCCGGCGGCGGAACGGCCGCCGGCACCGCCACTCCGCCGCACACCACCACCACCACCACGGCGGCGGGCGGCACCGCCCCGCAGGGGTAGCCGGTGGCGCTGGTCGAGCGCCGGATCGGGCTCCTCTTCGGGGTCTTCCTCGTCCTCCTGGCCTTCGGCGCGGCACGCGCGAGCTGGCTCGGCCTCGTCCGCGGCCCCTCGCTCAAGCGCGCCGCCGCTACCCAGCAGAAGTCAGACGTCATCGTCCCCGCCCGGCGCGGCGCGATCACCGACCGCCGCGGCGTCGAGCTCGCGGTCTCGCAGCCGGCGTCCACGATCGCCGCGACCCCGTACCTGATCAAGGACGCGCCGAAGGCC
>Ga0081540_1001346_pt1 | contig 21378 bp, 23 predicted proteins | sample TabmetS2T1R1_FD_71024 | JGI IMG/M metagenome (GOLD analysis project Ga0081540, IMG submission 71024) | Tabebuia heterophylla rhizosphere microbial communities from the University of Puerto Rico - S2T1R1 | ecosystem: Host-associated > Plants > Roots > Rhizosphere ... | reverse complement strand
AAGCAAAATCCCAAAACGCAAGAAAGCGCGGCCCAACACCCGGCTTTCCTGCAAAATCGAATACTTTATCAAGACAACTTATGCCTCTCTCTCAGGCCTATCTGCATTCTTCACGGACGACTCTCTAACCGCACGTGTTCGAGATCGTTCAGGTGGCGTTAAAGCGCGGATTCAGCGAGCGCTCCAGGCGAAAGCGCAAATATGGTACGGGATCATCCGGAAACAGCCTCAAGCCAAGCCGCAATCCCCCAAAATGCCCGTGTTCGCTAGGCGTTGCCGCCACCTGATTCTGGTCGATGATGATGGCTGGATAGCTCGTATGAAACAATGTCACTGGAAGTTTTGCAAACTTCTCCTTTCCAAGGCGGATAGCCCAGGAATGTGAGCATCTGCGATCAATGCCAGCGGAGCCAGCATGAGCCGCCTTAGTCAACGTTGCCGTCAGAAGCTTCCATCCAGCCGCAAGCGACCGCGTCTTCTCGATCTCATAGATGATTTTTATGGCGACTGGGTCGAGCCGGTTCCACCCAAGTTCTTCTCCATTCCAAGGAAGGACATGGCAGATCTTGAGAAGAAGTTGGGAGTGTCGCTCGACGCGACGGGTAAACAGGTCATTGAACACGCCTGTGCGACCTTCGTGAACGCGGTTGTACTCGACACGTGTGGAGTTTCCAAAAGCCACCTTGCAGCATATGCGTGCGCGTTGAGTAGGGTCAGCATGGACCTCGAAGATCTGCTCGTCCGTCCGAACGAGTACGAGGCGGTTCGCGCTCTTGTTCTCAGAAACTGGGAGATCGCAGGTCTTAGTCATCGTCAGAACGACGTGCTCATGCTGGCAGAGAGCGTCAAGCTGCTTGCGGCGGAAGTGCAGCGCGTTTCGGATGATCATAGACCCGTGAAAAACGGGCTAAAAGATCTGGCATTTACCGAATTCACGATGCACTTCCCCTTCATTGCGAAGCAGGCCGGCGCAAGCATGAAGCTCCCCTCGAACAAGTACGATGGGCGTTCGACCCCGCTTTGGGACTTTGCCGTATGCTTTCTGCAGCAAGCAATCGAGCAGGGCATTCGCGGCATAGATTCGATGACGGCTTCCGAGCTCACGCGCGAACGATGCAGAACCGCTCTTCGTCGATACCTCGCAAAGGTGCCACGCATGTCGGAGTACTTGCGCGCAGCAAAAGCGGTGCTGGGTCTGTCCACCTAACCTAAAGCCGAGAAACGCTGTTTCCCTATAGGGAAAACCAGATTTGCAGTCATGTATTTCCCCTCCGTTTTTTCTGCTCTCCTGGATCAGTATCTGATACTCGCCAAGCGCGTGAGGAGCAGATGAAAGACGGGTGCGCGGTATGGACAGTAACGCCTCGTTCAATTGACGAAGCCGGGCAATCGCGGTGGCGTCTGGACGATAACCTCAAGCGCATTCTGAGAGGTTGCGGAAGCTGTTTCAGCGGAAGCGAATTCGGCGACGTGTTCACCCAGCAAAGCGATGGCGTGCATCCGCATGTAGTCAATGTGGAATTTATGAAGGCGGGGGGCGTGACTGATCGTCTGGGCTTTCGACTATCAAGTCATGAGACACACAAATCATGAATGCGCAGCGCATATGACGGCGTTGCAATCAATCGCTGGTACTCAGCCACCACACCGCAACCTTTTGAGTGAAGCTTCAAGATGACGACGATCTCTTACATTTCCACCTTCATCTGCGTTACCGTAGCGACGGTCCTCATCTCAAACCCGGATTTAACATGCTTGTTGGCGCCGGCGACATCTTTGATGAGGCAGAGCCAGAGGGCGTCGTCCAGTGGCTGATCAGCCGTGCCAACGGCAAATGCGTTGTGCTTGTGAGAGGGAACCACGACCTATACACGCGTTGTGACGGCGACAAACGAACGATCTCCGATATTTCTCGTCAGATGCGCGCAGAGGCGGCTCGTCAAAATGACGCGGCGAATGCTGACATCGTTCACGTTCTCGACGCTGACGAACCCGTCTGCTGGATCGGCAATGTACGGTTCGTCGGGATGACCCTCTGGAGCGATTGGATAGGGGCCGGACGCTGGGCTCCGAACCAAGTTCAAAGGCCGGCTCTCGCATGGGCGGCCCAGGCGCGTGCGGTCGCCGGACATTGGCGGGATGGCCGTTGCCGACCGCGAGACGAAGCGGCAGCGAACACTTATCACCGTTGCATGGGTCGCTTGAGAAGCAATTTGGAGCACAAGCAATGAAGAATCCGCGCAAGCAAGTCGGCCGACTTTTGCGCAGCCCGAGGCGTTGACGGACCTTAAATTCACGCATCGTCGATCCGGCCGCGCCGGCAGATCGAGCACGCGGTCGGCGACCGCACTTCGCAACTCGACCTTCAGATTGGCCAGACTCAGTGCGCAGACGCGCGAGGTCGACCTCGACATCGCCGCACCGGGTCGAGAGCTTGTTGGCCCGCTTGTCGATCTCGTCATCGAGCCGTCGGCACATCCGGGCGCCCGCGCTGGCAACGTCGCGCAGCATGGTTTCGAACTTCTCCATTCGTCCCTCGATCATCAGCTTGAGGCCGACGAGCCGTCGATTGACTTCCTCGCAAATTACCTGGTCCGCGAACGACAGCTGCGTGGCGGCCGCCGCCTGGGCGGTGGCGCTGTTGTGCCTGGTGGTGCTGGCAGCCGAGCTGCGCGCCTGGCGCCGCCGCAAGTTGAAATCCACGCCGGGGGTTTCCGGCAAAGCAAAAGGGGCCGACATGAACAACCGGCGAAGACATGCTTGCGCTGATCATGTCCGACAGCGACCATCCGCGACAGGCACTATTCCTGATGTATCTGGCCGAACACATCCCGGCTGAAGCGCACCGTCAGATCCTGCTCGATGGGCGCGCGAATATGCTTGGCTGGACGGCTGGATGGCACATGTCGACCGAGAAACGGCAGGATGAAGTGGCTGATCGAGCATTTCTGATACGGTTGGAGCGAGAGCTGGCCGAGAAGGGCCCGCTGATCGAGGTGGGCCCGTTTTCGCTCGCAAAATATTCCAGAATTTGCGTGAGCTAACTCACATTCCACTCTCGCACTTCGAAGGATGATGCGGGCGCAGTCAATTGCCTGATGAGGTGCAGCATGAAAACGAACTTGAAGCTGCTTCTGTCGGCAGCAGTCGTCGCGGCGCTTCCTTCGACAACGGAGGCGCAGCCTCTCCCACCGTTTCCACCGATTGGAGCCGGGACGGTCACGGCTATCACTGCAATCCCCACGGCTGGGAACAACGTTTTCACCAGCGTCGGCCACGGGCTGCAGGTTGCGACCATCTGTCACGACGGCGGCGCAGTGCTCATCGCCTTCCAGAATGTCGGAAGCGAAGCCGCTACACTCAACTTCTTATTCAGTGACGGGTCGACACTAAGTGCCAGCGGTGTGATTCTAGCTCCAGGTCGTGAGTTCGATGCGGCCTTTAACAACAAGCGCATCGAGGGGCAGTTCATTTTCGCCAACAGCGCTGGAAATACTACCGTCAGCCTGCACGCTTTCGACGGTACAACGTTCTGCGAAATCCGGGGCACCGCTCAGTTTGGGCCGAACCCGCCGACTTTCCCGTCAACTCCCCCGGCAAGTGGAGGCCGCTGAGCCACTGCACAACTTTGCACTGGAGGAGTAAGGGCGCTTGCGGCCCCGGCGGTTGAGACTGCCAAGGCCGCCAGCTTCACCTTCCGGCTGGAGCTAGTCGCAACACATACCGGAAGTCTGTAATACGCACGTTGAGCATCGTCGTTCCCTAGGGAACTATGCCACCCGAACGCGTTTCGCTCTGTACCGATGTCATGATCGGCACCGGTCTGGTACCACGCACTTATGGCACTATTCCTTTCACGGCCCCCGGCTCCGGGGGCCGCTTTTTGTGCCTTGGCTTGAAACAAACACGGCCCCTGGGGGACAGGGGCCGTGTTTGCATCGCCTCAACAACAGGTGCCGGTTTGCGCTTCGGCACGGATTCAAAACACAGTCAGGGGGCAAGTCTTCCTAGAGCTGCAGGCGTTCAGCATGGATGCGATGTGCCCCTGAAAGAGCGGCCGTCGCAGGTGGGAGGCAGCACCGACCCCTGCCGACCATTTCGGCCACTCTAAAACCTCGAAGGCCGGCACTGCTCAACTGGCTGCGTTCCTACCAGTCAGGTCGGAATAGAGGGCCGCCGGGTGACCTGGGGGGCTGCGGCGACCCCTGCCGACCGTTCGGCCCGTCTCAAAGCCTTGCGGTCGACGTTGCCCAACGCGGCGCGGACTAGCGACGTTCCTGTAAGGTTGGGAACGATGCCGCCCCGGATGTGTTTCACCTACGTGCGGACGCCTTTCGGGCGCCTCCCGTGCGTGACTTACACGGCAAATCCACCTTGCGGCCCCCGCTTACCCGGGGGCCGTTTTTTGTGCCTGGCTCCAACAATCACGGCCCCTGGGGGACAGGGGCCGTGATTGCATCGCCACGGTGTCAACAGGTGCCGGTTTGCGCTTCGGCACCGACTCTCAAACATAGTCAGGCCGGAAGTGTTCCTGAAAAGCGGTCGTGAGCCTGATCGCGCTCAAATTCGTTTTCGCTGGTCTGGTCGCGCTGCTGTTGCTGGCGGCGCCCTGGTTGGAGTCCGAGCTGCGCGCCTGGTGGCGCGAGATCCGAAAGCGACGAAGGGGGTCGACATGAAATATCTGCTGCAGTTTTTCGCCTATGAACATTTGACTGCGTATCTGCAGGCGGTCTCGAAACCGTTCGCGACCTGACGCGCGAGCTCGCGCTCTCGCTGCCGGCGAATGCGGAAAGCATGACGCGCTACGCAAGCTGCTCGAAGCCAAGGATTGTGCCGTGCGCGGGGTGCTGTTCAAGCCGGCGGCCGATTGACGAGATCCCCGGCGGCGGCGTCCCCAGCGCTCTCTGCCGGGTGCCGCCTGGCGGACTTGAAACCTCCAACCAGGGACATCCCACGGTGCGCCCGGCGCGGATGGGGGCGGTCGCGATGCGCGCCTCTGTGTCCTCATTCCCACACTGCGGACTCAAAGAGAGTGTGTTTGTATCTCTTCGAACAGACGGTCAAATCCGTTTCGATTCCCGCCTGTTCGATCTGATCGTCCAGTGCCGCGGAGCTATCGTCGATCGCCGGATGTACGACGCCCAGGCCGCGTATAATCAAGCCGCGACCGGCTCAGGCTGCACCGACCGGCAAACTAGCTTCGCCAGGCCCGGCGAGCACTTCACGGTTTCTGTCCGGATCAAAGGGGAGTATAGTTAAATGTTCTCTGCTCACAGCACACGCACAAAAGGACTGCTGGCTTCATCGGTCGGCCTGCCACCGTCCGCTTGATCGCCAAAGATTGGTGGTGACAGAAAGGATCACATCCCCTAGTTTGTTCGAGTTTCCATGGAAGTCGGTAAGGTTTGCTCGCCGTGGCCCTCCAAGCGCGGCGGGCATTTTCTTTTTCTGAGCTAGCCTTGTGTCGAAGCGTATTTCATCCATGCCGGGATTCATTAAGCCCCAGCTTGCAACGTTGAAGTCCAAAGCGCCGAACGAGGGGTCGGCTTCCGGTCGGGGAAGCGGGCCGTGACCGAAAGCAAACACCGACTCCCGCGAGGCGAATGGGTTCCTAAGAAAAGGACGGCCCCACAGGCGAGGGGGGCCGTCAGTTGAGAGGTTACGCGTTGTCCGTTCCATGTGCAGGTGCCAATCCGCACAAGACCGCAACACCGTCGCGATGGGGTTCGTTCCTACGCCCTATGCGAACGTGTCCCTAACCCGGCGCATCGCCGGATGCTCCGGGTTCTTGATCTTAACCCAATGAGGCGACGGCCCGGCGCGATAGGACCGGTCGCAGTGCTTCGAAACGAGGCCCTCAAGACCCATCAGGCAGGCGTGCCGGAATAGATCGGGCCCGATCTCTCCTTGCTCGAAGTCGGAAAGAAAAAATGCCGTCGACGCGCCGAGCCAGCAGGGGCCAGATTGGCCTTGCGAAGATGCAGCGGCAATGGCCGAAGGTCTTCGCCGTCGAGGGACAGCACGTCGAAGGCGTAGAACTGCACGTCGTCATTCTGCTTGCAGTTGTGAAGACCATTGAAATCGGATTTGCCATGGACGCCGAGCAGCACGGCCTCGCCGTCGAGGGCAAAAGAGTTAATGCGGTTCCGCAGTGCGGCTTCCTTGATCAAAGGGCAGCGATCGCTCCAGTCCTTGCCGTTGCGGGTGAACAGCCGCACGCGCTCGCCCTCGCGCTGGATGATTTGTGCGGCTTCCGAATTGGTTACGAAATAGAGAGGCGCGGAAAGATTGTTCGACGCTTCCGTTGCGATTGTTTCGAGCGAGCTTGGGACGATTAGGTGCAGCCGCCTCAACCAGTAAGCGTGCGACTAATCCGGGTGATCACGCTATCCCACTGCTTTTTTTCGGCACGGGGGTAATTGATCAAAACGCAGTTCATGTAGCCGCCTGACCGATTGCAGCGATTATACCAAATTCTATCCTTTCGGACGCTAGATACAACGAAAAATCTTGGCGTCACCCTTTTGTAGAGAATGCCCGGCGGCGGATTTTTCTTAGCTAAAAAAGCAGCGGGCGAATCATTACTAGAGTTTGCAATCGACTGCACCGTCAAGTCTGCTCGACGGTCGGCTGTGTAGAAACGACGTCCGACCCCGCCTTCGGGCAGTTCAGTTTCATCCTTGAAGACAGATATTGGGATCTCGGCGCTAGCCCGGTGCTGGGAATCACAAACCTGCGCCACTCGGCAGCGGACGCGGTAGCGGCCCCGAAAACGATGCCGAAGATAACACCAATCATCAGGCAGACTAAACGCACCTAGTCTAAGGGTTCCTCTCGTAGGAACGAGCCGCTTACATATTTGGTATTGTCTCAATCACCAGCCAAAGCCGAATGTGATTCTCGGACCGCCATAACCGGAGGCGCCGGAAGGGTTGTCGTATGGTGGCTGCCGGCCGTAAGCGTAAGCTGGGTTGATGCCGCACGTTGCAAACGTTCCCGAAGCCGTCGCCATGCACTGGCGGTAACTGGAGAATTGGCAGTTGCCCGGATAACCCCAGGAACGTCCCTGCAGGCAGTACCTATCCTGGATCTCGGGCGGTCCGATGTGACGTCGCTGCGCTGAAACTGGATCCGCGCTCGCCAAAGCAATAAGAGAGCCCAACAGGATCGTGAGAGGTGAAAAACGCATCCTACGTCCTCCGTGCCAAAGTAGCCGCAATGTTTAGCGGCTGTACCGGCAACAATGAAACTCTGGCCGCGTTCCTATCACTGTTAGCCAGCGTAGTTGCGCCCTCGCCGGGCGCTGGCGCCTCCAGGCGATCGGGGGCCGGAGCGCGACCCAGCATTAACGGGAATGGACCGCTGAAGGCTTTAGCGCGTACGGTGTTTTCCTGCAAAAGTTGTTGCGTAAGTCCTTGTGTTCACAATGGTACAGACGAACCCTCATCGCGGGTATTGAATCGGCGCCCGCAACTGGCAGGCCGCTCGAATTTTGAGTACTCAGCGAAAGCTACGCGGCCTCCCCGTGTTTCTGTATTGTGAGCAACAAGAATTGCCCGATCACAGTCAGGAGGCGTCTTCATGCGCCAGGCGATTGAGACCGCGCCTATAGATGGCACATTCGTCATTCTCGAAGATTCGAGCGGGGCCCATGACATCGCTCACTGGTCGACAGAGGCGAGTGAATGGGTCGGAGAGGATGGCCAGCCAATCAGGATAACGCCGACGCATTGGTATCCAGCTTCGCCACAACCGTCGGTCGCTGGCGACATCGTTACGTCTGATTCAGTTGTTGCAGCCGCGCCTGTGACCCTTCCGGCGACCGAGGCGCAGACCGCGCCGGTTGTAGCGAACACTCCGCCATTTGCGCAACGATTTGGAGCTTCCTTGATCACCGCGATCCTCGACCGATACGCTGCTCGATACGGTTTTGAGGTCAGCATGATGGGCATCCTCGGGATCATCATGATCGGCGGGCTGTTGGTGGCCAAAGATGCGCGCCCGTTGTCGAGCGACTCAAAGACATCCTCATTGTCGCGCGCCATTACCGTTCATCGGACGACTGCGCAGGCACATGCAGAGGTCAAGGAGATCGTGGAGGGGACCGCGCCGCAAGCGCGAAAGGAAATGCAGCAGGGAAGCCGACGGGCGGCTGGGCCGGCGAGCGAAGCGCAATCGAACAAAACTGCGAACCAATTCGCACAACTCGAGAAGGTCGCCCATAATGCGATCTCGGAACTTCAGCGGGAGCGTGAGCGCGCGGATGCCCTAGCTAGCGAGCTATCAAAGGTACGACGAGAGGTTGAGACCGCAGCGACGATGGTCCCAAAGGACGAAGCCGTGCAGCAGAAGCGGGCCGCGGAGACGGCCGCGGTGGACCTGCGACAAACCCTGCAGCAGGAGCAAAAGAAGACCGCGGCTCTGATGCAGGAAGCCAAGGCCGCGCAAGCGATGAGGACGGATGCCGAGCAACAGCGCCGCGCCCTCGAAGAGGCGCAGGCGCGTGCCGCGGCGCTCGCAAGCGAGTTAGCGGGAACACGGCGCGAGATCGAGACCCAGGCCGCCCACTCGCAAAACGCAGTCGACGAAGCCGTGCAGCAGAAGCAGGCCGCGGAGACAGCCGCGGTGGAACTGCGACAAACCCTGCAGCAGGAGCAAAAGAAGACCGCGGCTCTGATGCAGGAAGCCAAGGCCGCGCAAGCGATAAGGACGGATGCCGAGCAACAGCGCCGCGCCCTCGAAGAGGCGCAGGTACGTGCCGCGGCGCTTGCAAGCGAGTTGGCGGGCACACAGCGCGAGATAGAGACCCAGGCCGCCCACTCGCAAAACGCAGTCGACGAAGCCGTGCAGCAGAAGCAGGCGGCGGAGACAGCCGCGGTGGAACTGCGACAAACCCTGCAGCAGGAGCAAAAGAAGACCGCGGCCCTCATGCAGGAAGTCAAGGCCGCGCAGCCGATGAGAACGGATGCCGAGCAACAGCGCCGCGCCCTCGAAGAGGCGCAGGCGCGTACCGCGGCGCTCGCAAGTGAGCTGGCGGGAACACAGCGCGAGATCGAGACCCAGGCCGCCCACTCGCGAAAGGCAGTGGACGAGGCCGTGCAGCAGAAGCAGGCCGCGGAGACGGCCGCGGTGGACCTGCGACAAACCCTGCAGCAGGAGCAAAAGAAGACCGCGGCTCTGATGCAGGAAGCCAAGGCCGCGCAAGCAATGAGGACGGATGCCGAGCAACAGCGCCGCGCCCTCGAAGAGGCGCAGGCGCGTGCCGCGGCGCTCGCAAGTGAGCTGGCGGGAACACAGCGCGAGATCGAGACCCAGGCCGCCCACTCGCAAAACGCAGTTGACGAGGCCGTGCAGCAGAAGCAGGCGGCGGAGACAGCCGCGGTGGAACTGCGACAAACCCTGAAGCAGGAGCATCAGCGGGCCGAAATGCTACCACTCAAGCCAGTGGCGACATTATCGCGACAAAGGCACGCTGAAGATGCGCAGCTAAAGCCAGCGTCCGCCGCGGCGAAAGGGAGTGAAGCGGCCGGGCTACTAGCGCGCGGCACGGCGCTAGGCGGTCAGGGAAATATCCGCGCGGCAAAGACACGTGACCTGTACTCTAGGGCTCGTGAGGGCGGCATTAATGCGGCCAAGGATCGATCCCAAGCGCTAGTTAATGCTCGTGGCGATCGAAAGCCGGCGAGTTGGTTTGGACGCGAATAGGCAGATCATTAAATCGGGACCGCGATGGCGGCGCCACTTACTATGGTCCGCCGCCCCACGCCCAAATGGGAGCGGGACCTCGGCGACGAGAGCTCCGGAAAAATTCGCGGGCCGGAGCGTGCGTGCGGCTGGTGTCCCCCCATGCCCCCGGCGGCGGCGGCGGGGACTCCGGTACATGCTACCCCGCGCGTTCAGTCATTCTGCCCCCACATTTAAATACCTGTCGAACCAGCCGAAAACGTCGGGCCGAGCCCGCATCCTTGCCTTTGTCTCTTCCGAGGACGTGGCCGCTCCGCAGCGCCTCGCCGCGCGACCGCCTGCGGCTTCGTATCGCTCGGCGAGATCTGGTGCGACACCACGACCGACGTGGGTCGGCTGATGCTGACAATCATGGGCGGCATTGCCGAGTTTGAGCGCGGCCTGATTCGCAAGCGCACGGACGAGGGCATCGAGCGGGCCCGGAAGCTTGGCAAGCAGTTCGGCCGGCCCTCGCGCCTGGACGATGGCCAGAAGCGCAGGATTGCGGACTTCTACGCGGCCGGCAAGACCATTCCCGAGCTGGCTGAGGAATACGGCGTCGGCGTCGGCACCATCTGGAGGGCCCTTCAACCCGAAACAAAGCAAGCGGCATAGCGGGGAGCGGAAATGACGCCACTTCTATGGCTGGCCGCTATTGTCGCCTTCATCGCTGTGTTCAGCTATTTCGTGATCGGGCTGATCTACACGGCATATAGGTCGCTGCGGGACCATAGGGAGGCGCCTTCGTACAGACATCGAGTTCGCGATAGAGCGGAAGGTCCTCAACAGTATCGAGCGCCCGCGGGTCGCGCTTTGGCTGATCAAGACCCTGGCCCCCCGCGATCCGGGCGACATCGGCGTCCTGACCAGGCCAGCGGCCTACCGATTTCCTGACCGGGAGCAGTCATGAGCGGCAAGCGGATCATCGAGGGGCTCAAGCAAGTCCGGGCGGCGCCGAGCGGCGACCCGAGACGATCCTCCAACATGCTGGTACGCCGAGCTGCGGCTTGTGCTGCCGGTCGAGCGGACGGAACCCATCGCGGACCGAAAGGCGAGGTGATCCGACGCTTCTCCAGTGAAGCGGTACTGGCCTGCAACACCCCGGAACCTTTCTAAAAGTGCTGATTTAAGGTGTTTTTGGAGGAGTGTTGCTTATGCCCGACCCTAAACGTGCGTGGACAGAAGAAAACATCGCCAGGCTCAAAACGATGGCCGGGAAGATACCCGCTAAGCAGATAGCCGCTGAGTTGGGTCGAACCCCTGGGGCGACAGCGATCGAGGCCTCTAAGCTTGGGCTTTCGCTGCGTCTTCGGCGAGCCGGCCGAAGAGTCAAAGCGGAGGTCGAGGACGCTTCCTTGACCCAGTCCGATTAAGCCGATCGTGGAGGCTCATCACACCGCGAGAGCAAATGCTCAAAGCCGTCGCTGGGTTGAGATAGCGACGGCATTTTCGAGCAACACCCGGTTTCAAGTGGGAATACACATCATGAATCGCCGACTCCATCGGAGATACGGGCCGCAAGGGGGAGCTGCCCGGGATGTGGCCGGGCACACGTTCCGAACGGGCAAACCTTCCTGCCATCCGTCGCGGACGCACGCTCCCTCTGACGTGCTGTGACAACCCACGCCGCATCCTCCAGTAGCCGTAGATGGGGTAACGGGCCCGGTTTGCCCTCCAAGCAAGCCGCGCTTGCTACAGCGCTATTGGTCAGCGCGCTTCGCGCGGCTTGCTTGGAGGGCGGGCGGTCGTCCCTCACATGGATGGTGTTACGGAGTCGAGGGATGAGCCTCGCTCCAAGCATCAAGGAGAGACGACCATGGAGCATTATGCCGGAATCGACGTGTCATTGGAATGCTCGAGTGTCTGTGCGGTTGATGCGAGCGGCAAGATCGTTCGGGAGGGCAAGGTGGCGAGCGAACCGGCGGCGCTGATCGGCTGGTTTGGCGCGCTTGGGGTTGAGATGGCCCGGATCGGGCTGGAAGCTGGACCGCTGTCGCAATGGCTTTATGCGGGGATGAAGCAGGCCGGCCTTACGGTCGAGCTGCTGGAGACCCGCCACGTCAGCGATGCCTTCAAGGCCATGACGGTGAAGTCGGACCGCAACGACGCACGCAATATCGCACAACTGATGCGGCTGGGCTGGTTCCGACCGGTGCACTGCAAGTCGGTGGCGGCGCAGGAAGTGAGAGCCCTGCTGACGGCGCGCAAGCTGGTCCAGAGCAAGCTTCTGGACGTCGAGAACAGCCTGCGGGGGATCTTGCGCGGCTTTGGGCTGAAGGTCGGCAAGACGACGGCAACAGGCTTTGCCGGCCGGATCAACGAACTGGTCAAGGGGCATCGGAACCTGGAAGTGATCGCAGGGGCGCTGCTCAAGGTGCGTGCCGTCCTGCTGAGCGAGTTCAGGGCCTTCGAGAAGCGGGCAGGCAAGATGTCGCGGCTGGATGTCAAAGCCAGGTTGCTGATGTCGACGCCTGCGGTGGGGCCGATCATCTCGCTGACCTATGCCTCGGCGATTGATGACCCTGCACGGTTCAGATCCTCCAAGCAGGCCGGAGCGCATTTCGGGCTGACGCCAAAAAAATATCAGTCCGGCGAGACCGACCGATCGGGCCGGATCAGCAAGATCGGTGATGCTTCCGTGCGCGAGGCACTCTACCAGGCCGCTCACGTCATGTTGACGAGGCCGGTCAAGGGTTGCTCGCAGCTCAAGAGCTGGGCGATGCGGATCGCCAAGCGCGCCGGCATGAACAAGGCCAAGGTCGCGCTGGCCCGCAGGCTCGCCGTGATCATGCACCGCATGCTCAAGGACGGTGTCCCCTTCAATCCGGCCGCCAGGGCAGAGGCGGCAATGGCCTGAGGAGCAACGACAGGTTCTCGGGCAGGTCACGACACCAGGCCTTCCCGAAGCGAAGTCCCTTCGCCGGGACGATGGATCAGGTCAGGCCGACATCCGGGTCGTCGACAATCGAAGGATTGATCACGCTTTTCGTAGATTGGCCGACCTATCCTCTCACGAACCCCATCAGGCGACGGCCTTGCGCCGATCCCGTACAGAAGCAAGTTCCCGGCGAGTGGATGACGCAAAAGGGATTGACTAATCGAGGCCCGTTACAGAAGCCCGGATGAGCGAAGCGACATCCGGGTTCTTTCTGCGTCCCGCATGTCGCAAGCGCTCATGCGGGCTACTCGCTGCAATCATTGGAAAGCAACAATGTTCAAATCGATGAGAACTATCGCAGACAAGCTTCTGATTTCTCTCCTGGCCCAGCTTCTGCTCGCTACCTCCAGCTACGCCCAGCAAACTACCGGGCAGTTATTGATATCGTCGGGGTTCAATCCCATCGCCGCCACCACGCCCGAGTTGACGGCGCGTTTGAATTCGTTTCCGGCGAACCAGTTCATTTTGCGGAGCAAGGCAGGGCGCCCTTACTACCTCTATGCCGACCCGTCAGGATGCGGCTGCGCCTATGTCGGCACGGTAGCTGCGATGGACAAATATCGCGCAAGTTTCGGCGCGTTGCCGGCCGACGCCCTTTCGTCCGGCGGCTTCACGGATCCGGAGCAGAACATGATCAACAGCATGGACCAGGACGACGCGTCAGCCCAGTTCAACAACGACGTGTTCGGTCCTAATTTTTAGCAAGCTTGGCGCAGATGAACTCGTAGGGCGGATTAGCGATAGCGTAATCCGCCGTCTGCTTGCGTTGTGACTATCTTGATACGGCACCGATGCCGCGCGAATGTCGTAAATTCGCGCCTTCGTCGAACGGCGGATTACGCTATCGCTCATCCGCCCTACGGGCTGGCGCCTCCTGACGCTGAGGCGGATATCTCCGCGATCGTGGCCATCGTCAGCTTCAGCCACTAGCAGATGTGAACGGCTTGGCGCAGCGCCCATCAACCGTCCGTTTAAAATCTTCTTTAAGCGCGAGTAGATGGCGCGGTTGTGTCTTATCTAGTACGACAAGGACGACACATCATCTTCACGACAAGTAAGGACATAACCATGAAACTCGCGACAATAGCATTAGCCTCCGCGCTGACGCTCTCAAGCACGTTCGCGCTTGCGGACACGGCTCATTATCCCAGTGCCAGGACTCATGTCATGCTGCACAGGGGTATACCGCTGACCGGCTCAGGCGTTTTGCATCCGAACGACGGCAATCCGAACGGCGACCCAGACGGTCCAACCACATTGAGCGGAACCGGCTCCTCCGAATTCGGCGGCTCATCGCCCGGTACCAGCGGCTACAACTGAAATCAAATAGAAACCCTCGCGTGTCTGCGGAGCTTTTTCGTTCGCTCTCCGACCGAAATGGCGCCCGTAGGGCGGATTAGCCGCAGGCGTAATCCGCCGCCTCCTTTGCAACGTGACCATCTTGGTTTGGCAGCAATGTCGAGCGAACGTCGCAAGCTCGCGCCTCCGTCAAAACGGCGGATTACGCTGTCGCTAATCCGCTCTACGGTTAGCCGGAAGTGTCGGGGCCGTCCCACTGCACCAGCTCGAAGGTGATGCCCTCGGGACCCTCGAAGAGTCGCAGCTTTCGGCTGATGTAGTCCATCTCGTCGCTGAGCACGGTTACGCCGTTGGCCACGAGGCGTGCGGTGTCTGCCTCGATGTCGTCGACGCGGAACGCGAGGTGATTGAAGCCCCGTTGCCGCAGATTCGTCGGGTGCGCCCCCGGATCGGTCCCCGGCGGCGAATCGAACGCGAGCAACTGGATCTCGAAATGAGGATCGGCTCCCTCGAGCACGAGCGTGATATGCTGCGCTTTCATGCCCGGCATGCCCATGTACCGGGCGGGAAGGCCACCGTCGATCGTCGCGACGTGATCTTTTCTGAAGCCAAGCAGCGCGAAGAACTCGATCGCCCGGCCGGCGTCCGCCACCGCGATCGTAACATGATCCGGATTGAGTATCATTCTGTCACTCCCTGTCATCAACGTAGGGCGGATTAGCCGCAGGCGTAATCCGCCGCCTCCCTGCAACACGACTCTCTCGAAATGGCAGCAATGCCACAGATGGCAGCAATGCCGCGCGAACGTCGTAAACTCGCGCCTTCGTCGAAACGGCGGATTACGCTGTCGCTAATCCGCCCTACAGGCCGCAGCGATCAATCGATCGGCGGCCGCCGCTGGTGCCAGTCGGTCGCCTTTTGGAACGCGTGTCCTGCACGCAGCACAAGCGCCTCTTCCATGTGCCTGCCGACGATCTGGAAGCCTGTGGGGAGCCCGTCGGCTGTCTTTCCGCCCGGCAGCGTCAGGGTCGGATGACCGCTCATGTTGAACGGCGCCGTGAAGCGCATTCGCGCTTCGAGTGCCTCCGGCGTACGGCGCGCAGCAGTCATGTCGGCGAGGCTGGGGGCCGCGATGTTCATCGCCGGAACGATCAACAGATCGATGTCGCGAAACAGCGCGTTGAGGCGCCCGCGAAAATCGCTCCGCCGCATCAGGATCTTGATGACATCAGCGCCGTCGAGCGCGCGACCGGCGTCGAGCCCTCGGGCAAGCACGGGTCCATACTCCGCCGATCGCGACGGATAGGTGGCCTCATGGTCGACGGCGGCCTCGGCGCCGCACAATTGTATGGCATCGCGCACCGTCGCGTCGGGGGAGGGAAAGGCCACATTGCGCACAACCGCGCCCAGCCTTGCGAGCACAGTTGCGGCTTCCTCGGTCGCAGCCACCATATCGGCGTCCGCTCCGGCGCCGATCAGGGCCCGGTCGATTCCGATGCGCAATCCCCGCACACCATCGTCGATATCAGCCAGATAGTCGGGCACGGGATCGAGCGAGGCCGTCGGGTCGTCGGGATCGGCGCCCGCGATCGCGCCCAGCATGGCGGCCGCGTCAGCGGCGCTGCGGGCCATCGGCCCGACGTTGTCCATCGACCGGGCAAGCGGAACGATGCCGGATCGGCTCACACGACCCCACGTCGGTTTCAGTCCCGTGAGGCCGTTCACGGTCGATGGAAACCGGATCGAGCCAAGCGTGTCGGTGCCGAGGGAGCCGAAACAGAGACACGCCGCGGTCGCGACACCGGAGCCACTGGAGGACGCGCCCGCCCAACGATCTGCACTCCACGGATTGACCGGCGGATCAATGGTGGGGTGGTGCGCGCCATAGGCTCCCTCAGTCATCTGGAGCTTCCCCAACATCACTGCGCCGGCAGCACGCAGCCGCGTGACCACCGTTGCGTCCTTCAAAGGCAAGTAGTCCTTGCGGATTGCCATGCCCGCGGCAGTCGGTATGCCCTCCGTCTCGCAGAGATCCTTGACCGCGATGGGAACGCCGTGCAGGGGCCCGCGGATTTTACCGCGCGCGATCTCCGCGTCGGCTGCTTCAGCCTGGGAAAGCGCAAGATCGGCGGTGACTGTCGCATAGCTCTTCAAGCGGCGGTCGAGATGCGCGATGCGGTCGAGGATCGCTCTGGTCACGGTGAGGGAAGAGAGTTCTCTCGCTTGAATGCGCCGTCCGATCTCGACGAGATCGAAGTGGCAGGGATCGGTCGTTGCCATGCTGAACCTTTTCCTGGAGCCCCTGGAAAGCAGGTTTGATCAATATAGCAGGCGCAACCCGGATGCGCGACTTGTCCGCCGTAGCTCGACGAGCCCTTAGGGCGGATCAGCCGCAGGCGATTGGCGATCCGCATATCGCATGCGCTCATGCGGGCTACTTGCTCGACAAAGGCGGAAGAGAGATTTGCGCGTCCAAGGAACATTATGATTGGGATGCCGTTGTAAAACTTGCTGCGTTTTTCAGGAAGCGATCTGTTGAGTTCGCGTTGGCATGGTGGAAAAAGCGCGATGTTTAGGCGCATGTCGCATGCGCTCATGCGGACTCGTCTGATGCTGCAGCGCCCCCAAGCCAGCCCGCCTGCACATAGCTGAAATTCATCGGTAATAAATCACCGTCCCGGAGCTGATGGTTTGCGTCCGTTAGGAACGCAGCCTCACGAGTCGGCATTGTCCTTTTGGCTTTTCATTGCTTGTGAGGTTGATCATGCGTTCGCTGCTTGCAATCGCGGTTGCTGCAATCCCGGCTTGTTCGGCCGTCTCGGTGAATTCTGCTGCAGCACAAGACTTCAATGACAGGTGGTCCATCATTCCGCAGGCCCACGCAGAACCGGCTCCCGAAGCACCCGACTGGGCCAAGCAGAACTCACCAGAACAGCGTCAGGTCAGCCAACAGTCGAAGCAATCATCGGACGATCGCGTCCCTGTTCGAGCTTCCGGTCGCGCATTTTTGGGGAAGGCATCTTTCTATTCGTATTCGAAGGGCAAAACCGCCAGCGGCGCCACCTTTGACCGGGATGCCATGATCGCAGCCCACCGCAGCTTGCCGTTCGGCACCAAAGTCCGCGTAACTGATATTGCAAGCAGCAGGGCAGTGGTCGTGCGTATCGTTGACCGAGGCCCCTTTGTTCGCAACCGTGTCCTCGACCTTTCGCTCGGCGCCGCGCGAACTCTGGGGATCACGGACCGTGGCGTGGCCCAGGTTCGCGTCGAGGTGCTTTAGCCCGTGATCGTTGCGGTTGTTCGCAATGGGTCACATCGGCAAGCTTAATCCGTAGGGCGGATTAGCCGCAGGCGTAATCCGCCATCTCCTTTGCTGCGTGACCATCTTGATACCGCACGCGATGCGGCGCGAACGCCGTAGACTCGCGCCTCCGTCGAAATGGCGGATTACGCTGTCGCTAATCCGCCCTACTTGTGCCTCTCACGAACGCTTGGCCTCGTCGAGAAACGCCTGCACTGCCTCGAACAGCTTCAGCCGATTGCGCTCCATGATGATGCTGTGCGTTCCTTCGGCCAGCGCCACGTAGCGCTTTCCAGGGGAGTTCACCAGCAGCGGAAACAGCGTTTGCGCCATGTAGGGCGGCGTGTCGCGATCCCATTCGGCGTGGATTAATAACGTCGGCACCGTGATCTTCGAGGGATCGTAATAGGGTTTGCCGGCGCCGAAGAACTCGGCGCTGTCCTGCACGACGCCGTTGGGTGCACGAACGACCGGCGGTGTCATCGCCGCGCCGACCGGATCGGTTGCAAACGTCGCATCCGCCCAGGCGTCGAACCAGCCGGCGGGAACGAGACTGGCTTTCTTGTCCTCGGGCACGCCGGTGTACCACCGCTCCTTCGCCTGATCGCGGTTGACCATGCGGTACGCGCCGAGCTTGCCCGGACCGGCCTGAACGAGCGAGGGCGTCTGGCGGATCCAGGCCGGCGCGTAGAGCACCAGGCGTTCGACCTTCGCGGCATTCTGCGTGGTGTAGGTGGCCATCAGCGTCGTGCCCCAGGACCAGCCCAGAAGGTTCAGGCGCGGAATGTTGCGGCGCTGCAGGATAAAGTCGACGGCGGTGCCGATGTCCTTCACCGCTGTCTCGCCGGTGACGATCGGAGAGTTGGCGTCAGGCTTGTCTGCCATCTCGGGCGGGCGCGTGGATTTGCCGTAACCGCGCAGGTCCAGAAGCCACACGTCATAGCCGCGCGAGGCGATGTATTCCATCCACGACATGCCGTCGAGCTTGAGGTCGAACGCCGTCTCGGCAGGATAGGTTGCGCCGTGGACGAACAGCACGGTCTGTTCGGGGCGGAACGAGGTCATGTCGGCCGGCCGCTTGTTGCGGACATATATTTCGATGCCGGGATCCGATGTCTTCACCATCATCTCCTCGGTCACCAGCGCTTTCGTCTGTGCCAGCGCCGGAATGGAAAGCAGAGTTGCGAGCAAAAAGCCCGCGGTCGCGATTGAAAGTCTCAAAGTCGCCTCCCTGGTATTTTCTGTGTTTTGTCCTGCCCAGCGTAACGGGAAATTGCGGTGACGGCGCATTTGATTTTCGCCCGATGCCATGCGGAAGATGCGGCCCCGGTGCGGCAGGCGGGCAAATCGGGCTGCGCGAACGTGCGATTTTCTATAGCAACTTCAACATGATTTGCCCGGTCCAGCCCGGCGCGGAAAAATAATCCGCTTCGCCGTGACCCCAAATCACCCGTAAAACTACGGCCATCCCGTCCCGTGGAAGAGGGGCGTTGGCCATCGTCACGAACGTTGGGGCGGGTTGCGATGGACGCGGCAGCGTCAGGCGCGTGGACGTGTTCGCAGGGCGGTTATCCGTGAGCGAGCACGGCGCGACAGACGAGCGGCGCTTAAACGTCTTCGCGATTGTCTCGGCCGACCGGCACTTGGCGGGTTGATGTCTTTCGCGAGGGAAGCTGCGTACGACAAAACCGTGTGGTCCTGGCGCCCGTTGCTGGCGTCAAGCCGGCGGAGGTTGTTCGATCCCAACCGGGTTTCGATCGACCGCCAATTCGCCGGCGATGGAGGCAAGAGGAATTCGTCTCCAGGGAGAGCACGGCATAAGCCGTAAAGCCATCGCGCAGGGAATGCCGGGCTGCTCCGGCTGTACCTGTATGCTCGTGTGCGCACTTCCTGAGTGCACCTTGCACACGAGACCGCGGGTGCCAGCCGGCGCCCGGCATTCCCTGCGCCCTCTCTTTGGGCGAAACGATGCGACATAGCCCGGGCATTTGCGCCGCGGGAACGCGCGCGCTTGGCTGTTTGAAATTCAATGGCGGTGACTGTGCCGCAACAGGCAGTTCAAGCGCTAGACCGGCTCGTAGCTCTCGCTAGTGCAGGGATCTTCGCCCTCGACCTTTTGGCGGTCCAAGATGACGCCGTCGGAAATCGTGATCCGGTAGGTCTGCGTGCCCAGCGGCTTGCCGATGACGGATACCACTTCGGCCCTGACGCAGGCGGTCCAGCCGGGGCCGCGCAGATTGGGGCGTGGCTCGGAGACGCGCACCTGGGTCGGCTGCGAGGCAGCGGTGAACACCGAGTCCAGATTAGCCTTCAACATGGCCTTGACATTGGGCGGCGCCGAAAGCGGCGGCGGCTCGGGCGTCTTGGCGCGCATGAACTCCGGCACCGGCGCGCGGATGTCGGCAAAGCCGCAACCCGCAAGCAAAAGCGCCGCGCCTGCCATGAGCGCTATGTGAACCCCGATTCCCCGCATCGGAGCGCTATCTACACCGGACCGTCCTCCCGGAAAAGTACATATTGCATCACATTTAATCCGGAGATTGTGATCGCGGTCGCTGAGCTCGATGGGTGCGTGCGACAAATTTGCCGCCAGCCGATGTCTCGCCCCACGTGGCCGGCTTGAACCTGTGGCTGCGGGCCTACGACCAACCCGCAGCCTGCATTGCCGGAGATAGCCTCATGTTCCGTCACGCGCTACTCACATTGATGTTTCCCGCCGCGGTTCTGTTTGGCGCGCATTCGGCGTCCGCCGAGAATCGCCTCGCGCTGGTGATCGGCCAATCCGCCTATCGCTCGGTGCCGGCATTGCCCAATCCGGCCAATGACGCCAGGGTCGTCACGCAACTGCTGACCGATTCCGGCTTCGAGGTCTCGACCGCGGCCGATCTCTCGCAGACCGAGATGCGGGAGAAGGTCAGCGAATTTGCCGACAAAGTGGCGGCCAGGGGCGCCGATACGGTGGCGCTGGTGTTTTACGCCGGCCACGGCCTGCAGATCGACGGCGAGAATTACCTGGTCCCGGTCGACATCGATGTGAAGCGCGAAGCTGACATCCCGATCCAGGCGGTGCGCCTCAACGACATCCTGAACACGCTCGCGTCAGTGCCGAGCAAGATGCGCATCCTGATGCTCGATGCCTGCCGCAACAATCCATTCCCCGACATCAAGAAGACCGCGGGCGAGGGACTTGCCATCGTGGACGCCAAGGTCGGCTCGCCCGGCACCTTCCTGTCGTTCTCGACTTCGCCGGGCGCGGTCGCCGAAGACGGCAGCGGCTCCAACAGCCCGTACACGACCGCGCTGCTCGCGGCCGGCAAGGAATCGGGAATTCCGATCGAGGAGACCTTCAAGCGGGTGCGGCTCGCGGTGAACAAGGCCACCGAAGGCCGGCAGACGCCGTGGGACAGTTCCTCGCTGACCGAGGATTTCCGCTTCTCCGGCGCATCCGTCGCCGCTCCGAAGCCTGCCGCGGCGCCCAGGAAGAGCGTTGCCGAGTGGACGCGCGATCTGAAAGGCAAGCCGGTCGAGGCCGCCAACGAGATCATCGTGGCCGACGGCACCGATGAGGCTTATGAAGCGTTTGCCGCCCTTTATGCGCAGACGCCGCTCGGGCAGCTCGCGCGCGACTGGCTCGTGCGTCACCAGCGCATGGTCGCCTGGAATAACGCCGTCATCATCAACACCGCGGCCGGCTATCGCGGATTCCTGGCGAAATTCCCCGATAGCGATCTCACCTCGACCGCGCGCAAGCTCGAAGAGCGGCTGCGCAACCGTCCCGACTTCACGCCGGCCGTTGTCGCGGCTACGCCCGCGCCGCAAACCGTCGCGCTGGCCGCGCCGACTTGTCCCTGCAGCACGCAGCCCGTGCCGCAACTGCAGAAGGTCAATCTGCCGGTCAAGCGCGTCGTCGATCCCGTTCCACCGAAGCGGGCCGATCGCAAGCCGCCGCGGCGCGCGCCGCCTCCCGAGGATGACGAAGTCGTGGTCGTTCGCCGTGCGCCTCCGCCCGTGGTGTACGAGCCGGCAGGACCGCCGATTGGCATCGGCATCGGCATTGGTCTCGGCGGCGGTGGCAGGGATGGCGGAGGCAATTAACGCGGGGGCGGGTATGGGCGCC
>Ga0081540_1001345_pt1 | contig 21379 bp, 19 predicted proteins | sample TabmetS2T1R1_FD_71024 | JGI IMG/M metagenome (GOLD analysis project Ga0081540, IMG submission 71024) | Tabebuia heterophylla rhizosphere microbial communities from the University of Puerto Rico - S2T1R1 | ecosystem: Host-associated > Plants > Roots > Rhizosphere ... | reverse complement strand
GCGCCGGTCGAGCTCGCCGCCTACTTCACGGTCGCCGAGGCGCTGACCAACGCGGTCAAGCACGCCGAGGCGCGCAGCGCGCGCGTGCACCTGTGGCGCGACGGCGACCGGCTGCGCATCGAGGTCCGCGACGACGGCAGCGGCGGGGCGGACCCCAACGGCCACGGCCTCGACGGGCTGCACAAGCGCCTGGCCGCGCTCGACGGCACGCTGGCCATCGCTTCGCCGCGCGGCGGGCCGACCGTTCTCTACGCTGAGGTCCCGTGCGCGTCGTGATCGCCGAGGACCTCGCGCTGCTGCGCGACGGCATCACCAGGCTGCTGGGCGACCACGGCTTCGAGGTCGCCGCCGCCGTCGCCGACGGCGAGGCGTTCCTCGCCGCGGTCGACGAGCACCGCCCGGACGTCTGCGTGGTCGACGTGCGCCTGCCGCCGACCTTCAAGGACGAGGGCGTGCGCGCGGCGCTCGAGGCCCGGCGGCGCATCGACGGCCTGCCGATCCTCGTGCTCTCCCAGTACGTCGAGCGCACCTACGCGGCCGAGCTGCTCTCCGACGGGCGCGGCGGGGTCGGGTACCTGCTCAAGGACCGCGTCGCCGAGGTCCGCGACTTCGTCGAGGCGCTGCGGCGCGTGGCCGAAGGCGGCACCGCCCTGGACCCCGAGGCGGTCTCGCAGCTGCTCGGCCAGCGCGACGACGGGCCGCTCGACGAGCTCACGCCGCGCGAGCGCGACGTGCTCGGGCTCATGGCCGAGGGCCGCTCGAACGGCGCGATCGCCGAGGAGCTCGTGGTCACCGAGGGCGCAGTGGAGAAGCACGTCGCGAACATCTTCATGAAGCTCGGCCTGCCGCCCTCCGCGCACGACCACCGGCGCGTGCTCGCGGTGCTCGCCTGGCTGCAGGCGTAGCCACCGCGAACGTCCCGGACGTATCGCTCCTGTCGTGGCGTCCGGGACGTTCACCGGTTGGGGGCGGGGACGCCGCGGCCATGTCGTACTGTCCAGCCAGATGAACCGCCGCACGAAGATCGTCGCCACGATCGGGCCCGCCTCGCGCGATCGCGAGGTGCTCGTGCGCATGGTCGAGGCCGGCATGGACGTCGCCCGCCTGAACTTCTCGCACGGCACGGCGGAGCTGCACGCCGAGACCGCGGAGTGGGTCCGCGACGCCGCCGGCCGGGCCGGGCGACCCGTCGCGATCCTCCAGGACCTCCCCGGGCCGAAGCTGCGCATCGGCGCGCTGCGCGACGACGTGGCCGAGCTCAAGCCTGGCGACCGGGTGACCTTCGAGTGCGGCAACGGCACGGCGCTGGGCGACTCGCAGCGGATGACCATCGCCTGGGACGGCCTCGCCAACGCCGTCGAGCCCGGCGAGGTCCTCTACCTGGCCGACGGCGCGGTGCGCCTGCGCGCGGTCAGCGTGCGCGGCGGCGACGGCGAGATCGAGGCCGAGGTCGAGATCGGCGGCACGGTCGCCTCGCGCCAGGGCCTGAACATCCCCGGGCCGCTGGACATCCTGCCCGCGGTGCCCGAGGAGGACCTCCGCCACCTGCGCGCCGGTCAGGAGATCGGCGTCGACCTCGTCGCCCTGAGCTTCGTGCGCCGCCCCGAGGACGTCCTCTTCGTGCGCGAGCACACGCGCACCCCGCTCATCGCCAAGATCGAGAAGCCGCAGGGCGTCGAGCGCGCCGAGCAGATCCTCAAGGTCTCCGACTGCGTGATGGTCGCCCGCGGCGACCTCGGCGTCGAGCTGCCGATCGAGGAGGTGCCGATCATCCAGAAGCGACTGCTCGCGCTGGCCGGCTCGATGGCGCGGCCGTCGATCACCGCGACGCAGATGCTCGACTCGATGGTCACCTCGTCGCGGCCGACGCGCGCCGAGGTCGCCGACGTCGCCAACGCGATCCTCGACGGCACCGACGCGGTCATGCTCTCCCAGGAGACCGCGGTCGGCGCCCACCCGGTGCTGGCGGTCGAGATCATGGCCGCGGTCGCGCGCACGACCGAGCGCGACGCGCCCTACGAGCAGTGGAACAACTTCCGCGTGCGCCGCGACGAGCGCGACCCGGCCTACACCGTCGCGCACTCGGCCTGCGTGGCCGCGCGCGAGCTCAACCTCGACGCGCTCGTGGTCCCGACGCTCAGCGGCCGCTCGGCTCGCCTGGTCTCCGCCCACCGCCCGGACGTCCCGATCTATGCGCTGTCGCCCGGCCGCGAGACCGTGCGCCGTTGTGGGCTGATGTGGGGCGTCGAGGCCGCATCGATCCGCCGCCACGAGGTCACCGAGGCGCTCATCGCCGACGCGGCGCGGCGGGTCATCGAGCTCGGGTGGTGCAAGCCCGGGCAGCGCATCGGCATCACCGCCGGCCTGCCGAGCGGCAAGCCGGGGACCACGAGCCTCTTCCAGGTCCAGCAGCTCTGACGCGCCTTCGCCTCTACGCCGACGGCGATCTCGCCCTCACCGAGGCGATGGAGACCGATCCCGAGGTGATGAGCGAGCTCGGCGGGCCGGTGCCCCGCGAGGAGATCCCGGCGCTGCACAGGCGCCGGCTCGACGGCGTCGCGACCGACCCCTGGTGGTTCGTGATCGTCACCGACGAAGACGAGCCGGCGGGCGAGATCGGCATCTGGGAGACCGAGCACGACGGCGAGACGTTGCACGAGACCGGGTGGATGCTCGCGCGTGCCTTCCACGGCCGCGGCCTGGCGAGCGCGGCGCTCGCCGACCTGCTCGACCGCGCCCGCAGGGAGCCGCGCTTCGAGCGGCTCCATGCCTGGCCCGGCGTCACCAACCGGGCCTCCAACGCGCTGTGCCGCAAGTTCGGCTTCGAGCTGCTCGGCGAAGAGGACGGCGGCTACCGGGGCGCGAAGCTGCGGGTCAACCACTGGGTACTACGACTGCGACCCTGATTCGCCAATCCCCTACAAGGGGTAGGAGTCTGCCATGAGCACACCGGAGCGTCGGTATGGGCCGCGAGGCGGAATCACGCTGGGCGGGATCATCGTGATCCTCGGCATCGTCGTGATGCTCGTCTGGAGCATCATCGTCGGCCTGATCATCGTCCTGATCGGCCTGATCGCCTTCGGCGGGTTCGCCCGCGGCAGGTGGTACTAGCTCACGCAGCCACAGGCGGGCGCCGGCGGTAGAAGTCCGCCTCCTCGCGCCCGAGCTCGGTGACCGGATCGTCGCCGTAGATCCACTCGCGCGCGATGCGGTGCCAGTTCGCGGTCGCGTGCAGCTGCCCGAGGACCGCAAGCGTGAGCATCTCCAGGCGCCGGCCGAAGAGGTGATCGGGCGGGAGCGTCTCGTGGCGCATCTGGCCGAAGTAGCGCGAGCGCGGATCGCTCATCTGGATCATCACCTCGGTGGCGATCTCCGGCGTGAGCTCGATGGTCTCGTCGCGCGTGTACCACCACGTGAAGTCGTCGAACTGCTCGAGGATCCCGTCCTCGCTGTAGTTGCTCGGGTCGGCCATCCAGCCGCCGCTGTGCAGGTGCTCGATGAGCTCGGCCCCCCTGCGCTCGATGCCCAGGCGCTGGGACTGCAGCTCGAACTCGGCCGCCTCGGCGGTGATCTGCTTGAAGAGCCCGAAGTCCAGGAAGGCCATCCTGCCGTCGTCGAGCAGCAGGCAGTTGCCGGGGTGCGGGTCGCCGCTGAACTGGTGGTGGCGGTACATGCATCCGAAGTAGAAGCGGAAGATGATCTCGCCGATCCGGTCGCGCTCCTCCTGGGGCAGCTGCTTCATCTCCTCGAAGCCGCGGCCGGCCACGAACTCGCTGACGATGACGCGCTCGTGGCTGAGGCTGGTGACGACGTCGGGGATGACGATGAACGGGTGGCCGCGGAAGATCCGCGACAGGCGCCGCTGGTTCTGGGCCTCGAGCTCGTAGTCGAGCTCCTCCTCGATGCGTGAGCGGATCTCGGTCCCCATCGCCTTGGCGTCGAGGCCGGGCGCGACCGAGCGCATGAGCCGCAGGATCATCCCGAGGTTCTGCATGTCCGAGCGGACGGCGACGTTGACGCCCGGGTACTGGACCTTGACCGCGACGTCGCGGCAGTCCTCGAGGCGCGCCTTGTAGACCTGGCCGATCGAGGCGGCCGCAATCGGAACGGGATCGAAGGTCTCGAAGACCTCCTCCAGCGGCTCGTCGTACTCCTGCTCGAGGACCTTCTTCATGTCCTTGAAGGAGACCTTCGGGGCGGCGTCGCGCAGCTCGGCGAGCTTGGCCTGGAACTGCTCGCGGAACTCCTCTGGGACCAGGCCGACGTCGAGGAACGACATGACCTGGCCGAGCTTCATCGCCGCGCCCTTCATGGTCCCCAGGGCGGCGACGATCTGCTCGGCGGTCTCGAGCTGCCTGCGCGCCAGCGCGCGCTGGGCGGCCTCCTCGGAGCGCGTCAGGTTCGCGGCCCGGGTCCCGGCCTGGCGCATCGCCTGCCCTGCCGCGAGCCGCCCGACCGCTGCCGAGCGGCGGATGCGGGAGGTCGGGATCGGATCCTTCGGCACCGCAGCAATGCTACGGGGCGATCCGCTCTGGCGATCTGGGCCCGCACGCCGGCCGCCAAGGGAGGCCGGCGGCCGGCACGCGTCGCGGTAGACGGGAGCGCCAGGGCGTTCGATGGCGAGGTCCATCTCGCCCGAGGGTGGTGAGCTCCCGATTGGAGGTACGCGGCGGCGAGGCGATGGTTGGAGGGTGGCCCACCCGAACGGGCAGCTAGGACAGGCTCACCTGCGAGCCGGGGACGATGTCGTCCGAGCCGTCGGGCCAGCGCACCCACGCCTTGTGGCCGCCGTCGTAGTCGTCGCCGAGCAGGATCAGCGTGGCCGGCTCGCCCATGGCGGTGCAGGCCTCCGAGCCCTCGGGGTCCAGCCCTCGCCAGATGCGCACGAAGGCGTTGCGCTCCCACTCGTCGGCGACCGTCGTCGGCTCGGTGTGGCCCGGCCGGATGACCGTCTCGGGCGGCAGGCCGAGGAGCACGTCCATGATCGAGCGCCTGAGGTCGTCGTAGCTGGTGTGCCCGGGCGCGCGGACGCCGCCGACGGAGTTCTTGAACAGGGTGTCGCCGGTGAAGACGTTGCCTTCCACGAGCAGCGAGAGCATCCCGCTGGTGTGGCCCGGCGTGGGCAACGTCCGGACCTCGAGGTCGCCGATACGGATCGTCTCGTCGGGCCCCATCTCGCCGGTGACGCCGTCGACGCGCTCGTCGGGATGGGCGAGGACCTGCAGGTCGGGCCAGCGGTCGGTGAGCTTGGCCAGCTCCTCGACGTGGTCGTGGTGGCGGTGGGTGAGCAGGACGTGCGTCGGCGTCATCTCGTGGCGGTCGGCGGCGTGGATGAGCGGCGCGACCGGGCCGCCGGCGTCGACGAAGAACCCGGCGCCGCCTTCCTGGCCCACGAGGTACGTGTTCGAGAGGTACTGCGGGTGCATGGAGCGCTCGATGACCATGTCAGGGGAACATTGCCACAGGCCGTCGCTAGGCTCCGGCCCATGCCCGAGCTCATCCACACCTGCTACCGCATCGGCGACATCGACCGCTCGGTCGCCTTCTACGAGGCGCTGGGATTCGAGGAGCTGCGGCGGATGCCGATCCGCGACGAGGCGATCAACGTCTTCATGGGCTTCCCCGGCGACGGCGCGCGGCTCGAGCTGACCTACAACCACGGCGTGGGCTCCTACGAGCTCGGCACCGGCTACAACCACATCGCGATCAGCGCGGACGACCTCGACGGCACGCTCGCCCGCCTGGCCGAGAAGGGCATCGAACCCGAGAAGCCGCCCTACCGCGTGCGCGACGGCGGCTCGCGCATCGCGTTCGTCCGCGACCCCGACGGCTACCGCGTCGAGCTCATCGAGCGCGACTGACCAGCCAACCTCGGCCGCCGGTCCGCGTCGATAGAGCTGCCGGGTGCGGCCGCTGACGCTGGCGCGTTCGCGGGCACGTCGCGCCGCAACTAACCGCCTGGCCGTTGGTTCAGTATTCCCGGCCGCCCACGCAGGGTAGGGGGCCATTCACCGCGCGGGAATGGAATGCTCGCGTGTCTCGTCAGCGATCCGAAAGGCAGTGCGTTTGCGGATGTCCCACCCCACGGCTCTCGCCGATCCCACTTCAGACCGACGGCCCAGGCTGCTCGCGGTCGCGGTCCTGGTCGTCGTCTTCATGGCGGCGATCGCAGCCAAGGCGAACGCCACCATCGAGGTCCAGAACTACACCGACCCGGCAGGTGATCCCACCGTGTTCACCTACCAGCTGATCGCCAACCAGATCCCCGGCGCGTTCGAGCCGAGCGCAGTGATCGCCACGGACATGCTGAGCGGCGGCCAGAAGCGCAGCTTCGGGCCCGACCCGGCGAAGTACGGGCCCAGCTACACGCTGCACGCGGTGCTGCCCGCCGGCTGGCAGACCGTCGCGATCGTCTGCGAGAACAAGCCGGGCAGCGCGACGTTCACGAACGACCTCGCCAACTCGAGCGTCACCATCGCGCCGCACGCGGCAGGCGCCGACCACTACTGCGCGTTCACCAACCGCAAGGTCTCCGGGCCGGGCGCGGTGGGCGGCAGCGGCACGACGCCCGGCGTCTCGCCCACCACGCCGGGCGGCGGCTCGTCCTCGAGCTCGGCCTCGCCCGCGCTCCTGCGCGTCAAGGCCGGCACGCATTTCGCGAGCGCGACGATCCGCATCTCGCGCGCGTCGACCCTGAAGGGCACGCTGGTCTGGAAGGGCAAGACGGTGGGGACCGTCCGCCTGAAGAAGACCAAGGCGGGGACCTACACCGTCAAGGTCAAGCTGTCCAACAAGTGGGCCAAGACCTTCAAGCGCCAGGGACGCAAGAAGGTCACGCTGAGCTTGCGCGTCACGGTCGTCGGGAGCAACAAGGCCACCAAGACCTTCCGCTCCGGCGTCATCGTGAAGATCTAGGCGAGCCTCAACCCGTCAAGCGCACCATGCGGCCGGCGATCGTCTGATTGCCGGCCGCATCGCTGCGAGCGCTGCGAGGATCGCAACTCGCATCGGCGCGGCGCGACACTACGCTGCCCGGCATGACCGAGCGCGTGGCCGTCATCGACCTCGGATCGAACTCGTTCCGGCTCGTCGTCTTCACCGCGAGCGAGACGTGGTGGAAGCGCACCGACGAGATCTACGAGGCCGTCCGCATCGGCGAGGGCCTCGCCGCCACCCACGAGCTCGGCGAGAGCGGCATGGCGCGCGCCCAGGCGACGATGGAGGTCTTCGCCCACTTCTGCCAGGCCAGCGGCCTGGGGCCCCGCGACATCGACGCAGTGGCGACGTCGGCGATCCGGGACGCGACCAACTCGCCGGCCTTCCTCGAGCGCGCCGAGCACGCCAGCGGCCTGCGCGTGCGCGTTCTCAGCCGCGAGGAGGAGGCCCGCTACGGCTACCTGGCCGCCGTGAACTCCTCGACCCTCTCCGACGGCGTCATGCTCGACCTCGGCGGCGGCTCGATGCAGCTCGTCCACGTGGCGGGACGCCAGGCGCAGGAGCTCGACTCCTGGCGCTTGGGCGCCGTGCGCATGAGCGAGCGCTTCCTCCCCGGCGACGGCCCCGCCAAGCACAAGCAGGTCCGCGAGCTGGCCGCCCACGTCACCCGCAAGCTCGAGCGCGCGCCGTGGCTGGCACAGAGCGGCTCGCGCCTGGTGGGCATCGGCGGCACGGTGCGCAACCTCGGCGCCGCGGCGCAGCGCGACCTCGGCGTGCCCGAGTTCGGCGTCCAGGGCTACGTGCTGCAGCGGGCCGAGCTCGACCGGCTCGTCGACGAGCTCGCCGCGCGTACGCCGGCCGAGCGCGCCAAGGTCCCCGGCATCAAGCCCTCGCGCGGCGACCTCATCCTCGCCGGCGCGATCGTCGTGCAGACGGTCATGGAGGTCGGGGGCTTCGAGGGCCTCGAGGTCACCGAGGCGGGCCTGCGCGAGGGCGTGTTCTTCGAGCGACACCTCGGCGGCGACTCGCCGCTCTTCGAGGACGTCCGGCGCGCGAGCGTCATCAACATGGCCGCCCAATACGGGATGGACCCGGACAGCAGCCCGCACGTCGCCCACGTCATGCGCCTCGCGCTCGGCCTCTTCGACCAGCTCGCCGCCGCGGGCCTGCACCCGGGCGATCCGGTCGAGCGCGAGCTGCTGTGGGCCGCCTGCCTGCTGCACGACATCGGGATGACCGTCGACTACGACGACCACCACAAGCACTCGCGCTACCTCATCCTCAACGCGGGCCTGCCGGGCTTCGAGCCGCGCGAGGTCGCGCTCATCGGCCAGGCCGTCCGCTATCACCGCAAGGGCATCCCGTCGCTGGGCCCGTTCGCGCCGCTGGCGATCGACGGCGACGCAGAGCGCCTGGACCGGATGGCCACGCTGCTGCGGCTGGCCGAGGACCTCGAGCGTTCGCGCGACCAGCTCGTGCGCGAGGCCAACGTGGCCGTGGCGAACGGCACCGTGCGCCTCGAGCTGGTCTCCGACGGCGACGACCGCGTCTCGCGCTGGGCCGCCGGGCGCGAGACCGAGCTCTTCGCCCGTGCGTTCGACCGCGAGCTCGCGGTCTGACCCGCTGTTCGATCACACGCGTTGCTTGTCAACCTCGCGGCCGGCCGAGGAGCAAGTTCCCTGCATCATGGACGTTAGGTCGCGATATCCCGATCCCTCCGAGCCGGTCGCCTCCCTCGAGCGGCCGGCTCGCCGGGGGGCGTCACGTGCGGTAGGCGGCCGCCTGGAGCGTGAAGAGCTCGGCGTAGAGGCCGTCGGCGTCGACGAGCTCGTCGTGGGTGCCGTGCTCGACGATCGCGCCGTCGCGCAGCACGTAGATGCGGTCGGCAGCGCGCACGCTCGAGAAACGGTGGGAGATGAGCAGCACCGAGCGGCCCGCGAGCAGCTCGCGCAGGCGCTCGAACAGCTCGTGCTCGGCGCGCGCGTCCAGCGCGGCGGTCGGCTCGTCGAGGATGACCAGCGGCGCGTCGCGGAAGAACGCGCGCGCCAGCGCCACGCGCTGCCACTGGCCCACTGACAGGTCGGTGCCGCCCTGGAACTGCGGGCCGAGCAGGGTCTCGTAGCCCCTGGGCAGGGCCGTGATGTCCTCGTGCGATCCGGCGCGCACGCTGGCCGCCTCGATGCCGGCGTGGTCCTCGAGGCGCTCGTGGCGCCCGAGGCCGACGTTCTCGCGCGCGGGAAGGACGTAGCGCAGGAAGTCCTGGAAGACGACCGCCGCGCGGGCGCGCAGGGCGTCGCGATCGACGGCGTCGGTGGCCACGCCGTCCCAGCGCACGGCGCCGCAGTCGGGCAGGTACAGGCCGGCGATGAGCTTGGCCAGGGTCGTCTTGCCCGAGCCGTTGGCGCCGACCAACGCGACGACCTCGCCCGGGCGCACCGCGAGCGAGACGCCGCGCAGCGCGGGCTCGGCTCCGGCCGGGTAGGTGAAGCTGACGTCGTCGACGACGATCTCGACTGGGTCGGCGATCCCGCCGACCGGCGCCCCGGCCGGCTGCATCGGAAGCTCCTCGGCCGCGCGCACGAACGACAGGAAGTCGTCGACGAAGAAGGCCGACTCCATGAGGTTGGCCGCCCCGAAGCCCGCGTAGGTCAGGCGCTGGCCCAGCAGCGCGATCGCGGTCGCTGCCGCGGCGGCCGAGCCGAGCTCGACGCGGTCGTCGAGGGTCAGCGCGAGCAGTCCGATCAGGGCGGCGGCGATCACCGCCGCGGCGGCGAGGTTGCCCAGCGCCGACCAGACGAGCTGCGAGCGCACGACCTCGCGCAGGCCCCGCATGCGCTCCTCGTAGAGGCGGTCGTGGCGGGCGCGCAGGTGGGGAGCGAGCCCGAACGCGCGCACCTCCTGGGCTTGCTCGCGGCCGGTGAGCAACGAGGCGAGGTACTGGCGCTCGCGATCGGCGTGGGTCATGCCGAACGCGAAGCGGTAGTAGGCCTCGCCGCGCCGCGATGCGGCGATCCACGCGGGGAGGATGGCGACGAGGACCAGCGGCGCCAGCGCGGGCTGCACCGCGATCAGCGCGACCAGCGACCCGATCGCCTGGGCGACCGACCCGCCGAGCATCACGAGCGAGAAGACGGTCTGGTGCGAGCGGTGCAGCCCGAGCTGGGCGCGCGCCAGGCGGTCGTGGAACGCCGGGCGTTCATAGGCCTCCAGCTCGACCCGGCAGGCGATGTCGAGGATGCGGCCCTGCGCGTAGCGGGTGACGAGCTCGGAGAGCAGCTGGCGGTAGGCCTGCTGGAGCGCAGCACCGAGCCCCAGTGCGGCGAGCAGCGCGGCGAGGCCGAGGACCTCGGGCAGCACGTCGGAGAGCGTCCCGCCGGTGCGGTCGGCGTCGAGGATCGCGTTGACGAGGTCGCGCCCGAGCACGACCGCGGCGAGCAGTCCGATGCCCGAGAGCACCTGGAGCACGATCGTCGCCGTCAGCTGCCAGCGCCCGGCCGCCCACATGATCCGCAGCGCGCCGGCCACGAGCCCGGGCAGCTCGCGCAGCGGCCGGCTGCCGCCGTGGGCGATGTCGAAGATCGTCGGCGCGCTCGGCGCGTCGCCGTCGTCGTCCGCGCTCACGCGGTCGGTTCGCCGGGCCGCCCCGGCCCGGCCGGGACCTCGAGCGGCTCGGTCGGCGCGGTGATCGCCTCGACCTCCTCGATCTCGAGCTCCGGCGGCTCCATTCCGTCGCACACCAGGCGGAACGCCCCGGTCCCGACCTTCGGGTCGCCTTCGAGCACCAAGCCGGCGATCACGTCGCCCTCCTCCCAGTCCATCCGCTCGATCTCGAACGGGTTCATCCGCACGGTGTGCGGCGGGAACGGGCAGCGCGAGTTGTGGTCGGCCTTCGCCTTCGTGATCGCCTCGAAGTTCTTGCCCTCGGCGCTCATGGTCCAAGAGTAGCCCGGGGTCCAGGACTTGCCGAGGGCGATGCCGGGCGCCGAGGCGCGCGCCGTCGCCGACCCGATCCTATGCTTGACGTACCCGACGATGCCCGACCAGCCCGCCCTCTTGGCCCGCGGTCCGTGGCGCCCCGACGAGGTCGAGGTCCACTGGGACGAGGCCCACTACGACGCGCCCGCAGCCCGCGAGGAGCAGGCCGATGCCGCCATCGCCGCGCTGCGCGATCGCGGATCGCCCAGCCACGACGGGCTCGCTGCGCGGCTGGTCTCCCACGAGGTCGACGACGGGCGCCTGCTGCTGCACCTTCAGCCCGTGCGCTGGGCGCTGCGGCTGGTCGAGGGCGACGCGTCGCTGTCGGTCGCGGCGCTGTGCGTCACCCGGGACGCCGAGGGGCGCTGGCTCGCCGGCCGGCGCGCGCCGTGGCTGTCGTCGTGGCCGGGGCGGTGGGCGCTGGGCGCGGGAGGCGCGGTCGACGTCGGCGAGAGCCCGTTCGACACGCTGACCCGCGAGCTCGACGAGGAGTGGAGCGTCGTTCCCGAGCGCGTGCGGGGCGAGGCGCTCGTGCGACTCCCCCACGAGCTCGTGATGTTCATCGGCCAGGCCTGGCTGCCCGCGGGCGCCGAGGTCGTCCCCGACCACGAGCACGACGACTACGCGTGGTGGCCGGCGTCGATCGAGGAGTGGCCCGACGAGGCCGACGAGCCGCTGCGGCGAACGGCGGGCCTGCTCGCGTGAGCCTGTCGTTCGGCACCCTGAAGCGCCTGTCGTTCACCCACTCGGCGATCTACCTGACGCTGCTCGTGGTGTGGATCGTCCCGGGCCTGCACACCTTCGAGTTCATCTTCGGGATGGCCCACGGGATCGGATGGATCCTCATGTGCGTGCTCGTCCTCGCCGCCGTTCGCGCGCGCGTGATCCCGCTGCGGCTCGGGGTCGCGGTCGCGGTGATCGGCGCCGTGGGGCCGTTCGTCGGCTCCTACGAGTTCGTCCGCGAGGAACGCCGGCGGCGCGCCGCCGCGGGCGCGGTCTAGGGCCGCACCGGGCGGCTGCCTGGCCTCCGCCGCAGCCGGCGACGACGGCGGCGGCGAGGACGACCGCGAGGACTCGGCGTGCCATCCGAACAGCATGCCCACCGCCCAGTAACGCAAGCGTCCATTAGGACGTATTAGGCCACGAACTCCAGGGCGAAGTGCGCGCTAGAGTCCGTGTTCAGAGACATGGCGGTCAACACCACAGTGCAGGTCACCCTGCCGCAGATGGGCGAATCGGTGACTGAGGGCACCGTCCTGGAGTGGCACAAGCAGGAGGGGGAGCGAGTCGAGGCCGACGAGGTCCTCGTCGAGGTCTCGACCGACAAGGTCGACGCCGAGGTCCCCGCGCCGGCGAGCGGGACGGTGGTCAAGATCCACGCGGCCGAAGGAGACACGGTCAGCGTCGGAGCAGTCCTCGCGGAGATCGCGACCGAGAACGGCGCCGGGCCGCCCGCAGCGAGCGGCAACGGCGACGCGGTGGCGACCAGCGCCGCCGCGCCGGCCGACGAGCCCGAGCCGGCCGCAGAGGCCGAACACGCCGCCTCGCTCGCGAGCGAGGCCGCTCCGCCGACCGAAGACGCTGCGCCGACCCAGGCCGCCGCTCCGCCGAGCGCCGCCGCTGCGCCGACCGACGACGCTCCGCCCAGCGCGCCCGCTGCGGCCGAGCCTGCCGCTGCCGGCGAGGTCGTCGACATCGTCACCCCGACCGGCGGCGAGTCGGTCACCGAGGGGACGATCCTCGAGTGGGCGGTGAAGGTCGGCGACGCCGTCGAGGACGGCCAGACCGTCGTCGAGCTCTCGACCGACAAGGTCGACATGGAGCTCCCGGCCCCCGCTGCCGGCACGATCACCGAGATCCTCGCCGACGAGGGCGAGACGGTCACCGTCGGCCAGGTCATCGCGCGCATGCAGCTCGGCGCCGCCGCGCCACGGCCCACCGCGCGCGAGCCGACCTCCGGCAACGGCGCCGGCGCGCCCGCACCGGCGCCCGCCGCGCCGACGACCGACCTGCCGGACAAGATCTCGCCCGTCGCCGCCCGCGTGGCCGCCGCCGAGGGCATCGACCTCGGCGCCGTCACCGGCACCGGACCCGGCGGTCGCATCACCAAGACCGACGTCCTCGACGCCAAGAACGGCGCCCCCGCCACCGCTCCAGCCCCCGCCACCGGCGACCGCACGCTCATGAAGGGCGGCGCGGCGATGCTCGCGCGCTACATGGACGAGAGCCGGGCGATCCCGACCGCGACCTCGTTCCGCACGATCACCGTCACGGCGATGGACACCCGCCGCAAGCAGCTCAAGGAGTCCGGCCAGAAGGTCTCCTTCACCCACCTCATCGCCTACGCCATCGCCCAGGCCACGCAGCACGACATGCCGGTGATGGCCCATCACTTCGACCAGCAGGACGGCAAGCCGTTCCGCGTCGACGACGACAAGGTCAACCTCGGCATCGCCGTCGACGTCGAGAAGAAGGACGGCAGCCGCACGCTGATGGTCCCCGTGATCCGCGACGCGGGCCGCAAGAACTTCGCCGACTTCAGGGCCGCATTCGACGGCCTCATCGAGAAGGCGCGCACGAACACCCTCTCCGCCGACGACCTCGTCGGCGCCAACATCTCCCTCACCAACCCGGGCGGCATCGGCACCATCGCCTCGGTGCCGCGGCTCATGGTCGGCCAGGGCACGATCGTCGCCACCGGCGCGATCGGCTACCCGCCGGGCCTGCAGGCCATCGGCCAGGCGGTCGGCGCCGAGAAGGTCATGACCATGACCTCGACGTACGACCACCGCATCATCCAGGGCGCGGAGTCCGGCCGCTTCCTGCAGGTCGTCGAGGCCTACCTGCAGGGCGAGAACGGCTTCTACGACGGCGTCTTCGCCTCGCTCGGCGCCCAGCTCGGCCCGCCGCCCGCGCCGCCGGAGCCCACCGTCCAGGCCGTCGCGGCGCCCGCGGCCCCGGCCGCTGCGCCCGCCGCCGTCCCCGACGAGGACCTCCTGCAGGCCGTCCAGGCCGCGACCTCGCTGCTGAAGGCCCACCGCACCCACGGCCATCTCGCCGCGCGCCTTGACCCGCTCGGCACCGAGCCCGAGGGCGACCCTGCGCTCGAGCCGAGCACCGTCGGCCTCACGCCCGAGATCATGGGCCGCATCCCGGCCAAGATCCTGCGGATGTACGTGCCGGGCGCAACGCTCGCGGACGCGCTCCCGCACCTGCGCGAGACCTACTGCGGCACGATCGCCTACGAGATCGAGCACATCGCCAGCCACCGCCAGCGCATGTGGCTGCGCGAGAAGATCGAGTCCAGCGAGTTCCGCCAGCCGCTCTCCGCCGACGAGCAGAAGGCGCTGCTGCAGCGCCTCGTCGAGGTCGACGCCCTCGAGCGCTTCATGCACAAGGCCTACCTGGGCCAGAAGCAGTTCTCGATCGAGGGCCTCGACATGACGGTCCCGATGCTCGACGAGACGATCCAGCTCGCCGCCGCGCACGGCGCGCGCGAGGTCGTGGTCGGCATGGCCCACCGCGGCCGGCTCAACGTCCTGGCCCACAACCTCGGCCGCCCCTACGAGACGATCTTCGCCGAGTTCGAGGGCGCCTCGACCCTCGAGGCCGTGACCTCGATCCCGCAGGGCGGCACCGGCGACGTCAAGTACCACCACGGCGCGCAGGGCACCTACCAGCTGCCCAACGGCGACGCGATCCTCGTCAACCTCGAGTCCAACCCGTCGCATCTGGAGTACGTGCACCCGGTCGTCGTCGGCGCCACCCGCGCCGCGCAGACCACCCGCCAGGGCCCGCACGCCGGCCGCGACACGAACTCGGCCGTTCCGATCATCCTGCACGGCGACGCCGCGATGCCCGGCCAGGGCGTGGTGGCCGAGTCGCTGAACCTGCAGGCGCTCGACGGCTACAAGGTCGGCGGCTCGATCCACCTGGTGCAGAACAACCAGGTGGGCTTCACGACCGACCCCGAGGACGCGCGCTCCACGCGCTGGGCGTCGGACATCGCCAAGGGCTACGACACGCCGATCATCCACGTCAACGCCGACGACGTGGCCGGCTGCATCGCCGCCGTCCGGCTGGCCTTCGCCTTCCGCGAGGAGTTCGGCCACGACGTCGTCCTCGACCTCATCGGCTACCGCCGCTTCGGCCACAACGAGGCCGACGAGCCCGCGTACACCCAGCCCGAGATGTACGCGAAGATCAAGAGCAAGAAGCGCGTCAGCGAGGTGTGGGCCGAGAAGCTCGTCGAGGACGGCGTCGTCTCCCAGGAGGAGGTCGACCGCCAGCGCCAGGACGTCTGGGACGAGCTGACCCGCCTGCACCAGGACCTCAAGTCCCAGATCAAGGCCGCCGAGGAGTCCGGGACCGTCGAGCAGGCCACCGGCGAGTACCAGCTCGACCGCTCGCCCTCGCCCGAGGTGCAGACCGCGATCGACGCCGAGCGCCTTCGCGCCCTCAACGACGAGCTCCTCACGGTTCCCGACGGGTTCACCGTCCATCCCAAGCTCGTGCGCCAGCTCGAGCGCCGCCGCGAGGCCGTCGGCGCCGACGGCGGAATCGACTGGGCGCACGCCGAGGCACTTGCCTTCGCCTCGCTGCTCACCGAGGGCGTGCCGATCCGCCTCACCGGCCAGGACGCCGAGCGCGGCACCTTCTCCCAGCGCCACATGGTGCTCCACGACGCCAAGACCGGGCAGACGATCTGCCCGATCCAGTCGCTGCCCGACGCGCTGGCCCCGTTCGAGCTGCACAACTCGCCGCTGAGCGAGGTCGCCTGCCTGGGCTTCGAGTACGGCTACTCGGCCGAGGCGCCCGAGACGCTCGTCCTCTGGGAGGCCCAGTTCGGCGACTTCGGCAACTCGGCCCAGGTCATCATCGACCAGTTCATCGTCAGCGGCCTGGCCAAGTGGGGCCAGACCACGCGCCTGACCCTGCTGCTCCCGCACGGTTACGAGGGCTCGGGTCCCGAGCACTCCTCGGCTCGCCTGGAGCGCTTCCTGCAGCTCGCCGCCGAGGGCAACATCCGCGTGGCGAACCTCACGACGCCGGCGCAGTACTTCCACCTGCTGCGCCGCCAGGCGCGCATCGCCAAGCAGCGCCCGCTCATCGTGATGACGCCCAAGTCGCTGCTGCGCCTGCCGCAGGCGACCAACCGCATCGAGCACCTCTCCGAGACGCGCTTCTTCCCGGTGCTCGGCGAGCCGCGCGTCGACACCGACAAGATCCGCCGCCTCGTCCTGTGCACCGGCAAGATCTACTACGACCTCGTCGGGCACCCCAGCCGCGAGGGCAACGAGGCGGTCGCGATCGGCCGCGTCGAGCTTCTCTACCCCTTCCCCGAGGCCCAGATCCTCGAGCTGGTCAACAGCTACCCGAACCTCCGCGAGGTCGTGTGGGTCCAGGAGGAGCCGCGCAACATGGGCGCCCGCGCACACATGTCGCCGCGCCTCATGCAGGTGCTCCCCCAGCACCTGAAGTTCGGCTACATCGGCCGCCCCGAGCGCGCCTCGCCGGGCGAGGGCTATCCCGCCGCGCACACCGGAGAGCAGAACCGCATCCTGCGCACCGCGCTCGACCTCGGCGTGCCGGTGACCCTGTACCCGGCCAAGCTGCCGGGCGACCGCTGAGGGGTGGCGAAGCGGCCATGTGGCCGTCCGAGCCGGGCTCCCCCGACGGTGTCAGGGCGCTTCCCGCCGCCGTCGTCTTCGACCTCGACGACACCCTGCACGACACCGCGGGGATCGAGGCCGAGATGATGATCAAGCTCTGCGCGCGCCTGCGCGAGGAGCTGCCCGAGCTCGACGACGTGGCGTTCCACGCGCGGTTCCGCGACGGCCGCGACCAGCTGTACGGGCGCGTGCTCACCGGCGAGTGGGACATCCCGGCCTACCGCCGCGCGCACCTCACGCTCTCTTGCGCGCCGTGGGGCGTGCCCTCCGAGACCATGCACCGGGACGTCCTCGTGCTGCGCGACGAGCAGCTCGAGAGCGCGCGCTTCGTCGAGAACGCCGTCGAGCTGCTGCGCGACCTGCGCGGCGCGGGCGTGCGGACCGCGCTGCTGACCAACGGGCCGTCGTGGATGCAGCGGCGCAAGGTCGAGCTGCTCGGCCTCGACCAGCAGCTCGACGCGATCGGCATCTCCGAGGAGCTCGGCGCCGCCAAGCCCGACCCCGTCGCCTTCGCCGCGACGCTCGAGCTCATCGAGGCCGCGCCCGAGGAGACCGTCATGGTCGGCGACCACCTCGACTGGGACGTGCGCGGCGCGCTGGCCGCGGGGATGCGCGGCGCGGTCTGGGTGGCGGGCGACGACGACGAGCGCGAGCCGCCGCCGGGCGCGCTGAAGGTCGCGCGGCTGGGCGAGGTGCCCGCCGCGCTCTCCACGCTGGGATAGCCGTGCCCGCCGCCTTCGGCCCCGGCCGGGTCAACCTCATCGGCGAGCACACCGACTACAACGACGGGCTCTGCCTGCCGTTCGCGATCGACCGCGGCGTCACCGTCCGCGCCGAGGCGCTCGACGGCGATCGCGTGCTCGCCCACGCCGCCGACCTGGGCGAGGACGACGACTTCCCCGCCGCCGACCCCGGCCGCGATGCCGAGGGCTGGCGCGCCTTCGTGCGCGGCACGTTCGGCGAGATGGCGCTCGCCGGCCACGCGGTCGGCGGCACGCGGCTGCACATCGGCGGCGACGTGCCGCGCGGGAGCGGGCTGTCGTCGTCGGCGGCGTTGTCGACCGGCCTGGCGCTCGCGCTGCTCGCGCTGGCGGGCGAGCCCGAGGGCGACCGCCGCGAGCTGGCGAAGCTGTGCTCGCGAGTCGAGAACGACTGGGTGGGCGCCCAGACCGGCCTGCTCGACCAGCTCGCGGCGCTCTTCGGCCGCGAAGGCTTCGCGCTGCGCCTGGACTGCCGCGACCTCGCGATCGAGGAGGTCCCGCTCCAGCTGCGCGGCTGGGCGCTGGCCGTCGCGCCTTCCGGGCACGAGCACGTCCACGCCGCCTCGGGCTACAACGAGCGCCGGGCCGAGTGCCGCGAGGCCGCGCGGCTGCTGGGCATCGCCTCGCTGCGCGATGCTCCGGCGGACGCGCCCGATCGCCTGCCCGAGCCCCTGAACCGCCGCGTGCGCCACGTCCTGACCGAGAACGCCCGCGTCGAGGCGGCGGTGGCCGCGCTGCGCGGTGGCGACCTCCCCGCGCTCGGCGAGCTCATCGACGCCTCGCACGCCAGCCTGCGCGACGACTACGAGGTCTCGGTCGACGCGGTCGAGCGGACGGTCGAGCGCCTGAAGGCAGCGGGCGCCGCCGGCGCGCGCATCATGGGCGGCGGCTTCGGCGGCTCGGTGCTGGCGCTCTTCCCACCCGACGCGCAGCCGCCCGGGGACGCGACGAAGGTCGAGCCCGCCGGGCCCGCCCGCGCGTCATACGAATAGATTCCGGCGCCCATGGAAGCGCGCCTGCTGATCTCCTGCCCGGACCGACACGGCATCGTCGCGGCGGTGTCCGGGTTCCTCGCCGAGCGCGACGCGAACATCGTCTCCTCGGCCCAGTACTCGACCGACCCCGAGGGCGGGGCGTTCTTCATGCGCATGGCGTTCGCCATCGAGGCGATCGGCGACGACTTCGCGGCCGCCTTCGCCGAGCGCGTCGCCGAGCCGTTCGCGATGGACTGGCGTCTGGACGACGCGGCGCGGGCCAAGCGCGTGGCGATCCTCGTCTCGCGCGAGGACCACTGCCTGCTGGACCTGCTGTGGCGCTGGCGCCGCGGCGAGCTGCACTGCGAGATCCCGCTGGTGATCTCCAACCATCCCGACAGCGCCCCCGACGTGGCGACGTTCGGGGTGCGCTACGAGCATGTGCCCGTGGTCAAGGGGGAGAAGCCGGCTGCCGAGGCGGCGATGCTCGAGCTGCTGGCCGGCCGGTTCGACCTGGTCGTCCTCGCCCGCTACATGCAGATCCTCAGCGGCGACTTCCTGGCGGACGTCGGCTGCCCGGTGATCAACATCCACCACTCGTTCCTGCCGGCGTTCGCGGGCGCCGACCCCTACGGCCGCGCCAAGGAGCGCGGCGTGAAGGTCATCGGCGCCACCGCGCACTACGTCACCGAGGATCTCGACGCGGGCCCGATCATCGAGCAGGACGTCACGCGCGTGACCCACCGCGAGAGCGTCGATCAGCTGGTGAGCATCGGGCGCGACGTCGAGCGCACGGTGCTGGCCCGGGCCGTGAACCTGCACCTGGAGGACCGGGTGCTGGTTCACGAGAACCGAACCGTAGTGTTCTGACGCGGCGTCCGGCCTTGCTCGGACGCAGGCGGCCGCATCCGTGCGGCCGAGATCAGGCGGGTGCGCCCTGGTGGGCGCTCGAGACGAGCGCCTCGACGTGGTCGGCCAGCTGCTGGCGCAGGTCGTCGTCGATGAGCGAGCCCTCTTCGTCGAACTGGTTGTGCGCCTGCATGACGGGCAGCTCGCGGTCGACGACCTCGGCGCCCATGGAGCCGAGGACCTTGCGGGTCTCGGCCTGCGCCCAGACGGCGCCGAAGAGACCGGTGCTGGCCCCCACGACCGCGACGGGCTTGCCGCGCAGGACGCTCTTGTTCACCGGGCGCGAGGCCCAGTCGAGGGCGTTCTTCAGGACGCCCGGGATCGAGTGGTTGTACTCGGGGGTGGCGATGAGGACGGCGTCCGCACGCTCGATGGCCTCCTTCAGCGCGTCGACACCCGGGCCCCAGAGCTCCGGGGTGTCCAGGTCCGCGTCGTAGGGCGGGACGTCACGCAGGCCGTCGAAGATCTCGAGCTCCGCGCCGGGCGGCAGCATGTCCGCCGCCGCCCTGAGGAGCGCAGTGTTGTGCGAATCCCGCCGCAAACTGCCGGAGATGCCGAGGATCCGCATGGCCAGTTAGGCCTCCTTCCGGCGCAGCTCGAGGTGGACGTTCAGCGTCACCTCGTCGCTGATCGCGAAGCCGCCCTTGGGCAGCGGCGCGTTCCAGTTGATGCCGAAGTCGTTCTTGTCCAGCGTGGTCTGCAGCTCGACGCCAACGACCTCCACGCCGGCCATGTTGACGGCGGGGCCGATGAGGCTCCCGGTCGCCTTGATCGGGTGGGCGTTGCCCTTGACGGTGAGCTCGCCGTCGACGTCGATGGTGTCGCCCTCGCCGCGGCGCACGGCCGTGGAGGTGAAGGTGACGTGCGGCGTGTTCTCGGCGTCGAAGAAGTCCGCCGAGAGCACGTGGCCACGGAAATCGGGCTGGTCGATGTCGATCGACTCGACCGGGACCGAGCCGCTCAGGGCGATCTGATCCCCGTTGGCCTCGAGCGTGGCGTCGACTTGACCGAAGTTCGCGCGGAACGTGGACACGATCATGTGCTTGATCGCAAACGAAGCAGTGGAATGGACCGGATCCGAGACCCAGGTCCCGTCCAGCGTGGTGGGAGCGGTGGCGCTCATGTAGATGGTTCCTCCCTCAACTCTTGAGGTCAAAAGCTGCCGGCGCAACAACGTAGCACGCTAGTTGCGTACACAACAGTCCCGCGCACAGACGTTCTGTTACACCGACTACCTGTCCCGCTCGAGCGCTTCCAGCACCAGCGCGGCGCCCGGGGCGATCTCGGGTTCGAGCCGACCCAGGAGTTCTCTCCAGCCGGGCTGCATCCGAATCGCTGCCCGGACCTGGTCGACCCCGCCTTCGAGGTCGCCGGCGCGGGCGGTGGCCAGGCCCGACCAGAACAGCAGCTCGTGGTTGCCGGGCGCGCGCTCGCTGGCCAGGCGGTAGCGCTCACCGGCCTCGGTGTGGCGCCCCTGGCCGACGAGCTCGTCGCCCTCGCTGGCGATCGCGTAGGCGTCAGCGAGGTCGAGCAGGCGCTCGAGCTCCTGCAGCGGCTCGGGATGGTCGTCGACGCGCACGTCGACCGTGCGGCGCCACGGCTCGCCCTCGGCCGGCGCGACGACCAGCGCGGAGGACTGGCGCCCGCGCGCGTCGCCGCCTGCGGCTTCGGCGGCTTTCAGCGAGGCGAGCAGGCGCCGCGCGAGCGGGCCCGCGGCCGACTCGAAGGCGGCGGCCATCGCCGGCCACACCTCAGGCGAGGCCATCATGTTCGCCTGCGCGGAGAAGTTCGCGCCCGCGCTGTGGCCGGCGTAGGCGATGCAGCCGTCGCCGGTGTGCGTGGCGACCTCGCCGCCCGCGTCGACGATCGCGACCTGCCGAAAGCGGGCGAGCTCGTCCTCGCCCACCAGCCCGTCGAGCGTCGCGCGCGCGCCGGCCCCGCTGTGGGACAAGCGGTCGAGCGCGTGCGGCCCGTAGGCCGGCTCGGCGATCGACTGGGTGGCGACCGCGCCGACCCCGGGGCGCACCCACGGGACGATCGGGCCGACGGCGAACCAGTGCGACTGGACGGCGACGCCGAGCTCGCCCGTTGCCGGATCGCGGGCGACGACCGAGTATGTGCCGCGGCGGACCATCGGCGCGGAATCTATCGT
>Ga0081540_1001344_pt1 | contig 21413 bp, 17 predicted proteins | sample TabmetS2T1R1_FD_71024 | JGI IMG/M metagenome (GOLD analysis project Ga0081540, IMG submission 71024) | Tabebuia heterophylla rhizosphere microbial communities from the University of Puerto Rico - S2T1R1 | ecosystem: Host-associated > Plants > Roots > Rhizosphere ... | reverse complement strand
GTAGGCCGGTGCATGCGGAACGCCGAACGTCCCCGGCGGAACTCCGAAGACAGCGTCACAGTCGACACCGCTACCCGTTGGCACGCTCGTGATCGCGGCCAGGTGCGTCCAGGTGTTGCCGCCGTCGGTCGACCTGTAGATGCCGAAGCCCGCCTCGGAATCGCCGGACGCGTTCGGCTCGCCGGTTCCGGCGTACAGCGTGTTCGTCGAGGCGTCGTAGGTGAGCGCCCCGATCGCGTTCGTGGCGAAGCTGCCGGAGATGAACGTCCAATTCGCGCCGTTACCGGAGAGCGCGTTGTCCGTGCGCCAGACACCGCCGCCGGCAGCTGCCGCCCAAACTCGGCATTGCGACTGCCTGCAGTTCGGGTCGATAGCGAGCGCGGTGATGCGCCCGGACGTCGTATAGGAAGCTCCGCTGAATGTGATGACGCTCGGGAAATTCGCGATGCTCGGGCCTGCGAGCGTCCAGTTGCCGGGCGCGCTCGGACCGCGGCGAACGCCGCGCGCCTCGACCTTGGCCCAGGCCTTCTGAGCGCTCCGCGTCAGCTGGAACGGAGTGTACGGCGCTGGATAGGAATCATTCCGATACTGCTCCGCGGCGGCGGCGGACGGGTCCTCGGCGGCGGCTGACGGGCCTCCTGCAGTGCCGTCCGTCTCCGAAGCCTCGTTGCGACTACCGACGCCTTGGATCTCGTTTGCCTTCGCGACGCGATGTGTCGCGCTTGTGCTCGGCGTGCTTCTCGTCAGGCCGGCGGCGAGCAGGGCTCCGCCGCCCACGATGCCCAAGAACAACACGAGCACAATGCGCAGAGAACGATTGCGCATGTTCCTCCCCCTTTTATGTACACCCGCTCGACCCCTTCTGGGACGAGCCAGCAGATCGTAACTGACCCGGCGCCCGCAGATATGGGGAACTTAACTTGGCCGCGATCGCGCTCGGAGATTAAGGCCGACGCCCGGACTCGCAACCGGGGACCCGTTCGTTACGAGTGAAGGTTGGCCCCGTAACGGGCGGCTAGGCGCGTCCACACGCGGCAACGTTCTCCCTGCATCTCACAGAAACGCTTGACGGGCGAGTATGCGGTTACGGGCCTAGGTGTGCGCAAAATGTGCGCAGGGAGGTCCCGATGTCAGGACGGGGCCTGCGGACGGCTCCTTCCGTGCAGAATGCGGGCCATGGCCGAATCGCTCGGCGACCGTTTTCGCATCATCCACGGCATGCACGACGACGATCCGCTGTCGGCCTACTTCACGGCTCGCGTCGTCGACGAAGGGCGCCGCGAGCTCCACACCGAGGACTGGGCGACCTCGACGCGCTCCCTGGCCGACGCAGGCGCGCCGCTCATGCGGTCTACTGCTCGAGGGCAGGAGAGCATCGTGCTCGAGCATGAGGGCGTGCTTCTTCGCATCTCCCTCTCGGGCGGATACGTCGTCGTTCAAGCCGCGGCCGACGAGGAGCAGGCGAACCTGCGCGCGCTCGCGTGGCTACACGAACTCCTGCCGACGCCGGAGCCCGTCGCCCGGCAGGAAGTTCCCGTTGTCTTCTGGACCTACAGTGCACAAGGGCCGATGCCCTCAGTCCGCACGATCGCCGTCCCCGAATGGGACGAGATCTCTGACAACTACTCGTCCTCGACCCGGGCCGGCCTCGAGTCGATCATGCGCGACTTCCGCCCTGCGCACGGTGGTCAGCTCGTCCTGTGGCACGGGGATGTCGGGACGGGCAAGACCTTCGCCCTGCGTGCGCTCGCCTGGGAGTGGCGTGAATGGTGCAGCCTCCATTACGTCGTCGACCCCGACACCTTCTTCGGCGAGCACGCGGACTACCTGATGACCGTCCTGATGCAGAGCGGCGGAATCGGCGGCCACGTGGAGATGCTCATGTCGATGCACGGTGCAGGGGCGATGGGGACGGGCTTCACCTCCTATCCGATGATGCCGTTCGAAGACGGGCCCGATGGCGGCTTCGGCGAGGATCTGCCCGAGGGTCTCGACCTCTCGGAAATGGGCTCTCACCGGGTTGTGCCGCACTGGCGGCTTCTCGTGCTCGAGGACACCGGCGAGCTGCTGAGGCCCGACGCGAAGGCGATCATCGGTCAGGGCCTGTCGCGTTTCCTGAACGTCGTCGACGGCCTGATCGGCCAGGGCCTGCGCGTTCTCGTCCTCGTGACGACGAACGAGCGCATCGAGACGTTGCATCCGGCGGTTGCACGTCCGGGCCGCTGTGCGGCGAACATCGAGTTCGGCTCGCTGAGCGTCGACGAAACCGCCGAGTGGCTCGGTCGTCACGGCCTGGCGGCCGGGGCGGAGGGGCCGGGAAACCTCGCCTCGCTCTACGCGCAGCTTGAGGGCCGCGAACCGGACGTCGCGAACTTCGACTCGTAGAGAGACGCGTAGCGTCGGAGAGGCGAAGCGACACGCGGTCGCCGGTGGGCGGAGTCTTCTTGGCGCCTCCTCGAGACGTGGCGCCTCTCGGTTCCCTGGCTCGTCGCTGAGCGTCCGTATGCGAGCAGAACAGTGCTGCGGGGCACGGCCCGCTCGCAGGAGGGTGCGGAGCTGCCAATCGCGATCATCACGTACTTCGCGACCCGCTAGCCCGCCTCAGCCGCCCATGATCTCGTCGAAACGCCAGCGTTACGCTTCGAGCGTGGCTGAGGAATCGGGCGAGCCGCCGGTGGCAAAGGAGAAGCCGGAGGGACCGGAGGAGCGGCTGTTCCGCTCGCGTCAGCACTGGACGGTCTACGGCATCTTCGTGGTCGGCCTGCTCTGGCTGATCGTGGCCGTGATCCTCGCGACCCGCTAGCCCGCCTCAGCCGCCCTCGGTGCTCGTCGCCGAGAGAATCCCTCATTTACAGGGCGAATCATCAGGCGCTCGACTGTCGCCTGAACGACAGTCCCAGCGCGACTCAGCCCTCCCAAGATAATCCCTTAGGAGCCCCGGCGCCCCTGTACGCGCATACCCACGGGGGCCCCGATAAAGGGGCTTTCTTACTCGCGTCGCTGACTCCCGCGGTTCACTCTTCGACGCAGCTGTGTACCCCGAGTTCCATCCGGCCACGATTCGTCTCGCCCGCAGTCCCGATCTACGAGGCACAGATTCAAAGCCGACGCCCGGACTCGAACCGGGGACCCCTTCATTACGAGTGAAGTGCTCTACCAGCTGAGCTACGTCGGCGAGGTCGCCCTAGCGTAGCCGACTCGAGCGCAAGCGAAGCTCGCCCGTCGACCACTCGATCGTCGAGCGCTTCGCCCCCTCGGGCCACTCCGTCACGAGGTACCGGCGCCCGGTCCCGAGTGCCGCGAGAGACTCCGCTTCGACGAGTCCGCCCAGGTTCTCCAGCGCCTGAGCTTCGTCCTCGGTGATGGGGACGACGCTCCGATGCTGCGCGTCCTCTCCGCCTTCCCAGTCCACCGACTCGGAGAAGACCCACACGAATTGCTGGCCGCACTCCGCGCAGCGGCGCAGCTGGACGATGAAGTGCGGCTCCCCGGCAAGCTCGCGCTCGACCACGAGCCCGTCCTCGTAGTACGCCCACGTGTGCTCGGCGTCGTCGCCGTAGCACCGGGGGCAGCCGAAGTCGTCAGACGCTCTTCGGCGCTGCGGTCGAGTCACGGACGACCAGTCGTGTCGCGAGCTCGACGTGCAACGTCTCGAAGCTCTGCCGCTCGAGCAGCCGGTTCAGAAGGCTGACCGCGGTGCGTCCCATCTCGGCGAGCGGCTGCCGGACGGTGGTCAGCGCGGGCGAGACGATCGACGCGTATTCGACGTCGTCGAAGCCGACGACCGACAGGTCTTCGGGGACGCGCAGGCCGCGGGCGCGGGCGGCCTGGATGGCGCCGACCGCGACGCCGTCGTTGAAAGCGAAGATCGCCGTCGGCGGGTCGGGCCGCGCGAGGAGCGCTGCAGCCGCCTCTCGCCCGGGATCGATCTCTGGAATCGACTCGACCTCGAGCGTGGGGTCGGGGAGGATGCCGGCAGACGCGAGCGCCGCCCGATACCCGCGGCGGCGATCCTCGGTAGCGAGCCAGCCGTGTGGGCCTGCGATTTGCGCAATGCGGCGGTGTCCGAGATCGAGTAGGTGCCGCATCGCCTGGTCGGCGCCCGAGGTGTTCGCGGCCGAGACTGACGGGATCCGCTCGTTGAGCCGCATGAGCGGGTCGATGACCACGAACCGGAACCCGTTGTCCAGGTGACGCTCGAGCTCGTCGCTCGACTCCTGGGGGAGGATGATCAGGGAGCCATCGGTCGCACCGTGCAGGCGGTCGAGCACCGAGACCTCGCGGTCGTGCTCCTCCCTGGTGGGCGAGAGGACGATCTGGAGGTCGCGCTCGAACAGGGCCTCGGCCGCGCCGTCCAGGATCCCGGAGAAGTACGCGGGGAAGACGAGCGGGACGACGACCCCGACGAAGCCCGTGCGGCCGGCGGAGAGGCCGCGTGCACTGCGGTTCGCGGTGTAGCCGTTCTCGCGGATCACGCGCGACACGACGTCGCGGGTCTCGTCGGACACGTCGCCGCGGCCGTTGAGAACACGCGATACCGTGGCGATCGACACGCCCGCCTGCTCGGCGATCTGGCGGATCGTGGGGCGTTGAGAGGTAGCCTGGGCCATTCCGCTCATCTAAGCATGTTCCGGAACGTTCCGGAACCCAAGACCCTTATTTTCCGTGCAATTTGCGAAAAACGGCTTGACTTTTCGGTAACGAACCTGTTAACGCTTCCGGAAACGTTTTCGGAAACAAGGTCAAACGCCCGACTCCCTGGGCGAGAAAGGAAACCCTGATGCGACGCAAGATTCCGCCGTCACGCTGGATCGCCGTCGCCGTCGCTGTGGGCTGCGTCGCGTTTGCTGCTGCCCTCACGACGTCGACACCAGCGGCGACGGATAGTCCCGTGAAGATCGCTGCGGGTCACAAGTGCCTCGTCATGACGGGGTCCGGCGATCCCACGTTCGTCAAGAACTTCAACCCGTACACGGCGACGGGCCTCCCCAGCGGCTCGTTCGTCCAGGGAGCGTTCTACGAGCCCCTGATCATCACCGCCGAGGGCGGTCTGAAGCCGGTTCCGTGGCTCGCACGCAGCTGGAAGTGGAGCAACCGCAACAAGACGCTCACGCTGAACCTCGCGCGGAACGCGAGGTGGTCGGACGGCCAGAAGCTCACGTCGGCCGACGTCGTCTACAGCATCACGGCCGGACGCCAGGACAAGCTCATGGACCGGATCGGCCTGACCGGCCCCGGCAACGAGATCCTGTCCGTCAAGGCGAGGGGCAAGTACAAGGTCGTCATCAAGCTGAAGGCGCCGGACTCGCAGTTCATCTCGGCCACGATGAACCGCGTCTTCATCGTCCCGAAGCACGTCTGGGCGAACGTGAACAACGTCGCCAACTTCTTCAACTCGAGGCCGGTCGGCTCGGGCCCGTTCACCAGGCTCACGCGCTTCACGGCCCAGGACTACGTCCTCAGCAAGAACCCGCGCTACTGGCAGAAGGGCCTGCCGAAGATCCCGTGCCTCGAGTACGTACAGGCCTCGTCGAACGACGCCGCGCTCGCGCTCATCCAGAGCGGGCAGGTCGACTGGACGCACAACTTCGTGCCGAACGTCGAGAAGGCGTACATCGCCAAGGACAAGAAGCACTTCCACTCGTTCTACGCGACGACGGCCTATCCGATCTCGCTCATGAACGACACGAACAAGTACCCGTACAGCATGCCGGCGTTCCGCAAGGCGCTCAGCCGTGCGATCGACCGCAAGACCGTGTCGAAGCTGGGTGAGTACGGCTACGCGCCGCCGGTCGACGCGATCGGCCTCGGCGGGCTGTTCCCGAAGTGGGTCACGGACAAGAAGATCAAGGCCCGGGCCAAGACCATGGCCACCTACAGCCCGGCAGCCGCGAAGACGATCCTTCAGAACGCCGGCTTCACGTACCGCGGAAGCTCGCTGTACGACCCGCACGGTGACCGCGTCCGTCTGGACATCCACGTGATCGCCGGCTGGTCGGACTGGGTCGCGTCGAACCAGATCATCACCCGGAACCTGCGTGACATCGGGATCGACTCCCAGGTCGCGCTGGAGCCGGACTGGGGCGCCTGGCAGCCGAGTGCGTACGCGACGAAGTTCCCGACGCTCCTCTGGCAGGCCGCTTCGCAGGGCTCGCCCTATGGGTACTTCTATTCGAACCTGTCCCAGAACGCGTACGTCCCCTCGGGTCAGAGCGGCGAGACGACGGGCAACTGGGCGCACTACGCCGATCCGAAGGCGACGGGCATCCTGGCCAAGTGGAAGGGCACGCTCAACCCGGCGAAGCAGCACAAGTACGCCACGCAGCTGCAGGGGATCTTCCTCGACGACCTGCCGATCGTCCCGCTGTTCATCGGACCGCGCTGGTCGACCTACAGCACGCGGTACTTCCATTGCTTCTCGTCGAAGAAGAACTTCTTCGGCGACCCGATCTTCACGACCTTTCCCGACAACATTCTGTCCTTCACCCGGATCTGCCCGGGTGCAAAGGCCGGAGCTTGAGGTAAGCGAGCGGTAACGGCGGGCGGTCCCTCTCGACCGCCCGCCGATTACTCTCACGAGGACGAACATGCGCTGGTTTCTTCGACGGCTCGTCTTCTACGTCTTCGCGCTCTGGGTCGCGCTGACGATCAACTTCCTGCTTCCGAGGCTGATGCCGGGGAGCCCAATCGACGGGATCCTCCAGCATCTGACCCCGGCGCAGCTCGCGGCGAACCCCGGAATCGTCCAGACCTACGAGGCTCTCGTCGGCGGGGGCCACAACTCGATCTGGCAGGACTACATCACGTACCTCGGCCGGATCGTGCATCTCGATTTCGGCATCTCGACCTCTCACTACCCGGCGAAGGTGTCGACGGTCGTCGGGCAAACGCTCCCGTACTCGATCTTCCTCGTCGGAGTCGCGTTCTTCCTCTCGTTCTTGATCGGGACGGGTATCGGGATGCTCGCCGCATGGCGCCGCGGGGGGCCCGTCGACAACATCCTCGTCCCGACCTTCATGACCCTCAGCGCGTTTCCCGCCTTCTTCACCGCGCTGCTCGGCCTCTACTTCCTGGGACTGAAAGCCGGCTGGTTCCCGATCCAGCACGCCTACGGCACCGGCCTCAGCCCCGGCTTCAACTGGGAGTTCCTGTCCAGCGCCTTCCGCCACTCGCAGCTGCCGATCCTCGTCATCCTCGCCGCGTACACGGGCGGCTGGATGCTGAACATGCGCACCGTGATGATCAACACGATCGGCGAGGACTACGTGACCATGGCCCACGCGAAGGGCCTGAAGGACCGCCGTGTGATGACCTGGTACGCCGGCCGGAACGCGATCCTGCCGCCGCTCAACGGGTTCGCCGCGCTCTTCGCCAGCGCCGTCGGCGGGCTGGTCTTCATCGAGTACATCTTCAGCTACCCGGGAGCGGGTCTCACGCTCCAGCAAGCAGTCCTCGGCAATGACTATGCGCTCGCGCAAGCGCTGCTCGTCGTGCTCTCGATCTGCGTGATCGTCGCGAACCTGATCATGGACGTCCTCAACCTCGTCCTCGACCCGCGCCTGCGAACCTCCTGATGTCGCAGCTCGACCCCACCATCGGCCCGCTCGACATCTCGCTCGACGCGCCGCCGACGACGAGGCGCCGGCGCTTCCACCTGCCCGGCTGGCTCACGCTGCTGCTCTCGAACACGAAGTCGCGGATCGGGCTCGTCATGGTCGCGTTCGTCGTGATCGTCGCGCTCATCGCGCCCTGGATCTCCGTTTCGGACCCGAACGCGTTCAACCTGTTCGCGACCCGCCAGGCACCTTCGTGGAACCACCTCTTCGGGACGACCGACCAGGGGAGCGACATCTTCTCGCAGGTCGTGATCGGCGCCCGGCGCTCGCTGCTGCTCGGGTTCGCGGCAGCGGCACTCGCGACGAGCGTCGCCGCGATCCTCGGCATCACGGCCGCGCTGGTTGGCGGGCTCACCGACGACATCGTCAACGTCCTGATCAACGTCTTTCTCGTCATCCCGCCGATCCCGCTCCTCGTCGTCATGTCCGGCTACCTGCAGGACTACGGCATGGCGACGATGATCATCGTCCTCGCGCTCGTCCTCTGGGCGTTTGAGGCCAGGATCCTGCGGGCCCAGGCGCTGTCGCTGAAAAGCCGGGACTTCGTCGACGCGGCCCGCGCCTCGGGCGAGTCGACGGCGCGGATCGTCTTCGGTGAGCTCGTTCCGAACATGATCAGCCGGATCGCCGCCGGGTTCGTTCTCATCTTCTATATCGCGCTGCTCGTCGACGCGGGCCTCGAGTTCCTAGGTCTGACGGATGTCTCGAAGACGAGCTGGGGTGTCACCCTGTACTGGGCGCAGACGAACTCGACGGTGCTCCAGGGCGAGTGGTGGCCGTTCTTCTTCCCGGGCGCCGCGCTCGCGTTCACGGTGCTCGGGCTCGTGCTGCTGCTGGCCGGGATCGACGAGTTCTCGAACCCGCGCCTGCGCTCGGAGCAGAAGGAGCGGCGCGGCTGGCTGCGGATGCTCTTCGGCGGCCGGCTCGCAGCGCGCGAGGAGCCGGCCTCGTGACGATCCTCGTGGAGCAGCCCTCGGTGAGCCGCCGCGCGACCGGGCTCCTCGAGCTGCGGGACCTCACGGTCGAGTACGGCTACGGGCCGCGGCCCGCACGCGCGGTGGACGGCGTCGACCTCGCGATCCAGCAGGGCGAGGTGCTCGGGCTGGCCGGCGAGTCCGGCTGCGGGAAGACGACGATCGCCAACACCGTCATGCAGATCCTCCGGCCTCCGGGGCGCATCGCCGGCGGCAGCATCCTCTTCGAGGGCGAGGATCTCGTCGGCAAGAAGCCCGAGGAGCTTCGCCGCTACCGCTGGCGGAACGTGTCCATGGTCCTGCAGAGTGCGATGAGCGCGCTCAACCCGGTGATGAAGATCGGCGACCAGTTCGTCGACGCGATGCGCGCACACGAGAAGATCGACCGCAAGCAGGCGATCACGCGAGCCGGGGAGCTGCTCGAGCTCGTCGGCATCGACCACCGGCGCGTCAAGTCGTATCCGCACCAGCTCTCGGGCGGCATGCGCCAGCGGGTCGTGATCGCGATGGCGCTCTCGCTCGAGCCGGAGCTGATCATCATGGACGAGCCGACGACCGCCCTCGACGTCGTCGTGCAGCGCGAGATCCTGCAGCAGGTCGAGGCGCTCAAGCGCGACTTCGGCTTCGCGGTGCTCTTCATCACCCACGACCTGTCGCTCCTGCTCGAGTTCGCCGACCGGATCGCGATCATGTACGCGGGCGAGATGGTCGAGACCGCCACGGCGGGCCGCCTCGCCGCGAACCCGCAGCACCCGTACACGCAGGGCCTCCTCCATTCGTTCCCGCCTCTGAGCGGCCCGGTCACGCACCTGACCGGGATCCCGGGCGCGCCGCCCGACCTGCGCGATCCTCCGACCGGCTGCCGCTTCCATCCGCGCTGCCCGCACTGTCTCCCGGAGCGGGCCGACCTGTATCGGCGACAGACGACCGAGCGCCCGAAGCTGCGCGTGATCGAGCAGGGCCACCAGGTTGCGTGCCATCTCGTCGAGGAGGCGCTGTCATGACCGCGGCGGCTCCGCTCGAGGTGCAGAGCCTGACGAGGAGCTTCCCGGTCGGCAGCGGGCTTCGACGGGCGCGCGTGCATGCCGTCGACGACGTGTCGTTCGAGCTCCGCCCGGGGACGATCACGGCCCTCGTCGGCGAGAGCGGCAGCGGGAAGAGCACCGTCGCCCGGCTCCTCGCGCACCTCTACGAGCCCACTTCCGGCGCGGTCCTCTTCGAGGGCGACGACGTCTCGCACGTCCGCAAGCGGCGCGACGTCCTGCGCTACCGCTCCCAGGTGCAGATGATCTTCCAGGACCCCTTCGGCTCGCTGAACCCCGTGAAGACGGTCAAGCACCACGTCGAGCGGCCCCTTCGCATCCACCGCGTCGTTCCGTCGCACCAGGTCGAGGGGCGGGTGCATGAGCTGCTGCGCACCGTCGGGCTCGTGCCGCCGGACGAGATCGCCGCCAAGTACCCGCACGAGCTCTCCGGTGGCCAGCGCCAGAGGGTCGCGATCGCCCGCGCGCTCGCCGTCGAGCCCAAGGTCGTCCTCGCCGACGAGCCGATCAGCATGCTCGACGTCTCGATCCGGATCGGGATCCTCAACCTGATGGCCCGCCTCAAGGAGGAGCGCGGCATCGCGTTCCTGTACGTGACCCACGACCTCGCGAGCGCGCGCTACGTCGCCGACGACATCCTCGTCATGTACGCGGGGCAGATCGTCGAGCGCGGGCCGATCGAGGACGTTCTGTCCGCGCCGCTCCACCCGTACACGCGCCTCTTGCTCGAGGCCGTGCCCGATCCCGCAACGAAGACCGAGACCCAGCAGATCGAGCTCCGCAAGGGCGACACCTCCGCCGCCGTCGACCCGACCGAGGGCTGCCGCTTCCGCGCGCGCTGCCCGCTCGCAATCGAGGTCTGCTCCCAGATCACCCCACAGCTCGTCGAGGCACGGCCCCGACACCAAGCCCGCTGTCACGTAACCGCCCCCGCGACCTGACCGAGAGGAAAGCATGCCGACAGAGAACAGCCCGTTCCCTCCCGATTTCACCTGGGGCGCAGCCACAGCCTCGTACCAGATCGAAGGCGCCGCGCACGAAGACGGCCGCGGCGAGAGTGTCTGGGATCGCTTCTGCGCCACGCCCGGGAAAGTCCGCAACGGCGACACGGGCGAGGTGGCATGCGACTTCTACCACCGGTACCGCGACGACGTGGGTCTCATGCGGGAGCTCGGGCTGGGAGCATTCCGGTTCTCGATCGCGTGGCCGCGCGTCCTGCCGACGGGACGGCGCCCCGTGAACGAGGCCGGGCTCGACTTCTACGACCGGCTCGTCGACGAGTTGCTCGCGAACGACATCGAGCCGTTCGCGACGCTCTTCCCCTGGGACACCCCGCAGGCGCTCGAGGATCTCGGCGGCTGGCCGTCCCGCGCGACAGCTGAGGCGTTCGGCGAGTACACGGAGGCGGTCGTGCGCCGGCTCGGTGACCGCGTCCGCTTCTGGATCACCCACAACGAGCCGTGGGTCCATGCGTGGATCGGCCATTCCTGGGGGCACCACGCACCGGGCCGGACGAGCGAGGCGGACGCCGTCGCGGCGGCGCACCATCTGCTGCTCTCGCACGGCTGGGCGGTGGACGTGATCCGCGCCGCGGCTCCCGATGCGCAGGTCGGCATCACCTTGAACCTGGCGCAGTCGCATCCGGCCACCGACACTCCCGAAGACGAGGCGGCCGCGTGGCAGGTCGACGGCGAGGGCAACCGCTGGTTCCTCGACCCGCTCTACCGGGGCACGTACCCCCCCGACCTGCTCGAGCGAAACGAGCTCGTCGCGCCGGTCCTCAAGGACGGCGACCTGGAGACGATCTCGGCGCCGCTCGACTTCCTTGGCGTCAACAACTACTTCCGTTTCGTCGTCAGCGCCGGTGCCGACGGGCCGCGCATGGAGCACAACTCGGAGAACCAGCACACGGACATGGGGTGGGAGGTCTACCCGGACGCGCTCCGCGAGCTCCTCGTCCGCGTCGCGAAGGACTACGAGCCCAAGGCGATCTACGTGACCGAGAACGGCGCGGCGTTCGGCGACATCCGCGGCCATGACGGCGACGTTCACGACCCGGAGCGGACGGCGTACCTCCAGAGCTACATCGCGGCGGTCTCGCGCTCGATCGCGGAGGGCGCACCCGTGAAGGGGTACTTCGTCTGGAGCATGCTCGACAACTTCGAATGGTCCCACGGGTACTCGAAGCGCTTCGGGATCGTCTACATCGACTACCCGACGCTCGAGCGCGTGCCCAAGGACAGCTTCTATTGGTACCGCGACTTCATCGGGGCGAGGACGCCGACGCCGGAGCCGTCGCCGGTCGCGAGCGGATGAGATGAAGCTCGGAGCCCTCGCAGTCGTCGTCGTCGTGCTGACCACGGCGGCGGCTGCGAGCGGCGCCCGCATCGACCGCTTCACGAAGCAGGCGGTGGTCACCGACCGAGCCGATCCTCAGCTCGTCAACGCGTGGGGCCTCGCGGCGAGTGCCGAGGGACCGTGGTGGGTCGCGAACGAAGGCACGAGCACGAGCACGCTCTACTCGGGCGAGGGCCGGAAGCAGGCGTTGACGGTGGCCGTCCCTGGTGGCCCGACCGGCGTCGTCTTCAACGGCGGTCCCGGCTTCGTCGTCCACGGCGGTGGCCGGTCCGCGCCGGCTCGCTTCATCTACGCGTGCGAGGACGGGATGATCCGCGGCTGGGCGCCGACGGTCCCGGACGGCTGGTCGGAGCAGGCCGTCGTCGCCGTCGACACCGGCGCGTCCGGAACCATCTTTCGCGGGGTCACGATCGCGCACGGGAAGCTGTACGCGGCGGACTTCCACAACGACCGGATCCTCGTCTTCGACTCGAAGTGGCGGCGCGTCGTCGAGCCGGGGGCTTTCGGGGACCGGTCCAAACCGGACTGGTACGCGCCATTCGGGATCCAGGCGATCGGCGACCGGATCTTCGTCACGTACGCGTACCGGGCGCCGGTGAACGGCAACGACGCGCCGCACGGTGGCTACGTGGACGAGTTCGACCTCGATGGCCGGCTGCTCGCGCACGTCGGCTCGACCGGCGAGCTCGACGAGCCGTGGGGGGTCGCGCTCGCGCCGGACGGTTTCGGGCGCTTCGGGGGGGACGTACTCGTCGCGAACTTCGGCAGTGGGCGGATCAATGCCTACGCCCGCAGCAGCGACGGCTGGTCGTACGACGGCCGGCTCCCGGTGAAGCTCGACGGCGTCTGGGGCATCGCGTTCGGCACCGGCGGGATGAGCGGCCCGCGGACGACGCTGTTCTATGCCTCAGGTCCCCACCAGTGGATCGGCGAGACCGAGTCGAGAGTCGGCGGCGAGCTCGGGTCGATCAGCCCGGCGAGCTAGAAGCGCGCACGACGAGCTCGACGGGCAGGATCGTATCCTGCGCCTCCGCGTCCGGGTCCTCGATCAGATCGACTGCGCGGGCCGCGGCTAGTGTTCCGAGCTCCTTGCGATCCTGGCGGATCGTGGTCAGCGGCGGGTAGGCGAGCGCCGCGGCCTCGAGGTCGTCGAACCCGGCGATCGCGATGTCGTCCCCGGGCTTGAGGCCCGCGTCGCGGATCGCCTGCAGCGCCGCCAGCGCCATCAGGTCGGAGGCGGCGAGGATCGCTGTCGGCCGCTCGTCGAGCGCGAGCAGCGCGCAGGTCTCCCGGTAGCCGGACGCGGACGTGAAGTCGCCCTGGCGGATCAGCTCCTCGGGGAGCTCGAGGCCAAGTTCCGCGGCCTCCTCCCGAAACGCCTGCAGTCGCGCTGCGCCCGCGACCGTGTTCGTAGCCCCGGCGAGGTGCGCGATCCGGCGGTGCCCGAGCGCGTGCAGATGCGCCAGCGCCAGTCGAACGCCCTCGACATGGTCGGAACCCACATACGCAGAACGGCCGCTGGCGAACCTGACGTCGACGCCGACCAGCGGCAAGTCTCGCGAAGCGATCTCCGCGACCAACGGGTCGTCGCTGTCGACTCCGATCAGGATCGCCGCGTCGAAGCGATGCTCTGGGCCGACGTCGCTCGGCTGGAGCAGGAGTGGGTCGTAGCCCGCCTCCGAGAGCCGGCGCGAGATCGCGGCGAGCACCTTGCCGAAGAAGATGAGCGACAGGTCCCGATGTCCAGCGTTGTCTCCGACGACCACGGCGACGAGCCGTGTCTTCTGACTGACCAGCGAGCGCGCGGTGGGATCCGGCGTGTAGCCGACTGAACGAGCAACCTTGCGGACGCGCTCACGGGTTGGCTCGCTGACGTCGCCCTTGTCGTTGAGCGCGCGCGAGACGGTGGCGATCGAGACGCCGGCCTGCTCAGCCACGTCCTTGATCGTCGGCCGATCCGTCATGAGCCACACGATACGTCCCCGGGAATATCCAGCGCCGAGCGGTGTCCGAGGGAGTACGAACTCGAAATTTCCTGCATGCGAAAGGGGGTACGACGTGGCACTCTCGCGGAGAAATCTGCTGATCGCCCTGGGCGTGGTTCTGGCGGTAACCGCTGTGATTCTCCTCGCCGCCTTCACCGGCGGTGGCAGCAGCGGCGGCGGCTTAGGTTACTGACGAAAAAGAAGGGTGGGGGGCTGATCGCCGCCCCCCCTTCGTGGTCCTACCTCAGAGAGACATCGTCGATCCGGAAGCTGGTCGGGAGGCTGAAGTCGGTCGTCGCGCGGAACTGCACGCGCACCGTCTGTCCTCTCCAGGCAGCCAGGCTGAACGACTTCTGCGAGTAGACGCCCGCAGTCCCCGAGTTCGCGTTCGTCCACGTGCCGAGCGTCGAGAGGAGCGCCCCTGAGGTGCTCCGGACCTCGGCGTACGCGTAGTCGTACGGCGTGCAGCACGCCTCGCTCGTCGTGATGTTGAGCCAGAAGGTCAGGTTCGCCGTCGCCCCGGCCGGGATCGAGACCGTCTGGTACTCGCTTCCGCTGGCGTTGTTGTAGGCGCCCAGGATCGAGTAGCCCGTGCCCGAGTGCGGGTACGCGCCGTTCGACCAGTACGCGTTGCCGGTCTGCGTCCACGATGCCGCCGAGCCCTCGAAGCCGCCGTTCGCGATCAGCTCGGTCGGCGGTGGAGGCGGCGGCCCGGGCGGGGGTGGAGGCGGCGGTGGCGGTGGTGGTGGCGGCGGCGGCGCTCCGCCGAAGATCGAGTACAGGAGCCGGTTCGGCGAGCCCGTGCCCGGGTTCGTGACGTGGTTCAGTGTCGAGTTCGAGATCAACGCCTGCGTGACGGTCGCGGGCGAGGCGCCCGGGCTCGTCTGCAGGTACAGGGCGATCGCACCCGTCACGTGCGGCGTCGCCATCGAGGTCCCGCTGATCGTGTTCGTGGCCGTGTCGCTCGTGTTCCAGGACGAGGTGATGTTCTGACCCGGAGCGAAGATGTCCACGCACGTCCCGAAGTTCGAGAACGACGCGCGGGCATCGGTGTTCGTCGTCGCGCCGACGGTGTTCGCGGCCGCGACGCGCGCCGGTGAGCTGTTGCACGCGTTCGCATTCGAGTTGCCCGCGGCGATCGCGTACGAGACGCCGGAGTTGATCGAATTGGTGACGGCGCTGTCCAACGCAGAGCTGACGCCGCCGCCGAGGCTCATGTTCGCGACCGACGGCCCGGCGTGGTTCGCGGTCACCCAGTCCACGCCGGCGATCACGCCCGAGTTCGTGCCCGAGCCCTGGCAGTTGAGCACGCGCACGGCGTGGAGCGTGACCTGCTTCGCAACGCCGTACGTCGTCCCGCCGGTCGTGCCGGCGACGTGCGTTCCGTGTCCATTGCAGTCGTTCGTCGCGTTCCCGTCGCCGACGAAATCGGCGCCGTTGCCGACGCGGCCGGAAAATTGCTGGTGCGTGGCGCGCATGCCGGTGTCGATGATGTAGGCGTTCACGCCTGCACCGGTCTGGTTGTAGATGTACGTGTTGTTGAGCGGCAGGTCGCGCTGGTCGATGCGGTCGAGCCCCCACGTGGCCGGGGTCTGGGAGGCGAAGGCGTGCATCACCTGGTCGCGCTCGACGTAGGCGACGCGCGCGTCGCGCGAGACGGCGGCCGCTGCGGTCGGCGACATGCGCGCCGCGAATCCGTGGAGCGCATGGCTGTAGACGAAGCTCACTCCAGCGCCGTGGGCCGAGGCGATCTGTCGCGCGTTCGCGGCGACGGTCGGACCTCGGACGGCGCTCGACTTGAAGACGACGATGTACGAGCCCGTGGCGGACGGGCTGCTGGCGGCGCCGCCTTCCGCTGCGACTGCGAGCCCGGCGAGCGCGAGGCACGCGAGCAGCGTGGCGAGAGGTCTCATTGCTCCTCCTCTGGTCTGACGACGCGCCAAGTAAACGCCTGCCGGCCCGCAATGTCTAGTGTCAGCGCGGGAAGCGGTGGCCGACGGTTCTCCGAAACCGCGTTCTCCCGCCGGGCGTAGCCCTAAGAGGGAGTTCAGCGACAAGAGGGGGATCACATGGTCCGAAGAACCGTTCTCGCGCTGGGCGTGGTCATAGCCGCGCTCTTCGCGACAGTTCCGCTGCAAGCGGCGGAAGGGAACTCGTACACCGTCACGCCGCTCGTCTCGGACGTGCCCGGCGCGGCGCCCGTCCTCGACCCGAGCCTCGTCAACGCGTGGGGGCTGACCGCCTCCTCGACGAGCCCGTGGTGGGTCGCGGACAACGAGACGAGCGTCTCCACGCTCTACAACGGCGCCGGCGCCAAGCAGGCGCTTACGGTGACCGTCGGCACCGACAGCGGTCCGACGGGGACCGTCTTCAACACGCTCGGCTCGGGCTTCACCGTCACGAACGGAACTCAGTCCGGCCCCTCGAGGTTCATCTTCGACGGCGAGGACGGCGTGCTGCGCGGCTGGAACCCGGCCGTCGACGCGACGAACGCGCTCGTCGGGGCGATGGGCGATCCGGGCGCGATCTTCAAGGGGCTCGCGATCGCGGACGGCAAGCTGTTCGCGGCCGACTTCCACAACAACGAGGTCGCGGTCTACGACTCGGGCTGGAACCTCGTCGACCGCTTCACCGACACGAGCCTGCCGAGCGGCTACGCGCCGTTCGGGATCCAGGCGATCGGCGGGCACGTCTTCGTGACGTTCGCGAAGCAGGATGCGGACGCCGAGGACGAGGTCGCCGGCCAGGGACGCGGATTCGTGGACGAGTTCGACACGTCCGGGAACCTCGTGGCCCGCGTGGCCCAGCACGGACAGCTGAACGCGCCGTGGGGCCTCGCGCAGGCACCGTCCGACTTCGGCCGTTTCAGCGGCGATCTGCTCGTCGGCAACTTCGGCGACGGCCAGATCAACGCGTACGAGCTCGGTGCGAGCGGCCAGTACACGCACAAGGGCGAGCTGCGGGAGAACGGGCACCAGCTCTCGATCGACGGGCTCTGGGCGCTCGAGTTCGGCAACGGCGCCAACGCAGGGCCGATGAACACGCTCTTCTTCACCGCGGGGCCGGACGAGGAGTCGCACGGCCTCTTCGGAAAAATCGAAGCGGGTTAAGGGAGTTGCGCGCAAGAGGGAGGCGGGCCGCACCGGCCCGTCTCCCGCTTTGCGACTAGATTGCCGGTGCAGGCAATCGAAGGGGGGACGGTGATTCGCATGCGTTTCCGATCTGTCGCGCTTCTGCTCGGCGTGGTCGCACTCACTCTTGCTTTCGCCGGCTCGGCCCAGGCGGCGTTCACGCCCGGCTCGCCCGGGCTCGGCGACCCGTTCTTCCCGCTCGCCGGAAACGGCGGCTACGACGTGTCCCATTACGGGCTGAACCTTTCGTACGAGCCGTCGGCGAACCAGCTCACCGGCACGGCGACGATCGACGCGACCGCGACACAAGACCTGTCTCGGTTCGACCTCGACCTGCGTGGCTTCACGATCTCGCGGCTCGAGGTCGACGGGCGAGCCGCAGCGTTCACGCGCGACGGTCAGGAGCTCGTCGTCACGCCGAGGATGGGCATCCACTCGGGCTCCGCGTTCACGGTGGTCGTCGGCTACGCGGGAACGCCGACGGTCGTGACCGATCCGGACTTCTCGATCGAGGGCTGGGTCCCGACCGACGACGGCGCCTTCGTCGTCGGAGAGCCTCAGGGCTCGCCGGCCTGGTACCCGGCGAACGACAACCCGCGCGACAAAGCGACCTACGACTTCAGAGTCAGCGTGCCGGCGGGTCTGACCGTGATGGCCAACGGCGTGCTCGTCTCCCACGTCACGGCCAACGGCCGGACGACCTGGGTCTGGCACGAGGCCGACCCGATGGCGCCGTACCTGTCGACGGCGACGCTCGGGCGCTTCGACCTGACGATCTCGACCGCGGGCGGCGTTCCGTCCTACGTGGCCGTCGATCCACAGCTGTCGACAGGGAACGTGCTCCGCAAGCTTCCGGAGATCGTCGACTTCTACAGCTCGATCTACGGGCCGTACCCGTTCACCGCCGTCGGGGCGATCGTCGACTCCGCGAAGGTCGTGGGCTACTCGCTCGAGACACAGACGAAGCCCGTCTTCGACCGGGTCCCCGACGAGGCGACGCTCGCGCACGAGGAGTCGCACATGTGGTTCGGCGATTCGGTCACCCCCACCCAGTGGCCGGACATCTGGCTCAACGAGGGCTTCGCGACCTGGTCGGAGTGGATCTGGAGCGAGCACGAGGGCAACCGTTCCGCGCACCAGTTCTTCGAGCACTACTACAACACCCCGCCGCAGGACACCGCGTTCTGGACGCCGCCGCCCGGAAACCCCGGGACGCCGTTCTTCCTGTTCAACGGAACGATCTACGTGCGGGGCGCAATGACCCTCCAGGCGCTGCGCGAGGAGGTGGGCGACTTCACGTTCTTCCAGATCATGCGCGCCTGGGCCACCCAGAACCGCTACGGGAACGTCACGACCGCGGGCTTCATCGCGCTCTCGGAGCAGCTGAGCGGGATGAACCTCGACCACTTCTTCGACGTCTGGCTGTACGAGCCGGAGAAGCCGGCCTCCTGGTGAACGAGACGCGGGGCACCTTCCGAGGCGCCCCGCGTCTTCTCCCTGCCGCCGAATCTCGGTTCTGAGATATTGGAGTGGATGCTGCGGTTCGCCCTGCCGACGGCCGTCGTCGTGCTGCTCGCCTTCATGCTGGCCGACGGCTCGAGCGCGGACCGATCAGCGGCTCCAGCCGTTCCGGCCCGCGCGTGGCTCGCGTACGGGCACGACGCCCAGCTGACGAACTTCGTCCGGCTGCCGGGGCTGACCCCTGCGAGCGCTCCGCGTATCAGGGAGGCCTGGCGCAAGACGCTCGACGGCGCGATCGTCGCGTCGCCGCTGTACGTGAGCGGAGGCATGGCCGGGCTTCCGTCCTCCCGGAGCACGGTGTTCGTCTCCACCGAGGGCGGGTCGGTCTATGCGCTGGCGCCCGGCACGGGAGCGGTGCGCTGGCAGCGGACGCTCGGCACCGTGGTGTCGGCTGCGTGTGGGACGTGGGGGATCAGTTCGACGGGCGCGATTGACGTCAAGCGCAGCGCTCTCTACGTGATCTCGGCCGACGGCTGGCTGCATGCGCTCGACCTCGCGACCGGAGCCGACAAGCCCGGGTGGCCGATCGCGATCACGGCCGACCACGCGGACGGCGACTACGTGTGGGGAGGCCTCAGGCTTCTGCGCAACACGCTCTACGTCCCGATCGCCTCGTACTGCGACGCGCCCGGGGCGGACGGGCACCGCACGAACGGCAGAATCGTCGCGATCGACCTGAACCGGGCGGCCCAGTCGGCCGTCTTCGACTCGGTCCCCGGCGACGAGAACCTCGGCAGCATGTGGGGCTGGGGCGGCGTCTCCGTGGACCCGAAGGGCGAGGGCCTCTACGTCGGGGTCGGCAACTCGTATGTCTTCGACGCCGCGTGCCAGTGCATCGTCGACGACGCAGGGTATGGGGACGCGATGGTCAAGCTCACGCCCGGCCTGCGGGTCGTCGGCTGGGACCGGCCGAAGACGATCCCCAACACGGGCGACGTCGACTTCGGATCGGCGCCGCTCCTCTTCCAGCCTCGCGGCTGCCCGCCGCTGGCGGCGGGGAACAACAAGATCGGCCGCACCTACATCTGGAACCGGAATCAACTCGGCCGGGGAACTCGCGCGTCGCTCCTGCTCGGTGGAGGGCCCGGCTACGTCGGCCAGCCGAGCTACTCGCCCGACCTGGGGATGATGTTCGTCGGTCATGTGGCGGTCTCTCGGGGGAAGCGCTTCATCGGCGACGGCGTCGGCGCGTTCAGCTTCGACGCGAAGTGCCGGATCAAGAGGCGCTGGATGACGAGCGTCGGCCTCGGGAACGAGCCTCCGCCGCTGATCATCGGCGACGTCGTGTTCGCACCCGGCGGGGATGCCGGCGGCTACACGGTGCTCGCAGCACGGACGGGCCGCGTGCTCTGGCGCTTGAAGACGCAGGTCAGCACCTGGGCGCCTCCGATCGCGGCCGGCGGGAGCATCTTCGCCGGTGACGTGGGCGGGACCCTGCACGCGTTCGTGCGCGGCAGTGCGAAGAAGCGGCGCTAGCCGGCCAGTCTGCGCCAGAACGACGGCCGGTCCGCGTCGTCCGGCTCCTCGCCGATCGCACGCGCCGCTGCGAGGAAGTCCTCCGAGCGGAGCGTCATCAGCTCGTCACGCTCGAGGTCGGCGAGCTCGGGGCCGGCGAGCTGTGCGAGTCTGAGCGCCTGCGCGTTCAGCGCCTGCTCGAAGAGCGTCCGGGCGAACCGCGCATTCCCGAAGCCCTCGCCATGCTCCGGCGCCGCGAGGATCCGGCGCACCGTCTCGACCGCGCCGTCGCCGAAGCGGTACTCGTTCTCTGCGAGGAACTTGGCCGTGATCGCCAGCAGCTCGTCGGTCGAGTAGTCCGGGAACGTGATCTCGCGGGAGAAGCGCGAGCGCAAGCCCGGGTTCGAGTCGAGGAAGCGGTTCATCAGCCTTGGATAGCCGGCGACGATCACCACGAGGCGGTGGCGGTAGTCCTCCATCCGCTTGAGCAGTGTCTCGATCGCCTCGGCGCCGAAGTCGAGGCGCTCCTCGGGCGCGGCGAGCGAGTACGCCTCGTCGATGAAGAGCACGCCGTCGAGCGCGCGGCGCACGGCCCGTTCGGTCTTGATCGCCGTCAGCCCCACGTACTGGCCGACGAGGCCGGCGCGGTCGACCTCTACGAGATGGCCGCGGCGCAAGAGGCCCATCGAGCGGTACATCTCGGCGAGCAGGCGCGCGACCGTCGTCTTTCCCGTGCCCGGGTTGCCAAGGAAGACGAGGTGCTGCGAGGTCGCGACCTCCGGAAGCCCGTGCTCGGCGCGCCGCCCCTGCACCTGGAGGAACGCGACGAGCGCGCGCACCTGCTCCTTCACGGTCTCGAGGCCGACGAGCGAGTCGAGCTCGGCTTGAAGCTCGTCCATGCTGCGCGGCGGCGGGGGCTTGCGCAGGAGGTCGAGCTGGTCTGCGATCCAGTCGGCCCCGCCGTCGCCGCCGCCGACCCGCAGCCGATCGGTCAGCACGCGCAGGCCGTGCTGGAGGTCGTCGAGCGGTTTCCTCGGCATTGCGCGGCCCAAGGTACCCGCTGCTCGAGGCGCCGACGCGTGAGGGCCCGGCCGCAGCGGGCCCTCACGCATCGAGGTGGCTCAGTTGGAGGCGATGCCTTCCTGGCCTGCCGGAAGGCCCGTGACGGAGCCGACCGAGGTCAGCGAGCCGTCGTCGTTGATTCGGAACCCGTCGATCGTGCCCGCGATCCCGGTCTGGGCGTAGAGATAGCGGCCGGACGCGGTCAGGTCGATCGGCCCCATGTTCGTCGTCCCCGCGACCGTCGCCAGCAGGGACGGCGTGCCGTCCG
>Ga0081540_1001343_pt1 | contig 21417 bp, 18 predicted proteins | sample TabmetS2T1R1_FD_71024 | JGI IMG/M metagenome (GOLD analysis project Ga0081540, IMG submission 71024) | Tabebuia heterophylla rhizosphere microbial communities from the University of Puerto Rico - S2T1R1 | ecosystem: Host-associated > Plants > Roots > Rhizosphere ... | reverse complement strand
TCTACTTTCCGCCCGACGTCCCGGAGGCGCTGATGATCGAGCCGACCGAGACCGAGGCGAAGGAGACGCTGGACGAGTTCGTCGAGGCGATGCTCGAGATCGTCCGTGATGCGTCAGAGCGTCCCGAGGTGCTGAAGGAGGCGCCGCACCACCGTCCCGTCGGACGCGTGGACGAGGTCAAGGCCGCGAAGCGCGCGGTCGTCCGCTACCTGTTCGAGGACCACCCCGATCTTTCCGCCGACGCGGGCGGCGCTCGCCAGCTCGAGGCCCAGAAAGGCGCCTAAAGAAGGTCGACGTCGATTTCGCGCTCGGTCAGCCAGCCGTGCTTCTCACGCTGGCGGCGAAGCCAGAAGTACGCGATCGCGACGAGCGCGAGCCCGACCAGCAGTCGGACGTCCGCCCAGGCGATGGCGAACCAGAAGACGACGACAGAGGCGTATGTCGCCCAGCGGAACAGGCGGTCTTTTTGGAACAGGTGCCAGAGATTGGCGGCGAGTTTCATGCACCCTCACTTGGGGTTGCGGTCGGACTCATGATCGGTGACACGGCTGAAAACGTCTATCCCCTATGCGAGGGCCGACGCTAGGATCGGCGGCCGATGACTGACGTCGTCACTCCGGAGGAGTCGCCGCCCGCGCCGCCGCCGTTCGAGCCGCCGCGCCCGCACCCGGTCCGCCTCGTCGACCACGACGACCTGAGGCGCTCGCGGCTGACCGTCCTCGTCCGGTGGGCGCTCGTGCTTCCGCATCTGATCTGGCTCCTGCTCTACACGCAAGTCGCGCTCGTCGTCGGGTTCGCGAACTGGATCGTCACCCTCGTCAAGGGCCGCTCGCCGCAGCGCATGCACCGCTGGCTCGTGCGCTATCTGCGCTACACCGTCTACGTGTACTCGTACCTCTACGTGCTCGCGAACCCGTACCCGCCGTTCCACGGCGACCAGCGGAGCTACACGATCGACCTGCAGGTCGAAGGGCCGAACGAGCAGCGCCGCCTCGTGACCGGGTTCCGGCTCGTGCTCGTGATTCCGGCCTTGGTGCTCAGCTGGGTGCTCGGCCAGGTGCTCCAGGTGATCGGGCTGCTCGCCTGGCTCATTGCGATCTTCATCGGCCGCATCCCGCGCGGGATGGAGCAGCTCGGCCTCTACTGCCTGCGCTACCAGACGCAGGTGCTCGCGTATCTGCTCGTGCTCACCGACCGGTACCCGACGACGGCCGGGAACTGACGTGATCGATCTCCGCTCAGATACGGCGACGAAGCCGACGCGGGCGATGCGGGAGGCGATCGCGAACGCCGAGGTTGGCGACGAGCAGCTCCGCGAAGATCCGACGGTCAACGAGCTCGAGCGCCGCGCCGCCGAGATCGTGGGGCACGAGGAAGCGGTCTTCGTCCCGACGGCGACGATGGCGAACGAGATCGCCCTGCGGCTGCTCGGCGAGCCCGGCGACGAGCTGATCGCCGAGGAGCTCTCCCACATCCTGATCGCGGAGCTCGGCGGCCCGGCCGTCTTCGCGGGGCTGATGACTCGACCGCTTCCGTCGGTCGGGGGACGCTTCACGACCGAGCAGGTGCGCGCTGCCGCGCGCCAGGGCGACCTCGGCCACGTGCCGCGGACGCGGATCGTCGCGATCGAGAACACGCACAACGCCGCGGGAGGCCGCGTGTGGCCGCTCGCCGAGGTCGAGGCGATGGGCGTGACGTGCCGCGAGCTCGACCTCAGCTTCCACCTGGACGGCGCGCGGCTCTTCAACGCCGCCGTCGCGAGCGGCGTGGAGGCGGCGGCGATCGCCGGCCATGCGGACACGGTCACGATCTGCTTCTCGAAGGGGCTCGGCTGCCCGCTCGGAGCGGTCGTCGCGGGCTCTGCGGAGCGGATGGTTCCGGCGCGGCGCTTCAAGCACCAGTTCGGCGGCGCGATGCGCCAGGCGGGGATCGTCGCCGCCGGGTGCCTCTACGCGCTCGATCACAACATCGACCGGCTGGCCGACGACCATGCGCGTGCCCGCAGGCTCGCCGAGGCGGTGCACGAGGCGGGCGTCGCGGTCGACCTGGAGCGCGTCGAGACGAACTTCGTCCAGCTCGACGTCGGCTCGATGGGGCTCGCGACCGGCGATGCCACCGAGCGCCTCGCGGCCGCGGGGGTGCGCGTATCCGGAACGCTCCTATCCGGAGTGCTGCGCGCCGTGACGCACCTGGGGATCACCGACGAGGACATCGACCTCGCGATCGAGGCGATCCCGCGCGCGCTCGGAGCTCAGCGGTCGCCGGCGATGAAGAACGCAGCGGCGACGACGACGTAGAGCAGGATCAGGCCCGCGCCGTCCCTTCGGCTCGACTTCCGGTCGACGAAGAACGTCCCGACGACGAGCGTGGACGCGGCGAGCGCGGCGATCTCCACCGGCCTGAACGAGAGCGCCAGCGGCTCGATCGCCCAGGAGAGGAGCGCGACCGCGGGGATCAGGAAGACCGCGACCTGTGCGCCTGACGACAGAGCTATTTCAGCGGCGAGGTTCACCTTGCCGCGGTGTGCGACGACGACCGCGCCTCCGTGCTCGGCGGCGTTACCGACGATCGCGACGATCACGGCGGCGACGAAGAAGTCCGACAGATGCGCCTTCTCGGCGAACGTCTCGATCGAGCCGACGAGGATCTCCGCGATCAGCGCCGTGATCGCGGTCGCTACGGCGAGGACGCCGATCGCCGTCGACAGCTTCCAGACTCCCTCGTCGTCGTCGGGCTCGACGTGCTGCGCACGGTGCCGGCTCAACTGCCACCACGTGACGCCGACGTAGAGGACCAGCAGGCAGATCGCGATCGGCACCGAGAGCACGGCGAGCGAATGGCGCGTGGGGTCGCCGTGCCAGCTCGGAACCGCCGGCACGAGGAACCCGGCGGTCGCGACGAGGATCAGCCCCAGCCACACGAAGCTCGACTCGCGGTTGAGGCGCATGTCGCCGGTGCCGACGAGGAGCGAGAAGCCGAGGACGAGCAGGATGTTGCCGACGACGCTTCCCGTCAGGGAGCCCCGGACGACCTCGGTCAGGCCCTTGTTGATCGCGAGCAGCGAGATGATCAGCTCGGGCGCGTTCCCGAAGGTCGCATTCAGGAACCCGCCGATGCCCGGGCCCGTGTGATGTGCCGCGTGCTCCGTCGCCTCGCCGATCAGCCAGGCGAGCGGGACGAGCGCGAGCGACGCCAGCACGAACAGCGTGACGTCGCCGAGATCGAGCAAATAGTGCGCGGCGATCGTGACGGGCGCGAGGGCAAGGGAGCCCCAGAGGATCTTCCGCGCCACGCGGCTAGGTTATCGCGATGCTGCGCGCGGTCCTCTTCGACTGGGGCGACACAAACACGGGGAAACCCATGGTTCCCCCGTGGACCCCCTCCTTCTCACCACGCGTCGGACACACACCGCTGTGCCTGCGGCGGGCAAAGCCCGCCTCCGGCTGTGAAGCCCCGCTTCGAAGCAGACAGAGAAGAGCCTGATGCTGCGCGCGGTCCTCTTCGACTGGGGCGACACGCTGATGGAGTTCCGGTACGACGAGGAGCTCATGGCCGATGCGTTCCGCCAGGGTCTCGCGGCGCTCGGTCGAGACGATCTCGCGCCCGGCGACGAGATCCTGCGGCACTTCCGCGAGCAGGTCGAGCCGCTGTTCTGGGTTCCCGGGACGCTCGAGGAGATCGAGTACCCGGGGATGATCCGCGACACGCTCGGGCACTTCGGCGTCGAGGTCTCGGATTCGGAGCTCGATCGGTTTCTCGAGGCCGAGCACGAGGGGTGGCAGCCGGCGCGCGTCCTCGGGGCGACGACCCATGCGATGCTCGAGTCGCTGCGCGGGCGCGGCCTGAAGCTGGCGCTCGTCTCGAATGCATTCGATCCGGGCTGGCTGTTGCGCCGGGATCTCGAGCAGATGGGGATCGCGGAAAGGATCGACTTTGCGGTTTTTTCGTCGGAGGTCGGAAAGCGGAAGCCGCACCCCGAGATCTTCGAGCGGGCGTTGACGGCGGTGGGCGCGTCCGCCGGTGAGTCGCTGTTCGTCGGCGACCGGCTGTTCGAGGACGTGCGCGGCGCCGGCGACCTCGGGATGACGACGGTTCAGGCCCTATGGTTCCGGGCCGACGAGAACCCGGACGGCGCGGAGCCCGATCACCAGGCGTTCACGCAGATGGACGTCCTGAACATCGCCGATCGGCTCCTCGGGGCCGCCTGACCCAGCATTTTCAAATGCAGTTGTCAAGTCTTGCGGATCTGGGTGATCGCCCTGAAAATGTCCGCACGATGCGGCACCTGGAGGTCGTCCCGCAGGGGCTCCCACTCCATCCCCAGGATGAGGTCGGTTGCAGGCGCTGCGGTGTGCATTGCGACAAGGTGGTGTATCCGTCGGCCTGCGTCGAGCGCGGATGTCCGTTCCTCTACTCGTTCGAGGAGGTGGGGCGGACGTTCGTCGGGTGCCTGCAGAAGGTGTTCGACGTCGAAATCGACCTCGTGCTCATGCTCGAAGCGGACCAGCGTGGGCAGTTCGGGGCGGTGCGGGCGAGCAGACGGCCGCTGCCGATGTGCCGCGTCGAGGTCGAGGCGTGTTACGAGGGGCGGGAGGAAGATCTCGGGTGCCTCAACCCGGAGTTTCACGAGCTCCCGCTCGGCGAGCCGAGCTTCCGGATCTTTGCGCAGGTCCAGCCGAGCGCCTGAGGGGCGCTTTTCGTTGACGCGAATTCGCTGCGGTCCCGTGGCAGACACGCGCGCCTTTCCGGGATAGGCTGAAAACGGAGGGAGGCCCGCGGCCGGACCCCACGGAGGCCTGGCGGTTTAGGGCTTGGCTCGACGGGACCCGGTGCCGCTGCGGCGGCTCGGTTTCGGCTTTGTCGTGCTCCGCTTTCGCTTCGCCGCCCGGGGCTTCGCGGCGTGGAGCCTCTTTGCCTTGCGCACCTCGTCCGCGTTCGGCCCGTGCCCGTCCACGCCCGGCACCTCGAGCACGGCGGGCAGGCCCTGGAGCCGGCGGTGGCGCAGGAACACGCCGAGCTTCCTGCCCATCAGGCCGTCGCCGATGTTCGCGTGCCGGTCGCGGTTCGAGCCGAGCGGCGTCTCGGAGTCATTGATGTGAAGCGCCCGCAGCCGGTCGAGCCCGATCGAGCTGTCGACCTCGTCGAGCACGCCGTCGAGAGCCGCCTCGTCCGTCACTTCGTACCCCGACGCGTAGAGGTGGCACGAGTCGAGGCACACGCCGAGCCGTGGATGGCCGCCGAGCCGGTCGAAGATCACCGCGAGCTCCTCGATCGACCGCCCGATCGTCGCGCCGGTCCCGGCGGAGTTTTCCATCAGGAGCCACGTTATCTCCGAGCACCGGTCGAGCACCGGCTTCATCCCCTCGACGACCCGCTCGAGCCCGGCGTCCATGCCCGCACCGAGGTGCGACCCGATGTGGAACACCACGCCGTCCGCCTCGATCGCACAGCCGACGTCGACCGTGTTCGACAGCGCTGCGACCGACTTCTCGTACATGTCGTCCTTCGGGCTCGCGAGGTTGATCAGGTACAGCGCGTGGCAGAGGACGCCGTCGATCCCGGCCTCCGCGCGCCGCTCCTTGAAGCGCTCGACGTTCTCGGGCGGATGGTTCGTCGGCCGCCACATGCGCGGGCTCTGCGTGAAGATCTGCACCGAGTCGGCGCGCATCTCCTCGGCCCGGTCGATCGCCGTGTGGATGCCGCCCGCCGACGAGACATGAGCGCCGATGAACACGACCCCTACGATACGGCGCATGCCGCCGGTCGTCCGCTTCGCGCCGAGCCCCACGGGCTTCCTTCACATCGGAGGCGTCCACACCGCGCTCTTCAACTGGCTCTTCGCGCGCCACGAGGGCGGCGAGTTCCGGCTGCGGATCGAGAACACGGACACGAGCCGCGAGGTCGAGGCCGCGACCGAGCAGATCCAGGCCTCGCTCCGCTGGCTCGGGGTCGACTGGGACGGCGATCTCACCTTCCAGCTCGACCGCTCCGAACGCTGCCGCGAGGAGGCGCAGCGACTCATCGCCGAGGGACGGGCCTACGAGGACGAGGGCGCGATCCGCATGCGCATGCCGGACGAGGGCGCGACCGGCTGGGAAGACCTGATCCGAGGCCGGATCGAGCAGCCGAACGAGAAGATCGAGGACCTCGTCCTCGTCCGCGCCGACGGGCGGCCGACCTACAACTTCGCCTCGCCGATCGAGGACTGGCTGGACGGGATCACCCACGTCCTCCGAGGCGAGGACCACATCTCGAACACGCCCAAGCAGATCCAGATCCTCGAGGCGCTCGGCGCCCCGCTCCCGGAGTACGGGCACCTCGCAAACATCCTCGGCCCGGACGGCAAGAAGCTCTCCAAACGCCACGGCGCGACCTCGGTCGAGGAATTCCGGGAGCTCGGCTACATCCCCGAGGCGCTGGTCAACTTCCTCGCGCTCCTCGGCTGGAGCTACGACGACAAGACGACGGTCATGTCACGCGGCGAGCTCGTCGAGCGCTTCACGCTGGAGCGCGTCGGCGCGAGCCCCGCGGTCTTCGACTTCCAGAAGCTCGACTGGCTGAACGGCGTCTACCTGCGTGAGCTCCCGCCCGACGAGTACGCGGACCGGCTGGTCCTCTACCTCCGCGAGCAGGGCTCCGAGTGGGACGCGGCGCTCGTGCAGGCGACCGTTCCGCTCGTGCAGGAGAAGATCTCCAGGCTGTCCGAATACCCGGACTTCGCCGGGTTCTTCTTCCACGGCGTCGACCCGGACCCCGCGCTCCTCGACGGCCGCGTGCTCGACGAGGCCGAGCTGGTGCTCACCTCGGTGGATCCGTTCGCGACCGAGGCGATCGAGCAGTCGCTCCGCGGTCTCGCCGAGCGCCTCGAGCTGAAGCCGCGCGAGGCGTTTCAGCCGATTCGCGTCGCGGTCACCGGCTCGAAGGTCTCGCCCGGCCTCTTCGAGAGCATCGAGCTCCTGGGCCGCGAGCGGACGCTCGAGCGGATCAAGAACGCGCGGGCGGTAGAGGCCTAGGTGGCGCCAAGGGGTCGAGCGCCCGCTGGAACTCCCGCCAGGAGCGCCGGCGGAAGCCCGAGGTCGGCGCCGCCCTCCGCACGTAGATCCGGAGGAACGCCGCGATCCAGTCGGGGGAGCGTTCGCTGGCCATCCGATCTGTAAACGGTGGGTCCCTCGTTCGAGGTACGCACCGGAGACCTCAGAAGCCAGCAAATAGCGGGATTTTTCTGCACCTAGGCGCAAGGGGGAGTAGGGTGGGGCCGTCTAGCGGTCGACACAAGTATGGGAATGTCGATCAACTCGCAGGGGCCTGCGGGGGAAGAGGTGGCCACCGTCCTCGTCGTCGAGGACGACCCCGCGTTGCGCATGCTCTGCCGCGTGAACCTCGAGCTGGAGAACTACCGCGTGCTCGAGGCGGCCTCGATCGATCTTGCCGACGAGCTCCTCACTCGGGAACGGGTGACCCTGGTGCTGCTCGACCTCCACGTCGGGAGCAGGGACGGCCGCGAGCTCGTCCCGGTCATCCGCTCGAAGCAGCCCGGCGCGTCGATCTGCCTGCTCAGCGGGACCTCTGCGAGCGACCCCCCGCTCGACGCCGGCGCCGACGACTTCATCCGGAAGCCGTTCGACCTCGAGGTCTTCCGGTCGACCGTCGAGCGTCTCTGCTCGAACACGGTCGGGCACCGAGCAGAATATAGTTGACAATATCAAGCTTGGCCAGGTAGATTGCCAAGAGTGAGCGTCGCCACCGTTCGCACCCCTGCGGAGTACGAAGAGCGCCTTCGTACCTACCTGTTCGAGCGCGCCGAGGAAGTGCGCGCGGTGCGCGTGGGCGAGAAGGAAGTCTCCGAGCGCGCCGAGATCGTCGCCCGCTACGCGGATCTCTTCAACCGCGAGCAGCTCGAAGCGCTGCGCGTCGCCGAGGAAGGCGCTGAAGGCGACGAGCACGAACGCATCTTCCGGCTGCGGCTCGAGTGCGAGGCGGGTGTTGCGGACCAGGAGCTCTCGGAGCGCAAGGACGAGCTCGAGAACGCGATCCTCGCGGCGCGGGTCACGTTCAAGGGTGAGGAGCTTCCGCTCCGAACGGCGCAGGCCAAGCTCGCCGTCCTCCCCGACTACCTCGATCGCGACCAGCTGGGCGAGCTCCAGGCGGACGTCTCGGCGGAGTTCAACGACGGCCGGCGCGAACTGATTCGCGACGAGAGCGCGCTCGCAGGCGAGCTCTCCGGAATCGCGGATCCCGTGGCCCGCAACGAGGAGGAGAAGGGCATCTCGCTGCGCGACCTCGCTGCACGGCTCGCAGCCGCGAGCGAGGAGAGCGCCGGTGCCTACGCGACGCTCCGCGACCGCTGGTTCGAGCGCCTGCTCGGTGACGGGCGCGCAGAGCGGCCGTCCGCGTTCCACGTCTCGTACATGCGGCGGCTCTCACCGCTCGAGTCGACGTACACGAAGGACCGCGCGGTCGAGGTCTGCATGGACACGCTCACGAAGTTGGGGTTCGACCTCGCCAACGACTCGCGCATCCGGCTCGACCTCGACGACCGCCCGCAGAAGTCTCCGCGCGCCTGTGTGATCGCGGCCGACGCACCCGAGGTCGTCCACCTGATCACGCGCGCCCAGGGCGGGCTCCACGACTACCAGGCGTTCCTCCACGAAGCGGGCCACGCGCTGCATTACGCGGGCTGCGACCCGGACCTCCCGTACACCTTCCGCAACCTCTCGCGCGACCACGCGCTGACCGAGATCTACTCGTTCATCCTCGAGGCGATCTCGCGCGAGCCCGGCTGGCACTCGGAGTACTTCGGGCTCTCCGACGAGGAGGCACAGCGCAACGCGGAGGCGACGACGTTCCTCGAGGCGCTGCTCTACCGCCGCTACGCCGCCAAGCTCGGCTTCGAGCTCGACTTCTGGGGCCGCTTCAACGAGGACGGCGGGACGCCCGACGGATACTCCGAGAAGATCAGCGACGCGACCGGGGTCTACTACCGCCCCGACAACTACCTCGCGGACATGGACGCGGGGTTCTACTCCGCCGACTACCTCCGCGCCTGGATCCGCTCGGCGCAGCTTCGCGAGTTCCTGGCGCACGAGGTCGGCGAGGACTGGTGGCGCTCCGAGGACACCGGAGACCGGCTGCGGGATCTCTTCCTGGAAGGCACGAAGCCGGCGAGCGAGGAGATCGCAGCGCGCATCGGCTTCGACCCGCTCGACACGAAGCCGCTCGTGTCCGAGCTTTCGGCTTAGAGTCCGCACATGCCTGACGTCGCCTTCGACCGGTTCTACCGGTACGACGATCTGACCGAGATCCTCAACGGGTGGGCGGAGGAGCATCCGCAGCTCTTCCGCGTCGAGAGCATCGGCAAGTCGTACGAGGGCCGGGACATCTGGCTGGTGACGGTCACGAACTTCGAGACCGGGCCCGACCTCGAGAAGCCGGCCTTTCTCGTCGAGGGGAACATCCACGCGATCGAGGTCACGGGCTGCACCGCGGCGCTCCACCTGCTCGACAAGCTCGTGCGCGGCTACGGAAGCGACCCGAAGGTGACGCGCTGCCTCGACACGCGCGCCTTCTACGTCGTGCCGCGGCTGACCGTCGACGGCTCCGAAGCGGCGCTCGCGGACACGCCCCACTTCGTCCGCTCGAGCCTGCGGCCGTATCCGCGGCTCGACGAGCAGGACGGGCTCCACGAAGAGGACATCGACGGCGACGGACGCGTCCTGATGATGCGCATGGAGGACCCGAACGGCGCCTGGAAGGCGCACCGGGACGACCCTCGGCTGATGACGCCGCGCGACGCCGACGAAGGGCCCGAGGACGGGACGTTCTACCGGGTCCTCTGGGAAGGAAGGATCGAGAACTACGACGGCGTCCAGATCAAGGTCGCGCCGCCGTTCGAGGGCCTCGACCTGAACCGGAACTTCCCCGTCGAGTGGAAGCCCGAGGGCGAGCAGTTCGGCGCCGGCCCCTACCCGCTCTCCGAGCCCGAGACGCGCGCGCACATCGAGGCGATCACCGCGCGGCCGAACATCACCGGGTACATCTCGTACCACACCTTCTCCGGCGTCCACCTCCGGCCGTTCGGCGGGTACGCCGACGACCATTTTCCGGTTCCGGACCTCCGTGCGTACAAGCTGATCGGTGCCGAGGCGACGAAGCGCACGGGCTACCCGGCGATCTCGATCTTCCACGACTTCAAATACGAGCCGAAGCAGTCGATCACGGGCTCGACGACGGACTGGTTCTACGACTACATCGGCGTCTACTCGTGGACGACCGAGTTCTGGAGCCCTCAGCGCCAGGCGGGGATCGAGGACTACGGCTTCATCGAGTGGATGAAGGAGCACCCGGTCGAAGACGATCTGAAGCTCCTGCGCTGGAACGACGAGAAGCTCGACGGCAAGGCGTACGTCGACTGGTACGAGTTCGACCACCCGCAGCTGGGTGCGGTCGAGCTCGGCGGCTGGGACGTCATGAACGCCTGGGCCAACGTGCCGCCGCAGTTCCTCGAGGCCGAGATCGCGCCGCACTCGGACTGGGCGCTCTGGCACCTGCTGATCTCACCGCTGCTCGAGATCAGGTCGCTTGACGTGGACGCCGTGGGGAAGGGGCGGTACAAGGTCCAGCTCGTCCTCCAGAACACGGGCTGGCTCCCGACGCAGGTGACGCAGAAGGCGATCGAGCGGAAGGCGGTGCGGCCCGTCGAGGTCGAGCTGACGCTGCCCGAGGATGCGGAGCTCGTCGTCGGCGAACGGAGGGTCGAGGCGGGTCAGCTCGAGGGCCGCGTGCACAAGCGGAGCGTCCTATGGTGGGGCGGCGACGACTCGACGTCCGACCTCACGAAGCTCGAGTGGGTGATCGAGGCGCCTCAGGGCGGCGAGCTCGGTATCGAGGCACGGCATCAACGGGCCGGCACGGTGCGCGAGGTTGTGTCGCTCGGCGACAGCCCTTAGGGTTCGCCGCGCATGACCCCGACGAGCGGCGTCATCGGCGAGGCCTGGAACCTGTACAAGGCGCAGTGGCGGCACCTGCTGTCGATCTCGTTCGTCGTCTACCTGGCGGTTGCGATCATCGGCGTGATCCTGGTGGCGATCCTGACCTGGGTCGGCGCGATCCTCGCCGCGCTGATCTCGCTGGTCGCGATCTTCTGGCTCCAGGCGGCGCTCGTGAAGGCGGTGGAGGACATCCGGGACGGCCGAGCGGATCTGTCACTCGGCGAAACCTTCGAGGCGGCGCAGGCGCATCTCACACCGGTCATCGTCGCCGGCGTGATCGCCGCGATCGCGATCGGTATCGGCTTCATCCTGCTGATCATCCCGGGGCTCGTGCTGCTGACGTTCTGGTGCGTGATCATCCCCGCGATCGTGATCGAGGGGAAGAGCGCGGGCGAGTCGTTCGGGCGCAGCTTCGACCTCGTCCGCGGCCATTTCTGGCGCGTGCTCGGGATCATCGTGCTCACTGTGCTGATCTACGCCGGGTTCGAGATCGTGCTCTCGCTCATCCTCAGCCCGCTCGCCGACTGGCTGAAGAACTTCGTTTCAACGGTCGTCTCCGGGACGCTGACCGCGCCGTTCTTCGCACTCGTGCTGACGGTGCTCTACTTCCGGCTCAGCGCGGCGGCGGCGGAGCAGGCCGCACCTGCTGTGCCGGAGCAGGAGCCGCCCGCGCAGCCGATGCCCGACGAGCCGTCTCCCGAGAGCCCGGCCTAGAACCGTTCAGCGAAAAAGAGGGCCGTCTTGCGACGGCCCTCGAGGTAGTTCACGTCTCGGCTTGGATCAGCTGGCCGCGACGCAGTAGGCGTAGACGGTGCCCGAGAGCGATGCTCCCGAGGACTGCTTGATCGTCCACGACGTGTTGCCGCTCGCGTCCCCGTTGTGATTGCTGCGGTACGAGGCGGTCACGCTGCCCTGGATGTCGAAGCCGCCGCCGAGCGCGACGTATCCGGTCGGGCAGTCCACGGTGAACTGCTTGGAACCGCTGACGTGCGACGAGTTGGCGGTGATGATGGCCGATCCGTCGAGCCCAGCTGGGCCTGCGGGACCGGTGTCGCCCTTCGGGCCGGCCGGGCCTGCTGGTCCCGTGTCGCCCTTGGAGCCGGTGGGGCCTGCCGGGCCTGCGTCACCCTTCGGGCCTGCGGGGCCTGCCGGCCCGACGTCACCCTGGGGGCCTGCGGGACCGGTGTCGCCCTTCGGGCCGGCCGGGCCGGGAGCACCGTCGGCGCCGGGGGCGCCGGGGGCACCATCGTCACCGTTGGCGCCGGGGGCACCATCGACTCCGTTCGTCCCGGGCAAGCCCTGGACGCCCTGAGGGCCGATCGGGCCCTGCGGGCCCATCGGACCGAGAGAACCTGCCGGTCCAACGGCTCCGGCGGTGCCGGTCTGGCCGCTGACGCCGGCCACGCCGACGTCACCCCTCGCTCCTGCAGCGCCGGCGGGGCCCTGAAGCCCCTGAAGACCCTGCGCACCCTGGAGCCCCTGACTCCCCTGCGCGCCGGCCTTGCCGTTCTTGCCCGGCTTGCCGACGATGCAGACGCGGTGCTTGAACGTCTTGTTCAGGCTGATGTCGAAATGCGTCTGTCCGGGGCGCACGTCGTACGAGAAGCACGCCTTCCTGACGACCTTCGTGTGTCTCTGACTGCTGCTGCCCGCTGCGATCCCGACGACCACGGTCGAAAGACCGAGGACCGCTAGGGCAGCGAGCACCTTCGATGTTCTAGGCACTTCTTGACCTCTTTCTGACGATGCGTGCGATCACGGCTCGAACGTATCGGGGCGCACGACCGCGTCGTATGGCCAATCTGGGTCAATTCGGCCGCGCACAGGACGTCAGACACTCGCCCGTGGGCTTCCCTGTTTTCGCGCCACTCGGTGCGGAGCTCACCCTAGGCCTTCGGCCGTAGGGCGCGGCTTTTCGCGCCTGAGGCGCGGAAAAGGCGCATACGGGATTCGAACCCGTGCCGCCGCCGTGAGAGGGCGGTGTCCTAGGCCACTAGACGAATGCGCCGTGCCGACGATTGTAGCCGCCTGCTCCAGCTTGGCTGGCGGCGTGACGGCAGCCAAGCTCGGAACCTGTCACGCTCGAGATATCCGTGGCAGATCGTCATGCGAGCGAAGCGAGCGGATCTGACGCGGTTGCCCGGTCGCCGCCGTGAGAGGGCGGTGTCCTAGGCCACTAGACGAATGCGCCGGAGGGCCGATTGTAGCCGCGGCGCGAGGCTAACCGATGGTGAGATCCGCGAATGATGCCGACGATTTGGCGAACTCCCACCAGCCTTCGACCCCGGGGCGGACGAACGCCATGCTCCGGCCGTAGACGAGCGGGATCACGGCCGCCTCCTCTGCGACCGCGAGCCGATCGGCCTGCCTGTAGAGCTCCAGCCGCTTGGTGCCCGTCTCCGCGTGGCGAGCAGAGTCGATCAACACGTCCAACGGCGGATATGCGTACCGCCCCTCGTTCGCCTTGGCATGCGAGTGCAGGATGAGGCGCAGGCAGTACTCGGGATCCGGATAACCCGGGAGCCAGCCGAGCACCGCGATCTTGGTCAGCTCGAGCGGCCTCCCGAGAGGCGCAACGTCGTCGACGGTCTCGGCCGTCCACGGCCGGACTGTGACGTCGATCCCGAGAATCTCCTTCCACGTCGAGGTGATCTCGTCGAGCACGGGCTGCCAGACGTCCTGGGCGCCGATCGTCAGTTCCCCCGGAGACCCGGCCCGGCCGAGGTGCTCGCGGGCGCGCTCGGGGTCGTACGGCGGGACGATGTCGGGCGTGTGCCCCTGAAGCGCGGGCGGCACCATTCCGCCGGTCGCGACCTCCAGGTTCGCCGGCATCGCCGCCTCGAGCGCCGACCGGTCGATGGCGTGCGCAAGGGCGAGGCGCAGGTCGCGGTTTCCAACGGCCGGATCCGAATGGCGGAACCCGAGGAACCCGATCCACGTCAACGGCCCTTGGCCGCGATCCTGGCCGCGGACGTGATCCGAGGTGCGCGGCGTGTACATCACGCGGGCCAGGTCGAGCTCACCGCGCTCGAGCGGTCCCGCCGCCTCGTCCGCGGTGGCCCGCGTGACCTCGACGCGGGCGACATTTCCCAGGTGCGCGCCTGCGTAGGACTCGTTCTGGACGAGGACGAGACGCCCGTCCGCGCGTTCCAGTTGGCGAAACGGACCGCTGACGACCTGACGGTCGGGCTCCGCCCAGTCGTCCCCGTCGCGCTCGATGGCATGCCGCGGGGCGGCGCTCGAATCGGGCCGGTTCACGACGCTCATGAAGTACGGGGCGGGCGCGACCAGCCTGAACTCGACCGTCTGGTCGTCGAGCGCGCGCACCCCGATCGCGTCCGCATCGTCGTCGTGCCCGAGGAAGTACTCCTCGCCATTCTCGAGCACGAAGTAGATGGGCGCCGACGCACCCGGCCGCTCGGGGTCCAGCACTCGCCGCAACCCGAACACGAAATCGTGCGCCGTCAGCGGCTCGCCGTCGGACCAGCGCAGGCCTTCGCGCAGGTGGAAGACGTAGCGCAGACCGTCATCCGATATCTCCCAGCGCTCGGCGAGTGACGGAACGATCGTCCGATCGGGCCATGCTTCGACGAGGCGGTCGAAGAGCTGCATTCCGAAGTTGATGTCCGGCCAGAAGCCGGCGTCCCGCGGATCGGCGACATGGGGCACGTAGCTGCCGCTCATCCGCAAGGTCGTCGTCGGCGTCCGGCGATCGGGCGCCCGCCAGTACTTGAAGGCCCGCTGGTACGTGTCGTTCGCCTCGGCGAAGCGCAGCGAAGTGTGGAGCGCGATCGCGAGCTTGAGCAGGACGAGCGCGATCTCCTGGTCGGCGCCACGGCGCTCGAGCAGCGGCAGCAGCGCCTGGTAGTGACCGATCGCCGCGTCCAATGCCCATTCGAGCCGAGCCCGGTCTCCCGCCCGCGTCAGGTAGAGGACAGCCTCGTCCTCGGCGTTCGCGGCGAGCGCGTGGTGCGCGAGCAGGCCGAGCACCTCGTCGTGGTTCTCGGCGTACCGCTCCTCGAGCCAGCGCAGCGCCTTGCCGTGGAGCTCCGCACGATCCCCGGCGAGCAGAGTCCGGTACGCAGCCTCCTGGATCAGCGCGTGCTTGAACCGGTACTCCGGCTCCGGCCAGCGTCGCGCCTCGCGGATCAGGTCGACGCGCTGCAGGGCGTTCAGCGAGTCCTGGAGCGACCCGTCGGCGCCGGTCACGCCCTCGAGCAACGGGAGGCCGAAGCGACGGCCGAGCACGGAGGCGGCCGTGAGAACGTCGCGATCGCGCCCCGAGAGCCGGTCGATCCTGGCGAGGATCACCTTTTCGACCGTCGGCGGGATCACGATCTCGGCCTCGTGGTCGAAGCGCCAGCCGTCGCCGTCGCGAACGAGCACGCCCGTCTCGGTGAGCGTGCCGACGAGCTCCTCGAGGTAGAACGGGTTGCCCTCGGCGCCGTCGAGGATCTGGCGCTCGAGCTGCGGCGGAATCGTGTCCTCGCCGAACAGCGAGACCAGCAGCTCGCGATGCGCGTCTCCCGAGAGCGCCCCGAGCGCGAGCTCGCGTGAGCGGTGCGGATACTGCTCGGCGGCGATCGTCTTCACGCGCCACGACGGGTGGTCCGGCTCGGTGCGGTGCTTGATGAGCATCAGCACGGCCGCGGTGTCGGTGATCCCGAGCAGCTGCTCGGTGAGCTGGAGCGACGTCGCATCGGCCCAGTGGAGGTCATCGATCGCGAGCACGACGGGGCGCTCGTCGGCCAGGCGCGTGATCAGCTCGCCGACGACCTCGAACGTCCGGTACTGCACCGCCTCCGGCGAGAGCTCCGCCAGTCGCGACGCGGCTTCCGTCTCGAGCGTCAGTCCGAGCATCGCGCCGAGGTACGGGTAGATCTCGAGGACGCGCTCGCCGAACACGCGCTCGACCTCGCGGCGCAGCGAGACGCGCAGGCGCAGCTCCGGCTCTTCGAGCGAGACGCCGAGCCATTCGCGCAGCACATCTCGGTACGGCCAGTAGGGGAGCGACTCGCCATACGAGACGCAGCGGCCCTCGAGCCAGAGCGGCGCCCCGCGCGGCGACTCGGCCCTCTCGACGAGGCTGCGCAGCTCAGCGCTCAGCCTGCTCTTGCCGATTCCCGCCTCGCCGGTGATGAAGAGGATCCCGCCGGTCCCGCCGAGCACGGCGTCCGCGGCCTCTCGGGCTACGCGCATCTGCTCGTCGCGCCCGACGAAGGGGGTCTCCAGCCCGAGCACGCCCCGCGCGCGCCCTGGGACCGCCCGCAAGCCGGTGGCCCGGTACGCGACGACGAGGTCCTGCTTGCCCTTCAGCTCGAGTTGCTCCGGCCCGTCCCAGTCGAAGAGCGTCTCGACGAGGTGATACGTGGGCTCGCCGACGAGCACCGTGCCGGGGACGGCGGCCTTCTGGAGCCGGGCGGCCGTGTTGATCGTGTCGCCGGTCGCGCCGTACTCGACGCGCGAGCCTCCCCCGACCGGGCCGAGGACGACCGAGCCGGTGTTCACGCCGATCCGCACCGCGAAGCCCTCGACGCCCCAGCCGGCGGCGACCTCGGATCCGTACGCAGCCATTTCCTCCGCGATCCGCAGGCCCGCCCGGACGGCGCGTTCAGCGTCGTCCTCGTGCGCGACCGGCGCTCCGAAGAGCGCGAGGATCCCGTCTCCCGCGAGATCCTTGATGGTGCCGCCGAGCGCCTCCACGGCGGCCACCATCCTCGCGATCGCCTCTCCGACGACGAGCCTGACCTCCTCGGCGTCGAGCCGCTCCGCAAGCGCCGTCGAGCCGACGACGTCCGCGTCGAGGGCGGTCACCGCCTTGCGCTCCTCGCGCATCGCCGGTGCTGGCACGGGGTCGGTCACGATTCTCTTATAGCCGCCCGCTCGACGCAGCCCGGCCGTTTGTCCGGCGTGACGCTGTGCTCGCTAGGTATTGCTCGGCGGAGTGACGCCCGCAGTGGGCTCCTCGACGCCCGTTTCGGGCGGTCCGACCGCTGCGGGCCCAGGTCTGAGATAGACCTCGTCGTACAACAGCGCGGCGATCGCGCCGCCGGCAAGCGGGCCGACGTAGTAGATCCACGCGTCGCTCCACGAGTTCGAGATCAGCTCCGGCCCGAACGCGCGCGCCGGGTTGAACGCGCCGCCGGTGATTGGATACGCGAGCAGCATCCCGAACAGGATCACGAAGCCGATAGCGAGGCCCGCGACGGCCGTGTACGAGTTCCGCTCGTCCGTCGTCATCGCGAAGACGACCCAGACGAGGAAGAACGTGATCACGGCTTCGACGACGAGCGCCGCGCCGATGTCGATCGTGTGCACCGACGGGGCTCCGAGGTTCGCGGCGTCGCGGTTCGCCGCCGGGAAGATCCAGCGGAGCAGCAGGGCTGCGAGGACGGCCCCGAGGAGCTGGGCGGCCCAGTAGGCGACGCCGAGCACGACGGCGACGCGTCGCGTGAGGAGGAACCCGAAGGTGATCGCCGGGTTGAAGTGGCCGCCGGAGATGTGCCCGACCGCCGTCACCATGACCGCGATCGTGAGCCCGGTCGCGACCGCGACGTCCAGCGTGCCCGCGTCCGCCTGCGGGCCGACCGACATGATCGTCCCGGCGCCGACCAGCACGAGCGCGAAGGTTCCGATCAGCTCGACGAAGGAACGCCGCCATAGATCCGCGAGAGGCGGAGGCGAGCCCATCAAGTCCGATCCGGAGAGCCGCATTGGCGAAGCGGGAGACTACACAGATTCGCGGACGGCACCAAACCCCAATTGCGGAAGTCCCGGAATCAGAGTAAAAGTTGACCAATCCTCCTGTTCGGGGCAGGGGTTGCGGGGTTGGGTGGATCGATGACGAAGAGAAGGCTGAGACGACTCGGGTTTCCGGGTGTCCTCGCGGCGGGGCTGGTCGCGGCTGTGGTCGTCTTTGCGCTCGGGACGCCTCGTAGCGCTCCGGCGCGCGCCCTCGCTGCAGCGATCGACGTGACCCAGACGTGCACGCCCCGCGTCAAGCCAAAGACGACGATCGACATGCAGGCCGTCGTGGCCAACACGGGCGACGTCCAGCTCAGGATCCCGCCTGGCCTCCAGGGCATCAGCGCCGACGCAGGGACGCCGCTCGACGAGAGCGACGACTTCTCGCCGGCCTACGCCAGCGGCGACGTCAATAACAACCAGCTCCTCGATCCCGGCGAGAACTGGACCTTCAACGGCTCCTTCACTGCGGGCACCGAGGACCTGACCGACATCGTCGACGTCGACACTATCGGCCCCGGCGGCGCAGACGTCAGTGACCTCGCCAACTGCGACACGGATGTCATTCAGCCGCCTCAGCCTGGCGTCAGGGTCGGTGTGCAAAAGGTCGCCGGCAAGGTGCTCGTGAAGCAGCCGGGCGGCAAGTTCGTCCCGCTGACCGGCCCGACGGAGATCAAGGTCGGCTCAGTCGTCGACACGACGCACGGCACGATCAAGCTGACGGCCGGCCTCGGCGGAGGGAAGACGAACAGCGCGAACTTCAACGACGGCCTCTTCAAGGTCCAGCAGTCGCGCGCGCGCAACGCGTACATGGTGCTCGTCCTCCAAGGCGGGAACTTCGGCGTCTGCAGGGGTCGTACGCTGAGCGCGCTGGGCGTCGACGCGAAGCGGAAGCGCCCGATCCGCCGGCTCTGGGGCAACGGCAAGGGCCGCTTCACGACGAAGGGCCGCTACAGCTCCGCGACGGTGCGCGGCACGCACTGGCTCGTGCAGGACCGTTGCGACGGAACGCTCACGCGCGTCCTACGCGGCGTCGTCAAGGTCAAGGACTTTCGCAAGCATGGGACGGTCAGCGTCCGCGCCGGCCACGTCTACTTGGCCAAAGCTCCGTAGCCGTTCCCTTTCAGCGTCTCGAACGCAGCGTCGCTCGCGGCCTCGATCGACCAGATCTTCACCGGTTGCTGCCGCCCGCGCACCTCGAACTCGTCGATGAAGACGAGGTCCTCCGGATCCTGCTCGAGGCGTTCGCGGGTCGTGTCGGAGAAGAAGAGCAGGTGCGACTGGCCCTTCGTCATGCCCTGGAGCCGTGACGCGGTGTTCGTCGTGTCTCCGATCGCCGTGTACTCGAGGCGCCGCTCCGAGCCGACGTTGCCGGAGACGACCATGCCCGTGTTCAGGCCGATGCCCATCTTGAACCCGTCGCTGAGCTCGTTCTCGCGGAGCCAGCGGTTCCACCTGGGCAGGCGCTCGGTGAGCATCTCGCGTGCTGCGGCGACCGCGCGATCGGCGTGGTCCGACTGCTCGATCGGCGCGCCGAAGACCGCCATGATCCCGTCGCCCTCGTAGGAGACGAGCGTGCCGCCGTGCGCGAGGATCGCCTCGGTCATCTCCTCGAGGTAGCCGTTCAGGCACTCGATCACGCGGGCGGGAGGCAGCACCTCGGAGAATGTCGTGAACCCGCGCAGGTCGGTGAACATGACTGTGCTCTCGAGCGAGACGCCGCCGAGCCGGAGATCCTGATCGGTCCGCGAGAGCACCTGCTCGACGACGGTCTCGGGCACGAACCTCGAGAAGACGTCGCGGACGCGCTCCCGTTCGAACGCCGCGAGCAGGTAGTGCGCTGCGATGGCGCCGATCGACGACGCGACGAGGGCGCCCATCGGGTAGACGAACGAGACGACCCAGCCGTGGTTGAAGGCGATCTGGCTCCCGACGAGGAACCCGACCGCGGCCCCGATCGCCAGCACGAGCGTCCGGAACAGGTTCAGGCGCAGGCTCGCGAGCGGCGACAGGAAGCCGAGGACGATGATCAACACCAGGTTGACCCACCGCGGGACGAGCGTCAGCGACAGGCCTTCCTCGACGGTCGCGATCGCGTTGGCCTGGATCTCGGGGCCGGGCATCTCGTCCTGACCGAACGAGACGGGGTGGACGTCCTGGAGCGACGGGGCCGAGGCGCCGACGACGACGATCTTGTTCCGGAAGAACCCGGGCGGGTACTTGCCGCGGAGGACGTCGGAGAACGAGATCTGGGTCATCGTGCCCGCGGGCCCGACGAAGTCGATCAGCTTCGTGTATCCGGAGAAGGGCTTCACCGTCCTGCCGGTCGCCCGCTCGGCCGTTGCGACGGCGAAGGACTTCAGGCCCTGGAGCTCGTACGGCGTCCGGCGGATGATCCCGCCCGGATCGTCGTCGAAGTTTCCGTTGCCGAGGCGCGCGCGCGCGTACGCGAGCCCCTGCGCGCCACCGAGGAACTTGCCCGCGCCCATGTCGTTGACCTCGGTCGTCGAGAAGACGAGATTCCCGGCCGCGTGGCTCGCGTCCATGAACGCGTTGTCCTGGATGATCCCGGCTTGACCCGGTGAGAACTCGCTGAACTGGATGTCGTAGGCGATCACCTTCGCGCCGGCTCGCTTCAGGTTCCTGATCACTTGCGCGTGTCTTGAGCGCGGGAAGGGCCAGCGCTGCCCGAGCTCGCTGAAGGTGACGTCATCGATCTTCACGACGACGATGTCCTTCGGGGGGTCCTGCTCGCCGCGGATCGCGAAGCGGCGGTCGATGCTGCTCAGCTCCGCGCCGCCGAAGACGTCCCACCCGGAGCCCGGCGCGATCAGGTGGCTTCCGTAGGCGAGAAGCGCGAGCCCGGTCGTCGTCATGCCGACTGCGAGGAAGAGCGCGACGCGCAGGCGTGTGCGGCTGGCCATCGCTCAACTTTGTACGAGAAGCGCGGCCTCGTACAAGCCGCAGCGGCTCAGCTGTGCGCGGGCGCTACCGGCGCGGGAGGCTCGGGAAGCCCCACGCGAGGACGAGTACGCCGACGACGAGCATGATGGTCCCCAGGGTGGTTGCAGTCATCGCAGTCATGAGAGGCGTTCCCGCGCGCTCGGTTCGGAAACGTGCTCTCAATATCGGCCTCGTAGGCCTTCGCGCCGCCCCCCGAACGGGTTAGAGGCCCGTCATGCCGCGGGCGACGGCACGGGACGCGTCTACCATCACGACCGTGCGGCTGTTCTCGAGCACGAAATGGAACTCGCCGAAGCCGGCGACGCCGATCCGGTTCCGCTCGGCGACGTAGGAGTTGCGCCAGCGGTTGACCTCTGCGCGGGACAGACCGTCGACGTTTCCGCCGAGCCCGTGCCCGATCCGGTAGCCGGGCGTCATGCCTGCGACGTAGCGGCCTGCGAGCGAGCGCCGGACCGGACCTCCGCCCGCGAGCGCGCGCTGTCCGTCGGCTTGCGTGCGCGCTGCCCGGACCGGATCGCCGGTGAAGTTCGGGAACTCCTCGCCGACGACGCGGAACGCGGCGCGGTTTAGCTGCTGCCAGAAGGCTGTGAGCTCCGCGGTTACGGGAAGCCGGGCGAGGTTGAGCGCGCGCCTTGTCGCCCACACCCAGCCTTTGCCCTCGGAGTCGCCGAGCACGCGCCGCCCGAACGTCATCCCCTGGAGCACGCCTCGGACGAACTCG
>Ga0081540_1001342_pt1 | contig 21421 bp, 22 predicted proteins | sample TabmetS2T1R1_FD_71024 | JGI IMG/M metagenome (GOLD analysis project Ga0081540, IMG submission 71024) | Tabebuia heterophylla rhizosphere microbial communities from the University of Puerto Rico - S2T1R1 | ecosystem: Host-associated > Plants > Roots > Rhizosphere ... | reverse complement strand
CCGGCTCGCGCCCGGCGCGCGGGTCAGCGTCGGCACCGGGCTCGCCGTGCAGATCCCCGAGGGGGTCGGCGGGCTCGTTCTGCCGCGCTCCGGCCTGGCGATCAGGAGCGGGATCACGCTGGCCAATGCACCCGGGCTGATCGACCCCGGCTATCGCGGCGAGGTCCGGGTGCTGCTGCTGAACACCGACGGGACCCTCGAATTCCAGGTCTCTCCCGGCGACCGGATCGCCCAGCTCCTGCTCGTTCCCCTGATCCACGCGACGCCGCTGCAGGCGGACGCGCTCGACGAGTCGACCCGGGGCGGGGGCGGCTTCGGGTCGAGCGGGACCTAGCGTTGCCCTACACGCACAGGAACCTGAGGGAGGATCTGGAGGACGTCGGCTCCAACTTCGACGGCTCTCCGGACCTGGAGTTCCGCCTGGCCACCAAGGCGCTCCAGCTCGAGCGGTCCGGCCTGAGCTATCAGCGCCTCCCAGCCGGCTACCGCTTTCCGTATGGCCACACGCACGAGACGCAGGAGGAGGTGTACCTGGTGGTCGGGGGCGGCGGGCGAATGAAGCTCGACGACGAGATCGTCGAGCTCAGCAAGTGGGACGCGGTCCGCGTGCCACCCGGCACGTGGCGGGGATACGAGGCCGGTCCGGAGGGACTCGAGATCCTCGTTCTCGGCGCGCCCAACCTCGGCGACTCTCCGCGCGACGACGTCGAGGGCGAGCGGGACTGGTGGTCTGACTAGCCGGCCCGGCGGGCCCGGTCAGCTCGCGGACTGTTCCGGCGAGGCCGGAGGCTCCGGGGGCGCGGCCTGCTGCGGCGCGGCGGCCTGGTCCGAGGAGCCGAAGGAGACCTCGGGAACCTCGCGGTCCGTCGGCTCCGTGATCTCGAAGTAGGACTTCTCGGTGAAGCCCATCTGATTGGCGACGATCGAGGACGGGAACTGCTGGATCCTCGTGTTGAAGTGCTGCACGTTCGAGTTGTAGATCCGCCGTGAGGCCTGGATCTCGTCCTCCAGCTCGGAAAGCTGGCGCTGGAGCTGCTGGAAGTTCTCGGTGGCCCGGAGCTCCGGATACTGCTCCGCGACCACCCTGAGGCCGCCCAGAGCGGCGGTCAGCTGACCCTCGGCCTGGCTGGCCTCCGCCGGTCCGCTCGCCTGCATGGCGGCGGCTCGAGCCTGCGTGACCTTCTCGAAGGTCTCCTGCTCGTGGGTGGCGTAGCCCTTGACGGTCTCGACCAGGTTCGGCACCAGGTCGTGCCGGCGCTTGAGCTGCACGTCGATCCCGCTCCAGGACTCGCTGACCCGCTGGTTCAGGCTGACCAGGCTGTTCCGGACGAGGACATAGATCAGCCCGACCAGGAGCAGCAGCGCGACGATGATGATCACGATGACCATACGTTGAGGATCCTAGCGGGGAACCGCCGTCGGGCAGAGAATCGCTAGCCCCGCTCGGCCGCCAGCAGGGCGGAGTCGTGGGACGCGGCCTCGAGCTCGTCGTCGAGCGGCGCGAGCGCGGGCTCGGATCCGGTCCGCCGGCCGATGGCCAGCGCGATCAGCCGGTCCGCCAGCCAGGCGTTCTTGGGCAGCAGGGGGCCGTGCAGGTAGGTGCCGATGAGGTTCAGCCGCTTGACGCCCTCATAGTCGTCGCTGCCGTTGTTCCCGTGTCCGTGCAGGACCCGGCCGAGTGGCGCCGCGCCCGGGCCGAGATGCGTGCGCCCACCGTGGTTCTCGAACCCGGCGAGCACGCGCGGTCCCTCGCCGAGGTCCACCTCGATCGAGACGTTCCCGATCAGTCGCGGCCCGGGATCGCGCACGGTCTCGAGGTCGGCGATGCCGAGCCCGGCGATCGACTGCTCGCCCAGCTGATAGCGATGGCCAAGGAGCTGGTAACCGCCGCAGACGGCGAGCAGGGCCGCGCCGTCGTCGACGGCGGAGGCGATCGCATCCCGCTTCGTTTCGAGCATGTCCCGGGCGACGAGCACCTGGTCGCGATCCTGACCTCCGCCGATGTAGATCAGGTCGTGTCGGGCGGGATCGAAGCCATCGCCCAGGCCGGCGGCGGCATATTCGAACGGGATGCCCCGCCACTCGCAGCGGCGCTGCAGGAAGAGGATGTTGCCCCGGTCCGCGTAGATGTTCATTTGCTCCGGATAGAGCGCGAGCAGCCGGAGCCCCTGCTCGCTCACGGCCGCACCTCGAAGAGCACGACCGTCGAGTCGGCCTCGTTGGGGCCGTAGGTGATCTGCCGTCGGCCCGCGAGCCCCAGCCCCATGTGATCGGCCTCGACCTCGAGGCGCTCGGGACTCACCCGGTGGAGGTAGTCGTCGTGGACCTGACGGTCGACCACGCCCTCAGGCGACACCCGCTCGCGGATCCGGCGGACCTTCAAGCCCTCCTCGTCCACCTGGACCCACAGAGGCTCGCTGGAGAAGACCCATTCGTCGATCTCGCGCATGTCGGGGAGGATCTGCGGGGTGGCGGCTCCGGCGCTGAGCATCGTCGATTCGTCGACCACGGTGAGCGCGATCGTCCCGCCGGGAGCAGACAGCTCACGCAGGCGGCCCAGCAGTGCCGTACGGCCCGCTCCGTCGAGGAGCTGGATGACGTGCAGGGGCCCGATGACCAGGCTCGGCCTCGTCGGAAGCCGCAGGTCGTCCGGTGAGGCGAGATCCGCGCGGACGATCGCGATCTCGCTGTTCGTGCTCTCCGCCTGCGTCCTCAGCTCGTCGAGCAGGTGATCGTCTCGGTCCACCGCGATGACCCGGTGGCCATTGCGAGCGAGCTGGAGGGCGACTCGGCCCGCGCCGGCTCCCAGCTCGAGGACGGGCCCGTCGGTGTCGGCGGCCAGGTCCGCCCAGACCGGGACGTCGGCGCCGTAGCCCCCGAACTCCACCTGCTGCCAGATCGCCGCTTCGTTCACTGCCAGTACTCCGGGGCGAGGCCTCGATTGGCCAGCAGGGTGCGCAGCTCGATCAGGGCCGTGTAGGTGGGGAGGGCGAAGAGGCGATCGGATGAGGTCGAGACGGCCTCGTCGAAGGAGCGGTCGATCGGCTCCACGACCTCGATCGAATCCTGGGGCCAGCCGGCGTATTTGAGTCGGAGCGCCATCTCGGGAGCCCGAGTGCCGGCGCAGACGACCCGGCGGACGCCGTCCGAGAGCAGCTCGAAGTCGGCGTCCCAGATCCAGGAGACGTCACGGCCGTCCGCGATGCGGTCGTTGAGGGCGAGCCAGAGGTCGACGCCGCCGCCGCCGGCTTCGAGGCGCAGGGTCCGCATGACCTCATTCGCGCCGGCGGGGTTCTTGATCAGAAGGATGGAGACCGGCTTGCCCGAGACCTCGATGGTCTCGACCCGCCCGAACACGGCCCGCATGGACTCGAGTCCCTGCCGGATCCGTTCGAGTGGGACACCGGAGCGCAACCCCGCGGTGATCGCCGCGAGCGCGTTGTAGACGTTGTAGAGGCCAGGAAGGGGGAGCTCGATGTCGAGATCGCCGTCCGGCGTGGTGACCCGGACGGTCGAGCCGGAGATGCCATGGAGCTCGATCTTCGTCGCGGCGATGTCGGGCGTCGGGCGGTCCGCATCGCAGTTCGGGCAGGTGTAGTGGCCGAGGTGGCCCACGAAGGCGCGGTCATAGACATAGGGGGCGCCGCAGCGACGGCAGTGCTTAGCGTCGTGGGCGTGCTGGAGCTCCGGCAGCGCCTGCGAGGTGTCCTCGATGCCGAAATAGGTCACGCCCGCCCGGGGCTCGAGGTCCTCGTCTCTACCGAGGTCGGCGATCAGCGGGTCATCGGCATTCAGAGCGAACTCGCACGATCCCTCGAGGCGGGTGACCAGCTCCGCCCACTCGTCCGCCAGCCGCTCGAGCTCCCCGTAGCGATCGAGCTGGTCGCGGAAGAGGTTCCCGAGGACCAGCAGGCGGGGCCGCAGCTGCGGCGCCACCCGCGGCAGCCACGCCTCGTCGAGCTCGAAGAGGCCCTCGTCGCCCGACTGCTCGAGGAGGGCCGTGGCCACGCCCCAGTGCATGTTCGAGCCCGCGCGGTTGTGGACGGGGGTTCGCCCGTCGGCGCGGAGGATCCCGGCGATCATTCCCGCGGTGGTCGTCTTGCCGTTCGTGGAGCTGACCACGATCGATCCCCGTTGAAGCCGCGCCGCGAGCCGCTCGATCGCGTCGGGCTCCATCCGAACCAGCAGGCGGCCCGGAAGGGTCGTGCCGCCCCCGCGCCCGCTGCGGCGGCTGAGAGCGCCCACGGCGCGGGCGACGCCGCGCTTCGCCGTGAACAAGGTGCTCATCGCGGTCCGAGGTTAGGGGCCGGGGGGCGTGAGCCCCTCAGTTCGGCGGCCCCACGAGCGGGCCCGGCGGTGCGATCACATCGAGTGCCTGCGGCAGGACCCGCAGGCTCGCCGGCAGGTCGGTCAGGTGCTCGCCGTCGGCGTAGACGGCGAAGTCGCGATCGGCCCGGATCTCGACGGTGCCGGCGCGGCGCTCGGTGACCTCATCGTTGTCGACGTGGGTCCCCTTGAAGGCCTTCGGCACACCCCGGGCGTAGCGGAGCTTGCTCACCTCGCTGATGGTGACCACGTCGAGCATCCCGTCGTCCAGTTCGGCGTGCGGCGCGATGAACATGCCGCCGCCGAAGGCGCGACTGTTGGCTGCCGCGACGGAGTAGCCCCGGTAGGAGATCGGCTCGCCGCCGTCGAGGATCAGCGTGAAGCTCGCTGGACGCCAGGCGATCAGCGCCCGGATCGCCGCGTAGAAGTAGACGAGGTTGCCGCGGACGATGCGGGCCTCGTTGGCGATTCGGTTGGCGTCGGAGTCGAAGCCGCAGGAGGCGACTCCGAGGAAGCGGCGCCCATTCGCCTCGCCGACGTCGATCCGCCTGGTCTCGCCCGCGGCGAGAACGGCGACCGCCTCGGCCGGATCGGAGGGGATTCCGAGGACCCGGGCGAGGTCGTTCCCGCGGCCCCCAGGGACGATGCCGAGCGGCGTCGCCGTCCCGGCGAGGGCTGCCCCGACCTGGCCCACCAGCCCGTCGCCGCTCATCACGACCGGAACCTCTCCCGCTTCCGCCGCCCGCTTCGCCTGCTCGATCCCGTGCTCGAGGCTCCGAGTCTTGACGACGCGATAGGGGATCGAGCGGGCCTGAAGCTCGCGCTCGGCCTCCGGCAGGAGCTTCAGGGTCCGCCCTCCTGCGGAGTGCGGGTTGACGAGCAGGAGGTGGCCGGGGCGAGAGTCGATCGCGTGAATCTATTCAGGGGAGCCGCCGGCGCGACGGGCGACGAAGTACGTCCCCTGGGCAGCCTCGCCACTCTCACGTGGTTCGATCCCGTGCTTGCCGAAGCCGCGGCGCAGCACCGAGTCCGGGGTGTAGAAGGGGGTGCTCGGTCCCCAACTCGTCGCGATCACGACGTAGCCGCCGGGGCGGAGGACGCGGGCGATCTCCGAGAAGAAGGGCGGCATGTTGAGCTGGGCGACGAGGTCGAACGAGTCGTCTTCGAAGGGGAGGTTCGAGGCGTCGGCCGCCTTGAACGCGACCCTTCCCTCCGGATCGAGGCCGATGCGAGCTTGTGCGCGACGGACCATCCCTTCGGAGAGATCGATCCCGCGGACACGCGCGTGGGGGAACTCGCGGGCGATCAGGAGGGCGCCGTCTCCGAGGCCCGTGCCGATGTCGAGCGCGCGCTCGGGCTCGGGCCGCACGTGAAGGAGGGCGGCGGCGAGCGGAGCGAGGTGCTCGTGCCCGGAGCGGTCCACCCGCTGGTCCCAGGTCGGCGCCATCCCCTCCCAGAAGCGATGGCTCCAGCCCCTGAGCAGGGGCCACAGGACAGGCGCCCTGGAGATGACGAAGCTGATCGCCCGACCCAGGAGCTGGACCCGCAGTGGCGGCGGGGAGGGGTCGGGCGCGGAGGCAGGCGGCACGCCGCGATGATCGCAGGCGGCGTGGGTAGCCTTCGGCCCGCCCTGACCGCCGCACGGACAACGATTGCGATCTTCGTCTCCGTCCTCCTGTTGGCCGGATGCGGCGGCGGGGGAGCGGAGAGCTCGACCACGACCGGACTGCCGGCGGGCTGCAGCGAGGTGCCGGCTCCTCCGCCGAAGGAGGTGAACCTGTCCGCACCGACGAAGACCCTGCGAGGTCCCGCGACGGCCACGGTCGAGACGAGCTGTGGGAGCTTCAGGATCGCCCTGGACGTCGCCCGCGCGCCGAAGACGGCGTCCTCATTCGCCTATCTCGCGCGCCAGGGCGCCTACGACGAGACGATCTTCCACCGGATCGTTCCCGGCTTCGTGATCCAGGGCGGCGACCCGACCCAGACCGGGAGCGGCGGGCCCGGCTATTTCGTCGATGAGCCACCGCCGCGCAACCTCTCCTACACCCAGGGGATCGTCGCGATGGCGAAGACCTCGGCGGAGCCCCCGGGCCGCTCCGGAAGCCAGTTCTTCGTCGTCACCGTCCCCGACGCGGGGCTCACCCCGGACTACGCGCTCGTCGGCGGGGTCACCGGCGGGTTCGACGTCGTGCAGCGAATCGAGCAGCTCGGCACGCCGGCGGGCGTTCCCAAGGCTCCGGTCGTCATCCGGCGAGTGACGATCGAGGGAAGCTGATGGCGGACGACGCAAAGCCCCTGGAGGCGCGCCCGTTCGAGGTCGCGTCAGGCGGTGCGCGCATCGCGGGCGAGGAGCTGGGGGAGGGGCCGCCGATCGTCCTGATGCACGGGCTGACTGCGACCAGGCGCTATGTGCTGCACGGCTCCCTCACCCTGGCGCGCCGGGGCTACCGGCTGATCTCCTACGACGCCCGCGGACACGGCGAATCCGGGCCGGCGCCCGAGGGCGATGGGTACGGCTACCCGCGGCTCACCCGAGACCTCGAGGCCGTGCTCGGCGATCGCTGTCCCGGCGAGCGGCCCGTGCTTGCGGGACACTCGATGGGCTGCCACACGGCGGTCTCCCACGCGCTCGGCCACCCCGACGACGTGGCCGCGCTGGTGCTGGCCGGCCCCGTGGCTCTCGGCCTCCCGACGAGCGAGGAGCGGCTCGCCTACTGGGACCGCCTGGCTGATGGCCTCGAGACCGGCGGAGTCGAGGGCTTCATGGAGGCGTACGCATCGAGCCTCGACGCCGCTCCGGATTGGCGCGAGACCGCTCTGCGGATCACCCGCGAGCGGATGAGCCGCCATCGGCATCCGGAGGCCGTCGCGCAGGCGCTCAGGGACGTCCCTCGCTCGCAGGCCTTCGACGGCCTCGCCGAGCTCGAGACCCTCGACGTGCCCGCACTCGTGGTGGCCAGCTACGACGACGCCGACCCCGGCCACCCGTACGCGATCGCCGAGGCCTGGGCCGAGCGGCTGCCCGACGCCCGCCTGGTCAGCGAGGAGCCGGGCAAGTCCCCGCTCGCCTGGCAGGGAGGCCGCCTCTCACGCGTGATCGCCGAGTTCCTGGACGAGCCGCGGGTTCACGGCCGACTGGACTGAGACCCGAGTAGCCGGTGATCCAGCCGACGTATATTGCGCACATGAGCCACGACGACGGCAATCCCATCCACTACGCCGCAGTGAAGCGGGGGACACCCGTGTACGCCGCCGACGGAGAGCAGGTGGGCGTCGTGGACGAGGTCGTCGACAACTACCGGGAGCACATCCTCGACGGCTTCGTGATCGAGACGACCGACGGCAAGCTGCGCTTCGTCGATGCGCCGGAGGTGTCGAGAACGGCGGAACGGGCGGTGCGCCTGACGATCGACTCCGCCGTCGCGGCTCAGCTGCCGCCGCCCGAGAAGGCGTCGCCGAACTTCACACCGCGGCGCAGCGGGGGACGGCTCGGCAGGCTGCTGGGCGGCAGCTGGCGACGCCGCTAGACGCGCAGACCCCGCTTCAGCAGCCGGGCGTTGCGGATCGCGTAGCCCTCCCAGTCGTTGTTGAAGTAGGCGAACACCTCGGTGTCTCGCCGCCACTGGGCGATTCGGCGCACCCAGGTGTCGAGCTCCGAGGTCGAGTAGTTGCCGTGCCTGCCGCGACCGCCGTAGTGGAAGCGGATGTACGTCCAATCCGTCGTCCGGACGTGCGGCGTCTTCACCCAGCGCCGGGACTCGTCCCCGATGACCAGCGCCACCCCGTGCTCCCGGAGCCGCGAATAGACCTCCTCGGCGAACCAGCTCTGATGGCGGAACTCGAATGCGTGACGACCCGGAGGCAGCTTCGGCAGGGAGTCCGCGAGACGCTCGTCATCGCGGTGGAAGTTCGGGGGGAACTGCCAGAGGACCGGCCCGAACTTGTCCGTCTCCGTCAGGCCGTCGAGGGCCTCGTAGAAGCGGGCCGTGCCCTGATCTACCAGGGTGAGCCGCTTGATGTGGGTGACGTAGCGGCTCATCTTCACGGCGAAGCAGAAGCCTTCGGGGCTCTGCTCGAGCCAGCTTCGGACGGCGGCGGCCGAGGCGAGCCGGTAGAAGGTGCTGTTGATCTCGACGGTGTCGAACTCGCTCGCGTAGTAGCTCAGCCACGCGCGCTGCGGGACGCCCTTCGGATAGAAGCGCTCGCGCCAGTGCGGGTAGACCCAGCCCGAGCAGCCGACGTGGACCGGCCGGCTCAACTACTCGTTGCCGTTGCGTAGAACCAGGATCGCGATGTCGTCGCGGAGCTCGCTGCCGTGCCTCTCGATCGCGGCCTTGACGAGCCTCTCGGCGATCTCATCGGCGCTCTTTCCCGTCGAGACGGCGACCTGGTCCTTGAACCAGTCGGGATCGCCCCGCTTGGCGCGGTCGGCGATGTCGAGCACGCCATCCGTGTAGAGGATCAGCGAGTCCCCGACGCCGAGCGTGTCCTCGACGTCAGCCAGGGTGGGGGAGGGCAGGACGCCGAGGATGGTTCCCGGCTCGCCGATCGACTGCACCTGACCGTTCTGGCGCAGGATGATCGGCAGCGGATGGCCCCCGAGGGAAACCGTCACGCGCGCTTCGCCGTCGCCGTTCGCGGGCGCCTGGATGCGCGCGAGCGCCGCGGTGCAGAAGCGGAAGTCGTTGCGCTCAGAGTTGATCGAGTCGTGCAGCGCCCGGAGGACGTCCGCCGGCGAACGGTCCGGCGAGCTGGCCGTGCGAACCGTGTAGCGGGCCAGCGCGGTCAGCGACGCCGCCTCGGGGCCCTTTCCGCAGACATCTCCGATCACGGCGGACCAGCTGCGAGACCCGCTCGGGAAGACGTCGTAGAAATCCCCGCCCACCTCGTAGGCTTCGCCGGCGGCCAGGAACCGGGAGGAGGTCTCGAAGCCGGCGATCTGCGGCAGGGAGCGGGGCAGCAGGCTGTGCTGGAGGACGGTCGCGATGTGGCTCTGCTGCTCGTGCAGCCGGGCGTTGTCGAGCGCCAGCGCGGCGCGGTCCGCCAGGCGCGTCGCGGTCCGGCGCGAGGTCTCGTCGAACGCCGAAGCGGGGCGCATGATCCAGAGCGTGAGAGCCCCGAGCACGGAGCCGCGGGCTCCCAGCGGGAGCACGACGCAGGATCTGAACCGGTAGCGGCGGAGCGTCCGCCGTTCGTCCTCACGCGTCGCGATCTCGTCGATCTGCTCGTCCGTGAGCTGATCGAGGTACTCGGCGGTGCCCGTGCGGATCACCCGCGCCACCGGATGAGGTCCGTGCGGGTCGATGGGAGAGCCCTCACGGAGCCTCACCATCACGTCCGCGACCTCGCTGCCCACGCTGTGGGCCGCCATCCGCTCGATCCCGCCCTCCGGCGTCAGCAGGTCGACCATCGCCACGTCGCCGAGGCTGGGGACGGCGAGCGTGGCGAGATGACCCGCACGTTCCCTCTGATCGAGCGCGTCCTCCATCAGGGAGCCGGCCTCGGCGAGCAGCTCGGAGGCGGCGGTCTCGCGGCTGAGGCGAGCGCGAAGGTCCGCGACCCAGATGCCGCAGGCGGCGCCCGCGAGCACGACGGCACCCGATACCCAGCGCTGTCCCTCGTCGATCCCGCCCCAGAGCGGCGAGAGCAGGGCCAAGACGACGCAGAAGACGGCGACGACCGCCGTCTCCGGCAATGACGCGCTCATCGCGGCGATCACCGGTGGGATCGCCAGCAGGCCGATGAAGACCAGTGAGCCGCCGACGACGGCGTCGATCACGACGATCCCCGTCGCGAGCAGCATCGCGACCAGCGCGGCGGCCGAGATCTCCTGGAGGCTCGCCAGCGTGGGGGCAGGCGTCACCAGCTCCCGATCCCGGACAGGCATGCCCTCATCGTAGATCCGCGCTGCCCGATAACCGGTAAACCCGGCGGATGGTCGGGATTTGGGGCCCCGACCGGGCCCGATCGCTAGAGGCGGCTCCTCAGCAGGCCCTTGCCCTGCTCGGCGCCCTTCTGGCTCTCGTGCTGTGCCTTGCGGAAGAAGTCCGCGAGCTCATCGTCGCCTTCGCGCTCGGCATCCTGGATGTAGAGCTCGAGGCGCAGCGTGTTCGACAGGCACTGTTCGGTGAACCAGATGATGTTGTAGTCCTTGTCCTTGGTGCCGGTGAGCTGGCCGGTGTCCGTGGCAGAAGCCTCCATCGCTGGGGTTCCTCTCGGGTCGTGGGTTGGCGGGGTGTCCCTGACGGTTACCCGGGGCGAGTTCACATAATCCGCGTTCCCGTGCATTCCCTCAGGCAGGCGGCGGCGGGCCAGATTGCTCCTAACCCACCCGCTCGAGGGCGGCGGAGGATTCGCGGCGATCGATCAGGTCGAGCACCGCTTCCTCGATCGGCCTCTTGATCTCCGGCCAGTCCGCCGGATCCTCGGGCAGGCGCTCGAAGACTCCACCGACCGTGAGGCCGCCGTCGAAGCGGTCGAAGACGCGCGGGTCGATGTAGGAGGCGCGGCAGACCGCCGGGGTGTTGCCGAGGGACTCCGACACCCGTTTGACGGCATCCCGCTTGGCGCGGTTGCGACCGCCCTTCGTGCTCAGGTCGCGCTCGCGGGCCGAGACGGCCAGCGTCACGGCGGCGAGCACGGTCGCGTTCCAGGTGCGGAAGTCCTTGGCGCTGTGCTCCTCGCCGACCGTGTCCTTGATGTAGTCGTTGATGTCGTTGGAGCGGACGTCGCGCCAGGCGCTCCCGTTGCGGTAGGCGAGCAGCTCGTGTCCCCCTCCACTCCGCTCCCGCAGCGTCTTCACCAGCCGCGAGACCTTCGGGTCGGCGATCGTCTGGACACGCCGCTTGCCGCCCTTTGCCTCGTAGTCGAAGACGAGGGTGTTGCCGGTCACCGTGACGTGGCGCTTTCGCATCGTCGCCAGGCCGTAGGTCTCGTTCTCGACGGCGTAGTCCTCGGTGCCGATGCGGAAGAAGCCTCGGTCGAGCAGGCGCACGGCGCATGCGAGGACCCGGTCTCGCGAGATCGAGCGCTTGCGCAGGTCGCTCTCCACGCGTTCTCGCAGCTTTGGCAGGGAGTTCGCGAAGTCGAGCATCTCCTCGAACTTGCGGCGGTCGCGGCGCTCGCGCCAGCGGTCGTGGTAGCGGTACTGCTTGCGGCCGCGCGCGTCCATTCCCGTCGCCTGGATGTGGCCGAGCGGGTCGGCGCAGACCCAGACGTCCTCCCAGGCCGGCGGAATCGCGAGCGCCTTGATGCGCTCGACCACGTCCGCATCGTCGATCCGCTCTCCCGTGGTCTCGTCGACGTACTCGAACCCCTTGCCCCTTCGCCTCCGGGTGATGCCGGCAGCGGCGCAGTCGACGCGTCTCAGGCGGGGCATGTCGGTGCACGACTACCCGGCGGGGGCGATAGTTAGCCAATGGCGATCGTCGTCGGCACCTCGAGCTGGGCGGACCCGGGCTTCGTCGAGTACTGGTATCCGAAGGGCCTGCCGGCCGATGAGCGGCTCGGCTTCTACGCCGAGCGCTTCGACGCGGTCGAGCTGAACTCGAGCTTCTACGCCATCCCGGCCGCCTCGACGGTCGAGAACTGGGCCGAGGGAACTCCGGACGGCTTCCGCTTCGACGTCAAGCTCCACCGGCTCCTGTCGCGGCACGCGTCACAGCTGAAGGAGCTGCCCAAGGACCTCCGGGAGGACGCCGAGACGAACGAGCGCGGGCGGGTGTTGCTGGACGCTCCGCTCCAGGACGAGATGGTGCGCAGGACCGCCGAGACCATGAAGCCGCTCGCGGACGCCGGCAAGCTCGGTTGCTACCTCCTGCAGCTGACGCCGGCCTTCGACCCGCGCAACAACGATCTCGACGAGCTCCTGCCGGTGATCGAGGGCCTCTCGCCCGTCCCGGTGGCGATCGAGTTCAGGCGCCGCAGCTGGGCCTCCGCGAAACGGTTCGAGTGCGTGCTCGACTGGCTCTCCGCGCACGACGCCGTCTTCGTCTCGGTCGACACGCCGCCGGGCGATCACGTGCCGATCTTCCCGCCCATCGACGCGGTGACGAACGATGCGCTCGCCTACATGCGCTGCCACGGCCGCAACACCGAGGGCTACCTGCACGGCCGCAGCGTCGCGGAGCGGTTCGACTACGACTACTCGAAGCCGGAGCTGGAGGAGATCGCCGGCCGCGCCGAGTCGCTCGACCAGCAGGCTGAGCAGGTCCACGTGATGTTCAACAACAACGCTCGCGAGCTGGCGCCGAAGGCCGCGCGCGGGCTGCGGGACATCCTCGGTCAGGATCCGGGCCCGGAGCCCTGATTCGAGGGCCTGTTGGGAAAGACGGCGATTCGTCCCAACAACGGGCCCGAAAGAAGGCCCGGCGAGGCGACCCCAGGGGGATGAAGGCCGCCTCGCCGGGTTGGCCAACGTGCTGGACGCCTTTTACGGGTGCAGTTGGCCGGGGATCCGGATGCAGTCAGAACCCTAGGCACGCCCGTATGGACGAGCATCCGGGCCGATCCGCAGATCTGTTCCGTAATAAGCACGGTGCCTGTGCGTGGGCGACGCCCAGGCCCGGCCCGGGGATGAGCGGTCCGCCAGAATTCCACTCATGAGCGGGGATCCGGCCTCAGGAGTGGGAATCCTCACGGCCCTGGCCGCGGGCATCGTCTCCTTCCTCTCCCCCTGCGTGCTCCCGCTCGTGCCGGGCTATCTCTCCGCCGTCACAGGCGTTGCGGCGGCCGATCTGGAGCGGGCCGACTGGCGCCGCGTGATCGTCCCCAGCCTGCTCTTCGTCTCGAGCTTCTCGGTGATCTTCATCCTGCTCGGGCTCGGTGCCACCGGAATCGGCAGCACCCTCCAGGAGCACCAGCTCCTGCTCGACAAGATCGCCGGCTGGCTGATCATCGTCATGGGAGTGTTCTTCGTCTCGGCGCTGTTCATCCCGCAGCTCAACCGTGAATGGCACGTCGAGGGTCTGCTCGAGCGGGCGGGCACCGGCGGACCGCTCGTCGCGGGAGCCGCCTTCGGCATCGCCTGGACGCCGTGCATCGGACCCACCCTCGCGGCGATCCTGAGCGCGGCCGCCCTCTCCGGCTCCGCCGCCCACGGCGCCCTCCTGCTCGCCGTCTACTCCGCCGGCCTCGCCATCCCGTTCCTGCTCACCTCGATCGCCTTCAGCCGGATGACGACCGCCTTCGCCGTCATCAAGCGGCACTACCCGGTGATCATGGCCGTCGGCGGCCTCATCCTGATCGCCTTCGGAGTGGCCATCCTGACCGGCTGGTTCGACACCTTCAACCGCTGGGCGCAGGACCTGCTCGACAGTCTCGGCATCAACGTCTCCAGCGACATCTGAGAGGTGTGCCTCCGGCAACTGGCTGACCAGCCAGTTCCGTAGACTCACCGTCGCCATGTCCGCCAAGCCCACCACCGCCATCATCGGGGCCGGGATCAGCGGCCTCACCGCGGGCAAGGCGCTCTCGGACTGGGGCATCCCCTACACGTGCTTCGAGTCGAGCGACGACATCGGCGGGAACTGGTACTTCCGCAACCCGAACGGCCTCTCCTCGGCCTACCAGTCCCTGCACATCGACACCTCGCGCGACGGAGTCTCCTTCCGCGACATGCCCATGGGACCGGACGAGTATCCGGACTATCCGCATCACCCGCAGATCCTCGGCTACCTCCACCGCTACGCCGACGCCTTCTCGCTCCGCGACCGGATCCGCTTCCAGACCCCGGTCCAGCACGCCGAGCGAAACGCCAACGGGGGCTGGCGCCTCACCGTCGCCGACGGCTCCACCCAGGAGTTCGACTTCCTGATCGTGGGCAACGGCCACCACTGGGACCCTCGGTATCCGGACTTCCCCGGCAGCTTCGACGGCGAGACGCTCCACGCCCACCACTACATCGGTCCCAGCGATCCCCTCGATCTCTACGGCAAGCGGGTGCTGGTCGTCGGCATCGGCAACAGCGGCGTCGACATCACCTCCGAGCTCTCGCGACAGGGAGTCGCCGAGAAGGTCTTCATCTCCACTCGCAGCGGCGCCTGGATCATCCCCAAGTACTTCCTGGGTCGCCCCTTCGACACGCTCGTGAAGATCAATCCGCGCGTCCCGCTGAAGTGGCAGCGGTTCTTCGCGAAGCCGCTGCCCTATCTCGCCTCCGGCCGCATGGAGGACTTCGGCCTGCCGACCCCCGACCACAAGTTCCTCGAGGCCCACCCCACCGTCTCGAGCGAGCTGCTGCTTCGCCTCGGGTCGGGCGACGCGGTGGCGAAGCCCAACGTCGCCGAGCTCCAGGGCGACAGCGTCCGCTTTGAGGACGGCAGCGTCGAGCGCGTCGACGCGATCATCTGGGCCACGGGCTACAAGATCACCTTCCCCTTCTTCGACGAGGATCTGCTCTCGGCGCCCGGCAACCGGCTGCCGCTCTACAAGCGGATCTTCAGGCCCGGGATCGACGACCTCGCGCTGATCGGCTTCGCGCAGGCGATTCCCACCCTGTTTCCGTTCGTCGAGCTGCAGTCGAAGCTCGTCGCCCGGTATCTCGGTGGCGACTACGCGCTCCCCTCGCTCGCCGAGATGGAGGAGACGATCCACCGCGACGAGCAGATCCACAACGCCGAATACACCGACCGTCCGCGCCACACGATGGAGATCGAGTGGTACACGTACGAGCACGACATCTGGACTCGCGAGATCCCGGCCGGCCGGGAACGCGCCGAGCGCGGGATGGCACCCAAGCTCGCGGGCCGGGTGGTCACCGCGGAGGCCGTTGGTGCCTGAACGGGCCGACGTCTCCTTCCCGAGTCACGGAGAGACCTGCGCCGCCTGGCACCTGACCGGCGAGGGCGACGCATTCGCCGGCAAGGGCGGCCGCCCCTGCGTCGTCATGGCGCACGGGATCGGCGGCACCAAGGACTCCGGCCTCCTCCCCTTCGCCGAAGCGTTCGCCGAGGCTGGGCTCGACGTCCTGCTCTTCGACTATCGCTGTTTCGGAGAGTCGACCGGGGAGCCGCGCCAGTGGGCTCAGCCCTCGCGGCACCGCGAGGACTACGTGGCGGCCGTCCAGTTCGCCCGCAGCCTGGAGGGCGTCGACCCTGAGAGGATCGTCCTCTGGGGCACTTCCTGGTCCGGCGGCCATGTCGTCTACGTGGCCGCCGACGATCCCGGGATCGCGGCCATCATCTGCCAGACGCCCGACTTCGACGGGCCGCGCACCCTGGACCACCTGCGCCGCTACGCCGGCCTCGGCTTCGAGCTGCGCCTCAGCCTGTTGGGCTTCAGGGACGGGGTCGGGTCACTCCTGGGCCGGGAACCGGTGATGGTCGCCGTCGTCGGACGCCCCGGAGAGATGGCGGTGATGACCAGCGAGGAGTCCGAGCGCGGAATGCGTGCGATCTCCGGGCCCACCTGGCGCAACGAGATCACTGCACGTGGCGCGTCGATGGAGATCGTCAACAGGGCGATCGCGCGCATCGACCGGGTCCACTGCCCGATCCTGGTGCAGATCGCCGATCGGGACTCGATCGCGCCGGCCGCCGCCGCGCGTGCGGCCGCTTGGCGCGCGAAGGGGCGAGTCGAGGTTCGCGAGTACCCGTGCGCCCACTTCGACATCTATGTCGACGAGTGGCGCGAGCGCGCGAGCGCCGACCAGCTCCACTTCCTGCGGCGCCACCTGGGAGCTGGAGTTCCCGAGCCGGCGGCTACGCTCAAGGCATGATCAGCGACGTCACCGAGCAGGACTTCGAGCAGAAGGTCGTCGAGCGCTCCAAGCAGGTCCCGGTCGTGGTCGACTTCTGGGCCGAGTGGTGCGGGCCATGCCGCACCCTGGGGCCCGCCCTGGAGAAGGCGGTGAGCGCGCGCGAGGGCAAGGTCGAGCTCGCCAAGATCGACACCGACCGCAACCCGCGAATCGCACAGGACTTCCAGATCGCGAGCATCCCCGCCGTCAAGGCGTTCAAGGGCGGCAAGGTCGTCGCCGAGTTCATCGGCGCGATCCCGCCGCCCCGCATCGAGGCCTTCCTGAATGACATCGTCCCCTCGGAGGCCGACGAGCTCAGCGAGTCCGGCGACGAGGAATCCCTCCGCAGGGCGCTCGAAATCGACCCGCGGCACGCTCAGGCCGCCGTGGGCCTCGGCCGCCTGCTGCTCGAGCGCGGCGAGACCGAGGAGGCCCGCGAGCTCCTCAACGGATTCCCCCACGACTTCGTCGCGGACGGCCTGGCGGCCCGCGCCGAGCTCTCGCTCGGCGGAAACGGCTCGAACCCGGACGAGTTCCAGTCTGTCTTTGCCGCCTGGGATGACGGCGACCCGCAGACGGCCCTGGAGCAGCTCCAGGTCGCACTGGCATCCGAGCAGGACCCCGAGCGCAAGGACCTGCTCCGCCGCGTGATGGTCGCGATCTTCACCGAGCTCGGCGCCGATCACCCCCTGGCGCGAGAGCATCGCCGCCGCCTGGCGGCGGCCCTGAACTAGGCGCTCGGCGCGTTCACCACGATCGCGGCGGAGTTTCTGCTCGGCCTACGCCGGAGGCTTCTCGGCGGGAGCGCCGGGGACGGCGACCTCGATCGGGATGCCCAGCGCCTCGGCCTCCTCGATGCCCTCGCCCTCCTGGTCGCGGGAGCAGACGATGCGGAAGGCCCCGGTACCCAGGTTCTCGTCGGCGACGATCGGCAGGCCGCGGATCTCCTCCCAGCCCAGCCGCTCGACCTCGAATGGATTCATGCGCACCTCGCTCGCGGGGAACGGGCAGTTGGAGTTGTGCTGGTCGATCGCCCGCGAGATCGCCTCGAGGTTCTTTGCCTCAGCGCTCGTCACCGCGTCGGAACATAGCGCCCTCCGTCGGAGCCGGCACCTAATCTCGGCAAGTCGCAGGTGATCGCCCACGTCGACATGGACCTGAACGGAGGGGCAGGATGATTCGCAGGATCGTCTTGTTCGGCGGCGTCCTACCGACTCAGAGCTTCTTCTTCAGCTTCACCTTGATCGACTGAGTGGCTGGGTCGCCGCCCGTTGGCGTGTAGGTGATCGCGACGCTGACCTTCACCTTGCCCTTGTCGTTGAGCTTGCGCTTCTTCTTCCCCTTCGCCTTAATCAGTAGCTGCGCTTGACCCGCGCCGACCGACTTGCTGATCACGGCTCCTGCGGTGCCCGCAACCTTGGCTCCGTTGCCCGACCCGGTGAGGTCGCCAGGGTTGGGGACCGTGACCGAGACTGTCGCGGTGCCTTTCTTCTTGTTGCGGCGTGTGTCACCCACGGTGAACGCGTTCGTGGGCTGGAGCGTGGCGCTGATGTTGAGGCGCCGGCCGGTACTGGCGGTAAAGGTCGTCTGCGCGCCGGTGGCCGCGTCGCCGTCGCCGAGGTAGTACGTCTCTCCAAATGGTCCGAAGGCGCAGTTGGTGTTGTCGGTCAGGGGCGTTATCCCGAGGATGTCGCCGGACTTCACCGGAATGCTCGCCGTGAAGGTGTTGAGAACGCCGCTGACCAGGTCGCGAGGCCCATCCTGGCCGACCACGGTGTAGGTGAGCCCGCTCACCTGCCGCCACACCTTGACCTTGATCTGCTGGTCGGGAACGGCCCTTGCCTGGTGGCTCCAGGAGGTCAGAGTCCAGTTGACGATTCCGCCGGTGGAGGGCACGTCGTACTGCGTCCCCGTGCTGACGGACGGAAGCGCCTCATCGTCGGCGCTGCAAACGACGGGGTCGTCAGCCCCGGTCTGGCCGATCGTCACCACAGCTCGGGCCGTGGATGCGACTCCCAGTGCAATCAACCCTGACGCTGCAAGAGCCGTAAGCAGCTTCGCCCTCATTTTTTCTCCTCCGAACCCCCTGAGTTCTGTTGTCCGACCCTATCCCGCCGGGCGAAACGGGGCAAGGGCACCCACGGGCGTCGAGTCCCTGCTTCCGGCAGGTGCGGCGCGTAGGCTGGATCGGTGAGCCCTCGAGGGCCGGATAGCCCGACGTGATCGCCCACGTCGACATGGACGCCTTCTACGTCTCGATCGAGATGCTGCGGCATCCGGAGCTGCGCGGGAAGCCGGTCGTGGTCGCGCATGACGGCCCGCGCGGGGTCGTCACCACGGCCTCGTACGCGGCCCGCAAGTACGGCGTCCACTCGGCTCTGCCGATGGTCACGGCGCGACGGCGCTGTCCAGATCTCAACGTGCTGCCGGTCGACATGCATCTCTACAAGCGGGGCTCGGTCAAGGTGATGGAGACCCTGCGGGAGTTCTCGGATCAGGTAGAGGTGGTGGGGCTCGACGAGGCCTACGTCGATCTCTCCTCCTCCCCCGTCCCCCAGTCCCGGGCCCAGGAGATCAAGCGGCGGATCAGGGAGGTCACCCGGCTGGTCTGCTCGATCGGCCTCGCGCCCAACAAGCTGATGGCGAAGATCGCCTCGGACCTCGACAAGCCCGATGGCTTCTTCGTGCTCGATGACGAGAACTGGTTCGAGGCCGTCGGGGCGAAGCCCGTGAAGCTCCTGCCGGGCGTCGGCCCTCGAACCGACGAGCGGCTGCGCTCGAGCGGCATCGAAACCGTCGCACAGCTCGCCGAGGCCGACCTCGGGCTGCTCGAGTCGACCTTCGGGGCGAGGCACGGGGCCGGGCTCCGCGATCGAGCATGCGGCATCGGCAGCACAAACCTGAACGAGGAGGTGAAGCGCAAGTCGGAGAGCCGTGAGACGACCTTCCCGGAAGACGTCAGCGATCGGCGGGTGCTCCGTGACACCGTCGACCGCCTCGCCCGGTCGGTCTGCGAGAGCCTCGGCTCGAACTGCCGCCGCGGCCGGACCGTGACGCTGAAGATCAGGCTGCGGCCGTTCAAGACGTACACGCGCTCCCGCACGCTCCCCGCGCACACGGCCGACCCGGAGACCGTCGCCGACACCGCTCTCGAATTGCTCGAGCGCTTCGATCCCCAGACTCCGGTCCGCCTCGTGGGCGTCGGCGTGGCCGGGCTCGTCGGGGAAGAGGTCACGCACCAGCCCGGCCAGCTCGCCGTCTGACGGCCGCAGCCTCCGACTTGCTGTAAAACCCTACGTTTATGAATCCGAGCGGCGCCCGGAGACCCCTGAACGCCCTGAGGTGCTCCCCCGTCCTGGCGGCGCTTCTGCTCATCGCTCCGCTTGTCACCGGCGTCTCGCCGGCGTCCGCGGCAGTCAGCTCGCAGACAGTGAGCGCGACCGCGATCTCCTCGACGCAGTCGCCGACCATCCCGCACGGGGTGAGCCTGCAGCTCGTCATGAACACGACCTGGGACTCCCCCACTCCAGCGCCGCTCCACAAGATGGGGGTGTTCCACCTCGACAACGACTTCAGCATCGACACCACGGGGCTGGCGCAGTGCGATTCGACCAGCATCCAGGGCAAGACCACCGCCGCCGCAATCGCGGCGTGCCCCGGCGCCGTGGTCGGTTCGGGGAATGTGACCCTGACGAGCGGCGGGCTCACGGGCGTGGTGACCGTCTTCAACGGCCTCCCGTCGGGCAGCGATCCCACGATCCTCGCGCACGTCGACATCTCCAACGGCACCTTCGTCCTCGTGGTTCCCGGCCTGATCGGGCCGTCGAGCCGCGGCGGTGACTTCGGGACGCAGATCAGCATGGGGCCGTTCCCGAACATCTCCGGAGTCGGGATCTCGCATCTCGGTGTCACCTTCAACAACCTCGAGCCGTCGCCCGGCCACCACTACATCTCAGCGGCCTGCAGCGACCTGGATCACACCTGGAACTACGTGGTCGATTTCACCTACTTCGACGACTCCACGCTGTCCGTGCCGGCCACGCAGAACTGCACGGCGGACAGCACTCCCCCCGCCCCGCCGGTTCTGACCGCCACGTCTCCCCCCTCCCCGGCCAACAACAACAACCCGAGGATCATCGGCACGGCCGAAGCCGGCTCCACGGTGAAGCTCTACAAGAGCTCGGACTGCAGCGGGACGGTCGCGGCACAGGGAAGCGCGGCGACGTTCGCCTCGCCCGGGATTCGCGTCACCGTCGCGGACAACAGCACGACGACGTACCACGCGACCGCCACCGATTCCGTCGGCAACACATCCGGCTGCTCCACGACATCGGTCTCATACACGGAGGACTCCACCCTGATCGGGGTTCCCGACATCACGGCCTCGGTCCCCGGCTCTCCGGCCAACGAGAACAACCCCATGATCAGGGGCACGGCGCAGGCCGGCACGACGGTGAAGCTCTACAGCGACTCGACGTGCAGCGGCGCCGTCGCAGGACAGGGAACCGCAGCCCAGTTCGCCGGCGGCGGGATCTCGATCACCGTCGCCGACGACAGCACGACCGAGCTGCACGCGACCGCGACGGACCCCTCGAGCAACAGCTCGGCCTGCTCGAGCGCCTTCACCTACGTCGAGGACTCGACCGCGCCGGTGGCCCCGACCGTGTCGAGCTCCTCGCCGCCGTCGCCTTCCGAAGACAACGACCCGGAGATCGAAGGGACGGCTGAGGACGCCTCCACGGTGACGCTCTACACCAACGCGAGCTGCACCAGTGCGATCGCGGGGGAAGGCACGGCCGCCCAGTTCGCGGGCGGAGGCATCACGGTTCATGTCGCCGATGGCAGCAGCACGACTTTCTTCGCCGCTGCTACGGATGCGGCGGGCAACAGGTCGACCTGCTCCACCTCGTCGCTCACCTACGTCGAGAGCACCGCGGCGACTCTGAGCGGCGTCGTCAGCAGCGCGCAGACGGGACAGCCGATCCCGGGGGCCACGGTCACCCTCTTCCGCAGTGACAGCGCCGGCGGGCCCTTCGCCCAGGTGCCCGGTGGCGACGCGATCATGTCGCCCGGCAACCGAACCAACCCGGATACCACTGACGCGAGCGGGCACTATGGCTGGGACGTGATCACGGGCTTCTATCGGGTGCGTGCCTCGGCGGCCGGGTGCACGCCGCAGGACAGCCAGGTCATCGAGGTTCCGCCCGCGTTCACCGGCCTGGACCTCGCCCTCGATTGCCCGAGCGCAGCGGCCGGCGGTGCGGCCGGCGGCGGCCCAACGCCGACGAGCAAACCGAAGTGCAAGCAGGCGAAGAAGCACAAGAAGAACGCCGCCACCCCCGCCAAGCCTCACTGCCA
>Ga0081540_1001341_pt1 | contig 21422 bp, 26 predicted proteins | sample TabmetS2T1R1_FD_71024 | JGI IMG/M metagenome (GOLD analysis project Ga0081540, IMG submission 71024) | Tabebuia heterophylla rhizosphere microbial communities from the University of Puerto Rico - S2T1R1 | ecosystem: Host-associated > Plants > Roots > Rhizosphere ... | reverse complement strand
ACGGTCTATCCCTGGCAATGCGATCATGTCGGGCACATGAACATCATGTGGTATGTCGGTAAGTTCGACGAGGCGAACTGGAACCTGTTCGCACGGCTCGGGCTGACGCCGTCCTACTTGCGCGAATCCGGCCGCGGTATGGCCGCCGTGCAGCAGACCGTCACCTATAAGCGCGAATTGCTGGCCGGCGACATCGTCGAGGTCAAAAGCCGGCTGCTGGAAATCCGCGACAAGTCGATCCGCTTCCTGCACGAGATGCGCAACGCCGAGACCGGCGAGATCGCCGCTACTTGCGAATTCGTCGGCGTGCACATGGACCGGAAAGCACGAAAGTCGACGCCCTTTGCGCCCGCGATCCGCAACGCCGCGGCGAGGCATCTCGAACCGGCGATGGCGTGAACGGCATGACGCGCTTCCAGCCGAAGAATCCGGATTATCGCGCGATCGCGACCGATACGTTCGAGCAGCAGCGCGCGATGAAGACGCTCGGCATTTCGATCGCGCGGCTGGAGCCGGGCGAGGTCGATCTCGCGATGGATTACTCGCTCGACCTCACCCAGCAGCACGGCTTCATCCACGCCGGCGTCATCACCGCGGCGCTCGATAGCACCTGCGGCATCGCCACCTTCACCTTGATGCCGGCAGGCGCAGGGATTCTCACCGTGGAATTCAAGACCAACCTGCTGGCGCCTGCCCGCGGGGAGCGGTTCGCCTTCCGCGCCACCGTGGTCAAGTCCGGCCGTACGCTTACCGTGTGCGAGGCCCGCGCCTATGCGGCGCATGACGGGGTCGAGACGCTGATCGCGACCATGAGCGGTACGCTGATGGCGCTGCCGGGCCGCGAGGGCGCCCGGAAGGACAGGGCGCTCGCGCCGGTCTGACCCTGCTGCAGTGCATACTTATGCTATCGGCATAGCAGGATGTGAAAAATCCTTCTATGGTCCGGCCGTGCAACCGAGTCTTTCAACTTGATCACTGCCGCGCAAGGCATGCTGGGACTGGCGTCTGGGATGCTGGTCGGGTTCTCGCTCGGCCTGGTCGGCGGCGGCGGCTCGATCCTGGCCGTGCCGCTGATGGTCTATGTGGTCGGCGTCTCCGAGCCCCATGTCGCGATCGGCACCAGCGCAATCGCGGTGGCCGCCAATGCCGCGATCAACCTGTCGAACCACGCACGCGGCGGCACCGTGATCTGGTCCTGTGCGCTGATCTTCGCCGTCGCCGGCATGGCCGGCGCCTTCGGCGGCTCGATCCTCGGCAAGATGGTCGACGGCCAGAAACTGCTGGCGCTGTTTGCGCTGGTCATGATCGTCATCGCGCTGTTGATGCTGAAGACGCGTTCGCGGATCGGCCTGCCCGACGTCAAGGTCTCGATGTCGAACATATCGGCCATCGCCGGCCTGGGTCTGGCCACCGGGACGATATCAGGATTCTTCGGCATCGGCGGCGGCTTCCTGATCGTGCCGGCCCTGATGCTGGCGACCGGCATGCCGATCATGAATGCGGTCTCCTCCTCGCTGGTCGCGGTCACCGCCTTCGGCCTGACCACGGCCGCCAGCTATGCCTGGTCCGGGCTGGTGTCGTGGGCATTGGCGGGATTGTTCGTGGCGGGCGGCATCGCCGGCGGATTGGCCGGCACCCGTTCGGCGCGGCATCTCGCCGAGCGCCGCGGCGCGCTCAATATCGTGTTCGCCGTGGTCATTATTGCGGTGGCGCTCTATATGCTGGCGCGTAACATATCCCTGTCTCAACCGTAGAGAAGGGAATGCAGGCCCTCGAGAAACCGCGATGAACCGATCCGACGATCAAGCCAGAACCAGCCCAGTATCCACACGGCGCGAAGCGCTTGGCCTGCTCGGCGCCGGCGCGGTGCTGCTCGCCGCGGGCACGACGGGATCGGCGCTCGCGCAAGGCAGCGACGACGTGCTGACCGAAGCGCTGGTGCTGCGCGACCCCGATGTGCCCGCAACCGGCAATCCCGACGGCGACATCAACATCGTCGAGTGGTTCGACTACAACTGCCCGTATTGCCGCAAGATCGCGCCCGAGATCCAGCAGGTGGTGCAGGATGACGGCAAGGTTCGCCTGGTGCTGAAGGACTGGCCGATTCTCGGCGAGGTCTCGAAATTTGCGGCGCGGATGGCGCTGGCGGCGAAGTATCAGGACAAGTACATGGCCGCGCATGAGGCGATGATCGGCGTCAGCTCGAGATTGACCGAACCGCGCATCCGCGAATTGCTGGCAGGCGCCGGCATCGACATGGATCGCCTCAACCGCGACGCCACCACCAACGCCAAGGCCATCGACACCATCCTCGCCCGCAACCACGATCAGGCGGTGGCCTTCGGATTCAAGGGAACGCCATCGTTCATCGTCGGCAAGTTCCGCGTGCCGGGAATCCTGACCATGGCGGAATTCGAAATGGTGATCGCCGACGCGCGCAAGGCGAAGAAGACAAACTAGCCGACAGAAAAACGCCGTCGTCAACGACGACGGCGTAAACCCTGCTGCTCCTGGCGCCTGTCTTATTTCGACGAAATCTTGACCCAGTCCTCATGGGCACGCGTCTTCAGCTTGTCCCAATCGGCCTTCGCCACGTCCCAATTGACGATGGTGCGGTTGGCCTGCGCGACCTGGCCGCTCGCGACGCTCGACGTCTGCATGGAATCGTAGACATAAACGCCGCAAACCAGCAGCAGCGCACCCAAAATCATCCCGACAAACGTCTGCATGGCAATCCCTCTCTGTTGCGGCTGATAACGCAGTGCCCAGAGGATGGTTCCCGTGTCTACGGGCCACGCAGCCATTGCAGGATTTCCGCATTCATCTCGCGCGGATAGGTATGGCTGAGGTCCTCGAGCTCGCGGTAGGTCACGTTCGCGCCGGCCGCAGATAGCGCCTGGCTGGTCTGCCGCGCCACCTGCACCGGAAACATCCAGTCGAGCCGGCCATGCACGATATGAATGGGCAGGCCGCGCAGCCTGTCGGCGTCGGCCATCTCGGTGATCAGCGGATGAAACGTCGCCGCCACAGGCGCGAGGTGGGTGAAGGGCGAAGCGCTATCGAATCCGCTCACATAGCAGAAAGTGCCGCCGTCGCTCATGCCCGTCAGCAGCATCCGCTCTGAATCAATGTTCCAGCGCGCCCGCACGGATTCCAGGATGCGCACCAGGTTCGGCGTATCGGTGTCGTTGCCCATCAGCGCCCAGGTGCCCCCGGTAGCGGTCGGTGCAACCAGGATCGCGCCGCGGCTGCGGGCATCGCGCAGCCAGCTCCAGAGGAAGCCGCGCCCGTTGCCGCTGCCGCCGTGCAGCGCCATCACCAGCGGCCAGGCGCGTTCGCGCGTGTAGTATTCCGGTACGTAGAGCGAGAAGCCGCCGCGGCTGCCGGGCTCGTTGCGCTCGTGAAAGATGCCGGTGTTTTCGTTGGCCGGTGCCGCCAGCCGCGCCGCAAGATCCGCGTCCTCGCGCAGCGTGGGATCGACAAAGAACTCGCTCACCGGCGGCAATTTCGCCGTCACCGCATAGAGCGCTTCCTGCGCGCGCGGCGCGAAACGCAGCGCACGAAACAGGCTGGTGAAATCGCCATTGCCGTTTTGCACAAGGCGTAAGCCGGCGAACGCGGCAAGGGCCGCGTCGCAGGCGGCCTCGAGCGAGACCTTGATATCGGTGAATTCCGCCGGCCATTGATCGAACCGCGGCCGCACGGCGCGCAAGGCTGTGTCCGGCTGACCGGCCGCTTCCATCACGCTGTCGAAATCCGGCGGGTTGAGGTAGCGCGCGACGAAGCCGAGGGCTTCCAGCGATTGCAGCAGCGGCGGCAGCACGGCCACGATGTCGTCCACCACGGCTTCGCTCATCGGGCGTACTCCGCTTTCAATGGAGCCGTAGTCAATGCAGCCTTGATCAATGCAGCCTTGGCGCCTTCAGCAGCTTGGCGCGATCGGTTGAGGCCAGCACTACGTCGAATGTGAGGCCCTCATGATAGACCGTGAGCGGCACATCGACGCCGGCGGCCCCAAGCGACCAGAGCTTGCGATAGAACCCGGTCTGGCTCGTCACCTTGTCGCCGTTGACGGCGAGGATGACGTCGCCGGTCTTGAGTTCGGCGCGCGCCGCCGGTCCCTTGCCGGCGATGCCGACCACCACGACTCGGTTGTCGATTTCAGTGGTGTACATGCCGAGCCACGGCCGCGACGGCTTGTTGACGCGACCGAATTTCCTGATGTCGTCGAGCACCGGCTTCAAGAGGTCGATCGGCACGATCATGTTGACATGCTCGGCTTTGCCGTCGCGCTCGCGTTCGAGCTGCAGCGAACCGATGCCGATCAGTTCGCCGCGGTTCGAGAGCAGTCCGGTGCCGCCCCAATTGGGGTGCGCCGGATGGGTGAAGATCGCCTCGTCCAGCAAATACTCCCAATAGCCGGCGAATTCCTGCTTGGCCGCGATCTGGCTGGCGACCGAGCGCGTACGCCCGCCGGCGCCGCCGACCACCACGCGGTCGCCGATCTCTGCGGCAGCGGATGAGCCGAGCGGCAACGGATCGAGTTCGAGATCGCCGAGCGCCTGCACCAGTCCAAAGCCGGATTCGAAATCGAAGCCGAGCGCGTGGCCCTCCACCACGCGGCCGTCACCGCGATGCAGCCACACCGCTTCGGCTTCGGTGATCAGATAGCCGATGGTCAGCACCAGCCCGTCATCGATCAGCACGCCGTTGCCGGCGCGCTCGGTGCCGAGCGTGTCCGCGCTGAAGGCATCGGACGGAATGATCGAATGCAGCCCGACCACCGACGAGAGGGTTTTGTCGAGGTCGAAACCGTAGTCGCCCGGGCGCGGCTGGTTTGCCGGCGGCACTCTCCATTCGGTCAAAGAGGGCATGTATGGTCTCCTGGCCTGCCAGCGCGCTTTCGACAAACGAAAGCCCGCGGAACTCATGACAATCTATGCTGCAAACGGCCATCGTGAAAGTATCTCGTAAAATATGCCGCGGGGCGACACGCTAGAATGCATATTGACAATGTTTCGCCGGCGCGTCACGCCGCCGCCCCGTGCAAAGGCGTCGATTTGTGTCGGATGACGATGCGCTAAGACGACGCCAGACTAGCCCTTGAGGCGCAGTGCGGCGATCAAGCCCGGTATGGGCGCGTTACCGACATACTCGTGATCCTCACGGCGCAATAATGCGACGGAAAATCCGTGTGCCGCCGCGGTGCCGGTCAAATAGTCCACCCCATGTCGGAAGCAGCCGCCCTGCGCAAAGCCGTTGAGGGTCCCGACGGCGACCGCAGTCGGATCATCGTCGTTGGGAAACGCCGTGAAGACGAACAATCCACCCGGGCGCAGGCACTGCGCGGCAGCGGCGAACACCGGATTGAGATCGCCGAAATGGATCAGCGTTGCCGCGCTGGCGATGACATCGGCGCTCTGCCCGTGGCTGCGCAAATAATCGACCAGATCGCCGCGATGCAGTTCGTCGTAGATATTTTTCTGGCGTGCCTGGGCCAGCATCGTATCCGACATGTCGATCCCGATCAGATGACGGGTCTCGGCGCGCAGAAGCTCGCCGACAAGGCCGGTGCCGCATCCGGCATCGATCACCGTATCGGCGCAATGCGCGTTCAATTCAGTCAGCGCTGCCACCACATGCCGATGGCCCTGATAGCCGCTCTGACGCGCGCCGCTGTCCCATCCACGCGCGCGCTGATCGTAGAGTTGCACGATCTGCCGATCGGATGCCCGATCGGGCACCGCGCCGCCCACGGAGGCGAGCAGCATCGCAATCTGCTCTGCATCGGTGGGGTTCAGCGCAAGGTGCCGTTCGAAGCAATGCCTGGCACCGTCGGGACACCCCGCACGCGCGAGCAGGACGCCGAATTTCTTGTGCGGAAAGCCGGTCGCCTCCTCGGCAGCCGCCAGGATTTCGGCTTGCTCGAACGCTTCCACGACCTTGCCCTGGTCGACCAGCGCCAGGCCCAGATTGACGCGCGCCTCCCAATACAGCGGATTGATATTCAGCGCCTCCCGGTAATGATGCTCGGCCGCATCATAGTCCCTGAGCTGGGCGAGAGTGAAGGCAAGACCCGCGTGCGCCTCGGCGAAGGAAGGGTTCAGCGCGACGGCTTCCCGAAACAGAATGGCAGCTTCCTTGAACTGCAGCGTGGACGACAGGCACACCGCCAGGTTGGACACGACGGCGACATTCTTCGGGCTGAGCCTGAAGGCTTTGACAAAATGCTCGGTTGCCTCCGCAACGCGGCCGGACTGTTTGAGGACGGTGCCGAGATCGTTGTGGATCTCGAAATTGTCCGGATCCCGCGCGATTGCTTCGCGATATTTTCGCTCCGCCTTGTCGAGCTGGCCGCTTGCCTGGTGCAATCCGGCGAGCCGGGCGAGGCTATCAGGATTCTTTGCCTTCGACAGGGCGCGGCGCTGACTGCGGTTCATGCGTTTGCTCCGGAAAACCGGAGCGTATTCAAGGAGTAATATGGTTAGTAAACCGTTAAGGGCTCCATCGGTCCGGGCATTCGGCGCGGTGTTATTGTTCGGCCTTCGTCCGCGCCCGGGCCGGCATGATGCGGAAATCGCGGTTTTCCTTCAGCCAGCCTGCACGTTCGTCCCGCAATAGCGTGCGGCGAACTTTGCCGGAATCGTCGCGCAGGCCGACGCTGACCATCTCAAAACTTTCGGGATGCTTGTAGCGGCTGAGCCGGTCGGCCAGGAATGAAGCCATGCCGTCGGCAATGGCTTGCGCATCCGCGCGATCGTCAAGCTCGAGGATGGCGTGCACGCGCTGCCCGAATTCCGGATCGGGCAGGCCGACGACGACGCAGGAGCGCACCTCGGGATGTTCGGTCACCGCGGCCTCGACTTCCGCCGGGTAGATGTTCGCGCCACCGCGCAAGATCATGTCGGCGAGCCGGTCGCCGAGATAGAGATAGCCTTCGGCATCGAGCCGGCCGATGTCGCCGAGCGATTCCCAGCCATCCGCGCGGCGCTTCGGCTCGGCGCCGAGATAGTGATAGGTAGAGCCGGCGCCGTCATTGGGCAGGAAATAGATCTCGCCGGTCTCGCCACGCGCCACGTCATTGCCGTCCTCGCCGATGATCCGCAAGCGGCAGGTCTCGCCGATCCTGCCGACCGAGCCCTTGTGCGTCAGCCATTCGGTGCCGGAAATGATCGTGGCGCCCTGCCGCTCAGTGCCGCCATAAAGCTCGTAGATGCGCTCCGGCCCAAGCCACTCGATCCATTTCTCCTTCAGCCAGGGCGGCATGGGTGCTGCCATGTGAAACACGATCTGCAGGCTGGAGAGGTCGTAGCGGTTGCGCACCTCGTCCGGCAGCGTCCAGATGCGGTGCATCATGGTCGGCACGAAATTGACCCATTGCACGCGATTCTTTTCGATCAGGCGCAGCGTCTCCTCGGCGTCGAACTTGACCAGGCCAGTGACGCGGCCGCCGTTGAACAGCGCGGAGTGCGACACGATGAACGGCGCATTGTGATAGAGCGGACCGGGATTGAGCAGCGACGCGTTCTGCGGAATGCCGAGCGGGGAGGGAAACATCGTCTCGACCACCGCCGGCATGTGATCGAGGATCACCTTCGGCCGTCCGGTCGAGCCGCCGCTGGTCATCGCCTTCCAGTAGCGCGCCACGGGATTGTTGACAGGTTCGTCGGATACACCTTCGGGAACAAAATCGGCCGGCAGCGAATTCGGCGCGTTCCAGTCAGGCTGGCCGCCGACCACGAGCGACGGCTTGAGAATGTCGAGCACGGCGGCGGCTTCGCCCCGCGGCAAGCGCCAGGTCAGCGACGTCGGCGTTGCGCCGCATTTCCACACCGCAAAGGTGGTCTCGAAAAATACGTTGCTGTTCGGCAGCCCGATTGCGACGAAATCACCGGGCTTCACGCCCTTGGCGGCGAAGGCGCGGGCGCGGGCGTTGGCGTTGCGCTCGAGCTGCTCCCAGGTAATGGCATCGGCGCCGTGACTGACCGCGATGGTGTCCTTCGGTTTTCGTTCGGCATACCAGCGCGGCACGTCGGCGATGGGAATGAGCATGGGGCGTTTCCGTTGGACGTCTTGATGACGCGCTTGTGTTTGGTGCGAGGCGGGCGCCTCGAAAGCATCGTGACAGAATTGGATGGCGGCGTGAAGGCGGAGCTTGCCTCCCAAGATCGCATGCCGTCACGTCCGACCCAGTCGCTCGCCGAGAAATTCAATGAAGCGCTGCGTCTTCGCGGGCAATAGCCGCGTCTCGGTGATGGCATAGACGGCAATCGGAGCGGCCTGCCACTTCGGCAGCACGCGGCGCAACCGGCCTGCCGCCAGATCGTCGGCGACGATCGCTTCCGCATGCAAGGCAATGCCCTGATCGAGCGTCGCCAGGCGGCGGATCATGCCGACGCTGTTGAGCGTGAAACGGCCGCTGACCGCGACTTCGATCTTTTTCGTGCCGTCATCCAGCGTCCAGTTGTCGGCCCGCGGCATGCACAGGCACTCGTGCTTCACGAGGTCATCCGGCTTCTTCGGTTCGCCGAACAGCTCCAGATAGCGCGGCGAGGCGTAGAGGTAGCGCGGCAGGCGCGCGAGTTGCCGTGCGATCAGATGAGAGTCCGCCAGTTCTCCCATGCGGATGGCCACGTCGAACGGTTCGGCCACCAGATCGACCCGGCGCGGCGTCAGGTCGAATTCGAAGCTGATGCCGGGATAGCGCTGGGCGAATTCGGCCACCAGCGGCGCCAGGTAGATGGTTCCGAAATCCACCGGCAGCGAGACGCGCAGCAAGCCGCTCGGCTGCGCCAGCATCTCGCCGAGCTGCTCATGCGCCAGCCGCGCCTCGTCGACGATGCGCTTGGAGCGCTCGAAATAGAGCTGGCCGGCCTCGGTGAGTTCGATCCGGCGCGTCGTCCGGTGCAATAGCCGCAGCCCGATCGCCTTTTCCAGCGCGCTGATCCTTCGCGACAGCGTCGAGTTCGGCATGCCGATGGCCTCGGCCGCGCGCCGGAAGCTGCGGACTTTTACGACCTCGACGAACAGGGCCATATCGTTCAGCAGCGCCATTCATTGTTCCATTAATGGATCAATATATTCCAATAGGCCTACTTTATCCCACAAATAGCTCGCTCATCTACCGGGTTGTCATCCACCAACCCTGATCGAGAGACCCATGAAGCGCGACAAGAGTATCGAATGGAGCCGTGCCGATGCCGCACGCGCCGATTTTCGAGGATTGAAGGTTGCAATCGTCGGCGGAACCGGCGGCATCGGCCGCGCCTTCAGCCGCTTGCTGGCCTCGCGCGGCGCCAGCGTCGTTGTCGTCGGCCAAAGCTTTCGCGACAGCGATATCGCGGGCATCGAGTTCATCAAGGCCGACCTGAGCCTGATGCGCGAGGGCCAGCGTGTCGCGCGGCTATTGCCGGCAGAGGAACTCGACCTCGTCGTCTTCACGACAGGAATCATGGCCGGGCCCACGCGCGAGGCGACCTTAGAGAACATCGAGCGCGACATGGCCATCAGCTATCTGAGCCGGCTGGTGATCGTTCGCGAAATCGGTCCGCGTCTTGGAGCGCGCCGGCCGGCGGATCGGATGAAGCCCCGCGTCTTCATCATGGGTTTTCCCGGCAATGGCCAGGCCGGCACGCTTGACGACCTCAATGCCGAAAAATCCTACGGCCGCTGGGCGACGCACATGAACACCGTCGCCGGCAATGAAGCGCTCGTTCTCGACGGTGCAAAGCGTTACCCGAATGCGAGCTTCTTCGGCCTGAACCCCGGCTTCATCAAGAGCAACATCCGCAGCAATCTGTTCGGCGGAAAAACGCTGCTCTATCGCTTCATCGAGTGGATGACCGGCCTCATGGCATCCAGCGCGGATGACTATGCCGAGCGCCTGGCGCCGCTGCTGGTCTCGCCGGATCTGGATGAACACAGCGGCGCGATGTTCGATCGCAAGGGGCAGGCGATCCTGCCGACCCCGAAGCTGACGGACGGCAGTTACGTGAATGCGTTCATGGCCGCCTCGGAGGCGCTGGTGTCTCGCGCGAATGTTCGCACCGCGGCCTAGCGATTGCTCTTTTTCAAACCTGGAGAACGAACGTGAGTTACGAAAAGTTCAGTGCCGAGAATGCCGCGATGCTGCTGATCGACCATCAGGTCGGCACCATGAGCTGGGTGAAATCCATTCCGCTCGATGAGTTGAAGCGCAATGCGTTGTTGCTGGCGCAGACCGCGCGGATCCTGAAGCTGCCGGTCGTGCTTACCTCCAGCATGGAGGATCACGCGCAAGGCCCGCTGCTCAGCTCGGGCAGATCTTGCCGGATGCGTTCGCTGCGCGCATCAAGCGCGTCGGCATCGTCAACGCCATGGACGACGAAAATTTCGCGGCTGCCGTCGAGGCCACCGGGCGCAAGAAGCTGATTATCGCCGGCGTCACCAACGATGTCTGCACGGTATTTCCGGCGCTCAGCCTGGCGCGTGAAGGTTTCGAAATGCAGGTCGTCGCCGATGCCGGCGGCTCGCCGAGCAAAATGAGCGACGACATGGCGCTACGCCGGATGGAACGCGGCGGCGTCACGCTGACCAGCACCAATCAAATGGTCGCCGAGCTTGTCGGCAACTGGACCTCGCCGGAAGGCAGCCAGGTGGTGCAGGTGGTGATGGAAGCGCTGCAGGCTTGAGGTGTTGAGTGAATTCCTCTTGGCGTCACGCGCGAGTGGTTCCCGGCACTCCGCCGCGGGACGCATCCCTCACGTCGTGCTATGAATCAGGCTCCCAAAGAGACGCAAGGGCACCTATGTGGAAGCAGCTCTGGAAGAAATGGACCCTCGATAAGCCTGCGGCTTTCGGCGATTTGCTGTGGGAAATCCTCGTCGTCCAACTGGCCGCGTTCCTGGACCGCGTGACGCTAAGACAGGTCATCGCGTTCATTCCTTTCTTCATCCTTGTTCTGGCTTACTCTCACAGCATCCCGATTCCTCCCGAATTGATGCTGGTCGGCGACGTGCTGGCCTATATCGATATCTATTCGGCAATCCTGCTGATCGGCCTCATGAGCCGCGTCACAACCGTCCTGTTCGCCCTGAAACAGGCCGCAGCGCTTGTCGCCAGACTTGCGAGCAATCTGCTTGCGGGTTTGCAACGGCTGGATTTCCGCCACCGCCGCGAAGGTGGCGCGAGGCGTCAAAAGAAGGCTGCCAGCCGAACCAGCAACGACGACGAACCCGCGGTTGTTCACGGCCTCGCCTGGGCCTGACGGCTCTAGCGATCTTCGAGCATCACTTTGCAGATCCGCTTGCGGGATGTGCCGAGCGCCTCAGGAATGCGCCGGTCCACGCTGCTTGAACTCAGCGGCATGGAGCTTCACGAAGTCGCGCATGTTCGTCGGTGCTTCGCCGGTGAGCTTGCACATGGCGTCCGTCATGCGGTCGTAACGCCCCTGCCTGTTCAACTCGGTCATGGCCGAGAGATGGCTGACGACGTGCTCAGGAAACCCCGCCTGCCGAAGGCGTTCGCTCCAGGCCGGAAGTGGGACGTCGCGATATCGGATGGGCCTGCCCAGCGCCTCGGAGAAAACGCGCGCATAATGGTCCAGATCGGCGGATTCCGGCCCCGTCAGATCGTAGATTTGTCCGATATGCGGAGCGGGGTCGTCGAGGATAACAGCTACCGCACGCGCCACATCGACCGCCGAGATCGGCGAAGTCTTGCCGTCGCCCATCGGCAGCGCCAACTCGTCGGAGGCCCGCACGCCGGGGGCGGCCAGTAGAAGAAAGAAGCCCTCGAGGAAGACTGTCGGCCGCACCGTGACGACCGGCAGTCCCGACCAGGACAGAGCCTGCTCCGCCAGCCAGTGCAGCTTGTGCTGCGGGCTGTTGGTGGTCTCGCTGATGCTCATCTGCGTGACCGTCATCTGCGACATGTTCACGAAAGCCTCGACGCCGTGGTGGCGCGCCACCGCGGCGGTGTTGATCGTGGCTTCAAGGTAAGCCGCCGAGACAGACATTCCGAAATAGATACGCGCGCAACCTTCGATGGCGCGGTGCATCGAGGCAAGGTCCGTCAGGTCGCCCACTACGACCTCTGCGCCGAGCCGCCGCAGGGCTTCGGCGCGCTCATCCTCACGCCGAACCAAGGCGCGCACCTTGTGCCCCCTAGCGAGCAGGAATTCGGTGAGGTTACGGCCGATGCCGCCCACGGCGCCGGCTGCTCCGGTCACGAGGATCGGGTTGTCGTGCTTATGTTTCGTCGTCATGTCGCTGACCTTTCGCAATGTTCAAAAGACGAACTGGCGCGACCTTAGCGCGTCGGCAATCCAGCCTGCCGCATGACAAAGCGCTGGATCGGCGGGATGACGATCATCAACATCGGCACGATCACGACATAGCTCGTCGCCGCGGCCTTCAGCCAGCGTACGGCGAAATCGGGCTGGAAGCCATAATTCAAGGCGAGACCGACGAACGACATGCTGGTCGAGGTGATCAGGCCGGTGATCAAGGAGATCGCCGGTCCGATCAGTTTCGGGGGAAGGGCCATTTGCTTGCTCCTGGGAATGGGGTTATTATTTATACGACGTAAAACTTATACGCCGTAAAAGCAATAGGGCCGATGCCGCGAACCGCCGATCCGGAGCTGCCTCACAGGATCTTGAAGGCCGCCGACGCCCTGTGGCAGTCGGGCGGCGAGGAGGCCGTGACGATCCGCGGCGTGGCGGCGCAAGCAACCACCACGACGCCGACGGTCTATAGCTACTACGCCGACCGGGAGGCGCTGCTGACGGCGTTGCGCGCGCTCGCCTTTCAGCGCTTCTCGGCCTACCTCGCAAAATCGCGCGACTTCCAGGACGCCTGCGCACGACATCTCGAGTTCGGCACCAGCCACCCCCGCGATTATGAATTGCTCTACGGGCGCGGCTGGATGGAGCGTGTCACAACAGATGCCCAGAAGGGCGAGATCGAACGATACACCACCCATCTCGTGCGCGCCGGTGTCGATGAAAGCAGGGCCGCGCAGGTCGCGTATCCGATCATGATGATGCTGCACGGCGTGGTGATGCATCGGCTGTTGAACAAGAAGCAGAGTCCCCTCGGCCGGGCGATTGCCGCAGCCTGTCTCGAGGCCTGCATGACGCTGCTCGAAAGCGCGCGGCACAGGAAATAGCCGCCGCCGCGTTGTCGCTTGCGATGTCACGCCCGACGGCGTCGCCGATTTACGATCGGCGGTTTGCCTGCTTCGTCGCTCTATGAAACCAAGCCGCCGCGCTCGTCCGTGACGCACTTATGTGATGTTTGACGCTCCTTATGAGGTGCATCATACCAAACGCGCCGCGCCTTACGGATCGAGCTCGGTATCCCAGTACAAATAATCCAGCCAGCTATCGTGCAGATAGTTCGGCGGGAACAGGCGTCCGTTGCGATGGAGCTGGTGCACCGTCGGTGCGAACGGCGCCTGCCGCGGAAACATTTTTGCCTGTTGCGGCGTCAGATTGCCCTTGCGCAGATTGCAGGGCGAGCAGGCCGCGACCACGTTCTCCCAGGTGGTCTGGCCGCCCTTGCTGCGCGGGATGATGTGATCGAAGGTGAGGTCGTCATGCGCGTGGCAATACTGGCAGACGAAGCGGTCGCGCAGGAAGACGTTGAACCGGGTGAAGGCGGGGTGCGTCGTCGGCTTGACGAACGACTTTAGCGATACCACGCTCGGAAGCTGGATTTCGAAGGTCGGGCTGTGCACCGCGCGGTCGTAGTGCTCGACGATGTTGACGCGGTCGAGGAACACCGCCTTGATCGCGTCCTGCCACGACCAGAGAGACAGTGGGTAATAGCTCAGCGGCCGGAAGTCCGCATTAAGCACCAATACCGGCCAACCGCCCTGCGAGACATGTGCGTTCAAGTAACGCTCCTGACCCCCATGTTAGCTGCGAAGCAGCATGTGCCCTGCATACTACAGGCAGCGTGACGGGATTGTGAAGAGCGTTCCGGGGCTTATCCAGCCGCGGGAACGCGTGGCCGGCCCGTAGCGTGCCCCGGAAAAGCCTCGGTTCCTCGCCCTCTCAGCGCCTTGCGGTCAACCCATCGTGATAGGTGACGGGGGCACTACGGTCTGGCAGCGCTGGTCATGAGCTTCAGGCCAAGACCGAGCATGACGGCGCCGGCCGATCGATCAACCCAGGACTTGCAGGACAGATAAGCCCGTTGCGGCCCTGACGACGAGAAGAGAAGGGCGACCAACGCATACCAGGCGGCCTCGACCAGGAACACGGCCGCAAGCAACGCGGCCGCAAAACCCATGGAGAAGGACGCGGGGAGAAAGGCGGCGAATACGCTGGCATAGACGATGGCCGTCTTCGGATTGCTAACCTGCGTCGAGAAGCCCAGCCAGAATGCGCGCAGCGGCCCGCTGCTGTCATCATTGCTGGCGTGGCCGTCAGCACCGGCGGCCGCGAGCGGCTGCGGCGCCGATCTGAATATGAGATAGCCCAGATAGCAAAGATACAGGCCGCCCACGATCTTGAGCCCTGCATAGAGCGCCGGCACCGCCAGCAGGACACTCTGCAGGCCGAGCAGCGCTGCCGCGCCGAAGATAGCGCCGCCGACGCCCATGCCGAGCGCCGTGGCAAGCGCCCGGCGTCTGGTCGACGCGACGGCCACGCGGGCAACCATGACGAAGCTGGGCCCGGGGCTGACCACGCCAATGGCGAGCGCGGCGACGATGCTGGCGAGCGTTACGAGTTCCTGCATAATTGGTCTTCCGAGGTTGGGTGTGGAGCAAGGTTATTCGGTATGCGGCGGGGCGTCGACCGCCCAGCCCGGATCCGCACCGAAGGGATGATCCATGAAGAACACCCAGGTTCCATCGGGCAGCCGGCGGTGAACCTCCATGCCGTGGTGATGGACCTCGGCCGGCTTGCCGTCCTTGTCGACGCCTTTGATCAGCCACTGCGATCGCGTCATCGCGAAGTCGCCGGAGACGGTAGTGTGATGCGTCACGACATCCATGTGCGGCTTCAATCCGACATAGGCAGCCATCGTCTTGCGAATGCCGTCGGCGCCGCGCGCCACGGTGCTGCCGCCATGGACTTCGTCGACCTGAACAATCGAGGCGTCGGGATGATACATCGCGGCCGCGGCGTCGACATCCTGCGCATTGAACGCGCGGGCCAGCCAGAGATTGCAAAGCTCGGGGGACGGAGCACCCATGTCTGAACTCCCATCTGTTGAAGGTTGCTCGGACAGCTAGTGCGTGGCAGTGCGGAACGCTCGTTGGATTAGTGCCAGCGCCGCTTGCGAAACTGCAAGCCGCTCCTCACCTATGCAGCCATGGAGGACTGGAACGAGCCCCAACTCGTGTTGGCGGTGCATCGGGCAAGCAGCCTCACCGGCGCCGCCAAAGCGCTTGATATCGACCATTCGACCGCGTTCCGGCGTCTGAATGCCCTGGAAACGCGGCTAGGTGTGCGCCTGTTCGAACGGCTACCCGGCGGGGCTTATCAGGCGACGCCGGCGGGCGAGCGGATGGCGGCAGCGGCGGAGCGCATGGAAGACGAGGCGCTGGCCATCGACCGCGACATTGCCGGCTGCGACCACCGTCTTTCCGGTCGCCTGCGCGTCACCTCCTCGGAAACGCTCGCCTATCGAAAGCTGACCAGCCACCTCGCCAGGTTCCGAAAAACTCATCCCGGCATCGTCGTCGAGCTCGTGATCGACAACCGCGTCCTCAGCCTCTCGCACCGCGAGGCGGATATCGCGCTTCGCCCGATGCGGCCGACGGAGGGCGATCTCTGGGGCCGCAAGCTCGCTGACGTCGCATGGACCGTCTATGGCGCTATCGGCTATCTTGAAGAGAGCGGCGGAGCCGTTGCAGCCCCGGATCATCTCGGCCGCCACGCGCTGATCGGATGGGAGGATACGGCTGTCGGCATCATCGCTGCAGATTGGCTGAACAGAACGGTGCCGGCTGACGCCTTCGTTTACCGGACCAACAGCCTCGTCAATCAGTTCATTGCCGCGAAGGCCGGTATCGGTCTGGCGCTGCTTCCCTGCTATCTCGGCGACGAAGATTCCGGCCTCGTCCGTGCGCTGCCGAATCCAGTGCCGGAGCTTGCCGGCGAACTCTGGATCGTGACCCACGCCGACCTGAAACGGACCGCGCGGGTGCGTGCGTTCTTCGATCTCGTTGGCGAGGGCCTCGCCCGCGAGCACGGTTTGTTTGAGGGACGAGGCTGATTGAGTGCCAGCCTACACCTTCTCCAGCTTCTGCAGGCAACGGCTTGTCCCGACCTCCGGCGGCATCGCCGTATCCGGAAAGCTGGTCTTCCAGTCGGTGACGCCGACTTCGCCAATGTAGATATCGCCCTTCGAATCCAGCGCGATGCCGTGGGGCGCGAGGAACTTGCCGGCCTCCAACCCCGGGCCGTTCTCGCCGCCGAGGCGGGCGATTCGCTGGCCTTTTGAATCGACGATCGAAAGCCTTGGGCCGAGATTGGGCACCTTGCGGTTGACTGCCATGCCGGGGCCGAGCTCGCCGATGATGAACGTCGGCCGCTTTCCGCCGCAGCAACACAGCGCGCAGGGCCGATGCAGAAAGTTCCACTGCGTCTCGTATTTGCCGTTGCCGTCGAACACCTGCACGCGGTGATTCTCGCGATCGGCGACGTAGACCCAGCCGTCCGAATCGGTCGCGATATTGTGGACGATGTTGAACTGGCCGGGATCGGTGCCGGGCTCGCCCCAGGTTTTCAAGAGCTTCCCGTCCGGCGAATATTTGTGGACGCAGGCGTTGCCGTAGCCGTCCGAGACGTAGATCTCGCCCTTGGGCGACAGCGCGGTGTGGGTGCAGCGGTGAAACGGCTCGCCGCTCATGAACGGCGCAGGCTTGTTCGGAATGCCGATCGTCAGCAGTACCTTGCCGTCGACAGTGCACTTGCGCACAGTGTGATCGCCGTCATCGGTGCAATAGAGATGGTCGTCGGCATCGATATGCAGGCCGTGTGCGCGGTGGAACAGGCCTTCGCCCCAGCTCCTGATGAAATTGCCCTCGCGGTCCAGCACCACCATCGGATGGTCGCCGCGATTGAACACGTAGATGCGGTCCTTGCTGTCGGCGGCGACGGATGCGACGTCCGTCAGGCGCCAACCGTCCGGCAGCTTCGCCCAGTTTTCGACGACGCGGTAACGGTGCTCGCCCGAGCCGAGAATGACCGACATGCGTTTCTCCCCATCTGATATTTTGTTGGCGGGAGTGTTGCAGAGACCTGTCCGAAGCACGAGGGGGATTTGCGCATGGCACGTTTCTTCCAGACTAGCTCCCGATATCCTCCGCCGCGATGATCCGCTGGCGAAGCGCCAGGCGGACCAATTCGATGTCGGAGGCGACGCCGAGCTTGGCACGGATCTGATAGCGCGTGTTGGACGCGGTCTTGACGCTGATATGCAGCGTGTTTGCGATCTCATCCACGGATTTCTCCGCCAGCAGCATGCGCAGGATCTCGAATTCGCGCGGGCTCAGCGCGTCGATGGCCGAAGGCTCGTCGGCGAGGCGGCTGATGGCGAGTTCGTGGTCGATGTCGGGACTGAGCGCGATGCGCCCCGCCATGACCTCGGCGATCGCGCGCAGCAGCGCGTCGGGCGGATTGCTCTTGGTGACGAAGCCGCGCGCGCCGGCCTTGATCGCCTGGATCGCGTAGGCGGCGCTCTGGTGCATTGAGAAGACGAGGATGCGCGCGGACTTGTCCCATTGCCGGATGCGCTTGATGGCCTCGACGCCGCCAATGCCGGGCATCGATATGTCCATGATGACGAGATCGGGGCTGACCTCCTTGTAGACACGGTAGGCTTCGGCTCCGCTCTCCGCCTCGGCGACGACCCGCAGGCGATCCTGCTTCTGCAACAGCGAGCGATAGCCCTCGCGCACGATGGCGTGGTCGTCCACCAGCATCACGCGCGTCTGGCCACTGGCGTCGGTCGTCCTCAAGACATCGCTCCCACGTTGGGAATGCTGACCACAAGTCGGGTGCCGCCCGCCGGCTGCCGCTCAAAACGTAACGTTCCGCCGAGCGAAACCACGCGCTCCTGCATGCCGAGCAGTCCCATGCCGGTCTTCGGCGCGGGACTGCCGCCGGCGGCCTCGCCGTCGTCCTCGACCGTCAGGACGATGTCGGCACTAAGCGCCTCGAGATGCAATTGCACGCAGCTGGCCTGCGCGTGCTTGGCTGCATTGGTGATCGCCTCCTGCGCGATGCGATAGAGGTTGGCGCAGACAGCGGGCGGCAGAGCGTCGACCTCGCCGATGATGGAGATGTCAAAACGGGTGCGGCCTTTCTCGTAGCCGTTCCAGCTCGCCACCAGGCTTTGGAGGCTGAGGGCAAGACCGAGTTCCTCGATGTCGGGCGGACGCAGGCGCACCAGCGCGCCGCGCAAGGTTTCCATCAGGCCCGCGGTCGTGCGCGAGATGCCGCAGCATTCCCCAAGCAGCGGCGGAAATTCGCGTTCCGCCGTATGGGCGGCGGAGGCGGCCTGCGCCGCGATGGCGGTGAGCGACTGGCCGAACTCGTCGTGCAGCTCGCGCGCAAGGCGCTGCCGCTCCTCGTCCTGCACTTCGATCAGTTTTCGTGTCAGCGCGTTGCGCTCGGCGAGCGTGGCCTGCAGCCGCTGTGCAAGGGTGTTGAAGACGTCTGATATCGCCGACAGTTCCGCGAGATCGAAGCGGGGCAGGCGCGCGGAGAGATCGTCTGCGGCGAGGCGTTTCAGCCCGGCCTGAATCGCCTGCGTGGGCCGCAGCGCGCGCGCCAGCGCCGCATAGACGGCAAGGCAAAGCCCCACTAGCGCAAAAGCCATGATGGCGAGCAGGCGGCTTACCTCGCGCCAGCTCTGGCCGATCTGCGCCGCGGGGTCGAAGGTCGCGACCGCGACGCCGCGGGCGCTGCCGTCGACGAGCACAGGCATCGAGACCGGTTCGCCCGGACGAAAGATGGCGCGATAGATCGACGCGAAACTTTCGGGCGCGGAAATTTCATCGGCGAGCGCGCCGCTGCACACACCCTGGAGAAAGGCGCCGGCGTCGTCGCGATAGGCGATGCAGAGGCCCGGCTCCATCAGCGCCGCGACCCGCTGCAAATCCGGCGTTTTGTTGGTGGAGACCGAGAGCCAGCGCGTCTGCGATTGCTGCAACGATAGGTCCCTGGCCACGATTTCGGCAATGCGGCTCGCCTTGGCCCTGGCGACACGGTTGCTGTCAAACAAGGCGTAAGCCGCCACGGCGATGAAGCAAACCGCCGCCAGCGCGGCGACGCGTAACGCCAGCCGCAGCTTCAAATCGACGGTGCGTGCCGGGCCCGCCATGGCGTCGGGTGCCTGTCGCAAGCTTCCTCCCATTGTCCTCGACTATAGAAGCAAATTTCGCCGGGAAGAAAGCCGGCAGGGCAAGATCGGGTATTTCACCCGCCCGATCGAGGGAAAGCCGCCGTTTCGGCAGGGCGGCGGATCGGGCGAACTCGCGACGAGTAAGCAGTGCCGAACCGGCAGTTCCGAGGTGATCCATGCGCAACATCGCCCTTATCCTCGCTCCGGCCATTGTGCTTGCAGCGCTCGCGGCGGCTGGGGCCACCGAGGCGGCCGCGCCGTCTCCGATCAAGATGGCGGTCTTTCCGTTCGAGCTGGAGGATTTCAGCGCCGGAGCCGCGTACGTTCCCCCTGATGACATCGACCGCGAACAATTGCGGCTTTCGACCGAGGAAGCCCGTCGGTTGATCGCCGCATCCGGGCGCTACCAACTGGTCGACGTCAGCGCCGTGAACGACCAGGCGGCGAAAGCGGGCAAGTTGCGGGATTGCGATGGCTGCGAGGCCAAAATCGCCGCCAGTTTTGACGCAGATCAATCGTTGATCGGGATCGTCACGCGCATCACCAGAATGGAGTACGCGGTCACCTACAGGATTCGCGACGCCCGGTCCGGGGCGCTGGTGGATGTCAAACAGACCGACCTGCGCATGGGCGCCAACGTCGCCTGGAGCCGCGGGGCGCGGTGGCTGATCGAGAACCGTCTGCTGGAGCAGGCGAAGTAGTTGTCGGAACGAAACGCAGGTTACGAAACGCCAAAGGAACCAATTGTGATGGAAAAGCTGATGAAACTACGGATGTTGAGCCTCGCTTTGACTGCCGCCGCTGTTGTCTGCGCCTGTTCTCTTCGGGCGGGCCATGCGCAGGGCGGCCCGCTCGTGCTCGCCGTCGCCGAAATCCACTATGTCGACACCTCGGGTGAGGTGATCGATCAAAGCGCCGACCATCGCCGGCGGCTGCGTGAATTCGAAGCCGCGCTGCGCAGCGATCTGGCAGCGAGCGGAAAGATAGCGAATGCAGCGCTTGAATGTCCACCAAACGCCTGCTCGGTGGGCGACATCAATGACAGTCAATTGCTGGGCAAGGCGAGGGAGGCCGGCGCCACCCATCTGTTGATTGGCCGCTTTCACAAGATGAGCACGCTGATACAGCAGGCGAAATTCGACGTCATCGACGTGAAGGCGCGGAAAATCGTGTTCGATCGCTATATCAGCTTCCGCGGCGACAACGACGCGGCCTGGCGCCACGCGGAATCCTTTCTCGCCCGGCAAATCCTCGATCACGGCGAATGGTGAGCATCAGCGGCCGGCGTCAGCGCGGCAGCAGCCCCTCTTCGATCGCCTTGATCTGCAGTGCGAGGTGCTTCGAGCCGATCCGGCATTGCGCCAGCCCGCCGGCGATCAGCCAGAGGCCGGGCTGGCCGGTGCGCGTGTACATGTTGCGCAGTTCCTGCTCGTCGCCAAAACCCCAGATCGTGCCGACGCGTTTCTCCACTGCTTCCCCGAACAGTTTTCGCACCAGCTCTTCCTGACGCTTGTAGCCGGTCGCCAGCACCACGAGGTCGGCGGCAATGGTCTCGCCGCTCGTCATCTTCGCGCCGGTGGCCGTGAATGTGTCGAGATCGGCGAATTGCTTGAGCGCGATGTCGCCTTTGACGATGAGATCGGAGCAGCCGACGTTGAAATAGTAGCCGCCGCCGCGGGTGAGGTATTTGAACTGCCAGCCGGTATTGTCCTCGCCGAAATCGAGCTTGAAGCCCACGCGTTCGAGACCGTCGAGCAATTCCTGGTCGAGCGCCTTGGACTTCTCCGCCGTCAATGCGTGGCTCTTCCTCGCCAGCTTCAGCGGCATCGAGGTTGCGATCAGGTCGTTATCCTCGAGCGTGCCCTCGTTATAGGGCGCGTAGACCAGTTGCGCCGACGGCTCGATGCTCACGATAAGCGTGGAGGAGCGCTGGAACAGCGTGACGTGGGCGCCGCTGGAATGCAGGTCCTGCGCGATGTCGTGGCCGCTGTTGCCGGTGCCGATCACGATGGCGCGCTTGCCCTTCCAGTTCTCGCCGTCGTCATACTGGCTGGAATGCATCACCTTGCCGGCGAA
>Ga0081540_1001340_pt1 | contig 21426 bp, 18 predicted proteins | sample TabmetS2T1R1_FD_71024 | JGI IMG/M metagenome (GOLD analysis project Ga0081540, IMG submission 71024) | Tabebuia heterophylla rhizosphere microbial communities from the University of Puerto Rico - S2T1R1 | ecosystem: Host-associated > Plants > Roots > Rhizosphere ... | reverse complement strand
CGCGGCTTGCGATCGATTTGACCACGCCCGCGCTGACCGAGCTTGCGGTCCTGTTCCCCAAGCCGGTCGACAACGTACACCTTGAGATCGGATTCGGCGGCGGAGAGCACATGATCGCTCAGGCCGAGCAACATGCGCGCACCGGCTTCATCGGAGTCGAACCGTACGTCAACGGAATGGCCAAGGCGCTGATCGCGATCAACATGAAGAAGCTATCCAACATCCGGCTGCATTTCGACGACGCGACCTCTCTGCTCGAATGGTTGCCGGCGGCCTCGCTGGCGTGCATCGATCTGATCTACCCCGATCCGTGGCCGAAACGAAGGCACTGGAAGCGACGCTTTATCCAGGACGCGAGCGTCGCGGCCATTGCGCGCATCCTGCGGCCGGGCGGCGAGTTTCGCTTTGCAACCGATATCCCGGACTACGCGGCGTGGACGCTCAAGCACCTGACCCAATCGTCCGCTTTCGCGTGGGCGGCCGAACGCGCCGACGACTGGCGCCGTCCATGGTCGGGCTTTTCAGCGACGCGCTACGAAGCCAAAGCAAAGCGTGAAGGCCGTGTGCCCTGCTATCTGACTTTCCGCAGGACGGGCGACGGCCTCTGACGCCGGAATGGCCGCTGATCGACGAGAGAATCTGGGCAAAGGGTTGGTTGTTAATCGAGGTCGGCTCCGGCCGGCCCTTGCGCAACCACTGCAAATCGCTATATTTCCAGCGTCCAGCTTTTGGATGTCTCATAACGATCGGATGCAGTCTGGTCGGTTTTTGAGAGTGGGTTCCCCCCGGGACCCGCTCTTTTTTGTTACCGAAACGGGCGAGGCTCCCGATCGCACGGAGACGGTATTCTGACGAGAGGTTGCACGGCGAAAGCGAATGGCGCCAGCGATCGACACGTTCGAGGAAAACGGCGAGCCACGCCTTATCGCGGAGCAGGGCATCGCCGCGCGCGTAGCCGCCATCAGTGAACCTGTCCTGGACGGCATGGGGTACCGCCTCGTGCGCGTGAGGATTTCCGGGCTCGACGGCTGCACGGTCCAGATTATGGCCGAGCGTTCGGACGGCACCATGACCGTCGAGGATTGCGAGAGGGTTTCCCGCGCGCTCTCGCCGGTGCTCGACGCGGCTGATCCGATCGATCGCGCCTATCGGCTCGAAGTGTCCTCGCCGGGATTGGATCGCCCGCTGGTGCGGCGCTCGGATTTTGAGCGTTTCGCCGGGCACCGCGTCAAGGTCGAAATGGCGATCGCCGTCGACGGCCGGCGGCGGTTTCGCGGCGTGCTGCTGGGGGTTGACGGCGCGGCGGCGCGTATTCGCAGCGATGATGCCGTCCCCGGACAACCGGACGAGGTTGTATTGCCGATCGAGGAAATGGCGGAGGCCAAGCTCGTCCTCACCGACGCTTTGATCGCCGAGTCGCTCAGGCGCGGCAAGGCGGCGGAACGTGCCGCGCGGCGGCAGCAGGGTCAAAACGCGGAGCACAGATCCGCACGGCGTCGGGACACCGAACCCCGGCACAACCATGTCCAGCCCACCCCGGTCGATGACGGGGGCGGCGCCAAGAACGAAGGAGAATGACCGATGGCCGTGAGCGCCAACCGGCTCGAATTGTTGCAAATCGCTGACGCGGTCGCGCGCGAGAAGGCGATCGACCGCGGCATCGTCATTGCCGCCATGGAGGATGCGATCCAGAAGGCGGCGCGCTCGCGCTATGGCAGCGAGACCGAGGTGCGCGCGGAGATCAATCCGAAGACCGGAGAGATGCGGCTGTCGCGGCTGTTGCTGGTGGTAGATCAGGTCGAAAACGAGGCGACACAGATCGCGCTCGAAGATGCAAAAAAGCGCAACCCCGCCGCTCAGGTCGGTGACTACATCGCCGAGGCCTTGCCGCCGCTCGAATACGGCCGCATCGCCGCCCAGTCGGCGAAGCAGGTGATCGTGCAAAAGGTTCGCGAAGCCGAGCGCGATCGCCAATATCAAGAGTACAAGGATCGCATTTCCGATATCGTCAACGGCATCGTCAAGCGCGTCGAATACGGCAATGTTGTCGTCGATCTCGGCCGCGGCGAGGCAATCGTACGCCGCGACGAACTGTTGCCGCGCGAGACCTTCCGCAACGGCGACCGGATCCGCGCCTTCATTTACGACGTGCGCCGGGAGCCGCGGGGGCCGCAGATCTTTCTGTCACGCACCCATCCGCAATTCATGGCCAAGCTATTCGCGCAGGAAGTGCCGGAGATTTATGACGGGATCGTCGAGGTAAAGGCGGTCGCGCGCGACCCAGGCTCGCGCGCGAAAATAGCGGTGATTTCCCGAGATTCGTCGGTTGATCCGGTCGGCGCCTGCGTCGGCATGCGCGGTTCTCGCGTCCAAGCCGTGGTCAACGAGCTACAGGGGGAGAAGATCGACATCATCCCGTGGACCGCCGACCCGGCCAACTTCGTGGTCAACGCGCTTGCGCCGGCGGAAGTCGCCAAGGTCGTGCTCGACGAGGACCGCCATCGGATGGAAGTGGTCGTTCCCGACCAGCAGCTCTCCCTTGCCATCGGCCGGCGCGGACAGAATGTTCGGCTCGCCTCACAGCTCACCGGCTGGGACATCGACATCGTCACCGAGCAGGAGGAATCGGAGCACCGGCAGGCCGAATTCGAGAAACGCACCAAGCTGTTCATCGAGGCTCTCAACGTCGACGAAGTGGTCGGGCAGCTGCTTGCTTCCGAGGGATTCAACTCGGTGGAAGAGCTTGCCGTGGTGGACGAAAAGGAAGTCGCCGGCATCGAGGGCTTCGATGAAGAGACCGCGCGAGAATTGCAGACACGCGCCCGTGACTATCTCGCACGCCAGGAGGCCGAGCTCGATGACAAACGCAAAGAGCTAGGCGTCGAGGATGCGCTTAAAGAGGTCCCCGGCATCACCACCGCCATGCTGGTGAAGTTGGGTGAAAACGAAATCAAGACCGTCGAAGATCTGGCGGGCTGCGCCACCGACGACCTCTTCGGATGGAGTGAGCGTAAGGACGGCGAGACGGTGCGCTATCCCGGCGTCCTCGATGGATTTGATCTGTCGCGCGACGATACCGAAGCGCTGATCATGCAGGCACGCCTCAAGGCGGGCTGGATCAAGGAGGAGGATCTGGCGCCACCTCCTGCCGAGGAAGATGCTACGGCCGAGGCGACGGCGACATCGGCTTGAGGACATTGAATGCTTGCTCGGCTGCACGATAGCGCACTCGATCGCGGGACGCGCAAGAGCGCGCCCGGCGCCCAGCGATTTTGCGCCGTCACGGGAGCAGTCAAGCCTGTCGAGGAGCTGATGCGTTTCGTCGTCGCGCCGGACGGCACCGCGGTGCCAGATCTCAAGCGCCGCTTGCCGGGGCGCGGCATCTGGATCACGGCGACGCGCCAGGCGCTGCGGACCGCGGTGACACGCAAGACGTTTGCGCGCGGCTTCAAACGTGACGTGCGTGTTGCCTCTGATCTGGTGGAGACGACGGAGCGCCTGATCGAACGGGCCGCGCTGGACGCTCTGGCGATGGGTCACAAGGCGGGCAAGGTCGCGATCGGCTTTGCCGCCGTCGAGGCCGCGCTCGCTCGCGCGCCGGTCGTGGCGGTTCTCAATGCTGCAGAAGCCGCCGCCGACGGCGTGCGAAAGCTCGCAGCCGCGCTTCGCCGGCGCGCGGATGTCGCGGAAATCGCGGTCGTCGATGCATTTACCTCGGCGCAATTGGATTTGGCATTGGGGCGGTCAAATGTGGTACATGCAGCCCTGCTCGCGGGTCCTGAAAGCGCGACGTTTCTGGCGCGTAGCGCGCGTCTTAAGCGTTTCCGGACGGGTTCCCTGTCGGAAGGCGCGATCACGGCGAGTCGGCCGATGGATAACGTGGAACGTGAAACGGGGCACAAGCCCTAGGAATTGGGACTGGAATGGCTGAAACGACGGAAAAAACTGGCGAAAAGAAGCTGAGCGTCACCCCGAGCAAGACCTTGAGCCTGAAAGGGCGCGGCGTCGAGCAGGGTGTCGTGCGCCAGAGCTTCAGCCATGGCCGCTCCAAGGCGGTCGTCGTGGAAAAGGTGAAAAGCCGCGTCCCGACGCGAGCGAAAGCCGATGCGGCGACACCTGCCGCGCCGGGCAAGCGTCCGGCCGCCGCGAAGCCTTCGACACCGCCGCCCACCACGACGATCCAGACCACCGCAGTTCCCCCTGCCGCCAAACCGACCGGCGGCATGGTGTTGCGGAGCTTGACCGAGGAGGAGCAGAAGGCGCGCGTCCACGCGCTCAATGACGCCCGGCTACGCGAAGCGGAACAGCGCAAGATTGCGGAAGAAGAAGCGTTCGTCCGCACTATGCGCGAAGCCGCCGAGCGAACCGAGCGCGAGGCAGCCGAAGCGCGCAAGGTCGACGAAGAGCGGCGCCGCAAGCACGACCTCGAAACCAAGCTCAAGGCCGAGCAGGAGGCGAAGAAGCGTTTCGGTGAGGACGCAGTCCTGACGGCGCGGCCCAGCGCTCGGCCGGCGCTCGAGCCCGACGAGGAGGACGTCCCCCGCACACGCCGCGGTCCCGGCGCGGCGCGACCGGCGCCGGCGCCCAAGCCCACGCGCGGCAGCGCACAGAAGAATCGCGGCCGGCTCACAGTCGTTACCGCCCTCAGCGCCGACGAAGAGCGCGAGCGATCGGTGGCGGCATTTCGCCGCCGCGTGCAGCGGCTGAAGGGACACGCCGCCGACGAGCCGAAAGAGAAGCTCGTCCGCGAAGTCACGATTCCGGAAACCATCACCATCCAGGAGCTCGCCAACCGTATGGCCGAGCGCAGCGTGGATGTGATCAAGCTGCTCATGAAGCAGGGCCACATGGCGCAGATCAATGACGTGATCGACGCCGACACCGCCCAGCTCTTGGCCGAGGAATTGGGTCATACGGTCAAACGCGTGGCCGAGTCGGATGTCGAAGAGGGCTTGTTCGACGTCGCCGATGACCCGAGCTCGCTGGTATCGCGCCCGCCCGTCGTAACCGTCATGGGTCATGTCGACCACGGCAAGACTTCGCTGCTCGACGCCATTCGTTCGACCGATGTGGCGGCAGGCGAGGCAGGCGGCATCACCCAACACATCGGCGCCTACCAGGTGACCGCGCCCTCGGGCAACAAGATTACCTTCATCGACACGCCCGGCCATGCCGCCTTCAGCGCCATGCGCGCCCGCGGCGCCAAGGTGACCGATATTGTCGTGCTCGTGGTCGCCGCTGACGACGGCGTCATGCCGCAGACCGTCGAAGCGATCAACCACGCCAAGGCTGCCAAGGTGCCGATGATCGTCGCGATCAACAAGGTCGACCGACCCGATGCCAAGCCGGAACGGGTGCGCACCGAGTTGCTGCAGCACGAGGTTCAGGTCGAGTCGTTGGGCGGTGAAGTGCTCGATGTCGAGGTGTCGGCGACCAAGAAACTCAACATCGACCGCCTGCTGGAAACGATCTCGCTGCAGTCGGAAATCCTCGATCTGAAAGCCAATCCTAACCGCGCGGCCGAGGGCACCGTGATCGAGGCCAAGCTCGACCGCGGCCGTGGACCGGTCGCAACCGTGTTGGTGCAGCGTGGCACGTTGCGCGGCGGCGACCTCGTTGTGGCCGGCGCCGAGTGGGGCCGAGTGCGCGCGCTGGTTTCCGACACCGGAATGCCGGTCGAAGCGGCGGGACCCTCGACGCCGGTCGAAGTTCTCGGCTTCAACGGCACACCCGAGGCAGGCGATCGATTGGCGGTCGTGCAGTCGGAGGCGCGCGCGCGAGAAGTCACCGCCTACCGTGCCCGGCAGCGGCGCGACAAAATGGCTGCACGCGCGACCGGCATGCGCGGCTCGCTCGAACAGATGATGAGCCAGCTCAAGTCCGCCGGTCGCAAGGATTTGGCGCTCATCGTCAAGGCCGACGTGCAGGGTTCGCTGGAGGCGGTGATCGGCGCCATCGACAAGCTCGCGACCGACGAAGTCGGAGCACGGGTGATTCATTCCGGCGTCGGCGGCATTACCGAATCCGACGTGACCCTGGCGGAGGCCTCGGGCGTGCCGATCCTCGGCTTCAACGTACGCGCCCACAAGGAGGCCCGCGAAGCGGCCGAACGCGTCGGCATCGAGCTGCGCTATTACAACGTCATCTACGATCTCGTGGACGACGTCAAAAAGGCAATGTCCGGTTTGCTGGCGCCGACCGTCCGCGAAACGATGCTCGGCAACGCGACCATCTTGGAGATCTTCAAGGTTTCCAAAGTCGGCAACGTGGCTGGTTGCCGCGTCACCGATGGAGTGGTGGAGCGCGGCGCCAATGTGCGTCTCATCCGCGACAGCGTGGTCGTGCACGAGGGCAAGCTTTCCCAGCTCAAGCGTTTCAAGGACGATGCGCGCGAAGTGATTGCCGGACAGGAGTGCGGCATGGCCTTCGAAAACTATCAGGACATGAAGGTCGGCGACGTCATCGAATGCTACCGGGTGGAGACGGTCCAACGCACGCTCTGAGCTCGGGTCTCGCTCGCTTAGCCCGTCACCAGGACGATTTTTTCGCAAGATGTTGGATGCACGGACCGATCCGGGCATGAAGAGCATTCAGAACGGTCATGACGCGTCGACGCCATCAGCGCGATCCCGAGACGAGCCACATGTCCTCGCAGCGCCAGCTGCGGGTTGGCGAACTCGTGCGACATGCGTTCGCGGACATGCTCGCGCGCGGTGCGGTGCACGATCCGGTGATCCAAGGCCACGTAATTACCGTTCCTGAGGTCCGAATGGCGGCGGACCTGCGGCTCGCGACCATCTACGTCGTGCCGCTCGGCGGACGTGATGCGGATGCGGTGCTCGCCGCGCTCGAGCGCAACAAGCGTTTCCTGCGCGGCGAGATTGCGCGGCGCATCAACTTGAAATTCGCGCCCGAGGTTCGATTCCGGCTCGACGAGCGTTTCGACGAGGCCGAAAGGATCGAAAGACTGTTGCGAACGCCCGCGGTGCAGCGCGACCTCGACTATAAGGATGAGGATAATTGACGCGGGTCGAGGCTGAACCGTCACCTCCGCAGGCGCGCAAGCGCGAGAAGCGCGACGTGCACGGCTGGGTCGTGCTCGATAAGCCTGTAGGCATGAGTTCGACGCATGCGGTCAGCGTGGTCAAGCGCCTGTTCCAAGCCAAGCGCGCCGGCCATGCCGGCACGCTCGATCCGCTCGCCTCCGGGGTATTGCCGATCGCGCTGGGTGAAGCCACCAAAACCGTTTCTTTCGTCATGGAGGGGCGCAAGATCTACCGCTTCACCGTGCGCTGGGGGGAGGAGCGCGACACCGACGACGCCGAGGGCCGTATCACCGGCGTGAGTGCGGAACGCCCCAGCGCGGACGCAATCAGTGCGGAATTGCCGCGTTTCGTCGGCCAAATCACGCAAGTGCCGCCGCGGTTCTCGGCAGTCAAAATCGGCGGCGAGCGCGCCTATGACCTCGCCCGCGACGGCGAGACGGTGGAAATCGCGGCACGCCCGGTGGAAATCCATCGCCTCGAACTGATCGAGACGGCTGATCAAGATCACGCAAAGTTCGTGGCGGAGTGCGGCAAGGGAACCTATGTGCGCGCGCTCGCCCGCGACCTCGGCCGCTTGCTGGGCTGCCTGGGGCATGTCGCGGCCCTGCGCCGTACCGCGGTAGGCCCCTTCGGCGAGGAAGTCGGGGTGAGCCTCGACGCATTGCAACGCGTGCGCCCCGATGAAACTGCCGCCGCGGAACGAGCAGCCCTGCTGCCCGTCGAAGCGGGGCTCGCGGCATTGCCGGCGCTGCGGGTGAGTTCCGGCGATGCCGGACGGCTCGCGCGCGGACAAGCGGTACTGCTGCGCGGGCGTGATGCGCCCGTCATGGCAGGCTGGGTGGCGGTCTCCTCGCAGGGAGGACTGATCGCATTGGCGGAGGTGGAGAAAGGAGAATTGCGTCCGCGACGCATTTTCAATCTGCCGCGCCCATAGCCGCGGCGGGAGCCTGGATAAGGCTTCAAACCTGATCGCCGGGCTCGTCCCGGCGACGGTGCGGGCGGCCGCAATTTCCGCTGGCGTCGGAGCGCATTTTGCGATATTGCCCCCCTGCGCGGGCATTGGCCCGCGCGACCTACTTCTGGTGACCGCGCTGGACGACATCCCGGCTCGGCCGCATCGCCCTGATAGCATAAGGATAATCACCCGATGTCGATAACGCCCGGCCGTAAGGCCGAAGTCATCAAGACCTATGCGGTCAAGGCCGGCGACACCGGGTCGCCGGAAGTGCAGGTGGCGATCCTCTCGGAGCGCATCAGCAGCCTCACTGAGCATTTCAAGACCCACGTCAAGGACAATCATTCCCGGCGTGGACTGCTCAAGCTCGTGTCCCAGCGGCGGCAGCTTCTCGACTATCTCGCCCGTGTCGACGCAGCCCGTTACAAATCCTTGATCGAACGGCTGGGTATTCGCCGTTGACGATTATGCGCGACATGCTCGCGCGTTTTGAAGCGGATATCGGGACAAATCCGCTGTTCATCCGGCAGCGAGGCCGCTGCCGGGCTAGGAAGACGGGCCGAATGATCGCCCGTCGTTTCAACGGAAGGCTCGAAGGCCATGGCAGGATCGCCGGACGCTGTCTCGGTTTGCGGCAAGGCCGCAAACGGCAGCCTCTTGCCGTCTTGCTCATGGCTTTCGCCCCTTCGCAGATACCATGAAAGACGACTGCAATGTTCGATGTCCATCGTGTTGAACTCGACTGGGGAGGGCGCAAGCTCGTCCTAGAAACCGGCAAGATCGCCCGACAAGCCGACGGTGCCGTAGTTGCCACCTATGGTGAATCAAAGGTGCTGGCGACGGTGGTCGCCGCGAAGGAGCCGCGGCAGGGCGTCGACTTCCTGCCGCTCACCGTCGATTACCAGGAGAAATTCTACGCCGCGGGCCGCATCCCCGGCGGCTATTTCAAGCGCGAAGGCCGCCCCACCGAGAAGGAGACGCTCGTCTCGCGATTGATCGATCGTCCGGTACGACCGCTGTTCGCCGAGGGCTGGCGCAACGAGACCCAGGTAATCGTGACGACGTTGTCGCACGATCTCGAAAACGATCCCGATATTGTGGCGATGATCGCCGCCTCGGCGGCGCTGACGCTTTCGGGTGCACCCTTCATGGGCCCGATCGGGGCTGCTCGTGTCGGTTTCGTCAACAACGAATACGTGCTCAACCCCTTGCTCGACGAGATGACGGAGAGCCAGCTCGACCTCGTGGTCGCCGGCACCCAGGACGCAGTGCTGATGGTCGAATCCGAGGCAAAAGAGCTCAGCGAAGAGGTGATGCTCGGGGCCGTGATGTTCGGCCACCGCCATTTCCAGCCGGTGATCGACGCCATCATCAAGCTTGCAGAAAAGGCGGCGAAAGAGCCGCGCGAGTTGCAGGTTGCGGATGCCTCACCGCTGGAAAAAGAGATGCTTGCTCTGATCGAGCCGGATTTGCGCGCAGCCTATGCGATTGCGCACAAGATGGAGCGCCACCAGGCAGCCGATGCCGCCAAGACCAAGGTGATGGCACACTTCTGCCCGGAGGGCGTGGAGAACCCGCCCTATTCCACGCAGCAGGTCGCCGACGTTTTCAAAAATATCGAAGCCAAGATCGTGCGTTGGAACATTCTCGATACCGGTCATCGCATCGATGGTCGCGACGTGAAGACGGTGCGTCCCATCGCTTGCGAGGTCGGCGTGCTCCCCCGCGCGCACGGCTCTGCGCTGTTCACCCGCGGCGAAACGCAGGCGCTGGTGATAGCGACGCTCGGCACCGGCGAGGATGAGCAGTGGATCGACGCGTTGCAGGGAACCTACAAGGAGACCTTCCTGCTGCATTACAACTTCCCGCCATTCTCGGTGGGCGAGACCGGACGTTTGGGCGGACCGCGCCGCCGCGAGATCGGCCACGGCAAGCTTGCCTGGCGGGCCATCCATCCGATCCTGCCGCCGCATCACGAATTCCCTTACACGCTGCGCGTCGTATCGGAGATCACAGAATCGAACGGCTCTTCCTCGATGGCGACGGTCTGCGGCACGTCGCTCGCGCTGATGGATGCGGGCGTCCCGGTCAAACGACCCACCGCGGGCATCGCCATGGGTCTGATCCTCGAAGATCAGCGCTATGCGGTGCTCTCCGACATCCTCGGCGATGAGGACCATCTCGGCGACATGGATTTCAAGGTCGCCGGCACCGAGCAGGGCGTGACCTCGCTACAGATGGACATCAAGATCGCCGGCATTACCGAGGAGATCATGCGGGTTGCGCTCAGCCAGGCGAAGGATGGGCGCCTGCACATCTTGGGCGAAATGGCGAAGGCCCTGGCTCAACACCGTGCTCAACTCGGCGAGCACGCGCCGCGCATCGAAGTGTTCAACATTCCGGTCGACAAGATCCGCGAGGTGATCGGCTCCGGCGGCAAGGTGATCCGCGAGATCGTCGAAAAGACCGGCGCAAAGATCGACATTTCAGACGACGGCACGGTAAAGGTGGCATCGGCCAACGGCGACGCGATGAAGGCGGCGATCAACTGGATAAAGTCGATCGCCTCAGAGCCCGAAGTCGGTCACATCTACGAGGGCACAGTGGTCAAGGTGATGGACTTCGGTGCGTTCGTAAATTTCTTCGGAGCCAAGGATGGTCTCGTGCACATCAGCCAGCTGGCGCCCCGCCGCGTGCAGAAAGTGACCGACGTCGTCAAAGAAGGCGACAAGGTCAAGGTCAAGCTTCTGGGCTTCGACGAGCGCGGCAAAGTGCGTCTGTCGATGAAAGCCGTCGATCAGGCGACGGGCGAGGATCTGGAACCGAAGCAGAAGGCTGAGGGCGAGCAGCACCGCAGCGATCAACAGCGCGAAGCGGCTAGCGCGGAATAGCTCACACTGCGAGCTCGCCCTGCGGTGCGGTACGCGCCGCTGGGCGTGCGTAATCTGCCCGAGCGCAACGGCGTGGCACCCGTGAGCGCCGGTACGCAACCGGCCGCTTGCCGGCCGCCTTGCGACAAATTGCAGACCGCGCGCTATTGCGCCGCATCCTTGGCGATTGCGCGCTCGTTGGCCGCCGTTTCGTCCTTGAGCGAGGTGGGATGCGGCATGGCGATGACGTTGTAGCCGGAATCCACGAAGTGCACATCGCCGGTGACGCCTGTCGAAAGATCCGAAAGCAGATAGAGCGCGGCTCCTCCGATCTCCTCCAACGTCACGCCTCGCCGCAGCGGCGAATGGCGCTGCTGGAAGGCAAACATCTGCCGCGCATCGCTGATGCCCGCGCCCGCGAGCGTGCGGATCGGCCCCGCCGAGATGGCGTTGACGCGAATCGCTGCGGCGCCGAAATCGACGGCGAGATAGCGCACGGATGCTTCCAGCGCCGCCTTCGCAACTCCCATCACGTTGTAGTTAGGCATCGCCCGCTGTCCGCCGTTGTAAGTCAGCGTCAGCATCGACCCGCCGGCGGGCATCAGCGCCGCCGCGCGCTTCGCCGCTTCGGTGAAAGAGAAGCAGGAGATGATCATGGTCCGGACGAAATTCTCGCGCGTGGTGTCGGCGTAGCGGCCCCTAAGCTCGTTCTTGTCGGAGAAGGCAATGGCGTGGACGAGGAAATCAAGCGAGCCCCATTTCTCGGCGATGGTGGCGAAGGTTGCGTCGAGCGAAGCGGCCTGCTCCACATCACAGGGTATCAGGAGCGACGCGCCCACCGATTGCGCTAAAGGCTTGACGCGTCGGCCGAGCGCCTCGCCCTGATAGCTGAAGCCGAGTGTCGCGCCGTGAGCGGCGAGCATCCTGGCAATGCCCCACGCAATGGAGTGATCGTTGGCCACCCCCATGATCAAGCCGCGCTTGCCCTGCATCAATTGCGTCATAGCACCCGAACTTGCCGCTCTGCCGCGCGCACCTCGCGCGGACTCGAATTGACCATCATGCGTCCCTCAAACATCCAGGCGCTTGAGCACCACCGAGGCGTTGGTGCCGCCGAAGCCGAACGAGTTCGAGAGCACGCAGCCGAGCCTCACGTCGTCGCGCCGCTCGCGCACGATCGGCACGTCTGTGAAAGCCGGATCGAGTTTGTCGATGTTGGCGCTTTCACAGATGAAGCCGTTGTTCATCATCAGCAGGGAATAAATCGCTTCCTGCGCGCCAGCGGCTCCGAGCGAATGGCCGGTGAGCGATTTCGTCGCCGAGATCGGTGGGCAGCGCTCGCCGAAGACTTCGCGGATCGCCTCGATCTCCTTGATGTCGCCGATAGGAGTCGAGGTCGCGTGCGGATTGATGTAATCGACGGGCGCCTTCACGCCGTTGAGCGCCATGCGCATGCAGCGCACCGCGCCCTCTCCCGAGGGCGCCACCATATCGAATCCGTCGGAGGTGGCGCCATAGCCGGCGACCTCGCCGTAGATGCGCCCGCCGCGCGCCTTCGCGTGTTCGAGCTCCTCCAGCACCAGCACGCCCGCCCCGCCGGCGATGACAAAGCCGTCGCGGTCGACATCATAGGCGCGCGAGGCCTTCTCCGGCGCCTGGTTGAAGCTCGAGGACATGGCCCCCATGGCATCGAACAGCACGGAGAGCGTCCAATCGAGCTCCTCGCAGCCGCCGGCGAAGATGATGTCTTGCTTGCCCGATTGAATCACTTCCGTAGCGTTGCCGATGCAATGATTCGAGGTCGCGCAGGCCGACGAGATCGAATAATTGACGCCCTTGATCTTGAACCAGGTGGCGAGCGTCGCCGATGCAGTCGACGACATCGCCTTGGGCACCGCGAAGGGGCCGACCCGCTTGGGACTCTTGTTGCGGGCGGTGTCGGCCGCCTCGACAATGGCGCGGGTCGACGGCCCGCCGGAGCCCATGATGATGCCGGTCCTCTCGTGTGAGATTTCATCCTCCTCGAGACCGGCGTCACGGATCGCCTGCTCCATGGCCGCGTGGTTCCAGGCCGCGCCGCCGCCGAGGAAACGCATGGCGCGACGATCGATCGCCTCTTCGGCGTTGAGCGTGGGCGCGCCGTGCACCTGGCAACGAAAGCCGAGCTCGGCATATTTGTCGGCGCGCGAAATTCCCGACTTCGCCTCGCGCAGGCTGGCCAGCACTTCCTGGGTGTTGTTGCCGATCGACGAGACGATGCCCATCCCGGTGACGACGACCCGTCTCATGAACGCCTCGTCCGCATCTCGACCCGCACAGCGAGCGCAACCGCCGTCGTCAACCGCCGCTCGGCTGCATCACTTCGTCGCGGAACAGTCCGACCTTGAGGTCCATGGCGCGATAGATGATCGACCCGTCGGCCGAGAGCCAGCCATCGGCGATGCCGAGCACGAGCTTGCTGCGCATGACCCGCTTGATGTCGATGCCGTAGACCACCTTCTTGACCGTGGGCAGGACCTGGCCGGAGAATTTCAGCTCGCCGAGCCCGAGCGCGCGTCCCCTGCCCGGCGCGCCGAGCCAACCCAAGAAGAAGCCCAGCAACTGCCACAGCGCATCGAGGCCGAGGCAGCCTGGCATGACCGGATCGCCTTTGAAATGACAGGGAAAGAACCACAGGTCAGGCTTGAGATCGAGCACGGCGCGAACCAGGCCCTTGCCGTACTCGCCCCCGGCCTCTGCGATCTCGGAGATGCGATCGAACATGAGCATGGGGGGCAGCGGGAGTTGGGCATTTCCGGCGCCGAACAGCTCGCCGCGGGCGCAGGCCAATAGGTCATCGTATCCGAAGCTGCTGCGCCGGTTCGCCATTCGCGCCCTGTCCGTGGTCGCCTGATAGGTACCCAAAGTGTCGAACTCCTAACATAGGCGGCGCGGGGGGCAAAGCCAGCCACCCCCCGCCGGCCAAGCGAGCCGCCCCCGCCCATTGCCGGCCAGACTACCAGATTAGAATTGCCCCAGTGTCGCCGGGAGGGAGTTGCACCTTCGGCAGCATATGTTACAAATGCAACAATCGTTCCAGTGTCCTAGGGTTCAAGCCGTGTCCACGCCCGTCTCGCGCACCATTGTCTTTACCAACGCGGTCGAGGGCGCCGAACGTCCCGCGAGCATGCCTCCGCGCTCCACCCTAACGGGCTGCCCATGGCGCGATGTGAAATCCATGCTCCGCGACGTGGGCCTGCGTCCAACCCGCCAGCGGATGGCACTCGGCTGGATCCTTTTCGGCAAGGGCGATCGCCACGTCACCGCCGAGATGCTTTACGAGGAGGCGGTCAAGGCCAAGGTTCCAGTGTCCCTTGCCACTGTTTATAACACGCTGCATCAGTTCACTGACGTGGGGCTATTGCGACAAGTCGCCGTCGACGGCTCGAAGACCTATTTCGATACCAACGTCTCGCAGCACCACCACTTCTTCATCGAGGGCGAGAACGATCTGCTCGACATCCCCGACACCGACGTGGTTGTCGGTAGGACGCCCATTCCGCCTGAGGGCTACGAGATTGCGCGTGTCGACGTGGTAGTTCGGCTGCGACGCAAGCCGCGCTGAGCGGTTCTTCCGTCGGTTTCATCCGGCCGTTGCCGTTTTTTCCTGTCGCCCTTTTCCCGGCTTACTCCACCTTCTCGTTGGGATAGACGCCCCAGAGCTGCTCCTGCAGCGTCCAGCCGTCGAAGCCCGGTCCGACGATGCGGCACCAGCTGCCGGTGCAGCGTTTGATTCCCGCCAGTACTCCCGCCTGCAATCTGGCGATTACCGGGGAATCGCTTTCGCTTTTCTCGTAGAGCGGCACGAGCTCTTTCTTGTCCTTGGGCGTGACCACCGCCGTTCGCCGACCCGACAGCAGCGAATGGTAGACCCAGCCTTCCGACCCTTCCCAATCACGGATGCGCCGCCAATTGTCCGATTCGGCGGTAATTTCCACCGGCAAGCCGGCCCGGGTGTAGACAAACATTACCTCGTTGTCGCGCGTGGGACCGCCGCGCACATTGACCCGATCGGGCTTGAGACTCACGAAGCGTGGCATTGGCAAGCCGCTCTTGGGGCCAGTCAGCTCCCCTGCGGCTGTATGCGACACGACGCATGGCCCCATCAGCAGCGCGAGAGCCGCTGCACATGCGTACCGAGCGATCCGCGAATTGCGTGTTGAATTCATGGCTCCACGGCGTGGGAAACATCGACGCGGCGATCGGCTCGCGCGAGCGGCGACCGCAACGGGCCTTTGTCTCAACACTTGCATCTGTTACAGAGAGAGACCTCACCCGCGTTGAAATCGATGCCAGTGTCGAGGACGGCGGTTAAGGAGACCTGAACGAAGGCGAGGCTTGCTCGTTCGCGGGGCAGCGAAGTGGCGAAGGTCGAAAACCATGGCGCACCGCAAAAGACCGCTGGTCGTCGTCACCCGCAAGCTTCCGGACAGCATCGAGACACGCATGCGCGAGCTGTTCGACACGCAGCTCAATCTCAATGACAAGCCCATGACCGCGGCGGAGCTCGCCGACACCGTGAAGAACGCCGATGTGCTGGTGCCCACGGTGACCGACCGCATCGATGCGTCCGTACTGAGCAAGGCCGGAGATAAACTCAAGCTGATCGCCAACTACGGAAACGGCGTCGACCATATTGACGTCGCGACCGCGCTCAGCCGCGGCATCACTGTGACCAACACGCCGGGGGTTCTCACCGAAGACACCGCAGACATGACGATGGCGCTCATCCTTGCCGTGCCACGCCGCCTCGCCGAGGGGGCCGCCGTGCTGAGCGAAGACAAACCGTGGCCGGGCTGGTCGCCGACCTGGATGCTCGGCCACCGCATCTGGGGCAAGCGCCTCGGCATCATCGGCATGGGGCGGATCGGTCAGGCGGTGGCGCGCCGCGCCCGCGCCTTCGGGCTGCAGATCCACTACCACAACCGCCGCCGCGTTCCGGCCAGGATCGAGGAGGAGCTGACCGCGACGTATTGGGAAAGTCTCGATCAGATGCTCGCCCGAATGGACATCATCTCGGTCAACTGTCCGCACACGCCGGCAACCTTCCATTTGCTATCGGCCCGGCGGCTCAAGCTCATCCGCCCCCAGGCCTATATCGTCAACACCGCGCGCGGGGAGGTCATCGACGAGAACGCGTTGGTGCGCCTGATCACCTCGGGCGAGATCGCCGGCGCCGGACTCGACGTTTTCGAGCACGAGCCGGCGGTCAATCCGAAGCTGGTCAAGCTCGCGCGCATCGGCAAGGTCGTGCTATTGCCGCACATGGGCTCGGCCACGCTCGAAGGCCGCATCGACATGGGGGAAAAGGTGATCGTCAACATCAAGACTTTTCTGGATGGGCATCGCCCTCCCGACCGCGTGCTGCCGTCGATGCTGTGAGGTGAGCTCGGAGGTTTCTTCCTCCCGGCCCCTGCTGTGGGACGCCTCGATTTGCGCTACCGTGACGCAAAACCGAATTTAGGGAGAGCGCTCGATGCGTGCTTCGCTCGTCGCCGTCATGGCCGTCCTGGCAATGACCACGCCCGTTGCTGCCGCAACGCTTACGCCGAACGAAATCCAAGCGGCCTTCTTCACCGGCCAACCGTTCACCGCGTCCGCCACCAACGTCAAATACAAGATGGTATTCAGCACCGACGGCAAGATGACGCGCGAGCCGGTCGGCGCCGGGGGCTCAAAAAGCGAAGGCACCTGGAAGCTGAGCAAGGACGGTTTCTGTAGCACCTGGAAAGGCTCCAAGCCCAATTGCTACCGCCTCATGACCGCCGGCGACAACAAATGGTCGGTGATGAAAGGGCCCACCGCGGTGGCGACCTGGACGAAGTGAGGCCGGCGGCGCGGTCGCTGACGTCCGCGGCCGTCCCGGCAATACATCAAGTGTGGAGCGAGAGGTCCTTGATCGTGGGATGCTCGCCCGAGAGTGGATTGGAGGGGTCCCACCCATAACAAAGCGTTTCGAAGCGCATGGCACGGGCGTCGAACATGAGAAGCCGGCCGGTCAGCCCTTCGCCGAAGCCGACGATCTCGCGGATCACTTCGAGCGCCATCAGTGAGCCGAGCACTCCGGTGAGCGCGCCGAGAATGCCGGCTTCCGCGCAAGCGGGAACGCTGCCCGGCGGCGGCGGCTCGGGGAACAGACAGCGATAGGTCGGGTTGGGCGTTCCGGCTGCGTTACGCTCGTGGGCGCGAATGGTGGTGAGCGTGCCGTCGAACACGCCGACGGCGGCGGTGACGAGCGGCTTCTTGGCAAAGAAACACGCATCCGACACCAGATAGCGGGTGGCAAAATTATCCGAGCCGTCGGCAACGATGTCGTAGTGGCCGATGAGCGCGAGCGCGTTTGCCGCGACCAAGCGCGCGGCATGCGTCTCGACCTTCACATGCGGGTTGAGGCGGCGGATCGCGCCGGCGGCACTCTCCACCTTGGCCCCGCCGATCTCCGTCGTGGCGTGAATCACCTGGCGCTGCAGGTTGGAGAGCGCGACCGCGTCATCATCGACGATACCGAGCACGCCGACCCCCGCTGCAGCCAGGTAAAGCAGCGCCGGTGCGCCGAGCCCGCCGGCCCCGACAACCAGTACGCGCGAAGCCTTGAGCGCAGCCTGACCCGGGCCGCCGATCTCGTGCAGCACGATGTGGCGCGCATAGCGTTCAAGCTCCTCCGGGCTGAGCATCGACGGCTCCTCGACATTGGCCACCACTCTCGGCGAACCGAGACCGGCAGCGTCAGCCAAGGTTATGCGATCGGAGGTGTCTCGTTCGCAATCAAGTTTGCGCGATCCGCGGCAATATTGATCCCCTCGCAATCGGGCGCCGAGCGTCCCGGCGCTGCGCGGGATGGCTCGGCCCGCGGCGTCATTCGTTCGTGAACCGCGGCGGGCGTTTCTCGATAAACGCCGTCATGCCCTCCTTGCGATCCTTGGTCGCAAATAGGGCGTGGAATACCCGACGCTCGAAGCGCACGCCCTCGGCGAGGGAGGTCTCGAAGCTGCGGTTGACCGCCTCTTTCGCCGCTATGAGCGACGGCTGCGACAGCGCGGCAATGGTTTCGGCGACCTTGATGGCTTCCTGCATCAAGCTTGCCGCCGGCACCACGCGCGCGACCAGTCCGGAGCGCTCGGCTTCTGCTGCGTCCATCATGCGTCCGGTCAAGATCAGGTCCATGGCCTTGGCCTTGCCGACCGCATGGGCCAGGCGCTGCGTCCCGCCAATGCCGGGGATGATGCCCAGCTTGATTTCGGGTTGTCCGAACTTGGCGTTGTCGGCGGCAATGATGAAATCGCACATCATGGCAAGCTCGCAGCCGCCACCGAGCGCGAAACCGGCAACCGCGGCAATGACCGGCTTGCGCACACGCGTCAACCGTTCGTAATCGGCCGTGTAGTCGGCGCGGAAAATGTCGATATACGTCTTATCGGCCATTTCCTTGATATCGGCGCCCGCGGCAAAGGCCTTGTCGGAGCCGGTGATGAGAATGCACCCCACATCGACGTCGCGGTCGAGGGCCTCGACTGCGTCGAGAAGCTCGTTCTTCAGGCTGAGGTTGAGTGCGTTCAAGGCGTGCGGACGGTTGAGTTGGACGATCCCGACGCGGCCCCGTCGTTCGACAACAGTGGATTGGGTGCTCATGGCTGTCCTTCACGTTCCTTCCCGCGCCATGCTGTCATGGCACCGCGCGCGCGGGAAGTGGTGACCGATGCATTGCCGGCGCGTGCATGCGCCTTCCCGCACAAGCGTCGTTACTGGTGGCTAGCGCTGACAGACCGGGCAGAAGAACGTCGATCTGCCACCCTGCACCATCCGCCTGATCGTGCCGTTGCAGCGCGGCGTGGGGCAGGGCTTGCCGGCGCGGTCATAGACACGAAAATTGTGCTGAAAATCGCCGAGTTCGCCGTCGGTGCGGCGATGATCGCGCAGCGACGAGCCGCCAGCCGCGATCGCCTCCGCAAGCACCGCCTTAATGGCATCGACCAGTCTTTGCGCGCGCTCGTTCGGCGCCCCCGCCTTGGTCGCAATTGTCGACGCGCGTCGCTTGGGCGAGAGTCGAGCGCGATGGAGCGCTTCGCACACATAGATGTTGCCGAGGCCGGCGACGATTTTCTGGTCCGACAGCGCGGCCTTGAGTGAGGTCTTCTTGCCCTTGCACGCGCGCGCCAGCATCACCGCGTCGAATTCGTTGCCGAGCGGCTCGGGACCGAGCGCACGCAGAAGCGGCTCGCGCTCGAGCTCGGCGCGGGGAACGAGCTTCATCATGCCGAAGCGCCGCGGATCGTTGAAGGAAATGCGGGCGCCCGAGGACATATGGAACACGACGTGATCATGGACGGCGTTCTTTGCACGTTCATGATAATACCGGCCGGGCATGGCCTTGCTGCGTCGACGCGCGACCCGAAACGAGCCCGACATGCCGAGATGCATTACCAGCACCTCCCCCGAAGAAAGATCGGCGAGCAGATATTTGGCACGCCGGCCGAGCCCCTCGACCGTTTTGCCTTCGAGCCTCGCGGCGAAATCCCGGCCCAGCGGCCAACGCAGGTCGCCGCGATGCGCGATGACCTTGAGGAAGCGCGCCCCTTCCATCACCGGCTGAAGCCCTCGGCGCACGGTCTCGACTTCGGGCAGTTCGGGCATGGTTAACTCCCGCCCGACACATAGCGTCCTGCGCGCCGGCGCGCTATGGTCGTGCCGGCGAAGGATCATCGGCTATGCCGCTGCCGCGCGAACACACCCACTTCGGCTTCCGGGAGGTGCCGCTCGACCGCAAGCAAGCGATGGTCGATGACGTTTTTCATAGCGTGGCGCGCCGTTACGACCTGATGAACGATCTCATGTCGGGCGGACTGCACCGCGCGTGGAAGCATTCGCTTGTCAGCGCGGTCAATCCGCCCAGAGAGCGCCCGCCGGCCGCGCGCGATACCGGGCCGGCAGCACCGCGGTTTGCGCTGCTCGATCTCGCCGGCGGCACCGGCGACATCGCCTTCCGAGTGATTCAGGCGGGAAGCAGCCGCACGCGTGCAACCGTCGTCGACATCAATGCCGAGATGCTGGCGGTTGGAAGGGCGCGGGCCGCCGAGCGCGGCCTCGACGACGCGATCGTCTTTGTCGAAGGCAACGCCGAGGCACTGCCGCTTCCCGACCGCAGTTATGATGCCGTCACCATCGCCTTCGGCATCCGTAACGTGCCTCGCATCGAAGCCGCGCTTGGAGAAGCCTATCGTGTCCTGCGGATCGGCGGCCGGTTCCTGTGCCTGGAATTCTCCACCGTCGACGTGCCCGGCCTCGATGCGTTTTATGACTTCTACTCCTTCAACGTGATTCCCGCGCTCGGACGCGCCGTCGTCGGCGATGCCGAGGCGTATCGGTATCTGGTCGAATCCATCCGCCGCTTCCCGCCCCCTCATGCGCTTGCCGAGATGATGCGGGCGGCCGGCTTTGCCCGCGTCTCGTTTCAGCGCATGAGCGGCGGCATCGTCGCGCTGCATTCGGGCTGGCGATTGTGATTGCAAGCCCGGCCCCTCTCGTCCGACTTGGGCATGCCGGGTTCGTGTTCGCACGCGAGGGCGTGTTCGCGGGCGTCGATACGGTGCTGCTGCCGCCGCCGGCGCGTGCGGCCGTGCGCCTGGCGCGGCTGATCGAGCGACGCGCGAGCCGCGGCGCGGCAAACCGCATCGCAGTCGCCCTCACCCGGCTCGGGCCCACCTACGTCAAGCTCGGTCAATTCCTGGCGACGCGGCCGGACGTCGTCGGCGTCGCATTGGCGCGCGATCTCGAGACCCTGCAGGACAAGATGGTGCCGTTTGCCCAGGCGGAGGCCGAACGCGCGGTCGAGGCCGCGTTGGGCAAGCCGCTATCCGATCTGTTCGCTTGGTTCGGCGGCCCGGTGGCGGCCGCATCAATCGCGCAGGTGCACCGCGCCGCGGTCGAAACCGCTCGCGGCGCTCGCCCCGTCGCGGTGAAGGTGCTGCGACCTGGGGTCGAGCGGCGCTTCAAGGTCGACCTCGATGCTTTCACCTTCGCGGCGCGCAACGCCGAGAAGATATCCGCGGAAGCGCGGCGGCTGCGGCTCGTCGAGGTGGTGGAGACACTCCGCCGTTCGGTCGCGATCGAGATGGATTTGCGGTTCGAGGCGGCCGCGCTCTCGGAGATGGCGGAGAACACCAAGCAAGATCCCGACTTCCGCGTGCCCGCCGTCGACTGGGACCGCACCGCGCGCGACGTCCTCACGCTCGAATGGATCGAGGCGACGCCACTCTCCGACCGCGCCCGGCTCGAAGCCAAGAATCTCGACCTCAAGCGTCTCGCTCGCGCGGTGATCCAAACGTTCTTGCGTCACGCCCTGCGCGACGGGTTCTTCCACGCCGATATGCATCCCGGCAATCTCTTCGTGGACGACGCGGGCGAACTGGTTGCCGTCGACTTCGGCATCATGGGCCGGCTCGGCCCCAAGGCACGGCGCCTCCTCGCCGCGATCTTGCCCGGCTTCCTTACCCACGCCCCTCAAACTCCCGCCCCCAGG
>Ga0081540_1001339_pt1 | contig 21460 bp, 27 predicted proteins | sample TabmetS2T1R1_FD_71024 | JGI IMG/M metagenome (GOLD analysis project Ga0081540, IMG submission 71024) | Tabebuia heterophylla rhizosphere microbial communities from the University of Puerto Rico - S2T1R1 | ecosystem: Host-associated > Plants > Roots > Rhizosphere ... | reverse complement strand
GAGCCTTGTCGGTTCTGATTGAATCAGAACCGGGCTCTAGCATTTTGTTTTGACGCGTTTTCTTTACGCGAACCGGTATCCACTTCGCTCGAAAACGCTCTAATACCCCCGCCTGCGATCCACCACGTTCTCCAGCGCGCCGCCGGCCTCGAAGCGCTCGATCTGCTGCGCGACATATTTCGAGATCTCGTCGGGGTCGGTATCGGCGGCGTTGTGCGGGGTCAGCACCACCTTCGGGTGGGTCCAGAACGCGCTGTCCGCCGGCAACGGCTCGGTCTCGTAGACGTCGAGCGAGGCAGCGCCGAGCGTGCCGTCGTCGAGGCATTGCAGGATGTCGGCCTCGTTCTGCAGGCCGCCGCGCCCGGCGTTGATCAGAACCGGCGCGCCGAGCGGGCTGGTGCGATTGAGCTTTGTGAACAGTTCGCGGTTGAGAACGTGCCGCGTCTCCGGCGTCAGCGGCAGCAGGCAGACCAGAATGTCCGTTCGTCGCAAAAAAGCTTCGAGTTGCGCCTCGCCGTGAAAGCAGTCGATGCCGTCGATCGCTTTCGGGCTCCGGCTCCAGCCCGCGACGCGAAAGCCCAGTCGCCGCAGCACTTCGGCCGCATCGGCGCCGAGCGTGCCGAGCCCCATGATACCGACCGAGAGCGCGCCCGCCGCCCATTGCGATTTCGGCGCCCAGCGCTTTTCGCGTTGCGACTCCCGCAGATAGAGCTCCTGCCGGTGGTGCATCAGCACATGCAGCACGACATATTCCGTCATCCGCGCGGTGAGATCGGTGACCGCCACGCGCACCAGCGGCACGTCGGGCAATGAGCGATCCGCCATCAGCGCATCGACACCCGCGCCGAGATTGAAGATCACCCGCAGATTGGGGAAGGCCGCGAGTTCGCCCGGACGCGGCTTCCACACCGCGGCGTAATGCACCTCGGCCGGATCGAACGACGGATCCGGCAACAGCAGCACGCGCCGCCCGGCGCAGACCTCGTCGAATCGGCTTTTCCAGCGTTTTGACGACCAGTTTTCAGTCCCGCCATGCACCAGCAGCGCGAGCGCACCCTTGTTCATTCCCAGTCTCCGGCCATTGCTTTCGCACCGCGCCACGCAGCGTGACAGGCATCACATAATCGGTCGAACCGTCTCTCTATCCTCCTTTCATCAAACAAGGGAAACTTCAGATGCGCAAATTCATCCTGACTGCTGCTTTCACTCTCGCCGCCGTTGCGGCCCAGGCCGGCGAAAGCCGCAATCTCGTGCTCGCCGCCAACGATGCGCCCGCTGCCGCGACGAGCGCGCCGGCGGAAGCCCGGCCCGCCGCAGAGGCCCGCACGGAAACCGCCAGGCCGCAGGCTTCCAGGAAGCAGGCCTCCCGCCGCAAAGCCCCGCGCGAGACCGACGAGCAGAAGGCCCGCCGCATCGCCGCGAAATATGGCGTCTACTGGTAACGCACATTCGCCATCATCGCGGTGATGCTCCATCTGGCGCCCGCCTCCCGGAGCATCACCGCGACGCGGCGCGGCATCAGCCGGGCGGCATATGAAGACGATCCGGCGCATCATCCTCATTCTCTGTGTGGGCAGCCTCTGTTCCACCGTGGCGATCCACGGCTGCAGGTATTTCAACGCGCCGCCACCGCCGATTGTCGGTCCCTGAGCGCAGGCGCCAGCACCGCAAAATTTCTTCGACGCCCCTGTCGGCAGCAGGCATAATCGTTCGTCATCATGACAACGGAGATGCTTCGCGCCCATGCTGTACGCCATCCTTTGCTATAACGACGAAGACACGGTCGGTTCCTGGACCAAGGAACAGGACGCCGCGGTCATGACCAAACTTGCCGTCGTGCAGGATAAGCTGGCCAAGCAGGGCCGGCTCGGCCCAGTCGCCCGGCTGCTGCCGACGACGGCGGCGACCACGCTGCGCAAGGACGACCCGCCGCTGGTGCTCGACGGCCCCTATGCGGAGACCAAGGAGCAGTTGCTCGGCTTCTATCTCGTCGACTGCAAGAATCTCGACGAGGCGCTCGACGTCGCGCGCGATCTCGGCGCGGCCAATCCCGGCGGCGCCTATGAGATCCGCCCCGTCGGCATGTTCAATCCGGGGAGCGTGGAGCCGTGACCGATACCGCCTGGATCGATGCCGCGCTGACTTCGGCACGCCCCCAGGCGGTCGGCGCATTGCTGCGCTATTTCCGCAATCTCGACACCGCCGAGGAAGCTTTTCAGAACGCCTGCCTGCGCGCGCTGAAAAGCTGGCCGCAGAACGGCCCGCCGCGCGATCCCGCGGCGTGGCTGATCATGGTCGGCCGCAATGTCGCGATCGACGATATCAGGCGCAGCCGGAAGCAGGAGGCGCTGCCCGAGGACGCTGCGATCTCCGACCTCGACGACGCCGAGGAGCGGCTCGCCGAGCGGCTCGACGGCTCGCATTACCGCGACGACATTCTGCGGCTATTGTTCATCTGCTGCCATCCGGACCTGCCGGCGACGCAGCAGATCGCGCTCGCGCTACGCATCGTCTCCGGCCTCTCCGTCAAGCAGATCGCGCGCGCGTTCCTGGTGTCGGAAGCCGCCATGGAGCAGCGCATCACGCGGGCAAAGGCGAGGGTGGCCGACGCCAACGTGCCGTTCGAGACGCCCGGCGCGGTGGAGCGCACCGAGCGCCTCTCGGCGGTCGCCGCGATGATCTATTTGATCTTCAACGAGGGCTATTCGGCGAGCGGCGATACCGCCGAAATCCGCTCGCCGCTGTGCGAGGAGGCGATCCGCCTGGCGCGGCTGTTGCTGCGGCTGTTCCAGAGCGAGCCGGAGATCATGGGGCTGACCGCGCTGTTGCTGCTGCAGCACGCGCGCTCTGCCGCGCGCTTCGACGCCGACGGCGCGGTGATCCTGCTCGACGACCAGGACCGTTCGTTATGGAACAAGTCGCTGATCGCCGAGGGGCTGGCGCTGATCGACAAGGCGATGCGCCATCGCCGCAGCGGGCCCTATCAGGTCCAGGCCGCGATCGCCGCATTGCATGCCCGCGCCGAAAAGCCCGAAGAAACCGACTGGACGCAAATCGATCTGCTTTACGGCGCGCTCGAGATCATGCAGCCGTCACCGGTGGTGACGCTCAATCGTGCGGTCGCGGTGTCGAAGGTGCGCGGGCCGCAGGCGGCGCTTGAGATGATCGAGCCGCTGGAGCAGCGGCTGTCGAACTATTTTCATTTCTTCGGCGTGCGCGGCGCGTTCCTGATGCAGCTCGGCCGCAACGACGAGGCGCGCACCGCCTTCGACCGCGCCATCGCGCTCGCCAATACTTCGGCCGAAGCCGCTCACATCCGCATGCACCTCGATCGCCTGCAGCGCGACAGCCAGCCCCGCGGCAAGAAAGCCGGGAAGTAAGGATTCTTCTTTTCCCTTGTTCCCTCGTGTGAACAAGGGATGCTGGAAAACTGCCGTGATCGAGGCGCGCCGCGTCAGTTCTTGGACGCGTTCTGCGCCCACGCAAGTGAACTTGCGTTTATCGGCACAGAATCGGTGATATCAATGACCGGAACAACATTGATGTCATTCCAATAGTTGTACTTCGCAACGAATGTGGTGATGACTTTGGGGTCGTTGGCCTCGACCAAAACATAGCCGCCCCGGCCGGCCAGGTTCGCGACGAAGGCATGGATCGTCAAACCTTTCTCTTCCTCTACTTTCCATTTGCTGAACGCGCTTAGCAGCGACTGCGACCCGGCAAAATTTTGGTCAAATGAAAGGCCTGCTGTGCGCACAGTGTACTCAAGCATGTATTTCATGATTCCTCCAAAGACCTGCAATGATACCCACCCCCTTTGCCAATGACGTGCGGTGGAACAATCGGCCATTGATCCAGATCAATGGGAAGCAAGGCTCGACTATCATTCCGCGGCTATGCTCGCCCCCACGCAGAACGGCTAGTCCTTCCGCCAGATCGCCACACCACGGATGCGCCGTCCCGGATATTTCGGATCTTCTCGGAGCGATGACGCGGCCGACAGGATTTCGCCTTCTATTTTGAAGAAGCGAACTTGCTCGGTCCCGATCCAGGCCGGTCGCCACGCGCTATCAACCGTGGTGACGAAGCAGTCGTCACCTTGCAGCCTGTAGCGGCCTGAATATGCGATCATGCTGTCGAGCAACTCGCCGGCTGCTGCATCCGCCGCCCTTTCGCGTGCAGTCATTAACGTAATGAGCCGTTCCTCGGTAAGAACCAGATACCCGACCGGATTGGCACCTAGTGGTTCGTCTCGTTGGTCGCTGTCTTCGAATTCGTATTGAAACGACAGCAATTTCCACGTCCCCACAGGGGAATTCGATTGGCGAGCCGGTTCTGTCATATTGCTCCTCCATCTGGCTGACGTTCAGTCGATAAGCCGCAGTTCGGTCTCTACGGGCCTCCCAATGATGCTCCAGAGCCGGATGCAACGCCATCCGGCACTGCATGAGCATACTCCTTGGTTACGGAGGCCGATCCTGCAAAGTGCGTTGGGGAGCCTGAAAGCTGATCCTGACAATAGGTGCGTCTGCCTCCGCTAGTGGCCCGAAACGGACATCCCGAAGGGGCCAGATGACGTTCGCCTTCGGGGCCAAAGGCAGAAGTGCCTGCAGGCCCGAGCGATGTCGCGGGAAGACGCCGCAAAAAAATACTCGCCGCCTGTCGGTTTCCGCTCCTCTGGTTCGTCTTAAAACCGTCCAGCCACTCAAGACGATACGGAGCACACCATGACCGTCACCGCCGAAACCATTCCGGCCTCCCGGCCCGCGCGCTGGGTCGGCCGCATCCTCAGCGGTCTGGTCATCGCGTTCCTGATGGTCGACGGCGCCATCAAGCTGGTGCCGTGGCCGATCGTCACGGAGACCATGGACAAAATGGGCTACGGTTCGAGCGAAACGCTGGCGCGCAGCCTTGGCATCATCACCATCGTCTGCACCGTGCTCTACTCGATACCGCCGACCTCGATCCTCGGCGCGATCCTGCTCACCGGCTATCTCGGCGGCGCGATGGCCTCGCATGTGCGGATCGACAGCCCCTTGTTCACCCACACCCTGTTCGGGCTTTATCTCGGCCTGATGGTGTGGGGCGGGCTATGGCTGCGCGACAACAAGCTGCGCAGCCTGATCCCGTTTCGCCGCTGATCGCGTTTCAACAACCATTCACGGAGCCCGTCATGCTCGAGGTCATTGCCATCGTCGCCGCCATCCTGGCGATTGCCGTCGTCGCGGTCCTCATACTTGCCGCGACCAAGCCGAATGCGCTGCGGGTGCAACGCGCGATCGTCATCAACGCGCCGGCGGACCGGATCTTTCCGCTGATCAACGATTTCCATCAATGGAAGACGTGGTCGCCGTATGAAACCAAGGATCCGGCGATGAAGCGAACCTATGGCGGAGCGGACAGCGGCAAGGGCGCGGTCTATGCCTGGGACGGCGACAGGAATGTCGGTTCCGGCCGCATGGAGATTCTTGAAGCCTCGGCGCCTTCCAAAATCGTCATCAAGCTCGATTTCTTCACGCCGTTCGAGGGCCACAACACCGCCGAATTCACAATACTGCCGCAGGGCGATGCTACCCGTGTGGACTGGGTGATGTACGGGCCAGCGAACTTCATGTCCAAGCTGATCCAGGTGTTCATCAATCTGGACAACATGATCGGCAAGGATTTCGAAGCCGGTCTCGCCAATCTGAAGAAGCTTACCGAGAAATAGCGCGTCACCCTGAAATCCCGGCTACCCAAGGAGATTGCGATGCAGGTTAATCCCTATCTGTCCTATGACGGCAATTGCGAGGAAGCGCTGAAATACTATGAAAAGGTGCTCGGCGCCCGGATCGAAGAGACGTTTCTCTACGAGGGTGGGCCCGCTGAAATGCCGATGCCGGCGGACTACAAGAAGAAGATCATGCACGCCAGATTCACGATCGACGGCGAGGTGCTGATGGCCTCCGACGCGCCTCCCGGCCACTTCCAGAAGGCGCAGGGCATTTCGATCGCATTGCAGGTCGAAGATCCCGCCGACGCCGAACGGCGCTTCAAGGCGCTGGCCGAGGGCGGCACCGTCAACATGCCGTTCGGCAAGACCTTCTTCTCCAACGGCTTCGGCATGTGCGTCGACAAGTTCGGCCAGCCATGGATGGTGAACAGCCCGATGCAAGGGATGTAAGTCGTCTTCGTAGGGTGGGTTAGCCGAAGGCGTAACCCACCATTTTTCCCAGGCAAAAGAAGGTGGGTTACGGCTTCGCCTAACCCACCCTGCAAATCCCTACCGGCACCGCGGATAGATTGCCGCGAGTTCCCGCCCGCGCAGCAGCAACAGCCGCGACGTCAGGCCCCCGCGACGTTCGATCCAGTTCCGCACTGGCGCCGGGTAGGCGTCCTGCACCTCGAGCGAGGCTTCCGGTTCGGCATAGACGCGGCCACGGCTATCGACCGAGCGTGCGGCGTGGAATCCGAGCACCGCGCGGCGCGTCACGCAGATGCGCTCGCGTGGCACCGTCATCAGCACCAGCGTGCAGGCCGACAGGCACGGCCCGTCGATCACCACTCGCTCGCCGGACGCGTTCACCCGATCGAACAGATCCAGGAACGGGCCGACTTGTCCGCCGGGGCTGGAAAGAATGCGCACCTCGGCTTGGACTGGCGCGGTGGCCGCAAATAGCGCGGCCGTCGCGACTAACTTGATAACCGCCCTTCGCATCTGCGGCTCCCTCGTCAGTACTCCTGCCCCCAGCATAGTTACGCTGAGATATGTGGCAAGGTTTCGTCAATCCGCCGCGGAGACGCCGGCTTCCGCGAATGTCGCCATCCCGTTATGGCAGGCGAGCGCCGCCCGCATCAGCAAGATCGCCACCGCGGCGCCCGACGCCTCGCCGAGCCGCATCTCCAGGTCCAGTAGCGGCCGCAGGCCAAGTTCGCGCAGGAGGTCGCAATGCCCCGGCTCGGCCGAGGCATGTCCGGCCCGGCAATGATCCAGCGCGCCCGTTCCAAGCCGCGCAAGCGGCAGCACCGCCGACGTCGCCACGAAGCCGTCGAGCAGCACCGGGATGCGGCGTTGCCGTGCGGCCAGCACGGCGCCTGCGATGGCTGCGAGCTCGCGGCCGCCCAGCGCCGCCGCCACCGCGAGGGGATCACCGAGGATGCCGTGATGGAACTTCAGCGCCCTATCGATCGCCGCGCGCTTGCGAGCCAGCCCGTCGTCGTCCACGCCGGTGCCACGGCCGGCCCAGCGCACGGCGCCGCCGCCGAGCAGGGCGGCGCACAGCATCGCCGCCGTCGTCGTGTTCGCGATCCCCATCTCGCCGACCGCCAGCAGGTCGCAGTCGTCGGGCACGGTTTGCCGGCCGGCCTCAACCGCGGCGAGAAACTCTTCCGTGCTCATTGCCGGGGCTTCGGTGAAATCGCCGGTCGGCTTGTCCAGTTCGATCGGCACAACCCGCAACTCCGCGCCAGCCACCCTGGCGATCTGATTGATCGCGGCGCCGCCGGCGGCAAAATTCGCCACCATCTGCGCGGTGACGGCGGGTGGAAAGGCCGACACCCCGCGCGCGGCGACGCCGTGATTGCCGGCGAACACGGCGATCGTCACCCCGTCGAGCTTCGGCAGCTCGCGGCCCTGCCATCGAGCAAGCCAGATCGCCAGCTCTTCGAGACGCCCGAGGCTCCCTAGCGGCTTTGTCAGATTTGCTTGCCGCTCGGCGGCGATGTCAGCTAATCGCTGATCGCCCTGGGGCAGGTCGCGACAGAAGGCGCGGATGTCATCTAGGCTATCGAACGGCATGCGATTCTCTTTTGCTCTTTCAAACTTGGGGCGTCATACAGGCGGCGCACGCTAGAACAATTCTCCGGACACCACCATGAATGAATGGATCGACGATTTCAAAACCGCCGTCACCTTCCTGACGCGGCTGCCGATGCCGCATCCGGACGGCGCGAAGCCGCAGAATTTCGTGCGCGCGAGCCGGATGTTTCCCGTGGTCGGCGCATTGATCGGCGCGGCGGTCGGATTGTTCTGTCTCAGCTTGCGTTCGATCGGCGTGCCTGATCTCGCCGTGTCAGCGCTGGCGCTCGGCGGCAGCGCCCTCCTGACCGGCGCGCTGCATGAGGATGGCCTCGCCGATGTCGCCGACGGCTTCGGCGGCGGCCGCGATCGCGAATCGAAACTGGAGATCATGCGCGACAGCCGGATCGGCACCTATGGCGCGATGATCCTGCTGGTGAGCTTTGCCGCGAAGCTCTCGGCACTGGCGGCGATCCCGGACGGCTATATCGTGCCGAGCCTGATCGCCGCACACGCGCTGGCGCGCGGCGTCTTGCCTGTCATGTCGACGCGGCTGCCCTATGCGCGCAAGGATGGATTGGCGCGCAACGCCGGTCAGCCCGATGGGGCGACGGCGGCAATCGCTTTCGGTCTCGCGCTGCTCATCGCGCTGGTGTCGTTGTCGTGGGCCAGCGCGTTGTACGCGGTGCTCGCGGCCTGTGCGAGCGCCTTCGCTATGGCGTGGCTGGCGCTTCGGCAGATCGGCGGTCAGACCGGCGACGTGCTCGGAGCTGCCGAGCAGGTGGCCGAGACTGCGATCCTCGTCCTGCTCGCAGCACGGTTGGCGCAGCCTTGAGTACGGAAACAAATCTCTGGCTGATTCGGCACGCGCCGGTCGATGGACCGCGCGGTGTCATTCATGGCCCCGACGCGCCGGCCGATCTCGGCGATGCCGCCGCCTTTGCCGCGCTGAAAGCAAGACTGCCGGCGAACGCACTTGCGGTCTGCAGCCCCGCGCGCCGCACCCGCGAGACCGCGCATGCGCTTGGTCTTGATCCGGTCGAACAGCCGGCCTTTCGCGAGCAGGATTTCGGCGCCTGGACCGGCCGCCGTCACGACCATCTCGCCGTCGAACTCGGTGCGGCCTATCGCGAGTTTTGGAAATTGCCCGGCCGCAACCGTCCGCCCGGCGGCGAAAGCTTTGTCGACCAGATCGACCGCGCGCGTGTAGGGCTCGCGCATCTGCTGGCGGGCGACGCGGTGCTCGTCGTGCACTCAGGCACCATCCGCGCCGTGCTCGCCATCGCGCTCGATCTAGAGCCCGATCAGGCGCTACGGTTCGTGATCGATCCGCTGTCGCTTACGCGCATCGATCGGCTGGAAAATGGCTGGCGCGTTGTCGCGGTCAATTCCGCAAGTCACACGCCGCCACGCGGTTGATGTCGGCCAGGCGCCGGTCAGCGCCGGCGCCGAGATCGATGCTGGCCGTCAGGTCCAGCAGGCGCTGATAGGCGCGATCGGCCACTGCAACGGGCAATGGCTGCTCGTCGAAGGCATCGACATAGCTGCCGACGACTGTGTTCAACAGCCGGCACAGCGCGCGCTGCTGCGGGTCGCTGTCGCTGACTTCGTCAAGTTTTTGCTGAAAGGTGCGGAAGGTCCGCAGGCCGTGGTGCTGTTGCGAGAGCCACGTATAAAGGTCGTTCATATCTGCCTCTTCAATCGGGAGAAGAAGCTACCGATTTGTATAGTCCGGGCGGCAACCCGACAAATGAAATTTTTGCAAATGCGCCCCGGCATTTTTGCTGGCCGCGCGACAATGTCGCGCCCTTCTCAACTCATTCTCACTCTCCCGTGAAGAAGAGCGGGGAGAGAAGGAACTACCCGTTGCGCCGCTGGCCGCGCAGCGTCGGCAGGCCGATGCCGGCCGCGTCGAAGCCGCCGTCAACCGCGAGGATCTGCCCGGTGATGTAGCTCGCGCGATCGCTGCACAAAAAGAATATCGCTTCCGCCAGTTCTTCCTCGAGGCCGTAACGATTGAGCGGAATGGCGTCATGATAGTCGGCGCGAATTTCAGGCGTATGGACCTGCTTCGCCATCGCGGTCTCGACCGGGCCGGGCGCCACGCCATTGACGCGAATGCCGAGGGAGGCGAGTTCGACCGCGAGCTGCTTGGTCAGATGCGCCAGGCCCGCCTTGCTGGTGCCGTAGGCCGAGCGCAGCGTCGAAGCCCGCACCGCCGAGATCGAGGTAATGTTCACGATCGCGCCGCCACCATGCTCGCGCATCAAGGGGGCCGCCGCCTTGGTGCACAGGAACGGCCCGGTGAGATTGACCGCCAGGATCCGGCTCCAGTCAGCGTCGGACGTTTCCAGGATCGGCGCGAATACGGCAACGCCGGCGTTGTTGATCAGCGCGTCGAGCCGGCCGAACCGCTGGCTCATTGCCGCCATCGCGGTTGCCACCGCTGCCGCATCGGAGACGTCGCAATGCAGCGCCAGCGTATTGTCGGGATTGGCGAGCGCCGCCACCGCGCCCTGCAGCAATTCGCCCTCAATGTCGAGCAGCGCCACCTGCCAGCCGTCCGCGAGAAACCGCTTGGCCGTCGCGAGCCCGATGCCGCGCGCGGCGCCGGTGACGAGAGCAACTTTTTGCGGGGAGGGAGCCATGAGCGGGTCCGTTTGCGGGTGAGGAGCTTTCCCGCTCCTATAGCCCATGCCCGGCGACTATGGCGCATAATTCTGTCATGCCCCGGACCCGCCAGCCGTCGGCAAGTTGCTCGACAGCCGGCGCGATCCTGCGTTACCTGCCGGCGGCATAATAATTTGCGGCAAGTGTCGGCGCGCGCCTGCGCCGATCGTCCTTGCATCGTCTGAAATCATTTCCGGGAGTTCCCATGTCGCTCATTTTGCATTTCCATCCCCTGGCCTCGTTCTGCTGGAAGGCGCTGATCGCGCTCTACGAGAACGACACTCCCTTCACGCCGAACCTGGTCAACCTCGGTAATCCGGATGAGCGCGCCGCGCTGGTGAAACTGTGGGGTATCGGCAAATTCCCGGTGCTGCAGGACGAAGCGCGCGGCGAGACCGTGCCGGAATCCACCATCATCATCGAATATCTCGATCGCCATTACCGCGGGCCGACGCGGTTCATTCCGGATGACGCGGCTGCCGCCTTGCAGACGCGGCTGCGTGAGCGCTTCTACGATCTCTATGTGCATCTGCCGATGCAGAAGATCATGGCCGACCGGCTGCGCGCCGAAGGCAAGCGCGACAACTACGGCGTCGAGGAAGCGCGCGCGCAATTGCGCACCTCCTACGCCATGATCGAGCAGCAGATGACCAATGGCGGTTGGGCGATGGGCGACGAATTCAGCCTCGCCGATTGCGCCGCGGCGCCCGCGCTGTTCTACGGCAGCATGGTGGTGCCGTTCGGCGACGCGCAGAAGAACCTCGCCGCCTATTTCGAAAGATTGAAGGCGCGCCCCTCGTTCGCCCGCGTGCTGAAGGAGGCCGAGCCGTATTTCCAGATGGTGCCCAAGGAGGCTTGAGAAGGAGCGTTGCAATGGCTCGAACTGACAAGGACATCATCATCCGCGCGCTCTTTGCCGCCTATATGTCAAACGATCGCAAGGCTATCGAAGACTCCTTCACCGACGATTTTCGTTTCACCAGTCCGTATGACGACGAGATCGACAAGGCGACCTATTTCGAGCGGTGCTGGAAAGTCAGCGATTGGATCGCGCGGCAAAATCTCGAACGAATCCTCGTCGACGGCGACTGCGCCTTCGTGACCTATCAGTGCGTCACCAGGGAGGGGAAGAGCTTTCGCAACACCGAATGTTTCGCTTTCAATGGCGACAGGATCCGGCGCATCGACGTCTATTTCGGCGCCACCTACCAAGATGGCGCCTTCGTCAGGCAGCAGTCGTAAAGTCCCTCGCAAGCCAGCTAGAATGCCTCCGTGCCCGCCCAAATCGCGGGGCACGGGGGCCCCGCCCGGAATGATGGCAATGACCTGCAAAATAATTTTCACCGTCATGTCGGGGGAATAAAACCTCACTCGTCTTATTGACGAAGGCCGACGCGGCGGTCGCCGGCCCAGCGAGACCAATGGAGTGTTACGATGCGATTCATGGTGATTGTGAAGGCGAACAGGGATTCGGAAGCAGGCGTCATGCCGAGCACGGAAATGCTGGCCGCGATGGGCAAGTTCAACCAGGAGCTGGCCATGGCGGGCGTCATCGAAGCCGGCGAGGGCCTGCATCCGACCTCGAAGGGCGCGCGGGTCAAATATTCGAGCGGGCAGGGCAGTGTCAGCCACGGTCCGTTCGCGCTGTCAGACGATCTCGTCTCGGGCTTCTGGCTGATCAACACCAAGTCGCTCGATGAAGCCGTCGAATGGATGAAGCGCGCCCCGTTCCCCGCCGGCGACGAGATCGAAATCCGCCAGGTGCTTTCCGCCGAGGATTTCGGCGAGGCGCTGACCCCCGAACTGCGCGAGCAGGAAGAACGCCTGCGGGCGCAGGCGAAGAAGTGACGTTCACCCACCGTCATTCCGGGGCAGCCCACGGGGCTGAACCCGGAATCCAGAGATTGTTGCGCGAGGTTCCGGGTTCATCGCTGCGCGATGCCCCGGAACGACAACGCAAAGAAAAGGACACCCCACCATGCGATTCATGATGCTGATGATCCCCCTGGGATACGAGACCGCGCCGCCGGACGTCCAGCTCGATCCCGAGCGGGTCAAGGCGATGATGAAATACAACGAGGCGCTGCAGGAGGCCGGCGTCCTGGTCACGCTCGAGGGGCTGCATCCGCCGTCGATGGGCGCGCGGGTGTCCTTTGCGACCGGCACGCCTGTGGTCACCGACGGCCCGTTCACCGAGTCCAAGGAAGTGCTCGGCGGCTACTGGATGATCGACGTGAAGTCACGCGAGGAGGCGATCGCCTGGGCCAAGAAATGCCCGGCCTCCGCGAACGAGATCATCGAGATTCGTCAGGTGCAGGAGATGGCTGATTTCTCCGAGGAACTGCAGCAGGCCGCCAAAGGCTTCGCGGAACTGCAACAGCGCTCCGCGCCCCGTTAAGTCGCTATCGCCGATCAACCGCAAGGGAGAGTATCCTCATGAGCAGCAACGATACCTATCTCGCAGTCTTCCTCGGCAGCAGGACCAGCGCAAAAATGGCAGCGTGGAACGCGCTGCCCGAGGCTGAGCGGCGCGCCAAGGAGCAGCAGGGAATAGCGGCGTGGAAGGCCTGGGTCGAAAAGCACCAGGCGGCGATCGCCGGCATGGGAGGCCCGCTCGGCAAGACCAAGAAGGTCGATTCGAGCGGGATTGCCGACATCGCCAACGAGATGGGCGCCTTCACGCTGGTGCGTGCCGAGTCACACGAGGCCGCCGCGAAACTGTTCGAGAACCACCCGCATTTTTCGATCTTTCCGGGCGAGCGCGTAGAGATCATGCCGGTGCTGCCGATTCCGGGCGGTTAGAAGGCGACCGGAATTTGCGCCGCGCCGCACGCCGTTGATGAAACGCCGTTAATCTTGATGAATGCTCATCTTCGGCGCTAGTGACCTTTGCGGCCGGCTCATGTAAAAGCTCTTCACATGAGCTGGCGCAAGGATCAGGGCCGCAGCGAGCGCGGCTATCATCACGGTAATCTGAAAGAGGCGTTGCTGCAGGCGGCGCTCGATCTGATTTCGCAGAAGGGCCCGGCGGGCTTCACCTTCGCGGATGCTGCGCGCATGGCCGGCGTCAGCCCGGCCGCGCCCTACCGGCACTTCCGCGACCGCGATGAACTGCTGTCTTCGATTGCGCAGCGCGGCTTCGAGCAGTTCGAGGCGCTGCTGACGCAAGCCTGGGACGACGGCCGCCCGGACACGGTCACCGCGTTCGAGCGCGTCGGCAAGGCCTATCTCGCCTTCGCCCGCAACGAGCCCGCATTCTATTCGGCGATGTTCGAATCCGGCCTTCCGGTCGATTCGAATCCGACATTGATGGCCGCAAGTGAGCGCGCTTTCGCGATCATCCGCGCCGCCGCGGAGCGGCTCGCCGCGATGGCGCCGCCCGGCATGCCGCGGCCGCCGGCGATGATGATGGCGCTGCATATCTGGTCGATGTCGCACGGCGTGGCCTCGCTGTTCGGCCGTGGCGACGCGGCGCGTCGCAAGCTGCCGATGTCGCCGGAGGATCTTTTGGAAGCCGAAGTGCTGATCTATCTGCGCGGCCTTGGCTTCCCCACGGAGCGTCCGCAGGCCGCCCCGGCGTCGTCGGAAAAGAAGCCGCCGCCGGTGCCTCCGGCGGGACCCTGGGGAACCCCAAAATAATTTTGAGGGGTGCGTCGGGCCGCCCGCTTGACAAAAACGCGGGATGGTTTAGGTATGTAAATGTTATTTACATTCACAACGGCGTGATCGCCGATGATGGAGAGGGAAATGGCCTACACCGCAGATGTCAATCGATGGCGCGGTCCCACCGAACAGCCCTATCGCCCGCACATGCTCGAGAGTCCCTGGCATCCCGGCTGGATTGCCGTGACCATCCTCGGCTTCATCATCTGGTGGCCGATCGGCCTTGCCCTTCTCTTTTTCACACTCGGGAGCAGAAAAATGGGTTGCTGGAGCCAACACGATCGCGATCGCTGGGCGAACAAGATGGAGCGGATGCAGTACAAGATGGACCGCATGCGCAACCGCATGGAGGGCCGCGGCTTCGGCGGCTTCGGTTTCGGTCCGCCCTCCAGCGGCAACCGCGCCTTCGACGAGTACCGCATGGAAACGTTGCGGCGGCTCGAGGAGGAGCAGGTCGAGTTCAAGAACTTCCTCGACCGCCTGCGCCACGCCAAGGACAAGGAAGAGTTCGACGCCTTCATGGCGCAGCACAAGCAGCGCCCGACCCCGCCGAACGACCAGCCGCAGGGCTAAAGGTTCTTCCGCCACGAATTCAGCCTCCGGCGTGATGCCCCCATGACGGCCGGCGGCGGATACAACCGCCCATCTGCGAAAGCAGGTGGGCGGTTTGTTTTTGCGCGAGAGTCGCTGGACATGAGATCGAATTGCGCCGCGAAAAGACTGCCCGCCCTCTCCCGCTTGCGGGGGAGGGCCGGGGTGGGGGCGCCGCCGCGAGTCGCACTGTTGGTCGCGAAGAGAGTTTTCCGCCCCCGGCTGACGCCGTCCCATCCCCGGCCTATATTCATCGCGCCGACAACAGGGCGGACGTCCATGACCCAACACGCAATTGCACCAACCGACGAACTCTGGCGCAGGCTTCGTCGCGAAGCCGAAAGCGCGCTCGCCCGCGATCCCGTATTCGGCGCCTCGCTCAAATCAGCCGTTCTCGACTATCCCGATTTCGCCAGCGCGCTATCCCGCCAGATCGGCGCGCGGCTCGGAAAAACGCCCACCGATCGGCAGATGCTTGCGCGCGCCGCCAGCGAGGCGTTTGCGGCCTCACCCGATCTGGTCGATGCGGCCAGCCGCGATCTGCAAAGCATCGCCATTCACGATCCCGCGACAAAAAGCCTGCTGCCGCCGCTTCTGAATTTTAAAGGTTTCGTCGCGCTGCAGGCCTGGCGCGTCTCCAACTGGCTCTGGCGGCAGCATCGCAGCGATCTCGCGCTGTTGCTGCAAAGCCTGTCATCCGACCAGCTTCAGGTCAGCATTCACCCCTCGGCATCGATCGGAACGTCGGTCTTCCTCGACCACGCCACCGGCATCATCATCGGCGCGTTCGCGGTCGTCGGCGACGAGGTGACGATCATGCAGCACGTCACCATCGGCCGAAAGAACTCGCATCCGGATCGTGCGCCGAGAATCGGTAACGGAGTCCTGCTCAGCAGCGGGGCCACGATCCTGGGCGGCGTCAGCATCGGCGATTTCGCCAGGATCGGCGCAGGCGCGGTCGTCGAGCATGACGTGCCGGGCGGATGCACCGCCGTCGGCGTTCCCGCGCGCTTGACCAATTGCCCCGAGCCGCGGATTTCCGCCTGACGTGGCGGCAATCCGAACTGCGACGCTCGCTGGCTTCTGCCACGGCGTCATGTGCATGCGTCCATAAATCGCACTTTCTGGAAGCAGATTCTGCGCCGCCAAGTGCTTTGATCGCACCTCGGAAACAGAGCTGCAGACAGGGAGGTATGATCATGAAAGTGAGCGATCACGCTGTCCTGCCTCATCACGAGGCGGCTGCGACCATGTGGGGCCGGGGCGGCGAACAGTACGACGACGTCAGCTATGCCATTTCGGATGCGCTCGCGCATGCGGCCCAGAGGCTGAACGCGCGGGCAGGGGAACGCATTCTGGATGTGGCCACCGGGACCGGCTGGTCCGCCCGCAATGTGGCGCGCACTGGCGCGCGCGTGACGGCCATAGACATTTCGGAGGATCTGCTCACGGCGGCCAGATCGCTATCCGGACACATCAAGCCGGCAATCGAGTTCCGCTTGGGCGATGCCGAGCGGCTGCCGTTCGATGATGGCGCCTTCGACGGCGTCATCTCGACGTTCGGCGTCATGTTTGCCGTCGATCAGGCCCAGGCCGCCGCGGAGCTGGGTCGTGTGTGCCGGTCCGGCGGCCGTCTGTCATTGGCGACCTGGGCATTGCATGGAGCCGTGGAGGAATTCTTCGGCATCATCGCCAAACACCGGGAGGGGCCACCGCCGCCGTCGTCGCCGTTGCTTTGGGGCGATGCGTCGCATGTCGAGAAACTCCTCGGCAGTGCGTTTGATCTGAAATTCGAGCAAGGCGTCAGCGACGCCTATCATGGCAGTGCCGACGACATCTGGGATTGGTACACGCGCGGGTTTGGGCCTCTGCGCCAACTCACCGAGAGCCTGCCTCCCGATCGTTTGGCGCAACTGAGGCGTGATCTGGATGCCTTCCACGGGCACTACAGCGTACCGGCGGGCCTCCACGTGAAGCGGGAATATCTGCTCACGATGGGCCGTCGCCGGTGAGTCCGGTTCCCTGATCGTCGCCGGCGCGTGCGCTGACGACCTCAGGGTGTCGCGCGAGTCCGGCGCGCATACAGAAGTGCGGCACGCACCTCGCGGTCCGTGTTCCGCGCAAGTCTAATTGTGCAAGCCGCAATTTATCCAAGTTTCCAACTTCAATTTGCGCGGTACAATCTGCTGCTGATTCGGCAGACTATTCGCGACCCGGCGGGGGTATTTGCCATGGCATTTTTCAAGCGCGAGCTTGGCCCGATCGAACGCTTCGAGAATGCACTGAAGGACAAGCAGGCGGCGCGGCAAAGGCTGGCCGACCAACTCGGTAGCGCTGAAAGGGAACTTGCAGAAAAGCGTGCCGCGGCCGAAAGGCTGGCGGTAGCAGGTGCGGCCAATGCCCGGCTTGACCGAGCAGAGGCCAACATGCGCGTTGTCGAGGAGCGCGCCAGGACGCTGCGTGCGGCCCTGGCTGAAGTCGACGAGCAGGTCGCCTCGGCCGAGCGCGCGCTCGCCGATGCCAAGGCCCAGCGCGACCGCGATCTCGTCGCTGACCAGATCGAGGCGATGGCCGCATCCATCGAACGCGCCGCGCCAGGCTTTGAGGCCAGCGCCGTTACGCTGATCGAGGCGGTCACCAAGAGCGCGATGTCGATCCCGGAAGCAACCAGGTTCTCGGCCAGCGTGGACGCCGTGCGCCGCGAGGTTCTCCAGGCAGCGGACCTGATAAGCTGGGAGCTGCGATCGGCTGCCGTGCGCACACGCGCGGGCAACGCCAATATCGCCGACCCCGCGACGCCCGAATCGGAGCAGCTTCCTTCGACGGAGGTTGAGCGGCAGTTGATCTATACGCTCCATCCCCTGCTATGGCGCGAGGGTGGCGAGGAGCGGCGGGTCGCGGCCTTTGCGCTGGTCGGTCTGCCAAAATCATTGCTGCCCGCGGCGCTGCGGCATCACCATGTCGACTATCTCAACGCCCGGCGCGTGCAGACCCTGATGCATCTTCATGGCAGCGCGGGGTTGCAAAGCGATTTGCCGAACGACGATCCGCAGATCGTCGATCTCGATGCGCTGGTCGCGGAAGACAAGCCGGACGCGGAAGCCGACGTGGCGTAAGCCGAAGTTGAGTAAACTTTGCGGCCGGCGCTCGATCGTGGCGCGCTCGTAGCAGAAGGCAGGTTCAGCCGCGTGGTGTCCGACGCCACGTGACGATCAGCCATTTGGCAATGCCGCGGTTGCCTTTGCTGCCGTCTGGCCCCATACACCCTGGCATGACCGAGCTGGGGCGCAGCATCAATCGGCTTGAAGACGAGCGTTTCGTGCAGGGACGCGGGCGCTATGTCGACGATATCGTCGCGCCAAACGCGCTTCATGGCGTGGTCGTTCGCTCGACGCATGCGCATGCGCGTATTGGCTCGATCGACGCCGATGCGGCGCGCAGGATGCCTGGCGTTGCGGCCGTGCTGACGGGGCTGGAATTGGCCTCCGACCAAATCGGCCCGCTGCCTTGTGCGGTGACCAGTATCCCGATGAGCAGGCCGCTCGTGGTCCCGCCCTGTCATGCGCTGGCGCGCGACATGGTTCGCTATGTCGGCGAGCCGGTCGCCCTCGTGGTCGCGGAAAGCGCCGGGGCCGCGCGCGACGCGGCCGATGCCGTCGTCGTTGACTACCAGCCGGTGCAGCCGGTCATCTCGATGGCAGACGCAATTTCGCCAGGCGCCTCATCGATCTGGCCGGAGGCCGAAAACAACATCGCCTTCGAGTTCAATCGCGGCGAATTTGCCCCGGTCGATGCCGCGATCCGCAGCGCCGCCCATGTCGTGGAATGCGAACTCGTGAACAACCGCGTCGTCGCGGCGCCCTTGGAGACCCGTGGCGCGCTGGGCGAATTCGACGCCGCGAGCGGCCGCCTGCATCTCACCGCGTCGGCGGCTGGCGCGCACGGCATTCGCGACCCGCTCGCGGATTCCGTTTTCCGCATCGGCAAAGAAAAACTTCGCGTCAGCATTCCCGATGTCGGCGGCGGTTTCGGGATGAAAAACGTTCTCTATCCCGAATGGGTGCTGGTGCTGTGGGCGGCGCGCCGCCTCGGCCGCCCGGTGAAGTGGATTGGCGAGCGCGGCGAGGATTTCACCGGCTCCGCGCATGGCCGCGACAGCACCGTCCGCGTCCGCCTCGCGCTCGATAGTGACGGCCGTTTCCTGGCGCTCGACACCAAGGTGCTGGCGAATATGGGCGCCTATATCTCGACGGTCGCGCCCGTCGTGCCGACCATGGCGATGGCGAGCGCGATGGGCGGCGTCTACGACATTCCACTGATCGCATTCGAGACGCGGGGCGTGTTCACCAACACGACGCCGGTCGACGCCTATCGCGGCGCCGGCAAGCCGGAGGCGAATTACCTGATCGAGCGCTGCATCGACATCGCCGCCGGCCAACTCGGCATGGATGCGCTGAAGCTGCGCCGCAAGAACATCTTTCGCCGTTTTCCTCATGCCAGCGCCATGGGGCTTTCGGTCGAGCAGGGCAGTTTCGCCCACGCGATCGATCAGGCGGTCGCGGCCGCCGAGGGGTTCAAGGCGCGCCAGAAAGCCTCGCGCAAGCAGGGCAGGCTGCGCGGCCTCGGCTATGCCTGCTTTCTCGAAACCGCGCGTGGCCAGCCCAATGAGGTGGCCGAAGCGCGTATCGCTGAGGATGGCCGGATCGACCTGATGGTCGGTACGCATTCCAATGGCCAGGGCCATGAGACCACCTACGCCCAGATCGCGGCCGACGCGTTGGGCTTGCCGCTCGAGCGATTCCGGTTTCGGCAGGGCGATACCGACGATCTCGATTCAGGCGGCGGGCATGGCGGCGCGCGCTCGATGCACCAGGGCGGCACCGCGCTTCTGCTCGCGGCCGAAGGCCTGATCGAGAATGCGCGGCGGCTTGCCGCCCGGCTGCTGCAGGCCGGCGTCGATGCCATCAGTTACGAAGCGGGGATGTTGCGCGTGGCCGCGACCGGTCAGGAGATCAGCCTCGACGAGGTGGCGCGCGCCTCCTACCAAATGCAAGGCGATGATGTCGCGCCCGGCCTCGCGCACAAGGCAACGCACCTCTGCGACCGCTACACCTTTCCCAACGGCTGCCATGTCGCCGAAGTCGAGATCGACCCCGAAACCGGCGAAGTGAAACTCGATCGTTACGTCATCTTTGACGACTATGGCCGCCTGCTCGATCCTCGCCTGACGCTTTCGCAGGTGCATGGTGGCGTCGTGCAAGGCATCGGCCAGGCGCTGCTGGAGCACGCGCAGTTCGATGCCGACACCGGCCAGATCCTTTCCGGCTCGCTGATGGATTATGCGCTGCCGCGCGCCGACGACATTCCGAGTTTCGAAGGCAATCTGACGCCCGACTTTCCAAGCCGTGCCAACCGGCTGGGCGTCAAGGGCAGCGGTCAGGCCGGCGCCATCGCCGCACCTGCCACGATCATGAACGCCGTGATGAACGCGCTGACCCCGCTCGGCGTGCGCCATCTCGACATGCCGGCTACGCCGTCGCGCATCTGGCACGCGATCAAGGCCGCGAAATCGCAATCGCTTTAGCTGGCTATTTCCAAGGCCCGCAATCAGCGTGATTTTCGTTTGCGCCGTGTTGGTTTCCGGCTGAGCCGTTTGGCGTTTGCCGCCACCTTTCGCCGATACTGCGCAACGATCTTGTCTCCGGAGGCGCCGGCCATCAGGCTTGTACCGGCCTTCGCCGCTGCAATCATTTTTTCGCTCACCATGCGGCGGGCTTCTCGCTGGGCCGCTTTTCCGCCGCGCATCAACTTCGCGATCCGCAGTCCGATCACGCGATTGCTTTCCAGCGCCAGCATCATCCAGTTCCACATGCCGTGATATCCCTGGCAAGGCGACAGTTCGCAACGATCACGCGCCGTCGCTCATGGATCGATTTGCGCGGCCGCGGGCCGTCGCGGATCACATCAACGGCCACGTTGTGCACGATGTCCAATCAAAGCCGCGTGGCCGGTCATGAAGGGCGCGCGGTCCGTATTTTGAACGGAAGAAGCTTGCGGCGAATTAATCTGCCTTACGAGAAAGATATTTGAAGGGAAGCACGTTCTGCGGTTGCTGCATCGCTAGTGTTTCCCTGGGGAGCGTAGCGCTCCTCGCCGCCGAGGGGCTCTACGCGTCGGAAACACTCGGTCCGGAGCTCCCCTCCGGGCCGTTTTTTCCTTGTTCGTCACGTCTCGGAATCGTCAGCGTACCAGCGGCGAAATGGAAGTCTTTGACTGATGATCTGAGCGATGTCCGGAGCCACACGGGCTGCGTCGCCTTGCGTGCAAGTGCAATCGCGGTGCGCGGCTGCGACAAATCATCACGACGGGCAAATCAGTACAAAAGTCTGTCCATCCCTTCGCGCGAAAATATTCCGCTCGCGTCGACGGGCAAATCAGCGGCATAACCCCGCGCGTCTCACGGCGGATGAGGGGCGTCGGCCATCGTCACGAACGCGCGGTGAGATGCGGTGGACGCGAGAGCCATGACTGACGAGTGTGGCAATTGCGTACGGCGAAGTCGTGTGGTTCTGACGCCGCGGTGCTGGCGTTAAGTTGCGCGGAATTATCTGCGTGACGACGGAGGCAAAAGAGCCGTTCTCCGGGGAGATCACGTTATAAGCCGTAAAGCCATTGCGCAGGGAAGGCCGGAGTGTTTCCGCTGAACCTGTATGCTCGTGTGCGTCTTTTAACTGCGCAATTGGCACACGAGACCGCGGG
>Ga0081540_1001338_pt1 | contig 21463 bp, 25 predicted proteins | sample TabmetS2T1R1_FD_71024 | JGI IMG/M metagenome (GOLD analysis project Ga0081540, IMG submission 71024) | Tabebuia heterophylla rhizosphere microbial communities from the University of Puerto Rico - S2T1R1 | ecosystem: Host-associated > Plants > Roots > Rhizosphere ... | reverse complement strand
GCTACGTTTTTGTGGCGCTGCAGTTACCCGACGCGTCTTCGCTTGAGCGGACCGACAAGGTTTGTCGAGAGATCGAAGATTTTTTGAGCAAAACACCCGGCGTACAATACACCACCAGTGTCATCGGCTTTAGCCTGCTGAGCCTGGTGTCCGACACCTACCACGCGTTTTTCTTTGTCAATTTCAAGCCGTGGAGCGAACGAACGAAGCCGGAGGAACAATACGACGCAATCAAGGCGCGACTGAATAAGTACCTCTCAAGTCTTAGCGAAGGGATCGCGTTTGCTTTCCCTCCACCAGTGATTCCGGGTGTGGGCACTTCCGGAGGATTCCAATTCATATTGGAAGATCGCTCAGGAAAAGATGTTGCGTTTCTGGCGCAAAATATGAAAACGTTTCTCGACGCCGCGCGCAAGCGTCCCGAGCTCAGCACTCTCATTCCCACGTTCCAACCGAACGTGCCCCAGGTTTTTGTAAAGGTCGACCGCGACAAAGTCATCAAGCAGGGGATCGATCTGACCTCGGTATATCAAACGCTGCAGACCTTTATGGGCGGATTTTTCGTGAACTATTTCAATCGCTTCGGCCGGACATGGCAAACGTACATTGAGGCCGAAGGCGATTACCGTACCGATGCGAAGAATGTGGGGCAGTTCTTCGTTCGCAATTCGAACGGCGAGTCCGTGCCACTGGACGCTATCTCCAGTATCAAGAATATCGCAGGCCCCGAATTCACCTTGCGGTACAATGAATATCGCTCGGCACAAATCAATGGCTCCGCCGCGCCCGGCTATAGCTCGAATCAAGCGATGAACGCGTTGGAGGAAGTTTTCCGGCAAACGATGCCTAAGGAGATGGGATATGATTATCTAGGAATGTCATTCCAAGAAAAGAAGGCGCAGGAGGGAGTTTCTCCAGGCGTGGTGTTCGGGATGTCGCTCCTGTTTGTTTTCCTGATTCTAGCGGCGCTTTACGAAAGCTGGTCGTTACCGTTCAGCGTTTTGTTAGGCACACCGGTTGCGGTGTTCGGCGCATACCTGACGCTCTGGCTGCGCGGAATGCAAAACAATATCTACGCGCAGATCGGGTTGATCATGCTCATCGGTTTGGCTGCAAAGAACGCGATCCTGATTGTCGAATTTGCCAAAGACGAATACGAGAAAGGCAAACCGCTGCTGGACGCGGCGCTCGAAGGCGCCCGACTGCGTCTGCGACCCATTCTCATGACATCGTTCGCTTTCATATTCGGTTGCATACCGCTGTGGACTGCCACTGGTTCCGGGGCAGTTGCCCGCCGCGTGCTAGGATCGACCGTGATCGGAGGGATGATTGCTGCCTCGGCACTCGCCATCTTCCTTATCCCGGTCACCTTTTACGTGATCGAGAGGCTTTTCGCCGGACGCAAAGAAAAAACAGCGGCACCTCAAGCTAACCAGACACCGTCCCGACCTGAGCCTGCGACTGGCGCCTAGTATCCAGAACCGGCGTTGGCCTTTATCCCGAATGAGGGATTAAGAACAGCCTCGCGAGTGGTAGTACAAAATCTTGCAAACGCGAAATAGCCGCGCGTTCTGAGAAGGATCTATCTTTGGAGATGAACACAAGTGAGTCTCTGATCGCGTCCGATAATATTAGTGCGGCAGTCTCAAACCGCCGATTATTCCCGTTCCGGACGCTTATGGTTTGTTTCACAATCTGGCTCGTTGCCACCGAGGTTCTCATTTTTGATCAAATCAAGTTCAACGTCAGAACCGAGCTACTCGAGCAAGCTGCGCGAGCGATTCGTGGACCGGCCCCAACGGAGCGGCCATCTCACCTTTCGGGTACCGCAAAAATGGAGAACCTGTGAAAGTCCAAAACTGGCGACGAATTAAAAACCTCGTTCCCCCACAGATTACAAAGCTGATCTGCCGCGATGCGGCGCGAGCGCAAAATTATCTCGTTGGATACCGAAAAATCTCTATCACGTACTATGCCAGAACGTTTCCCCTTAATTGAGCCTCTGGGAAGCGAAGCTGAAACGAAATGGTAACGAATAAAACAGTCATGAAAATCGGAATCATTGGAGCAGGCAACATCGGCGGCACGCTAACCCGCCGTTTCACTGCGCTTGGACACAAAGTTTTCGTCGCGAATTCGAGGGGACCTGAGACGCTGACCGATTTGGCGACCGAAACTGGAGCGACCCCAGTCTCGGTCGAGCAAGCGGCCCAAACTGGGGACGTGGTTATTGTGACAATTCCCCTAAAGAACGTGCCGTCTTTGCCTGCCGGTTTGTTCGCGGAGACCCCAAAGAATGTCGTCGTCGTGGACACGGGCAATTACTATCCACGCCAACGCGATGGCCGCATTGAAGAAATCGAAGATGGATTGCCTGAGAGCCAATGGGTCGAAAAGCAGTTAGGTCGACCTGTAGTCAAAGCATTCAACAACATTTATGCAGAGCACCTTTACAAATTGGGGCGGCCGCCAGGAACTAAAGGTCGTATTGCGTTACCGGTCGCAGGTGACGACACAGCAGCAAAGATGGTTGTTCTACGGCTAATCGACGAGCTTGGATTTGATGCGGTAGATGCTGGTGGATTGGATGAATCCTGGCGGCAACAACCCGACACGCCGGTTTATGCTACAGATTTCGATGTCAATGGTGTGCAACGTGCCCTGGCGAAAGCGAGCAAAGTGCGCAAACCGGAATTCCGCGCTACTCCAGGCAGCCCAGGGACGTACGAAGCTCCGGCGTGAAGAGCAGGAGCATGAGTAAGAATAAGAGACAACCGGAGAACTGAGGTGGACTTATGAGCAGACCTATTGAGGCCATTAAACATCAAATGAGGCCTACTAAGCCAACGCTTGCTGCGAGCGCTAACACGCGTCCTGCCACAAGGAGCGGCACGTTTGCGATCGGTGGCGACCTTCCCGTTCACCGGCTGGGCTTTGGTGCAATGCAACTAACTGGTCCCGGCGTTTGGGGCCAGCCAGCGGATCGAGGGCAAGCAATCGCAGTCTTACGCCGGGCAGTCGAGCTCGGCATCAACCTTATTGATACGGCGAATTCCTATGGACCGTACGTGAGTGAAGAACTGATCCGGGAGGCATTGCATCCATACCCAAAAGGGCTTGTTATCGCTACAAAGGCCGGCCTTGCTCGGACTGGCCCCGGCAAGTGGATTTCTTTGGGCAGGCCCGAATATCTCCGGCAGGAGTGCGAGATGAGCCTTCGACGGCTGGGTGTCGAACGTATAGATTTGTTCCAGTTACATCGCATCGATCCCAAGGTTCCAGCCGACGACCAATTTGGAGTGCTAAGAGATCTCAAGAAGGAAGGCAAAATCCGGCACGCTGGCCTTTCGGAAGTTAACGTTGCCGAGATCGAGGCGGCCCGTCGCATCGTTAGCGTCGCGACCGTGCAAAATCAATACAATCTAACGTACCGAAATTCCGAAGATGCCCTGGATTATTGTACGCGCGAAAACATCGGGTTTATCCCGTGGTTTCCACTCGCGACCGGAGACCTCGCGAAACCTCATGGCGCAGTAACAAGAATTGCGAGGCAGCTGGGCGGTCAACCTGCGCAAGTAGCGCTCGCATGGTTGCTCAAGAAATCTCCTGTAATGCTGCCGATTCCGGGAACCTCAAAAGTAAAACATCTCGAAGAGAACACTGCAGCAGCTCTGATCGATCTTGATGATTCGATGATGGAAGAGTTAACCAACTCGCAACGGAATCCGAATGAACACGGCTCATCGGCACTTTGATTCTATCTAGAACCAAGAGCAGGAATGGACTCGCGAGCAGTGTTGCAAAATTCCACGTATACGATGTGGCGGCTTGACTGAGGGAACGCCGATTCCGTCTTGATTACTGGCGAAACACTGGTGATTACGGGCCGGCTTCCTTGAGGAGAAGGCTCACTGGTGTGCTAGAACCGGTTTCACAGAGAATTGTAGCAACGGTCTATGACTGCCGACGTAGCGAACTTGCACGGTAGGATGTCACTGGACAGAGGACTTGTACAGCAAATCGTCAGGTAGCACCACTGCTTGCCATTCCCACACTCACTCGAAAGAGGGATCGTCCAACGACTCTCTGGTGGCATCACAAAATCCCACACACGCGCATTAGCTCAAATGGAATCGTCATCGAGGTTTGAAGCCATGAAAGTCATTCGCTCCCTCAACCAATTAGTGTCACAAGAAGCATCCGGTCACTCAACAGTTCGGATCGCACGTATATCGTGGCATATACGCCGACGAGATTCGCTTCCATTGCGCGAGGCTATTCCGCTTTGGTTCGCCATCTCCAGTCCGTTAATCGGTTTGATAATCGGATTCCTTGGTGCCTGGTTTGTAACCTGGCTAACGAGCTAGAAAACCAGCAACAAAACAACGTCTCATAAATCTTTGAGCAAGGTAATCGAAGTAGACTTTCTTCCCAAGAAAACGGATGTCGCTTTCTCCTGGTTAGATTCAATCAACGATTCCGCGCGGCGGATCCTGATTGTTGATAACGACAGAAACAGCACTCACCTGGTCAAGGTTCTCCTCGAAAAGACAGGCCGTTATTTGGTCTTCGAAGAGAACGATTCCACCAGGGCTCATCAGACCGCTCGGAATTTTCGGCCGGATCTCATCTTCATTGATCTAGTCATGCCCGATCGGGATGGAGGCGAAATCGCGGCACAAATCCGGGCCGATCCTGAACTGCAATACACGCCAATCATTTTTCTCACAGCGCTCGTCACCAGGGCCGAGGCGAGTACCGGTCTCCGCATCGACGAACATCCGTTTCTCGCCAAGCCGATCGACATTCAAGAACTAATCAAGGCCATTGAAGCGCATGTGCCCGCTCGAACAAAAGGAGTCGGCTAAATCGCTCCGCTTTTCATTCGTAAGCCGTTACCAACCTCAGGTGGGTTAAATCGCCCTGTCTCAAACGATTCAACGATCTAGCGCGACGAAGGCATTCGTCATTCTTGGAGCGGCGCACCCTCCGGTAAGCTCCGTCTCTCTAAAGAGAGATCGAAAAATCCCACCGACTCGCAATGGCAAAGTGTCGGTCCGACGACGACCATAATTCATGAAAATAAATACGTTATTGGGCTTAATAGGGATCGCTTTTTTTAGTTTTGCCCAACCAACATGGGCAGGTCCTCGCGGAGGCGGAGGTGGTGGCGGCCACTTTGGAGGTGGCGGCCGTGTGGGCGGATTTGCTGGTGGCGGCTCTCGCGCCGCGCCAGCCTTCCACGGTGGCGGCTTTCGAGCAGCACCGGCTTTCCGTGGTGCATACTTTACCGGCAGAGGCGTTGGCAGGCCAACTGTCGCACCTCGCTTTTATGGTGGTACTCGCATGTCTGCCGTGCGGCCGCAGGGATTCGCTCGCTCAGTCGGTCCGTCCGGAAGACCGTATGTCGGGAGGTCCGCCGCAGCTACTAGGCAATCAAACCGCGTTAACTCAATTGCAGCTCGGAGCCGTGCGACAGATCCCCGGATTGCAACCGCAACAAATCGTCAGCCAAATCGCGTAAGGTCAATTGCGGGGCGAAACCAGGTTCCGAATCCGCGAACGTCGACCGCGGCTAACCGACAGACTGCGGCAAACCGTCAGTCGTTCGTAAGAGACCATGCCTCCGAGAGGCACGATGGGAACTGGCACCGCGACTGGGACCGGCACCATTCACACTTCCACAACCATAAGGTCTTTGTCTTCGTCAATGGCTTTTGGTGGGGCCTGGATCCCTGGTTCTATCCGTACTACGCTAACGACTATTATCCAGCTGATGACTACGGCTATAACCCCTACGATTATAGTTATGGGTATCCCTATGACTACTCTGGTAATCCCTACGATTACTATAACTACTCCCCTTACAACGATGATGACCAATCGCCTGATGCTGCGTCAGGTCAGTCCGCAGCCAATGCTACCGTGAGCGCGGTTCAGTCGGAGCTTTCGAGACTTGGTTACTACAACGGCGCGATCGACGGAAGTCTTGGCGACGAGACGGAGGCTGCTCTCGCCCGTTACCAGCAAGATCGTGATCTAAGTGTTACGGGAACTGTTGACGCGGGTACGCTTCAATCGCTGGGGATCAAATGATGAGATTACGCGTCCCTTCATTATGCGGGGAGCGGACACAAATGGAGGTGGGCACCGCCTAGGGTGCTCCACTTCCTTTTTGGTTACGAAAGCGCATAGTGATGTCGGGTCAGTTGTGGCCCTAACTTGTTCCGGGAGGACGTTATTACGCCTTGCTAAACGCGGAGTTCACCAAGACGTTTTACACAGAGGGTACTAAGGCTCATTGAACCTATGAATCTGCAACTAGAAGGAAAAACAGCGTTGGTTTCGGGCTCAACCGCTGGGATCGGCTTGGCAATTGCCCGCACGTTGGCCCGCGAAGGAGCGTCCATCGTTATCACTGGACGCACTCAGGATCGGGTCAATGCCGCCGTCAAAACAGTTCAACAGGAAATCGGCGATACAAACGTCAGTGGCATAGCTGCCGATCTTGCGACAACACAAGGCAGCACGAAATGCATCGAAGCTATGCCGTCAGTAGATATTCTTGTAAACAATCTTGGCGTGTACGAGCCGAAGCCGTTCGAGCAAATCACCGACGACGACTGGCGCGCCATCATCGAGACAAACTTTATGAGCGGGGTGCGCCTGTGCCGGCATTACCTGCCGCGCATGAAGGCAGCAAATTGGGGCCGCATCATTTTCATTTCCAGCGAGTCGGCCGGAAACATTCCTGTCGAGATGATTCATTACGGTGTAACCAAGACCATGCAGGTGGCGCTGAGCCGCGGCTTGGCAGAAACAACATCGGGCACCGGTGTTACAGTCAATTCGATTCTCGCCGGGCCGACGCGGTCGGAAGGCGTCGAACAATTCATTGCCGACGTTGCAAGAACGAAGGGGATCGCGCCTGCCGAAATAGAAAAGGATTTCTTTAGGACAGTGAGACCGAGCTCGCTCCTGCAACGCTTTGCAACAATCGAAGAAGTAGCCGCGTTGGTTGCGTTTGTGGCGAGCCCTCTTTCATCTGCTACCAACGGCGCGGCTCTGCGGGCCGAAGGCGGTGTGCTTCGTTCGATTTTTTAGGTCAACGCGAACCCATCCGTTCAACCTCATTTAATCGAAGCAGCCTGAGGGCAGGCTATCTCCAGCGGTCGCCCCCGATGCATGCCGATTCCGACTTGTCTTTCGTTATATTTCATGCGGAGGAATTCATATGATCCAACAACACGACTTCGTTCAGCCGGAGCAATTGAATTTCAAAGACGACGGCATTTTCCCAAATAGTCCCCTTCCCTTGCTGTTCTATCATCAGGCAATCACAACGCACGCCAAAGATCCGGCGTCCATTTTTGAAGAACGTTTCGCTCAGAACGACTGGACCAACTCGTGGCGAGACGGAGTCTATTCCTTTTCTCATTACCACAGCACGTCGCATGAAGTGCTTGGCGTCTATTCCGGCACAGCGACTCTGCGACTCGGTGGCGAACGGGGCAAGAACCTCGAGTTGCGCGTCGGCGATGTGATTGTCATCCCGGCAGGAGTTGCACACCAAAACGTTGGCGCCGTTGACGATTTTGCTGTTGTGGGAGCGTACCCCCACGGCCGCGGGTGGGATCTCCTTAGGGGTTTGCCGGGCGAGCGACCAAAGGCAGATTATAACATTGCCGCTTTGCCGACGCCGGAGAAGGATCCGATCTACGGATCGGGAGGTCCGTTACGGCGAATTTGGAAAGATGCTGGTAACATCGCGAAGTAATTCAACGGAGAGATGAACAGGTTGTGACGCAAGCGCACCGCCTGTTATTCCATTCTCGCGCCTGCGTCAACACGGCATAAGTTCTCAAGATGACCTCAGCGAAACAAGCTTCTGTCACTACAAAGTTCAGGAAGATGCACGAGTCAGGATGCTTTGTCCTTCCAAATCCGTGGGACATCGGAACAACGATCTACTTGGAGAATCTGGGTTTCGAAGCACTCGCCACGACTTCGGCCGGGTTCGCTTTCTCGCGTGGAGAATTCGATGGCGGCGTTCCGCGCGATGAAATGCTCGCGCACATCCGTGAAATCGTCGAAGCAACGCTTCTTCCAGTAAACGCAGACTTTCTCGGCGGCTACGCGGACGAACCGGAAGGCGTCGCATCGAATGTGGGACTTTGTGTTGCAACCGGGGTTGCTGGTTTATCGATCGAGGACAATACAGGTCGCACGAACAGATCGCTCTATGAGAAAAAACTGGCGAACGATCGTATCCGAGCGGCGCGTTCGGCGATTGACTCTTCGGGTAGCGGCGTCCTTTTGACCGGACGCTGCGAAGCCTGGCTGGTGCACGACCCGCAGCCGTTCCATACCGTCCTGGACCGGCTCGCTGCTTACGCTGAAGCTGGCGCCGATTGTCTCTATGCACCCGGCGTCAGTAAACCTGACGAGATTGCGCAGATCGTGAAGACTGTTTCTCCAAAGCCTGTGAACATTCTTGTCTCAGGATTCAATCATCAGCTTTCACTCTCTCAGTTGGCCGACCTTGGCGTCCGTCGCATCTCTGTCGGCTCCGGCCTTGCCTTGGCTGCCTGGGGTGCATTCCTGCGTGCCGCGCAAGACATCAAAACAAACGGCTCATTCACCCTCCTGGCTAATAACGCAGCGTCAGCCGATCTGAACCAACTGTTTCGGGAACAATCGTGATTCGTCGCGGCCCTGAGCCTGCGTTTCACCACTTCGCTATTGGAATTTGCATCCGACCACGTCATTGTGCTCGAATGAAAATTCTTACTATTATCGCTCGCATCCTTCTCGGACTGATCTTCGTTTTCTTCGGTTCCAACGGATTCCTGCATTTCCTTCCGATGCCACCTCTCCCGCAAGGTGTGACTGGTGAATATTTGCACGCTTTTTTTGCCAGCGGCTACGTTTACGTCATCAGCGGCTTCCAGGTCGTCGGCGGCTTGCTTCTCTTGATTGGCCGCTTCGTTCCACTAGGTCTGACAATTTTGGCCGCGATAATAGTAAACATTTGGGCGTTCCACCTGTTGATGGCGCCCGAGGGGCTGCCACCGGCGGTGGTCGTTACTATTCTTGAATTGTTTCTCGTCTGGTCGTATCGGGCTTCCTTCGCGGGAATTCTACGCCCCTGATTTCGACATGAGCGCACAACAGAGTAACAAAGCACCGGACGTTGTCGTGCACGGGAGTGCGCGGAGCTTCAAACAGGAGGTCATCGCTGGTAAGCACAATCTTGTCGCGGATGAACCAGTGAGCGCAGGCGGTAGCGATGCCGGTCCTAGCCCGTACGATTATCTGCTGACTGCACTGGGGGTATGTACTTCCATGACGGTCGGCTTATACGCGCGCCGGAAACGAATGCCCCTGGAGAGCATCACAGTTTCGCTCTCGCACTCGCGCATTCATGCAATTGATTGCGAGGAATGCGAAACCAAGGAGGGAATGCTGGACAGAATTGAAGTTGAAGTCGAACTGACAGGATCATTGGGCGCAGAAGAGCACGCGAAGCTAATGGAGATTGCCGGAAAATGTCCGGTTCATCGCACGCTCACATCGGAGATCAACATTCGTCTGCGATCTGCTCAGAAACCACCTGCCGCGTAAGCACGCCGGTATCGTTGATGCGGGCTTGATTGGTCCCTTTGGGCCGCGGTCGACGACCCGCCGGTTACAGCAAGCGGACCTGAAAATACGCGCGGAGAACCAGGATCACACGAAGAAATAACGGCTTTACGTCGCAATTCCGAGAGTCAGAATTAGCTTCGAAGGGATCAAACAGATCAGCGGTTGCATCGAATAAATGAAATTTCTGGCCGTTCATCCCAGCTGCCTGATGTATTCGAAGATTTATCTTCGGCTAGAACCGCTCGGCCTCGAACTTGTCGCCGCGGCGGCGCGGGGCGCCGGCCACACAGTTCGCTTGATCGACTTGCAATGCGAGCCTCATCAAAATTTTTTACGCCTGGTCAAGCGCTGGCAACCGGACGTGATCGCCTTCTCCGTCAATTACCTCGCTAACGTTCCTGAAGTCATCGATCTTGCTCGCGCGGCGCGTGGCTTATTGCCGGAGACATTCATCTGTGTTGGTGGACACAGTGTTTCGTTTATACCAGAAGAAATTTTGCGGCACGCGGGCGGCGCTGTGGATTGCGTGCTGACCGGCGAAGGCGAGACGGCGATTACCGGACTGTTGGATGCTCTCACTCAAGGTCGGGCGAACCTGAAAAACGTTCCCGGCTGCGTAACACCCCACCATCGCAGCCCGCCGCCCGCGTTCGTGCAGTCGCTGGACGACTTGTGGCCAGCCCGCGATCTGGTTCAACATCGCCACAAGTATTTCATCGGCCAGTTGGACCCGGCCGCATCCATCGAGTTTAGCCGGGGCTGCCCGTGGGATTGCGTCTTTTGCAGTGCGTGGACATTCTACGGACGCAACTACCGCGTAAAGACACCGGAGCGTGCCGTTGAGGAACTGGCACAAATCCGCGAGCCCGGCATTTTTATCGTGGATGACGTAGCTTTCATTCAAGCTGAGCACGGTCTGCAGCTTGGCGAAGCCATTGCTCGCCGCGGAATTCGAAAACGCTATTACCTGGAAACGCGCGGCGATGTGTTGTTGCGTAACAAGGAGGTATTCAGGCTGTGGAAACGGCTTGGCATGAATACCATGTTCCTCGGTCTTGAAGCGATCGATGAAGACGGACTGAAGCGCTATCGCAAACGCGTGACGCTCTCGAAAAATTTCGAAGCCCTGGAGTTTGCCCGCTCGCTGGACATCTCGGTGGCTGTTAATATCATTGCCGATCCTTCGTGGGATCGCGAACGATTCAAGGTAGTACGCGATTGGTGCCTGGAAATCCCCGAGGTCGTCAACATCAGTATTAACACGCCTTATCCCGGCACAGAAACATGGCACACCGAATCGCGCCGCCTAACGACGCGCGATTACCGCCTGTTCGACATACAACACACTGTCTTACCAACCACACTGCCACTGCCGGAATTTTACAAAGAACTAGTGGATACGCAGCGCGTGCTTTCTCGCAAGCACTTGGGCTGGGCGGCATTGCGCGATTGCGCGCGTATCGTTTTCCGCCAGTTGCTTCGCGGTCAAACCAATTTTATCCGAATGCTTTGGAAGTTCGACAGTGTATACAACCCAGAACTCCAACTAGCCGATCACCGTCAACCGGTGAAATACGAAATTAGCCTGCCACCGCCTTCCGTTGCCACCGTGCAGCGCGGTGCGCTTTACATCCATGAAAATCGAGGACGCACCGGCCGGCAGATCGATCATCACACGGAAGAATTTGTTGACGCCACGCGCATGGGCGTCGGCGATTGATTATGTGTGCGTGAAAAATGAGGAGGACCGTTTACTCGACAAATTCACTTTGTGATGAGTAAAGTGCCGGAAAAATCATCGAAAACGCGTCGATGGTCGTCTGAAGTCACAAACCATAGCGACGCGCTCGATCTAAAACCGGAGGTCTTCAAGGGGAAAGACCCGCATCGTATTGCACTGTCATTGAAACGCTCTGCCGAGCGGAGCAAAAGACGCAAAGGCACACCTTATCAATCGGCGATGTCGATGCTAAACTTTTACATCAATCGCGCCGGAAAAAACTTGCCGCAGAATCAAAAGCGCATTCTTGAGCGCGCAAAAGACGAATTGCGAGAAACGTTCGGGCGATCTTAACCTCGTAAGGCGCTTACATCAGGAGTGTGGCAGCGCCTGCCGCTTTCAATCCCAGCCTTCCACCAGCAGTGTGCGGGTTTCTTCCACTCCTGCGCGCCAGATCTTCATCATCTCCTCGTCGTCGCGTTGATAAAAACCGCCGTAGTTTCCATCCTTCAGGTATTCCCGCAGTGACTTTGGATCAAGGTGCCGCAATCTCTCCGAATCGCTCATCGGTTTCTGCTCACGCGGCATGTCGATCTTTGGCAAACGCGTCCAGGGAAAATTTTCCATCCATGACGCGTGCGATGCCACGGGATCGATAGCCTGCACCTGTGTCCAAACTTTCGGCGCGTTCCACCAGTTATGAAACTTGACCCTGACCCCAGGATGGTCTGCCATCCATTCGCCAACCACTCCTTGCGAAGAGGTGTTGCCACCATGTCCGTTAACGATCAGGATTCGCTTAAACCGTTGCTCCGCCATCGCGTCGAGGACGTCGCGCAGGATCGACATGTACGTTTCGACCCGCAATGTGATCGTTCCCGGGAACCCGCGAAAGTATGGCGTGATTCCGTAGGCCAGCACAGGGAAGACCGGTATGCCTAACGGTTCCGCTGCTTCGCCGGCTAGGCGCTCGGCCAGAATGCTGTCTACGCTGAGGCTCAAGTAAGCGTGTTGTTCGGTACAGCCGAGTGGGAATACCGCGCGATCGTCGTGCGTCAGATATTCCTCTACCATCATCCAATTCATGTCGCTGATTCGCATGTCCTAAGCTCATCCATTGTTTTGCGATTTCACGCAGATTTCGTGGCGCCGGATAAGCGCGCACCGGTCCTTGCATTCGAAATAACTGATGAATCGTGGAGCGCGAAAAAATCATCTTTCTTCGCAACTTTTTCCTACGCGCGTTTGCCGTTGGGGTTCTCTTCGCCCTCTTCTACTGGATTCTCACCCTAGCCTTATGGCATACCTATAGTCCATGGCTCAGCGAACGGTTTAAGCTAGACGAAAAAGAATTGGGGGCACTTACCCTGAACTTTTTCGCAAATCTGCGGATGGTGCTCGTGTTCTTTTTTCTTGTTCCAGCCCTTGCCTTGCACTGGAGCGCGAAGAAAGCCTGAGCCAGGCAATCGCGGCTATCCTCGCGCCGCTTGAGCCTAACGAGCATTAACTCGTACGTTGCGCCGGCGAACCTGTTCTGCGAAATCGTGCGCGCCCTCGTCGCAGCAGCTTGAAATTGATGTTGCGGCTCTGCGGCCAGTGAGAAAGATCGCTGTTGTGAAACTTTGGAAATGGGAACAGCAAAATCTTCCGTCAGTCATACATTCAACTCGAACGGCCATTGCGGCGACTATCTCGCTCGCGGTGGCGCGCCTGTTCGGATTACCCGAAGCGTATTGGGCAGCGATTGCGACACTCGTGGTCATGCAATCAACTCTCGGTGCGACTCTTCTAATTTCGGTCGAACGCATCGCCGCTACCGCCCTGGGTGCTCTGGCCGGAGCCCTTCTTGCAAGCTATTCCACTGGAAATCTTTTGATCTTCGCGGGCGCGGTGTTCGTGCTGGGGTTTCTGTGCGCTGCCTTTCGGATGGAAAAAAGCGCTTACCGTTATGCGAGCATCACGCTCGCCATCATCGTGCTCATCCCTCGTTCAAATGCCGCCTGGATCGTTGCGCTCCATCGCTTCTTCGAAGTGTCGGTTGGAATCGTCGTCGCCTTGACCCTGGCCGCTGTGTGGCCGGAGCATCAATCCGGATTCGCGAAACAGAGCGGCGAGTAAGGTGTAGCGGGCGTGTCCCCGCAATTCCCACGAGTATGCAGCCCGACACGGCTGCCATTACGGAATATTCGTCAGCCGACGCGAACAACGCGCGGGTCGTCCGGCCCTGTTGACGCGAATTCGGGAAATTCTCGTGGATGCAAGATTCCAGCGAGAATCTCGAGGCTATCGACAATACGTGGTCCCGGACGCGCGAAGTAGGCACTCGCATCCACGAGATAAATCTCCCCGCGAAGTGCCGCCGGAAGCGAATCGAAACCGGGAAGGCTCCGGAGTAACTTGTAATCGCGTCGTGCGTGGTCGATATCGTAGCCGCACAGAGCGAGCACTATAATTTCGGGACGACTGTCGATTACTTCCTGCCAGCTGACTTGCGATGAGGGCTTATGCATTCGGCCTAACGAATCACAGCCGCCGGCGATCTCCATGAGCTCTGGTCCCCAATGACCCGAGCAAAACGGCGGCTCCACCCATTCCATCAGAAAACAGCGTGTTCGCTGCGAAATGCGATCCGCCCGGAGTCGCACAGCTTCGACACGCTCCGACAACCTGGCGATGATGTTCCGCGCACGCTGCGGCACATCGCACACGTCCGCGACGCGTCGAATATCATCGAAAATGTCCGAGAGGCTTGTTGGCTCGAGGTTCACTACCTGTGGCGGGCCTGGCAGGGTCTCGGCGAGCCGGGCGACAGTGCCATAACCAACCGCGCATACATCGCATAGTTTCTGGGTGAGAATCACATCGGGGCGCAACTCGCGCAAAAACGGCTCATCAATTGTGTAAATTGTCCCGTTATCATGCAGCGTACCACGCACCCATTGATCGACTTCGCCACTCGCCAGGCCAGCGTTGTGCACTGGACAATGAGTGACCCGCGGCCGCGCATTTGCGTCCTCCGGGAAATCGCATTCATGCGAAACACCGACCACCTGTTCCATCAATCCGAGCGCGGCGGCGATCTCGGTCGCAGCGGGCAAAAGCGAAATGATCCGGGTCACTTTTCGCTCTACCGATGTTATTTCCGATACAACAGAAGAAGGCGGCATAAAACGTGGGACGCGGTTCGGGAGGTGAGAAGCTTCCGATATCAGCGTGCGGGCGGCGTTACAAGACGCCGATTGCGCGCGAGATCAGCAGCACGACGATAGTGAGGGAAATCAAAACCTGAATCATCGCAAGGACTTTTGCCCACCGCGCCAGCAGCGGCGAGTCGGTCGGGCCGAATGTAGAACTCTGTGTGAAGGCCACAAACAGATAATCAATGAAGCGCGGACGCCAGCGCGCACACGCAAATTGGGTGCGCTCATCCTGTGGGATTTGCATCTGCGGGAAAAGAAAACTTGTACTTCCAAATTTCTTTTCCTTGTGGCGCACTGTCGGTCCGCCCCCATCCAGGCGCCAATACCAGAGTGCGAAGACGATTACATTTGTCAGCCACAGTAATCCACCTGAGCGCAGCAGTTGCATCGGCGACTCTCGATTAGCGGGCAGCGTGCGTACGAGCAGAATCACCGAACCGATCAGCGCCAGCGTAGTGATTCCACTGATAACGATTCCGAGAGTGCGATTCAGTGACTGTCTTCCCAAGCGGTGGCTCACCACCGTCGGCGCAAGCAGAGCGATAATCATGGTCGGCAACAGCCACACCGGGCCGATGACCAAATCGCGCGGCAGCGCCAGATAAATTCCTCCGATGGCAAGCAACGCAAGGACTGCCTGCCAGCGCGGCTCAGGTTTATCGACGGGATTTGATGGAGCGGTCAATACCTCGGGTTATAGCCAGAATTCCGATTTGCGCGAGCAACGGCTTGAATTCAGGGCGACCTCCGCTCGCCGAAAACTGTTCGGGGAGTGAATCATTGCCTGCGGTAAGAATTGCCGGTGCCGGGCGCTCGCGATTAAAGTTCTTAAATGGCAAAACGTGTCTGCTATATCCACATCGGTCCACATAAGACAGGCACGACATCGATCCAGTGGTTCCTGAAAGAAAATCGCGCAGAGTTGATGAAGCACGGCTATTTGGTGCCGGAGAGCGGAAGTATCCACGGTGGACACCACCAGCTTGTTAGACAGCTGTGCGGGCAAGCGGTGCCGCAGCATCAGCAAGAGGCGGCGGCCAGGTTTGCTCGCGCGATCAACGATACGAAATCCGAAGCAGTAGTTATTTCTTCGGAAACTTTGGATGACCTTCTAGTGAACAAAGACTGCGCCAGGCAATTCTTTGATCGAATAGAAGGGCTCAATCTCGAGCCACAGCTTGTTTTTTTCCCACGCAACCAATCGCAGTTAGTGAATTCTCGCTATACGCAGGTGATCAAGTCCTTCCACCGAAGCGAACCATTCGAGGCGTTTGTTCAGACAGAAATGCGGCACCCAAGTTTTCGATACGCTCACTTGATCACCTTGGCGCACACTTTCGGGGCGAAACTAATTGCTGAACCGTTCACAGAAGAGACGATTACGCGCGGTGTGGCACCCAACTTTCTTAGAGCCATCGACATCGATCCCTTACATTTCCAAGATATAAAGGTCCGGCGCAACCTGGGAGCAGGTCCATTCACCATTAGTGTCGCTCGCGATGTATTGCGCTCGCTAGATAGCGAAAGCCAAGGGCTAACATGGTTACAGGCTTCGCGATGTGGAAAGATACTTACCGTGTATCTCGACGAAAAAGGCTTGGCGGATACCGGGTACTGTGGATTGACAACTGCGTTGGCGCGGCAAATCGAGACAGAATGGCAATCGGACAACGACGCATTTGCACACCAGGTCTGGGGCCGATCCTGGGCGGAGGTTTTTGCCGTCGATGTTGGTCGAGAGTTTAGGCCTAACGACTTTGAAATATGCCCGCCTGGCTGGACTGTCAGACAACGGCTCCAGCGTACCGTTCGGGAAATGAAGGCGATGGTGCAAGACGTCCTGCTGGACCCGGCGCTCGCCATCAAAGCGCCTTGGAATGATTTGCGAAAAAGAAACAGCAGATTTTCCGAAAATAAGGCATCGGGTTAATCCAAATAGCTCAAAAACCCCATTGACCGGCGTGGCATCCGTAAATCACTGTAAGCGCTCGAGATTATCCTCTCGTAACTCGCGTTGAATCCAAATGGAGGCTATTACGCATCATATCATCAATTGCGTCTTCCACCTGATATATAAAAGATGTTTAAGCGCATTCTCAAATGGCTTGGGGCGATTGCTGCAGTCGCCGTAATCGCAATCGCAATATTTCTAATCAATCTCATTTGGTTTCGTCCATGGAGCTTGAATCTGTTTTACGAAAAGGTCTTTGCCGAAATTCTCTTTGATCATCCAGAGATCCTCTCCACACTTGGCCTGGTCGAGCAAATTGGCTTAACCGGTCATAATGGGAAACTCGACGACGAATCGCCTGCGCATCAACGACGCGAATTCGATAGATGGAAACGCGATCTGACCCAGCTTCGCCAGTATCCGGTCGATCGCCAATCGCCTTCGCAAAAGCTCTCCACGCGCGTGTTGGATTGGTTTTTGCAAGTACAAGCCGAGGGCGAGAAATGGCAGTGGCATGATTATCCCGTTAATCAGCTCTTCGGAGTACAAAACCAGTTTCCGTCGTTCATGGCGAATACCCATCGGCTCCTCAGCAAGAAGGATTGCGATTACTACGTGATGCGCCTCGAGGCGCTGCCGAAGAAGTTTGATCAAGTCCTGGACGGCCTGAAGATTCGCGAACAAAAACAGATTTTGCCACCGCGTTTTGTGGTTGAAGAAGTGCTTAAGGAGATGACCGAATTCATCGGCAAACCTGCTTCGGAAAATATTCTGGCGACTTCATTCAAGACACGCGCTGCCAAGATCGATAAGTTAAGCGACACTGACCGCACCAATTTTCAAGCGCGTGTCGAATCGGCAATAACCAACAACGTCTATCCGGCCTATCAAAAACTAATCGATTATTTCCGTGAAATGGCGCCAAAAACGACAACGGACGATGGCGTCTGGAAACTGCCGGACGGCGATGCCTTCTACGCTCACAAATTGCATGAAAACACAACCACCACGCTCAAGCCGAATGAGGTGCATGAGCTTGGCCTGCGCGAAGTGGCTCGCATCGAAGGGGAGATGCGGACAATCCTCGATGCAAACGGCTTTGCAGGTCAGCCAATCGGGGAAGCGATGGACAAGCTCGCAAAAGATCCGCGTTTTCTTTATTCGAACGATGACAAGGGACGTACCGACGCTTTGGCAAGGTACACAGAGTTGATCAAACAGGCGACGGAGCGTTCGTCGAAAGAACTTTTTTTCACTACTCCGCGCGCGAAGATTGAAGTGCGCCGCGTTCCCGAGTTTAGGGAAGCCACTGCCCCGGGGGCTTATTACGACATCGCCGCCATGGACGGAAGCCGACCCGGGATTTTCTTCGCGAACCTACGCGACATGAACGAAGTGCCCAAATGGACCATGGCAACACTCGCATATCATGAGGGCGTGCCAGGACATCATTGGCAACTTTCCACCGCGGAGGAACTCAAAGGCGTTCCGCAATTTCGCAAAGTGCTGCCGTTCACCGCGTACTCAGAAGGCTGGGCGCTTTACTGCGAATGGCTGGCGAAACAAGTCGGTTGGTACGACAACGATCCGTTTGGAGATTTGGGACGCCTTCGGGACGAACTTTTTCGTGCGGTTCGATTGGTCGTCGATACGGGCATTCACGCGAAACATTGGACCCGCGAACAAGCGATCGCGTACATGCGCGAGAAAACCGGCATGGGCGAGAAAGAAGTTAAATCCGAAATCGAACGTTATATCGTCGCGCCCGGCCAGGCGTGCGCATATAAGATCGGCATGTTAAAGATTCAGGAACTGCGCGCACGTGCACAGAAAGAACTTGGAGAAAAATTTGATCAGCGCGAGTTTCACGACGCGGTGCTCAAAAATGGCGCGTTGCCCCTCGAAATTCTCGAAGAACAAGTGAACGATTACATTCAGCGCAAGAAGGGATAGCTGTAGCTACGGCTCTGTGAGCCGTTTAATGTGCCTTGTTTTGGCAGAAAAGGCGCATAGCAACGTGGCTACAAGAAGAAGCCAAAATGCGCAAAATCCTGATCACGCTGGCGATCTTCATCACTTTTGGTATTGCCTTTCTGGCCACCTGGATTTTTGGCGGACGCGAGATTTCACTTTTCTTCGATCGTTTTGGCACGATTGAAACAGCTTCAAATCGAGTGAACTCGCTCCTGTATGAGGGCACCGGAACAGGTGGCACCTTTCGCGTTAACGATCTCGACCTAAGTCTAAACGACAGGAATGACCCCACCCTGAGCATTGGCACCACGAAAAATGATCAGCTTGGCCTGGCAAATGGTGGAAAGGTTTTCGCCTTCGGTCCAGCGCGATCAGAGGCAGAGAACCTTGCCGTTGAACCGCCGGCGGGCGACGAAGCCTTCGTTCAAATTCGTCGGAGCGTTCTTAGTTGGCCAACGCCATTCGAAATTAATTTCATGACCGGGCACTCCCCGTCATGGAAACGCCATTTGTATTATCGGTTGCTTTGGAAAAAGCCTTCCGGTGCAAAATTAGAAATGCTATGGCGCTATGAGCAATACTTCTATCCGGACAGCGGCTGGGCAAACGGATTCATGACCTACAAGGGTTCTACGGGCCTGATCCAACTGGACATAAGTCCCTGAGACCTACTCAGAGCGATCGGTACACTTGTCTATCGAGCAGTTAGCGGCATCGTTTCGACGTGCGACTCTCTCGCAAATTTCAAAAACTTTTTTCACGCGATGCTGCGGAAAGCCTCTGGGAAAATACTTGCCGCTGGATTCATCCGGTAAACTCACAGCAGATTCTGGCTGGAATTGACCGGGCTGAACTTGAAAACCTGCGGGAACGTTATCCCTATCGGCCTAATGCGCGTAAGATCAATGCCTACGAAGACGCTGCATACTGGATCGAGGTAAATGTTAAGCGAGCGCAGGACCTTTGGCTCGATCGTTCTCCGCCACTACAGATTCTCGATCTGGGCTGCGGTGCCGGTTATTTTCTCTATCTCTGCCGATTATTTGGTCACGATGGGCTCGGATTCGATACGGATGAGGAGCCGTTCTTTCGCGGAACAACTGACTTCTTCAAGGTCCGCCGGGTGGTAGGACGTATCGAACCGCAAACGTCGTTGCCCAATCTCGGGAAAAAATTCGATCTCGTGACCGGACATCGCGTCTGTTTTCACCGTCTCGCACGCACAAAGAATGGAGAATGGCTCGAATGGACACGCGCCGATTGGGAATTTTTTATCAACGATATCCGAACACGATTTCTCAAACCGGAGGGCCGCCTCCTGCTTGAATTTAATCGGCGGCAGGATGGGTCCTCGTTTTTCACGGATGAATTGCGCGCGTTTTTTGAGTCGCAAGGCGCACGCATTTTCCGTTGGAAAGCACTGTTAGCTGCAGACCCAAGTCAACGTCCACGGTTTAAGCAGATTCAGAAATTGTAGGGCATGCGCATCGCCTGCCAGCGTTGGCTACCGGGGCGGTTGCCTTACAGCGAATCTTACAACTTCCAGTTTGTGCAATCCCAGCCCAACAGCTGCTCGAGCTTTGCGATGTCTTCCTCGAAGAGACTGTAGAGGAAAACCTTTTCCTCCCAATTCATCGCCCGCTGGTAGGGCACAATATTTCTATCTCGGGTGCGAACCGAGCGGAGTGGTTCGAGACCGAGAAACGAAAAGATGGAAGCGAGCGTTTCACGCTGTTTCCCTTTGAAGTCCTCAAACTTCACCGCCTTTACTTGGTTGCGCGGGAAGAATTTGAACAGACGCTGGAGTTGCTGCGCGTAAAATCCTCGATCCACATAAGCGAAACGACGAGCTTCGGCAGGTGGCGCGCCGGCGATACGCGCTTTCTCTTCTCGCACGGCATCGAAAAAATCCAACGGCTCGCGACCTCTGAATCGTTGCATGTTCCAGTGAGCAAAGGCCCGGTCCACAGGATTCCGCAGGAGGATCAACAAACTCGTTTTCGGATTGTATTTCCAAATCCTTTCTGCCGCTGGTTCGTGATAAATGTAACTTGGCGTGCAATCACCGGCTATGGTTGAGGGACTAACAGGCGGATAATGTTTGTGTAATTCCTCGTAACCGACCCCGGAAACAAACAACGCGTCGTTGTCAAAAAAATGTATTTCCTGCTGATCACCCATCGTGATCTTCGGGTGCTTGTTTAGAAAATAATGCAGCGCCGTTGTGCCGGATTTTTGCGCGCCGGCCAGAACGAAATCCAACCGCTGGATCCTTCTCAACTTGGGCCTCCACATCGTCATGAATCAAGAACTGCTAACCCCATCGCGCAATTGATCTTCCAGAAAAGAGACCTCGCTGAGATTGTCGATCTTTTTTGTAACTCCGATATTGGGTTCCCTGTCTTAAGTAGCAATGGCGGCTGCTTTGAAGGTGTTCGCGCGTGGAACGTTGACTTTCTTCGAGATCACAATCGTTGTTCTCTTCATTGCATCGCTTGCTGCAATGGCTGCCCTTGGTTGTATGCGGGCGCGCAAACGGAAGCGTCCGTCCGAAATTTCAGGTGTGCTGTTTAATCGATTGAATCCTCCGCCGCGCCGCAGTTTGATCGTCAGGTGATAGAACCAAGGTTGTCGCGCGCTGACCAGCACTTTATGCTGCGCGATGTTCACCGCTTCTGAGATTTCACCAAACCTAAGACCACTGGCCCTTGTGTGCGTAATTGCTTTCGTTGCATCTGCCGCCGCCGATGAGGGAATGTGGCTTTTCAATGCGCCACCGCTCAAGCAGCTCAAAGAGAAGTATCAGTTCGAGCCGACGCAGCGGTGGTTGGAGCATCTGCAAAAAGCGAGTGTTCGCTTCAACTCCGGAGGCAGCGGCTCGTTCGTGTCTGCGAATGGTCTTGTTATAACAAATCACCATGTCGGCGCCGACACCCTGCAAAAGATCAGCGACCCACGGCACAATTACTTAAA
>Ga0081540_1001337_pt1 | contig 21470 bp, 21 predicted proteins | sample TabmetS2T1R1_FD_71024 | JGI IMG/M metagenome (GOLD analysis project Ga0081540, IMG submission 71024) | Tabebuia heterophylla rhizosphere microbial communities from the University of Puerto Rico - S2T1R1 | ecosystem: Host-associated > Plants > Roots > Rhizosphere ... | reverse complement strand
GGAGCCAGCCTATGCGAGTACTGCACAGGCAGATGAAAGTGTAAAGGATACAAAATAAAATTGCAACGATCGACTAGGCGCCCTGAAGAAATACCCGGGCTTTTTGTAAATGCTCAGGCACTGACATTGGGCATTCTTTCTCCCTCTCCAGAGTGGCTTCTCAAGGGACTCTATGTCCATTTCCGAGCCTTCTCCATCTGCTTGTAGAACTCCCCCCGATCAAACAGCGGCGGCGAGGAGGGCCTGGCAGCACGGTGCTCTTGCGTCTGACGCCAGTCGATCTTCCAGGTCTCGAGTTCAATAACCACACCATAATCCTCGCGGGCGCTGTGTAGGGAGACAAAGCCATCCTTGACGTCCTGTAGCACCGCCAAGGGATCGCGTTCAGCGGGGTTACCCCAGCCACCGCCACCAGAGGTGACCACGCGCACGATGTCGCCATACTGCAGTTCGAGGTTATCCCCAAACGGCGGGACGTGCCGTTCCTGCGGTGTGTCGGGGTTGACCACGAAGTAGCCACTCTTGCCAGCTTTTCCGCCTTTGACACCCCAGGAGGGGCATTTCACACCGTTCATGCGTGTCCCCAGATTCGCCTTGGGGGTGAGCACGCGCACATCGCGGACCACGCCCGTGCCACCGCGGAAGGTGCCTGGGCCACCGCTGTCTTGGTGGATGGCGTAGTTGAGAATCTGCACGGGGAATTCACTCTCGATGAACTCGATAGGGAAATTTTTCTGGCCACGTGCCGAGTAGATGACGTCCAGGCCATCGCCGAAGGGACGTGCGCCTTGACCGACGCCAATGCCGTCGATGAGCAACGTGAACGTGCCACTCTGGGTATCGAGGGAGCGCAGCATGTAGATGACGTAGTCGCCAGCCCCGGCAGGGGTCGCTCCATTGGTGGCCTGCGCAAAATTGCCCATAATGCTGTTGAGCACACGATACAGCGTGTGAGCACGCAGGCCAAGAGACGCCGGGTGACGCGGTTGTACCAGGCTGCCAGGGCGGAGCAAGACGTCGATAATAGGCTCGAAGGCGCCGTGATTCAGCAGTACAGAGGGATCCTTCCAGGACAGGAAACGGGTCACCATCATGCGCGCCGCGTCAGGGTGCAGTAAAAAGTTGATGGGCCCACTGGCCTGATCGTCGGTATCGCGAAAATCGACGCTGACCGTGTCGCCGTGTACCTTGAGCGTTACCTGGACACGGAAAGGCTTATCGCTGACGCAGTCGCTGTCGACGTAATCAGCAAAAGAGTAGTGCCCATCGGGTACCGCCGTCAGCGCGGAGCGGATGGCGCGTTCAGATTGTGCAAAGATCGCCTGGAACCCGGCCTGCAGCCGTTCCCAGCCAAAGCGCTGGCAGAGTTCCTGCAAGCGGCGTTGCCCAAGGGTACAGGCCGCAATCATGGCTTTGGTGTCACCGCGCAGCAAATCGGGGAAGCGCGAGTTGCGCAAGATCAGACGATATGCTTCTTCGTTGAAGGTGCCACGGTCGCTAATTTTAATAGGAGGAATGGCGATGCCTTCCTGAAAGATCTCGGTGGCCAACGGCGACAGCGTCCCCGGCTTTATGCCGCCGATATCCCAGAAATGGCCGAAGGCCGCCGCGAACCCCATGAGCGTGCCGTTGTCAAAGGCGGGAGCAATAAAGCACATGTCAGGTGAGTGCGAAATGGCCCCGCGCGACAGATAGCAGTCGCTGAACCAGTACACATCGCCAGGCGCCATGGTCGCCGCCGGGTAGACCTCCAGGACGCAGTCCACCATGCCAGGGCCAAACTTGTCATGATCGGTGTACACTAAATGTCCCTGCGCGTCATACATCCCGGCAAAAAAGTCTTTTTTCTCTCGAATAAAGGCCGACATGGCGGTGCGCTCGATGAGCAGACCCATCTCACGTCCGGCCGCTTTTAAAGCGCCCTTGATGATCTCGACAGTAATGGGGTCAACCTGCATGGCCACTCCTTTCTGCGCCACCGTCCTCCCCTCGCTTGCGACGGCGGAAACTGTCCCAGATGGCATCCATCTCTGCCAGGCTCGCCTCGTCAAGACGACGGCCGCGCCGTGCCAGTTCCTGTTCGATCCCCCGGAAGCGGTGTTCGAATTTGGCAATAGCCTGACGTAAAGTATCTTCGGCGCTCAAGTGGAAAAAACGCCCCAGGTTCACAAGACTGAACAGGACATCACCGAACTCCTCGGCAATGGCCTCAGGGTCAGCCGCCGCGTGGGCCACACGTAATTCTTCAAGCTCTTCGTTGACTTTCGCCCACACAGCAGCAATCTCAGGCCAATCGAACCCCACTGAGGCGGCTTTCTCCTGCACACGGCGGGCGCGGGTCAGGGCCGGAAGCGTACGCGGCACACCGTCCAGGAGCGACTCCCTGCCTTTCTCACGCTGTTTCGCAGACTCCCAGCGCTGGCGGATCTCGGCCGTGTCCTGCACACGCACATCGCTGAAGACGTGCGGATGGCGTCTGATGAGTTTGTCCACCACAGTCTGGATGCTCTCGACAAGCGTAAACTGCTGCTGTTCCTCAGCGATGCGGCTTTGAAAGACAATATGCAGCAGCACGTCTCCCAGCTCTTCCTTGAGCGCGTGGTGGTCATCAGCCTCAATGCTTTCAATAACCTCGTAGGTCTCCTCAAGCATATAGGGAATGAGGCTGGAGGGCGTTTGCTGTCGATCCCAAGGACAGCCCTGTTCAGAGCGTAAACGCTCGACAATGGCCACAAGCCGGAGAAAAGATTCCCCCAGCGGTGTAGGGTGTCCTGAAGGGGACTGGGAGGATTCGGGTCCAGTGGTCGCCATGGTGTACCTCGTACTGTATCGTTATCACATGCTCATGGTCTCTCAGCCTTGAGAAGCATGATCAGGCGATGCTACACTTCCCGTGCACGTGACGCAAGTCTGCGTGCCTTTGCCAGGGACATAAGGGTGGAATAGGGGACAGAGACTACAGTGCAACTCCAAGATTTTGATTTTACCCTACCCTCAGAGTTGATTGCGCAAGCCCCCGCAGCCAGACGCGATCAGGCACGCCTGATGGTGGTGGATCGTGCCCAGCAGCGTGTGACTCACGATACCTTCAGCAACATTGGCCACTATCTGCACGCCGGTGATGTGCTCGTGGTCAACGACACCAAAGTAATACCAGCACGTTTGCGCGGTCGGAAAGTGGGCACAGGTGGCAAAGTGGAAGTGCTGCTCTTGCACGAACTGCAGATAGGGATGTGGGAAGCCCTCCTTAAACCAGCGGCCAAAGTGCGCCTGGGCATGACCATCGAGTTCGGCGATGGAGTCCTTAGTGGGCGCATCCTGGAGCGGTGTGCCGGAGGGACAGTTGTAATGCAGTTTACGCCAGTAGAGATATATACGGTACTGGCCAAATGTGGCGAGGTCCCTTTACCACCGTATATCAAGCGAACCGGTACGCCAGAGGAGCACACCTTTGATCTCGCACGCTATCAAACCGTGTATGCCTGCCATCCAGGAGCTGTGGCTGCACCAACTGCTGGTTTGCACTTTACACCTGAACTCCTGGAGCAGCTCACGCAGCGGGGGATCACACGCGCTGCCCTCACACTACACATCGGCTGGGGTACGTTTCAACCGATACGCACGACACAGGTCGAGCAGCATCGCATGCCCCAAGAATTCTATTGTTTGACTGCATCAGAGGCGGCTGTCATCGCCAGAGCGCATACGGCTGGAGGCCGTGTGGTGGCTGTCGGCACCACAGCAACCCGCACACTCGAAACCATTGGGCAACAGGTAGGAAGCGTCACAGCGAGCAGCGGCTGGTCAGACCTGTTTATTTACCCTGGCTATCGATTCCAGTTAGTTGACGCCTTAATCACGAATTTTCACCTGCCGCGTTCCACATTATTTTTGCTCGTCTGTGCTTTTGCCGGCCGAGAACTGATGCTCGCGGCTTATCGCACGGCTATAGCAGCAGGGTATCGTTTCTATAGCTATGGCGATGCGATGTACATTCGGTGAACATCCTACGCAGACTCCCCATCCACCGCAGCCTTAAAATATTTCCCAGACTTAAAACGTACGACACGCCGCGCCGGGATACCGGCTTCCTCACCAGTTTTCGGATTCCTGCCAAGGCGCGCCCGCTTTTCACGTACCTGAAACGAACCAAAACGTCGTAGAATGACCGAGTCCCCCTGCTGCAAGACTCCTTTGACCTCTTCGAGGATCGCATCTACAGCCTCTTCGGCTTTGACTTTGGTCAAGCCCGTCTCTTCAGCGATGCGATTCACGATTTCGACTTTCCTCATGCGGTCCTCCCGGTCCATTGGGCTGATATTGGGTCATCTCTATGGAGCGGCGGAAAGGTGTAGCATATTTTTGCAAGGCAAGCAATAACTATTTGATTTGTATTAGCTTGACATCTTTGTTCAGACGCCGTAGAGGCACGTCAAGGGGACTATGTATTCTTAGTTTTTCTTTTACCATAACCAGCGTTTTTTACTCTTCGTATGCTCACCGTCTAAGGCGGCAAACTCGCGTAGCAACTCTTCTTGCCGCTCGGTGAGATGAGTAGGGGTTTTGACTACGATATGGACGATCTGTGGCCCACGCCCTTCTCCGCGCAATTCTGGCACGCCGCACCCACGGAGTGTCAGTTGATCACCGGTCTGGCTCCCACGGGGGATAGTGAGCGTTTGGGGACCATGGAGCGAGGGTACTTCAATGTCGGTACCCAGGGCTGCCTGGGGAAAGGAAATGGGTATCTGACAATGAATCTCTGTACCGTGACGCTCAAAGAACTCGTGGGGAGCCACATGGATGATGACGTAGAGATCACCAGTCGGCCCGCCGTTACTCCCTTCCTCCCCTTCACCCGTCAAGCGCAGGCGCGCCCCATCATCGACTCCAGCGGGGATCTTGACGGAGAGTTTTTTGGGGAGTTGCACCACGCCGACGCCGCGACATTCAGGACACGGGTCAGTGATCCGCACCCCTTCTCCACGGCAAGTAGGGCAGGTGGTGCGCAACATAAAAAACCCTTGCCGCCGTTCGACCTGCCCCAAGCCGCCGCAGGTGTTACAGGAGACAGGACGCTTACCTGGAGCCGTGCGCTTCCCCAAACAGTGAATACACGTTTCGAGCTTTTCAAATTCCAGGACTTTCTCTGTGCCAAACACGGCTTCCTCGAAGGTCAGTTGCACATCATACCGTAAGTCGGCACCGGCACGTACTGAGGCACGGCCGCCACGACGTCCCCCGCCGAACCCAAAAAGTTCCTCGAAGATGCCACCAAAACTGGAAAAGACGTCCTCAAAACCGCTAAAGCCCTTGAAACCGGCATTTTGTAGCCCATCGTGACCATAACGGTCATAGAGGCCACGCTTTTCCGCATCATGCAGTACCTCGTACGCCTCCGATGCCTCCTTAAATTTTTCCTCGGCCTCCGGATTATTTGGGTTGCGGTCTGGATGGTATTGAAACGCCAGCTTGCGATAGCTTTTTTTGATCTCGTCTTCGGTGGCCGTGCGTGCTAAGCCGAGGATCTCGTAGTAATCCCGTTTGGTCATAGTATTGCATCCCCGTCTGGGCTGTCTCTGATCGCCCCTGGAGTTATTTTCGTGTTTTCTAGACCGAGGTAGAGTGGCGCGATGGCGACGCTGCGAGACGTGTTTCCAGCGCCTCCCGCATCGCTAACAGCGCTTGTTTCTCTTCCTGCACTTCGCGGAGCTTCTGGAGGAGGTCCATGATAATCGTGACCCCGGCCAGATTGACACCCATCTCACGGGTGAGATTGAGGATAGTACTGAGATGTTCGATATCCTGACGGGAGTAAAGGCGGGTATTCCCCGCCGAACGCTCGGGACGTAAGAGTCCTTCACGCTCATAGAGTCGGAGTGTCTGCGGATGGATATCGAACATACTCGACACGACACTAATAGTAAAATATTCTTTGCCACGCTTGGCTGGCATACTGTACCTCACCACCTCATATGGGCACGCGGCTGGAGAGGATTCCGCACAGCAAACTCCTCGAGGAGCTGACGCGACCGGGCATCAAGCTTCTCTGGAAGTACTACCTGGACCGTAACGTAGTGATCGCCTCGCACACCCCCTTGGAGCGCCGGCACTCCCTTGCCGCGCAAGCGAAACCGTCGCCCATTTTGCGTGCCCGCCGGCAAGGTCATGGTGATCTTGCCATCAATCGTTGGGACATCAATTTTGGCACCTAGGAGAACCTCGGTGAGCGTCACCGGCACCTCACACAGAATGTCATTACCCTGGCGGGTCAAATAGACATGTGGTCGCACCCGTATGACAATGTATAAATCTCCAGGCGGGCCACCATGCCTTCCAGTCTCGCCTTTGCCAGCTATCCGTACTTTGGAACCCGTATCGACCCCAGGAGGGATTTTGACTTGCAGGCGTTCCACCCCCCCATCGCGCCGCATGACCTGCACCTGTGTGGTGGTGCCGCGCACAGACTCTTCAAAACTGATTTCAACGGTTTGCTCAAGGTCTTGCCCTGACACCGGGGCCTGCTGAGAGCGCTGACGCCCTCCACTCCCCCACAACTCTTCAAAGAGTGAGTTCAGACCGTCAAACGGTGTGCGGCCACCAAAGAAGTCTCTGAAGTTCCCGTGCTGCCCCCCACTGAAGCCACCGCCTTTTGCGAACCCAGGATCAAATCCACTCGTGAAGGCCTGATGGCCAAAGCGATCATATTTTTTGCGACTGTCCGGGTTACTTAGGACAGCATATGCTTCCGAGATTTCCTTGAACTTCTGTTCGGCAGAAGCATCCCCTGGGTTTACATCCGGGTGATACTGCCGCGCCAGACGGCGATAGGTTTGCTTAATTTCCTTGTCTGAGGCGTCACGCCGCACACCGAGGACACTGTAATAGTCCTTTTTGGTCATAAATTTCTTCTGCCTTCACGTAAACGCAGCGTGCCCTTGGCTGCGTACTTCCTAGGACGTGTCTGCGGAGAGAATACACACTACCACCCCCAGATCAGGATGAGTGAAAATTTAGTATAATATGTGAGTCACTTTATGTCAAATCGACAAACGGAGTATACATATATGTTCCCGATTATAAGACTATATGCGTTCGTCGCATCATGGGATAGAGTGTGACCTCGCCCAGCAGGCCGTGCCACACCAGACCAGCTGACCTGGTGATGGAAGTGAACTTTGACGACAGCGTGGCACAGGACGCGTGAGCAAAACAGCAGCGTACTTAGCGCTGGGGCTTTTCAATTTCCATAAAGATAGCACCGTCTTTGAAGAGCCGTACATCACCGGTGGATTCCGAGATGACAATGGCAATAGCCTGAGTCACCGAGGTAATACCAGCTGCCGCCACGTGACGTGAACCGAGGCCCTGGGGCAGGTCAACCGTCGAGTCGAGGGCGGCGCTCAAATGACGTCCAGCGCATAACACAACGCCATCCTCACGCAACACAAACGCCCCGTCGAGGGCGGAGAATTCTTTGAGAGTCTCCCGCAATTCAGGGTTGAGGATGTTGCGCTCCTCCTCGGGATAGCCATGGAAGGGATTGAAGATAGTTTGGCGGGAAAATTGCATCACCTTCTGATCGTCACCCAGCACAAAGATAGTTCCGACTGGCTTCCCTTCGCGCCCCTGACTGGCCAGCTCTACCGCGAGATTCAACACCGCTTCAAACACCGCTGACGGGATATGTTGGGCAATCTGGGGCACATGCGTCGAGATAAGCAGCTCACGTTCTTTGCCAATATCCAACACGACGATACAGTCGAGCGCGCCCAGCGCTGGAATACCCGTGAGGCAGACAATCTTGTCTCCTGCCGAGACGTAGCCTTCGGATAGGCCCATGACCACTGCCAGCTTGATTTGTGCCATGCGTGTCAGAGGAATCGGGGGCAGCTGCAGGATGGAAGCCACCTCAGCACTCGGTTCGGGGACACTGCCCGCATGCGTCACGAGGACGATATCCGTCCCTTCCAGCATGCCGCTGGGGATGGGATAGTCCTGAATGACGTCAGCATAGACAAACAGCGCACGTGCCTTAATCGTATTGGCGATCGTGCAGGCAGATTCCACAATGACCGTCGTAAGAGGATGCATTAACGCCTCATGTTCTACAATAGACGAGAGCCATGATTAGTAGGATATATGTGCTGGCAACCCCAGTGTAGTCTAGGCGGATATGATTGTCAAAAAGATTACAAACCATACCAATGGTAGCACTAGTATCACGCCCACCGTGCTGTCACTCTGGTGCCTAGCAAGTATGCTATAATACCTCGCATAAAGAGCTCTACAAGTCATTGAAAGGACCTCTGGTAATTTATGACTGAGTCACGTGCTGCCTCCACTGTTCGTCGTTTGCGCAATATTGGGATCATCTCGCATATTGATGCGGGCAAAACGACCGTTACGGAACGCATTCTCTACTACACCGGCTTGACCCATAAGCTTGGCGAAGTGCACGACGGCGAGGCCGTAATGGATTGGATGCCGCAGGAACGGGAGCGTGGTATTACGATCACGGCCGCGGCCACCACCTGTGTGTGGAAACAGCATCACATTAATATCATCGATACCCCTGGGCATGTGGATTTTACCATTGAGGTAGAGCGCTCGCTGCGAGTGCTCGATGGGGCAGTAACAATTTTTGCCGCAGTGGAAGGTGTGCAACCCCAGTCGGAATCGGTGTGGCGTCAGGCGGACCGCTATCACGTACCGCGTCTGGCTTTTATTAATAAGATGGACCGCCTCGGTGCTGATTATCAGCGCGTCTTACAAGAGATGCAGGACAAGCTTGGAGCGCGGCCGCTGTTGTTGCAATTGCCACTCGGTACGGAGGAACATTTTCGTGGCATTATTGACTTGATTGCCATGCAGAGTGTGGTGTGGCACGTCGAGGATCTGGGCATGGTACCGGAGATTGGGGCTATCCCAGAGGCCATGCAAGAAGCCGCCCAGACTCAGCGTGAGGCGCTGCTGGATGCCGTGGCGGAATATGATGATGCCCTGCTCGAACAGTATCTTGGCGGTGTGTCCTTGGCTCCTGAGCAGATCCGGGCCGCCGTACGCCAGGCGACCCTGGCTGGCGCTCTCATCCCGGTGTTACTCGGCTCAGGATTGCGTAATAAAGGGATCCAGCCCTTACTCGATGCGGTGCTGTGGTACCTCCCGTCCCCTGCAGATGTGCCAGCGATTGTTGGGGTAGATCCTCGCACGGAGGCAGCCGTGGAACGGCACAGCAGCCCTCAGGAGCCACTCACGGCACTGGCCTTCAAAATTGCCCTGGATCAAGGGCGACGTCTCACCTACGTGCGTCTCTACTCGGGGAATCTGGAACCGGGGACGCCTGTCTACAATAGTCGTACGGGGACGCAGGAGCGTGTCGCACGTCTGCTCCGCATGTACGCCAACAAGCGTGAGCGGCTCGATCGTGCCAGCGCTGGCGATATCGTGGCGGTGACCGGGTTCAAAGACTTTGTGACCGGGGATACGTTGTGCGATGTTGACCATCCTATCCGCCTCGAGACCATTACGTCTCCTGAGCCAGTGCTGACTCTGGCAGTCGAACCGCCCACCATGGCCGAGCAAGAGAAACTCCAGTTCGCCTTAGAGAAGTTAGTCGCCGAAGATCCAACATTGCAGGTGGCGTACGACGAGGAGCGGGGTCAGACCATGCTCTCAGGGATGGGGGAGTTGCACTTAGAAGTGCTGGTGCGCCGGCTCGCCGATGAATTTAACGTCCAGGTGCGCGTGGGCAAGCCGCAGGTCATCTACCGTGAAACGATCCAGGGTGAGGCAGAGGTCACCGAAACCTTTGCACGCGAGATTGCTGGCAAGCCACAGTATGCCAGCGTGCAATTGACAGTACGGCCAGCGATACGTGGTACGGGTTTGACGTTTGCCAACTTCCTCCCAGAAGCTGTAGTACTCCTCCCCGAGGTGCTCGAGGCTGTGCATCAGGGCGTGCTGGATGCCGCCTCTTCTGGGGTTGTGCAGGGTTATCCGGTAGTGGATGTGCGTGTGGAACTGCGCGGTGCCACCTGGCGCCAGGATGAGAGCACACCATTGGCGTTCCAGATTGCCGCTGGCCAGGCGTTTCGCCGTGCGCTCGAAAATGCACGGCCAGTGTTACTCGAACCGGTGATGCATGTCGAAGTCCTGGTACCTGAGGAATGGACTGGCAGTGTCATTGGGGGGCTGCAGAGCCGGCATGGCGTCATCGAACGCATCGAAGCCCGTGGACACTTGCAAGCGATTTGCGCCTTAGTGCCTCTCGCAGGGACGTTTGGCTATACGACGGACTTACGCTCGGCGAGCCAAGGGCGCGGCACATTTACGATGTACTTTGCCCACTATGCTCCGGCAAAATAGGCACAGGCAACCCCGCCGCTTGCAAAAACGCCGCCGTCCGTCGGAGCGGTAGGCCGACGACATTGGTGTAACAGCCTTTCCAGGACTCCACGAAGGCAGCGGCAACGCCCTGGATGGCATAGGCTCCGGCTTTATCCATTGGTTCGCCGGTGGCGATATAGTGCTCTATGGCTGAAGGCGAGAGGAGGCGGAAGCGTACCAGAGTCTGCACCACATCGAGGCACACCACATGCCGTGCGTAGTGGAGCACGGCTACAGCCGTCATCACGGTGTGCGCCCGCCCACTGAGACGGGAGAGCATCTGCCGCGCGTCGTCTGGATCTCTGGGTTTGCCGAGGATGGAATGCTCCAGGACAACGACCGAATCTGCACCGAGTACGACCGCGGTGGGGAATTGTCGAGCAATGTGCTGGGCTTTTGCATATGCTACCCGCCTGGTATAGACCCAAGGCTCTTCACCAGGGACAACACTTTCATCGATATTGGCCGGAAGAACCGTGAACGGTATGGCAAGCTGCGCCAATAATTCTCGACGCCGTGGTGAGGCTGAAGCGAGAATGAACTCCACTGGGGGAGGAGCAGGGACAAGTGGGGAAGCGACCATACCCGGCGCCTTCTGCGAGCGGCCTACACATCACGCGCCACAACATAGTCTGCCAACACGTGCAACGCCTCGAGCGCTGGGGAGGGGGCGAAGCCATCCAGGCACTGGCGCGCCTGCATGACATGCTCTTGCGCCTTATCTAGGGTGAACTGTAACGTCCCATACTTGTGCAATAACGCAATCACGTGCTGCAGATCGGCATCGGTGGCCTGCTCACTGTGTAGATAATCCACGATCACCTGAGCTTCACGGGTGCTGGCACATTGCATAGCGACAATGATTGGTAAGGTGATCTTACCTTCCTTCAAGTCATTGTGTACTGGTTTGCCAAGCTTCGCTTCCGGGGCCACGAAATCCAGGGTATCGTCGGCCATCTGAAACGCGAGGCCCAGATGATGGCCAAAGGCACTCACCCGCGCCCGCTGGGTCGGGGGAAGACCGCCCAACACGGCGCCAATCGTACAGCTGGCGGCAAACAGTGAGGCTGTTTTGAGGGCAATAATGCGATAGTAATCAGCTTCGCTAATACTCAGGTCACGTAGTTTCAGCGTTTCGATTACCTGCCCCTTGGCCATCTCAACTGTCACATTGGAGACCGTCTGCATCACGAGATGGTCTTTATCAGCAAGGGCCAATGACATGGCTTTGGAGTAGAGATAGTCCCCGATCAAGATGGCCATCTCATTGCCCCACAATGTATGCACAGTCGGATTGCCACGCCGCAGTGAGGCATTATCGATCACGTCATCATGCAAGAGGGTCGCCGTATGGATAAATTCAATCACGGCGCTCAGGTCATAGATACGCTCTCCGCTATAATGACATAGCCGTGCAGACAGGATCAGAAGGACAGGTCGGATACGCTTGCCGCCACTCGATAACACATACCGCGCGACGTCCGAAATGAAGCTCACCTCGGATTCGAGGTGCTTGGCAATCGCTGCCTCGACCCGCGTGAGGTCGTCCTCAATAAACCCCACCATTTCCTTGGGCATCATGTATGTGTTTTCCATGGTGAAAGGCTGAGCGCTAGCGCGGCAACACTGTAGAGGGATATACTGGCGATGTCAAGCGCTTTCTCGCACTGCATCGCCATGGCTGCTTCCCAAATGTCCACAATGTCTACATCCTGAGAACCTTCTCTCCTGTCAGCCACACTTGCGGCGCGTAATATGGTACGATATGACAGCGGCTTGAACTTTTAGTATGGGACACAACTATGGCAGAGGCACAGCACGACTTTGCGTCAGTCGATGCAATAGACGCAGAATCTATTGGCACCCCGGGGAAACGCACCTTCCGGTTGCGTATCCTCCGTGGTGATGACTCAGCGGCCTTGTGGATGGAGAAACAACAACTGGCGGCCCTTGGCGAGGCGCTGCCGCGCTTACTCGAACAGTTAAATACTCCGGACCAACATGCTGACGAGGATGCCGAGAGCATCGCGTCGTTTCCTGATGACCCCACGATCGAATTCAAAGTCGGCCGTATGGCTCTAGGGTATGCTGCGCAGGAGGACCGCTTAGTGTTAGTAGCCCATGATGTCGAAGCTGGGGAGGATGAGGCTATCCCGCCGACATTATCGTGTCGTTTTACACGCGAACAGGCGCGTTCACTGAGTGAGTCTTGTGCTGAGGCAGTGGCTGGGGGGCGTCCAATTTGTCAGCTCTGTCACCGTCCAATTGATCCTGAAGGACATATGTGTCCGCGCGCTAACGGCCACCAAAAGCTCACACGGCGTGAAGGGCGTGAGGGGGGGGAGGCCTGAGGCAGTCCAAAGTCTTCCAGAGTGCGCCAGCCCGTTGTGCAGCGCGAGAAATATGCTACTATCAGAAGCCCTCTCTAGTGTTGGATGGATGTGCATGCAACCTGTGGAACCTGCTGCCTGATGCGCATAGAGGCGTAGGGCTATCGCGGCGGCAGCGGTGTGGACGCCATTATGCCTCAAATAGATGTACGTGTACGTATTGCCCCGAGTCCGACGGGCGTACCCCATGTAGGGACCGCCTATATTGGGCTGTTTAATTATGTCTTTGCCCGCGCCCACGGCGGGCAATTTCTCGTCCGTATTGAAGATACAGATCAGACGCGCTCGCACCGACGCTATGAAGAAGCGATCTTGCGCTCGCTGCGCTGGATCGGGCTGCAGTGGGACGAAGGCCCTGATGTGGGCGGTCCATACGGACCATACCGGCAATCGGAGCGTCTCGCCCTATATCAGCGCTATGCTCAGGAGTTGATCGCTGCTGGTGTTGCCTATCGCTGTTGGTGTACCCCAGAACGTTTAGAGGCTGTACGTCAACAGCAGCGCCAGCAGAAACAAATGCTGCGCTATGACGGACATTGCCGTCACCTGACCGCCGCAGACATTGCCGCCAAGCAGGATCAGCCCTGTGTGGTGCGTCTCAAGGTGCAAGAGGGTGCCGCTACCGTCGTACATGATGCGTTTCGTGAGCCGATCACATTTGATCACCAGCAGATCGACGACCAGGTGTTGCTCAAGTCCGATGGCTATCCGACCTACCATCTCGCCAATGTCGTGGACGACCACCTGATGCGCATCTCACACGTCATTCGTGCTGAAGAGTGGCTCTCCTCGACGCCCAAACACGTCTTGCTGTATCAGGCCTTTGGGTGGGAGCCACCGATCTTTATGCACATGCCGCTCTTGCGCAACACCGATCGTAGCAAGATCAGCAAACGCAAGAACCCGGTATCGCTAGAGTACTACGAACGGCAAGGCTACCTCCCAGAGGCTCTGTTAAATTTTCTGGCCCTCATGGGCTGGTCGATGCCTGACGATCGCGAGGTGTTTAGCATCAACGAGATGATCGAGGAATTTTCGTTTACCCGGGTGAACCTGGGTGGGCCAGTGTTCGATCTGCAGAAACTCGAGTGGCTCAATGGCATGTACATACGGCAATTGGCTCCTGAGGCATTAACGCGGCGGCTGCATCAGCATATAGCCCAGCCCAAAGCCCAGCGTCTCGATGATGAGGCGTATCTACGTATGATCACGCCGTTGCTCCAGGAACGTCTGCCCACCTTGGGGGACTTCCATGCTATGGCGGCGTTTTTCTATGATACCCCCCTCGCCTACGACAAGGTGCTCCTCGTTCCCAAAGGGCGGAATCCCCGTGACACGGCGCGTGTCTTAACTGAGGTGAGTGAGACGCTGCAGCGCTATGACGGCCCCTGGCAGGATGGCGCGCTGGAAGCTGTCGTCCGGACGTACGCCGAGGGCATCGCATGGGAAACGCGTGATCTTTTTATGACCCTCCGTGTGGCCATCACAGGTCGTACGGCGTCTCCGCCGCTGTTTGCCACTATGCAAGTGCTGGGGCAGACCGTCTGTTTGACGCGGCTGGAGGATGCTGTGGCCATGTTGCAAAAATGACGTGCCCATGAGCGAAACTTTTCGTGTTACGTTTCTCGGTACTTCGGCTGCTGTCCCGACTACGAGGCGGAATGTGTCCGCGACGCTGGTCGCCTACCAGGATCTTAAATGGCTTATCGATTGTGGTGAAGGCACGCAGCGACAGATTATGCGTGCCAATCTTGGCTTCAAAAACCTCTCACGTGTCGTCCTCAGCCATGAACATCTGGACCACATCCTGGGGATGGGCGGGCTCTTGGCAACCCTGAATATGCTTCAACCTGTGGAGTATGTGGTGGTCTATGGTAATCCCACAGTGCTCGAACGGGTGCGCCAGATGACCAGCTACATTGGCCGTGTAGCGCAGTATGCCTTGCAATTACAGGTGCTGCAGGAAGGTCTGGTGTTTACGCATCGCCAGCTTGAATGCTACGCTTTTCCGACGCGGCACCGCGTCAAGCAGTCGTATGGGTTCGTGTTTCAGGAAAAACCGCGGCGGCGGTTTTTACCCGATGCGGCAACGCGTCTGGGCATTCCCAACGGCCCAGAACGTCGTCGACTGCTCGCGGGAGAAAGTCTGCAGAGTCCCAGTGGACAGCTCGTTCACCCCGATGATGTGCTCGGCCCTGAGGAACCTGGTAAAAAGCTCGTCTACATCAGCGATACGATGTATTTCCCTGGGCTCAGCAGGGTGGCGCAAGGGGCTGATTGCCTGATTAGTGAGGCGACATTTCTGCATACTGACGCGGCCCTTGCCGCTGAAGCAGGACATATGACCGCAGCGCAGGCGGCTATGGTAGCACGGGATGCCGGCGTGGCCATGCTCTATCTCAATCACGTGTCGCAGCGCTATGCCCAGAGTGAGCACTTGCTCCTGGAAGAAGCCCGACAGATTTTCGCCAATACGCATCTGGCCAATGACCTGGACACTATTGGTATCTAGGAGACGCAGGGTGCGGGGGCCACTTCTTGCATCTTTTTCCAGGTAGGATAAAACGACTCGAGCCAGCGGTTACCGACTTGCGGCACGAAGTTGAGGGCCTTGACCCGTATCCAGCCATCAAACAATTCTAAGACTGAGATCGCGCCATTATCGAGATCCAGACGACGATACTCGTTAAAGGGCATGCCAAGATAATGTGCCAGGGCCGTACGAATCACATCCCCATGCGAGACCACTGTCACAATGCCTTGGGGATACGTGTTCCGCACCCACTCAATGACCCGTATGCCCCGCTGCTGCACCTCAAGCAAACTTTCCCCGTTGGGAAAAGTCGCCTTGATCGGATCATGAAACACCTGGTGCGCTACGGGATGAGTGCGCATTTCGTTGAATGTTTTACCTTCCCAGTCTCCATAGCCTACCTCACGCAGATCTGGAATTTCCTCGATAGATTTTTGTAAACGTTCAGCCAGGAACTCTGCCGTCTGGCGCGCTCGGACCAACGGACTGGAGAAAATATGAGTAATTCCAAGGGGAGCAAGGGCTTCGGCGGCCAGGCGCGCCTGCTCTTGCCCTCGTGCATTGAGGGGGACAGGGCCCTGGCCGGAAATCCTGCCGCTAACGTTCTCGTCTGTCTGCCCGTGTCGTACCAGTATCACCAACGCCATGCAGCTTCCTTTCTATGGTCACGGAGACTCGGCGGCATTTCCTGATTGAGAATCTGCCAATGATACCATACCATAGCGTCGACTCGACCCTTCTTCCGAGACGACATCAGGCGTTGCCTATACTAGCAGAGCGCCCACAGAGGCATGCAGATTGATGATGACTCCTCCCTGCACTATGCCTGCAGCACCTTGGAGACGCACCCCCATGCTGCTCCTGTATCTGTTGACACTCGCGGCCTGTGCTCTGCGTACGACCTCTCCTCCGGCTGACACTGTGGTTTTAACTACCGCACGTGGAGCCCAACTGCAAGGCACTGTGGTCGAACTCGCGACGCAGAGAACGCTTTCCTTTGAAGCCTTCGTGAAAGCCGTGGCACAGGCGCAGGTAGTGGCGGTAGGTGAGGAGCATTACCATCCCGACATTCAGGCGTTTGAGTTGCGTCTGCTCCAGGCTCTGGCGCAACACCGCCCCCAACATATAGCCCTGGCGATGGAATTTCTCGAGCGCGATATGCAGTTAGCCGTCGATGCGTATCTGTCAGGCAACAGCGATGCCGTGACGTTACAGACCCAAATCAAGGCAACCCCGAACTTCATCCAATGCTACTTCCCCTTAGTGCAGTATGCCCGACAGGCAGGCGTACCACTCTTGGCGTTGAACGTGCCGCGGTCCCTAGCACGCCGTGTCACCAAAGAAGGGCTCCAGGCGGTCGCGGAGAGCTTACTCCCCCCTGAGCGGGCCTATATGGCTGCGACTTTTCTACCTATTACGCCCCAGTACCGCACGTATTTCCTGCAGGCAGTGGCTGCTGCCCATCCCCTCTCAGAAGAGCAACGCGACCGTTTTGTCGAGGCGGCACATCTGAAGGACGATACGATGGCGGAGTCTCTCGCGGCATTTCTGGAGCGTGCAGCAGAGATGACCGTACTAGCCATCGCCGGACGCTTCCACTTTGATTATGGCCTGGCAATTCCTGCGCTGTTGCGGCAACGTCGACCACGCGTCACGATGCAGCGTGTGACTACTATGGCCATCGCCGCCGATGATATTATTGACCTACGAGACTTGGCGCGGGAAGCCTTGGCGGACTATGTGTGGTTTGCCCCGCCTCGCCCAGAGACCAGGGCTGAGAACTGAAGTATCAGGGCTGCGATTGGCTATGGAGATATCAGGGCTCAGATGACGTCTGAGCCCTCGAGACAGGATTTACGCGAGACTCTGCAAGGTCTCGCGGATCTTATCAAAATTGGGCTGGTTTCCAGCGTTGTCCAGGACTTCGGCATATCGGACCTTGCCAGTTTTGTCAATCACGAACGCGGCACGTTTGGCAACTCCCTGGAATCCGATGAAATTGTCATAATACGCACCGTAGGCCTGACTCACCTCACGATTGAAATCGCTGAGCAGCGTAAAGTTCAAATTCTCTTTGTCCTTCCACTGCTTCTGCGCAAATGGGCTATCTACACTAATGGCCAAGACCTCAGCATTGAGATTAGCATAATTGCTGAGGTTATCTCGCACCGAACAGAGTTCGGTGGTACACACACCAGAAAAAGCAAAGGGCACGAATAATATCACGACGTTCTGGCCACGCAGACTACTGAGCGTGACATCCTGCCTCTCTGTATTTTTCAACGTGAAATCCGGGGCATCTTGTCCGGTCTGAACACTCATAGCAGTTCTCCCTGGAAAGGACACCTAGCCAATGTGTGACAGGATCGCATGTGGGGAATGTATCGGCTTTTTGACCCCACGTCAACAGCCATCCAGCCAGGAGGCCCCAAGAACCCCATGCGCCGTAGCCATACTCTTATGCCTGACGGACTTCACGCCGCAGCATATCTACGGCGAGAATAGAGATGACGCCCGCTTCAACCCGTATACAACCAGCCTGTTGAAACTCGCGTAAAGTCCGCGCCATAGTTTCCCGCGTCATGCCGGCAAGCTCAGCGAGTTCCTGCTGGGTGAGACGCATGTCAATCACCGTGCCTTGCTCGGTCACACGTCCGCGCTCCGAGGCCAGGTTCAGCAATGTGCGCGCCACTTTGCCATAGACATCAAAAAACGCCAGGCTATGGATGAGCTCATTGGCCTTGCGGAGGCGCTTGCTGAGCAAAGCCGTCATTTTGAGCAAAATTTTTGGGGACTTCTCAATGATGTGGAGAAAATGGTCACGGGAGACCGTGAGAACTTCACTAGGTTCCTGAGTCGTCACAGTCGCTGACCGTGGCTCCCCGTCCAGGAGGGACATGTCACCGAAGAAATCCGTCGGGTACAGTATGCGCAAAATCATCTCATAGCCGTCACGATCTTCAATGGTGACTTTGACCAATCCACTTTTCAAGATGTAGAGCGCATTACCTGGATCATCAACATGGACGATCGTAGTGTGCTTTTTATAATGCTGTTCACGTACTACAGTAGTAATTTGTTGGAGCTCTTCATCATCCAGCTCGGAGAACAGTGGGACTTTCTTGAGAAAATCAACATACGTCATCATGCCTACACCTCCCACCCCTGAGGCATACCATAGCTTTTCCCTGCCATAAGACACATTTTATAGAGGCTTTGCATCATATAGGAGGATCAGTGAGGCGTCAACTATTCTATACATTATGTATGTGCAGATATGCTATTCTGCGGCTAAAGCCTCCTGCAAGAGATGCACGAGTTCCTGCGGCTCGAATGCATACGCTGTCGCACAAAATTCACAGCGTATCTGCTCACTCTGCTGCTCTGTTACTATCTGGCGCAATACATCTGCTCCTAGGGACACGAGCGCCTGGCTTACCCGTTCGCGTGAGCACTGACAGGTCCACCTTGGAGTCATGTGACGGAGCACGTGTAAAGGCAGTCCACCGAGCGCGTGCTCGAGCATTTCCTGCGGAGTATACCCATCACGCACCATAGTAGTCGCGGCTGGTACTAATGCCAGCGCGCGCTCAATATGCGCGATGAGGTCTTCAGGCAGGGTCGCGTGAAACTGCACCAGGAAACCTCCGGCAGCTGTAACCATCTGGTCTGCACTGACAAACACGCCAAGTGAGACGGCACTAGGAATCTGTTCTGATCGGACAAAATAGTTTGCTAGATCCTCAGCAATTTCGCCTGACACTAGAGGCACAGCCCCGCTATAGGGCTCGCCCAGGCCTATGTCCTTCATGACATGGAGCACCCCTTTCCCCACGGCTCCTCCCACATCGAGTTTGCCATGGCGCGAGGGGAGATTGACCACTGGTTGCCCTGGATAACCACGGACGTGGCCCGCACCATCCGCTTCCACATGGATTTTCTGTATGGGTCCCTTGCACACTATCTGGAGGGCAATGCGGTATTCTGGCTCTTTGCACAGGCACCCCATCAAAGCCCCGCCTGTCAGCAGGCGTCCTAAGGCAGCCGCAGTGGTGGGGCAAGCACCATGCACACGCTGTGCCTGTTCCACGACGCTGGTGGTCACTGCCGCAACCCCGTAAATATCTTCTCCTGCAACAATAGCACTGATCAGGGTATCTGACATATATTTCCCCATTGCACCGCCCGTTTCATTCTGGACAGTGCTGCTTGACAAAGGTCACTGTGGCCAGTACAACAGAATATGTCTGGACCTGGTCTCCAGCATTGTATCAAGGAGTGTCTCTCCAGGAGAAGAGCTGCCATGCTGACAACCTCACCCTTGCGTATTCAAACTGATATCCCAGCCATTGCCTTTGACGTGCCGGCTGGTACGGATCTCCTTACCGTACCACACCCGGCGCCGCCACTTACTAACCCAACGAGTGCTATTGCACAAGCCCTCCTGGCTCCACGCGGGACACTGCCGTTGGCTCAGGTGGTCGCTGCCACCAGCCCTGAGAAAGCACCGGTGCACAAAACTGCGGTGATTGTGGTCTCTGATATCACCCGCCCCGATGTCCCCTACACAGGCCCGGCGAGTATTCTGCACCCGGTGTTGCACACGCTCGAAGCCCAGGGCCTTCTGCCAGAACATATTACCATTCTTGTGGCTACTGGCACCCATCGCGCTAGCACCCAGGCTGAAAAAATCACGATGTTTGGCGCCGAAGTGGTGCACAGATATGCGATTGTGGATCATTCGGCCACTGACATCACGGCGTTACGTTGGGTGGCACGCACGGAGCATGGAACCGATGTCTATATTAATACGTGTTATCTTGATGCTGACGTCAAAATTCTCACGGGTGAGATCAAGCCACACTTCATGGCAGGCTTTTCTGGGGGCCGTAAGGCCATCTGCCCAGGGTTGGCTAACCTGGAAACACTGCAAAAATTTCACAGTCCGCAGTTCCTCGAACACCCCTGTGCCACTAACCTGATCCTGGAAGGCAATCCCTGCCACCAGGAAGCGACGGAGGTGGCTGAGCGCGTGGGGGCTGATTTTCTTATTAACGTCACCATGAACGAAGAGAAACAGCTCACCGGTGTGTATGCGGGCCATTGGCGTCAGGCCTTTGAGGCCGCGACTGCCTTTCTGGCTGAGGCCGTGACTGTCCCGGTGTCTGAGCCGTACGAAGTGCTGATCACCATTGACTCGACGATCAACCATTACCAGGCGGCCAAAGCCGCTATTGGAGCTTTGCCTATCCTGGTGCAGGGTGGTACGCTGATCCAGATTGCCAACAGTAGTGACGGTATTGGGGCCCCGGAATATGTCCACGAACTCGAACTCTTACAGAGTCTGCCGAGCCCGCGCGACTACGTCGCAGCCTTATTTCAGCGTCCAGTCGTGCAGAAGGACCAATGGGAAGTCGAAATGTGGTGCAAGGTGCTGGAGCAGGTGGGAGGGCCAGCCGGCCTGATCTACTGTACGACCGGTATCAGCCCTGGCGACTTAGAGAAACTGCCGCTCACTTCTGGATATGCCTATACAGGTGAGAGCCGTCTCGATTGCATGGTGCAGCATGCTATACAGCGTACCTTGGCCGTCTGGCAACAGCGCCTTGGTCGCATGCCGCGGCTTGGGGTCATCCGTGATGGGGCGCACGCCATTCCTGGATTGATAGGAGCCAGTACGACTGTATGATACAAGGGTTTCCGATTATCAAGCACCCTCCTCCAGAAGCGCAGGTCCCCATTCTCGTGAGTATCCCGCATTACGGGACGCAGCCGCTGCCCCACATCACGGCTGCGGACTATACGGAGCCCTGGTTTGAGACGTTTGCGTACGGGTTTGCTGATACATTTGTGGGTGATCTGTACGCTGACTTGCACGAACAGGGCGCCACTGTCCTGGCTACTCCCTTTTCTCGCATCTTTGTGGATGTAAATCGCCGCCGCAATGACTTCGAGCACGTCGATGGTCTGGTGCGTTCACGGCGCGGGGTTGTGCGCACGCATACGATGCGCGATGTCCCCATTTTTACGCGTGCTCTTAGCCCTGCTGAGCTCGAAGCACGGCTCCAGACGTTCTATGATCCATACTACGCGACCATTAAACAGTTGCTGGGGTACTTACAGGCGACCTACGGTTATGCCCTGTTGCTTGACAGCCA
>Ga0081540_1001336_pt1 | contig 21482 bp, 19 predicted proteins | sample TabmetS2T1R1_FD_71024 | JGI IMG/M metagenome (GOLD analysis project Ga0081540, IMG submission 71024) | Tabebuia heterophylla rhizosphere microbial communities from the University of Puerto Rico - S2T1R1 | ecosystem: Host-associated > Plants > Roots > Rhizosphere ... | reverse complement strand
CGAGGCGATGCCGCTGGCCGCGCCCATCGTGCTGCCCCGACTCGCCGAGCGTACCGGGCAGATCCGATTAGCGACTGGGGCGCTGTCGGTGTGGGGTCGCACCCCCGCCACGCTCGCGCTCACCGCCGCCGAACTACAGCGGGCCTCCGGGGGCCGGTTCGTCCTCGGCCTGGGCAGCAGCACCGCCCCGATGACCGAGGGCTTCCACGGGCAGTCGTGGCAGGCACCGCTGCGGAAGCTGCGCGACACCGTTGTCGCGGTCCGCGCGCTACTAAGCGGTGACCGGCTCCCGCAGGCACCGGACGGTGCCCGGCCGCTGCGGCTGGGCTGCCCACCGACTGTGCCCGTCCCGATCGCGTTGGCCGCCATCACCGCGCCCAGCATCCGGTTGGCCGGCGAACTGGCTGACCAGTGGTTGCCGTTCCTGCTGCCACCGGCAGCTCTGGAAGCTGGTCGCGAACTCATGGCCGACGCATCAGCCGGTGCGTACCGCGCCGACGCCGCCACGGTCACCGCCTCGATCCCGCTCGCCCTCGCTCCGGATCACGATGGTGCCGCCCGCATCGCCGCCCGCTGGCTGATCACCTATGCCACCCGCATGGGGCCGGTGTACCCAGAGATGCTCCGGCGGCACGGTTACCACCGCGAGCTGGATGCCATCCTCGAAGCCAATCCCGGCCCGAATCACGCACGCCTCCCGGCAGCAGCCGAGCGGCTGGCGCAAGACGTGCTGCTATACGGCACCTACGACGAGGCACCCCAACTGTGGCGAGCCCGGCAGAGCCACGCCGACGCTCTCGCGCTCGTCCTCCCCTTCGGCGTGCCGGCAGGGCAGATCACCGACATCATCGAGGCGGTCAGCTGCCCGGTGACAGACCGGAGCCTTACCACGAGTGCCAGTGATACCCCCGCGCTCTGTTCTTGATCGCCGGTGGCTGTGGCGCGAAATAGGAACGTGCTGCTCCGACCGATTTACAATCGTGTTTGCATGTTGGTTCACGTCATCTGCCGCGGCAACGTCCTGCGCAGTGTCATCGCCGAGGCGTATCTCAACGCCCTCCGTATCCCCGGGATCACCGTCATGTCGAGCGGCACCGTGGCCGACATTCATCGTGACCGCAACGCCCCCAACGTTCCTCGGATCCGGGAGCTGCTGGGTCGGCACGGTGTCGCCGACTTCGCCAAGCCGGTCCCTGGCGAGCAACTTACCCAGCAGCGCCTCGACATCGGGGACGTGACTGTGTGCGTGAACCAGATCGTTCAGGCGGAGGTCTGTTCGCTCTTCACGCCATCCGGCTCGCTGGTGGTGTGGGACGTCGCGGATATCGGCGAGGCTGGCCGGATTCCGCGTAATAAACGGGACTTCGACCGCTACCTCGAATTGGTGTATGGCGAGATCACCCGCCACGCCGACGTTCTCGTTGCCGAGCTCGCCCCGACTAGAGAGCGGATCGAAGGCGCAGACGGTGGCCCGTCATGGAGTTGATCGAACTGCCTGACGCGACAGCTAGCATGCGAGGATGAGCCAGCCCCGCCCGCGGGGTTCCGTCTCAGACCGACTGGCGGCTGCGGCGGCCGCGGCCGTGGTCGGCCGGGCCGAGGAACGTGCGCGCCTGACCGCACTGCTCGCTCCGCACGGACCCGTGGCCGTGTTCGTGCATGGGCCGGGCGGGATCGGCAAGACCACGCTGGTCACCGGAACGCTGGTAGCGCTGCCGCTGAAATACGTGAGCGTCGACGGCCGCCAGATGGAGCCGACGGTGCCGGGAGCGCTGGCCGCGCTCGGCACCGCGCTGGGAGGACCCGCGCCACGGTCGGCCACCGCGGCCGCCGAGCAGATCGCCGCCGCCGGTGTTGACGTCCTGGTGATCGACAGCTTCGAGCGGCTCAACCTGCTCGACGGTTGGATCCGCAACGAGCTCGCCCTGGCCCTGCCGGCCACCGTCACCACTTTGTTGGTCGGCCGCCGCGGGCCGAACGTGGCCTGGCGTACCGCTCCCGGATGGCGCACGCTGCTCGGCGAACTGGTGGTCGGGCCGCTGACCGCCGGGGACGTCGACCAGCTCCTCGCTGTCCACGGAATCAAGGGCGACGACGCCGTGCGGATCCGGACGTTCGCGCGGGGACATCCGCTCGCCGTCGTCGTCGCCAGCGAGGCCCTGGCCCGCCGGCCCGGCCTGCCGCTCGGGTCCGGCGCACCGGCGGAAGTCGTCGAGGAGTTGTTCGCGGTGATGCTCGACGACCTCGGGCCACGGGAGCGGGCTGTCGCCGAGGCGGCATCGGTGCTGCGCCGGGTGACGCTGCCTCTGCTCGCCGCGGTCGCCGACGAGCCGGACGTCGAGCAGGCGTGGCGGACTCTGCGCGGGTTGCCGTTCACGGTGACCACCGCCGCCGGTGTCGAGCTCTCCGGACTGGCGGCTCCCGTCCTCCTCGAGGCCCTCGAGCTGCGCGACCCGGCTCGGGTTCGGACGCTCAGGACACGTGCTGCCCGGGCCATCCTCGATTCACTCGCCCACGGTCCGGATTGGGGGAGCACCGCCGACCTGCTGCACCTGGTGCAGAACCCCCTGATCCGCAACGCGTATGCACCATCGGGGATGCTGGAGCACCCGGCCGAGCGGGCTCGCAGCGAGGATCACGACGAGATCGTCGCCATCGCCGGCCGGTTCGGCGGGGAGGCGTCGGCCCGGCTCACCGAGTGGTGGTGGCGGGCGCGGCGGGACACGTTCGCCGTCGTCCGCGACGCCGATGGCGGCGTGGCCGCGTTCTCCGTCACCGCGACCATGGATGACTCGGCCGGATCAGCGAGCGAGGACCCCCTGGTCCAGGCCGTCGCCGACCATTTACGAGACGATCCGATGCCGCCGGGTGCCGGTGCCATGGTGTTCCGCTGGGCGCTGGGCCGTCGACAGGGTGAGCGGCCGACGCCCGAGGTGGCGACGCTGGTTACTGACCTCAAGCGCACCTACTTGCAGTTGCGGGCGACGCTCCGGCGCGTGTACACGGTCGTCATCGACTGGCCGGCCGCGGCACCGGTGCTGCGGGTGATGGGGTTCGACCTCCTGACCGAAGTCGCCGTTGGGGGCCAGCGGTTCGTGCTGGCGTGCCTCGATTTCGGCCCCGGGGGCGTCGATGCGTGGATCGGCCGCCACGTCCTGGCCGAGCATGCCGGTCCTGTCTCTGCGCAGCCGCTCCGCCTCGGCGCACCAGCCGACCGACCCCCTTTGTTCAGCCTGACTGCTCGGGAGCAGGAGGTGCTCGCCCTGCTCGCCGAAGGGATGACCAACACGCAGCTGGCCGAAGTGCTGTTCATCAGTGAGCGCACTGCGAACCGGCACGTCAGCAACATCTTCACCAAGCTCGGCGTGCACAACCGCACCCAGGCGGCCCGCGCCGCGGTGGCCGCCGGCCTGGCCGGCTGAGTCACCAGCGGGGTCCGTCGCCGTCCACGCCGAGCAGTGCCTTGCCGACCGTCTCGTGAGTGAACGCGTCGGTACCCGGGTGGAAGCGTGCGGCCCGCACGTCCCGTGACAGCCGCTCCAGCTCCGTCCCGCGACGATACGACGAGCCCCCAACCACCTCGCAGGCCAGGTCCACGACCCGGTTCGCGGCAACCGTGGCCTGCCACTTGGCGGCCAGCACCTTCGGCCCCCACATCGGTCCGTGGTCAACCCCGAGGACCCAGTCCCGTGCAACCGCGTCGACGCAGCTGCGCGCGGCGTCGAGAGTCAGGTACATGTCCGCGACCTGGTGCTGCACCAATGGATGGTGGGCGAAGGTGCCGCGGGGGATCGCGATGGAGGCGCGTCGGGCGGCCTGCTCGACCGCGATCTCCAGCGCCCGTTCGGCAATGCCGACGTAGACGTTGGCGATGAGAGTTACCGCCCAGACCAGCATCACGGCGACCGCCGGATGGCTCGGCGGGCCCGCCGGAACGACGCAGAGCACGTCCGAGTCGGGCACGAACACATCCTCGAGCACGGTGTCGTGGCTCTCGGTGGCCCGCATTCCCTGGGCGTCCCAGTTCGGGACAGTGGTCAGGCCGGGAGCGTTGTGCGGCACGAAGCCGTGTACGACGACCGGGGCGGCCGGATCGGCGGCGTCCATGGCGTGGAACCCGAGCCGGTCCCAGTGCGGCCCGAGCGAGCCGAACATCTTCCGGCCGGTGATTCGCCAGCCGCCCTCGACGCGGCGCGCCGACGTGGTGGACAACGCCATCGGGATGTCGTTGCCGACCTCGGCGTGCCCGGAGGCGAGGATGTCTCCGTCCATGACGTACCCGCTGACCAGGACCGCCTCGGGCCGCCCCATTCGGTGCAGGTCTGCGGCCAGGCCCACCCAGTAGTGGTGCATGCAGGTCGACAGGGCCGCGGCCGGCGAGTAGCGCGCCATCCGGCGCTGTTCGCCGCCGAGCTCGGTGAGGTTTAGGCCGAGGCCGCCGAGGTCTTCGGGTAGTGCCGCCGTCAACCAGCCGGCCGCACGGAGGTCGGCGAGGTCCTCGACGGCGTAGCGGCCAACGGCGTCGTGGTGGGCAGCGCGCTCTCGGAACCTCTGCAGGGTTTCCTCGGACAGGGAGCGGATTGCGGTAGCGGTGGTTGTCGTCATGGCGGCCACGCTAGGAAGCGGATCGGTGCGTGCTCATCGGGTGAACGCTCCATCCGGCGCTCCATTTCCGGATTGGAGCGTTCGGCCGATGAATCGCAGGCGCTGCCTTCCTAGCGTCGGCGGGGATACATCCGCTCAGAAGGGAACCGCTATGCGCATCCGCATCGTCACCTTCGGCCTGAACATCCCGGCCGAGGACTACACCGCACACGCCGTGCACATCGCCCCCGAGTTCATTGCGTCGCCGGGCCTGCTCGGCAAATGGTGGCTCGGCGACGTCGCCTCCGGAACGTTCGGCGGGGTATATCTGTTCGCCTCGCGGCACGACGCTGACCGTTCACGCGAGACCGACCTGTTTCGAGGCATGTTCGCCGATCCGGCGCTGAAAGACGTCACCGTCCGGGAGTATGGCGTCCTCGACGCGCCGACAGCGCTCACCGCACCGATGTCGCCGGCGGCTTCGGCGCTCCAGGCGGCACCGTGAGCCCCGGAACCGTCCTGGGCCCGGCCGTCGCCATCGACGACCTGCGGCAGGTCTTCCTCGACCTGCCTCAGCCGGTTGCCGTGGTCACCAGCCTCGGCCCCTCCGCGGAGCCGGTCGGGATGACGGTCAGCTCGCTCACCTCTGCGTCTCTGGCGCCACCGCTGGTGCTGTTCTGCCCAGCGGTGACCTCACGAGCATGGGCGGCGGCGCGCGAGCGGGGCTCCTTCGCGGTGAACATCCTCGGGCACAAGCACGCCGAGCTGGCGGTGCGGTTCGCCGGACCGGGCGACCGCTTCGCAGGCTTGCGAACATTGCCAACCGATGACGGCATCCCCGTGCTCGCTGACGCGCTCAGCGTGCTCGTCTGCGATGTCCGCGACGAGTATCCGGCCGGAGACCACACCGTCGTGCTCGGCCAGGTTCGGGCCGTCCATGCGCTCCGGAACGGCACCGGCCTGGACACCGTGTCGCTGCGGGTAGGCGGCGCTCAGGCCGCCGCGAGCCGCGCTGTCAGCTCAGCAACTGCAGGCGCCTGGTCTTCCTGCAGGAAGTGCTTTGCCGCCAGAGTATGAATCTCGTTGACGCCTGCGGCGCGACGCGCTGCCTCGCCCTCTGTTGCAAGTTTCAGCGCCGGATGATGATGAAGTCAGTGCGCCGACCGGAGTGCCGACGGTGTCCCGGCGCAGGACGTGACCGTCTCCTGACCCTTGTTGCGGCCGGTGGCGATCGCTCATGCGGCGATCGCGAGGAACAGGTATCGGTTGACGCTGCAGAAGTAGTCGAGCCCGAGGGTTTCGAGGTCGGTGCGCCAGGCCTCGACGTCGTCGGCCGTCAGGCCGGCGCGGCCGGGTACGAACCCGGCGATGAAACCGATCAGCCCGGCGCTGTATGTCTGCGGACGGTAGCCGCAGTTGAGCAGTGGGACGACCTCGCAGCGGTCGACGGTGAACCCGGCCTCGGTGAGCAGCTTGTTCAGCCGGCGCGGTAGATGCGGGTCGGCGAGGTGCTCGTTCCACGCGGCAAGCACGCGACGCATGCGTTGCGGGTCGGAAGAGTGCCACACGACCGAATCCCAATCGGTGTCGAGCACGAGTAGCCGTCCGCCCGGGCGCAGCACTCGTCGGGCCTCGGCCAGCGCGGCCGGCATGTCCGGGACGTACTCGTAGACCTGGGTGGCGGTCACGATGTCGAACGCCGAGTCGGCGTAGGGCAACTCGGTCGCCGCACCCGCTGCCAGCGTGACTCCCGCGGCGGCCGCGCGCTCGGCCGAGAGCGCGAGCATGCTCTCGCTCGGGTCGAGGCCGTGCACTGAGCCGGAAGGGCGGACGCGCTCGGCGATCTGTGCGGCAAGCAGTCCTGGCCCGGAGCCGATGTCGAGCGCATCCTCGCCGGGCCGCGGATCGAGGACGTCGAGGATTGTGCGGCGCTGGGCGACAATGTCCGGCGTGAGGTAGGTGGCCTCGATGCGCGCAGAGAGGTCGGCGTCGAACGCAAGGGTCATAGTGGGCTCCTGTCGTCGGTCCTCACCTGAGTGTGCCCGGGCGCTGATAGCGTCCCGCCGATGCGCGCATTGACCTCGTCTCGTTCGGTTCCGTACGTCGCGCTGACCGAGGTCGAGGATCCGGTGCCGCTGCCCGACCAGGCGCTGGTCCGGGTGCGGGCGTTCTCGCTCAACCGGGGCGAGGTCGAGCGGCTTCGGTCGCTGCCCGAGGGGTCGATCGTCGGGTGGGACGCCGCGGGCGTCGTCGAGCGAGCCGCGGCGGACGGCGGTGGTCCGCCTGCCGGTGCGCGAGTCGTCGGTCTGACAAGAGCGGGCGCCTGGGCGGAACTGGCGGCGATTGCGACCTCTCTGCTCGCGCCGGTCCCGGGTGAGGTATCCGATGCGCAGGCGGCGACACTGCCCCGCCCACGCAAGCGGGACCGCCGACCTGCGCCGCCTCTGCGCGCTAGTTGCCGACGGCCGGCTCGACGGTCAGGTCGAACTGGAAGGCTCCTGGCGCGAGCCTGCGCCCGCGCTGGACGCCCTGATGCAGCGCCGGATCGGCGGCAAGGCCGTGCTGCGCATCGACTGAGAAATCTGTTGTCCCACCGCAGGGTCATTCGAACACGCTCCAGGGAGCGCGGGACGACATATCACCTCGATAGGGTCGGGTCAACTTTCACCCGACCGAAGGAGAGTTCGGCATGGCGTCAATTTCCGAGCGGGAGAACCGGGAGATCGAGGCGGCCAACGCCTCCGGCAACACCCCAGTTGTCTTCATCCACGGCCTGTGGCTGCTGCCGAGCAGCTGGGCCAACTGGGCGGACTTCTTCAGCCAGGCCGGCTACGCGCCGTTGACTCCAGACTGGCCAGACGATCCGGAAACGGTTGACGAAGCCAGGGCAAACCCGGACGTCCTCGCCAAAAAGACGCTGAAGCAGGTCGCCGACCACACCACCGAGATCATCAATGCCTTGGACAAGAAACCAGCGGTCATGGGGCACTCGACCGGTGGCTTGCTGGCGCAGATGCTCGCGGGCCGGGGCCTCTCGGCGGTCACCGTAGCTATCGACCCCGGGGTCTTCCGCGGGGTCCTGCCTCTGCCGGCCTCGGTGCTCAAGGGAGTGGGCCCGTTCCTGGTCAACCCGCGGACGCGCGGCCGCGCGATCACGCTCACGTTCGACCAGTTCAAGTACGGCTGGGCCAACGCCCTGGACGAGAAGGAGGCCAAGGAGCTCTACGACACATTCCATGTCGCCTGCTCCGGCATCGCCCTCGTGCAGATGGGCAACGCGAACCTCAATCCGTGGACGCAGGCGAAGGTCAACACGAAGAATCCCGACCGCGGTCCGCTGCTGATCATCGACGGCGAGAAGGACCACACGGTGCCGTGGGCGATCGCGAACGCCGCCTACAAGCGGCAGAGGCGCAACCGCGCCGTGACGGAGATCGTGAAGATACCGAACCGAGGCCACGCCCTCACGATCGACCACGGCTGGCGCGAGGTCGCCCAGACGGCGCTCGACTTCGTCAAGCGGTTCAGCTGAGCGGTCACTGCGCGGCGGTTGATCGATTCCTCTAGCCTCCATGGAGCGGTAGCCTCTTGCATTGATGAGGCCGCGGATATTCCTCGGGTCGTCCGCGCAGCAGGAGAAGTTGCTGCAGGCGCTCACCCGAGGTCTTCAAGACATCGCCGACGTCGACGCGTGGACGACGGTCTTCAACCCAGGCGTCTCGACCCTCGGCCGGCTCGTCGAGCTCACCCGCGAGGTCGATTTCGCCGCGTTCGTCTTCGCCCAGGACGACTGGACAGCGAAGGGAGCGTCGCCTGAGGCAACCTCCGGACAGGCCTCACCGCGCGACAACGTCGTTTTCGAAGCGGGCCTGTTCGGGGGGGCGCTCGGTATCCGCCGGACGTTCATCCTCCACGCGAACGGTGCCAAGCTCCCCACGGACCTGCTCGGTTTGACCTCGATCCGGTACGACCCCGACACCACGCCGGCCATCGTGCGTCAGATCAACCAGAAGCTTCGGAACGCAATCACGGCGGAAGGCCGGATCAGCCGTATAGAGGGTGATTGGTGGCAACTGTCCCTGACCGCCAGAACGGAACTCGAACCGTCTGCGATCTCGCTGCTGACGATCCGCCGTGATCGCGCCGGCGCGCTCGAGATCTCTGGGCGGGGATGGCGGGCCGATGGCACGCTATCCGTGCGTTACTGGAGCGAGGCGTCGAAGGAACGCCTCGATCCGCCCGGCATCTTCTACTTCTGGAACGGCGAACGTCCTCGCGATCCGAACGCTCCCCGACTCGAGGGGATCGGTGAGATCAAGCTTGAGAGCGTCGATCGTGCCGACGGCTACTGGACGACGCGCTCGGAGGGCGGCGACACCTTCCATGGGCGGACCTCTGGAATCTACTTCCGGGCCGACCCAGGTGACGCGGCGGTGCTCGACGGCAACGACGCCGCCGAGCGGGCGAAACTCATCGAACGGCGGCTCGAGGAATGGAAGTCGCTATCGGACTCTTGACCTCCGTCGCGCCGATACGTCGGGGCGAGTAACCTGCGTCACGTCGACGAGGAAGGCGGCCATCGGAATGAACGTCCGTGATGTGATGACGGCGAGTCCGCGCAGCGCAACGCCCGACACACCGCTCAGCCAGGTCGCCGAGCTTATGGAGACCGAGGACGTGGGGGCGATTCCCATCCTCAACGGGGATCGGCTCGTGGGAATGATCACCGATCGCGACATCGTCATTCGCGCGGTCGCCAAAGCGAAGGATCCGCGAGGGATGCCGAGTCGGGAGATTTCGTCGGGCGAACTCGTCACGGTCGGGCCCGATCAAGATATTTCAGACGCACTTCACCTGATGGGACAGCACCAGGTGCGACGGCTGCCGGTCGTCGACGATCAGAATCGGCTCGTGGGCGTGGTGTCCCAGGCCGACATCGCGATCGAAGCCGAGGACAAGTCCGTGGGGGAGATGGTCGCTGAGATCTCTCAACCGCCCCCAGGGTCGCGGTAGCCGCAGCCCACGCCACCGCTCGCCATCCTCTTCAAGGGGCCCGACGCCCTGCGCAGGCCTCCGGCCGCCGGCCGTATCCGCCGTGATGGGCGCTGGCCGGACGAACAGGTCAAGCGCTTCTGCCGAGCTGCCGCTCGGCTAGCCCGGCCGCCAGATTGCGCCGCTCTGGTCGAGCAGTTCGTCTGCGGCGGCATCAGCCGGTTCCGAGCCCGGCGCGCAGGAAGGCGGTGGCCTGGTCGATGGCGGCTCGCGTGGCGCGGGTTTCGTTGAGCGCATTGAGCAGCATGAAGTCGTGGATGGTGCCGTCGTAGCGGACAGTTGTGACGGGGACGCCGGCTGAGCGGAGCCTGGCGGCATAGGCTTCTCCCTCGTCGCGCAGCGGGTCAGCCTCGTCGACACACAAATAGGTGGGCGGCAGTCCGGTGAGCTGCTCGATGCTGGCCTGATTCGGCGATGCCGTGATCTCAGCGCGCTGTGCCGGGTCGGTCGTGTAGGCGTCCCAGAACCACTCCATCGCCTTGCGGGTGAGGTAGTAGCCGGTGGCGAACTGCTCATAGGAGGCAGTGTTCATCGCCGCGTCGGTGACCGGGTAGTACATCGACACCTGCACGAAGGTGACGTCGCCACGTTCCTTGGCCATCAGCGCCAGCGCGGCGCTCATGTCGCCGCCGACCGATTCGCCGGCCACCGCCATGCGGCTGGCGTCCAGGCCCTTGGACGCTCCGCTGCGGGTGATCCACTGGGCGGTGGCGTAGCCCTGCTCGATCGCGACCGGGTAGTGGGCTTCGGGCGAGTTCGGGTACTCCACGAACGCGAGCGCTGCGCGGGCGCCGACGGCGAGCTCGCGCACGAGCCGGTCGTGAGTGGCGGCGTTGCCGAGGATCCAGCCGCCGCCGTGCATGTACACGATGACCGGGAGCATGCCGGTCGCTCCTTGCGGCTTAATGAGGCGCACCCGTGCGTCTCCGACTTGGGCGGGAACGGTGATCCACTCGTCGTCGACCGGCAACTTGCTGATCGGGCCGGACTGTGCGTCTTCGAGGACCTTCCGCGCGTCGGCTGGCGTCATCTCGTACAAGAACGGCGGTTTCGAGAACGCATCGGCAACCTGCTGTGCTGCAGGCTCGAGAACAACGGGGCTGGCAGCGGTCATGACAGTGCTCCTTACCCAAAGGCCCGGACATGGACATAGCCAAGAGCGCGCAGCGCGTCGTCGGCGCCGGCTACCCCGATGGTCCTCCGGCCGTCGTTTCGACCGCGTCAAGCACGAGCGACACACCGAAGCCGCGCAGATCGGTACACCGAAGTCCGACTGCGAGCACGCGAAAGCGCAAAGGCCGCAGGCTGCCTAGTTGAAGCTCGTGGCCAAGTCCATCGGCTAACTCGGAAATGACCCCTTTCGTAAGTGCGAAAGACTCTCACGCGAGACCTCCGATGCCCTTCAGCTGGATGAGGCCGACGAGTGATCGACACCCCGAACTCCCTCGACAGCTCGAGCCTCGACGGTTTAAGCCGGATACGCCTTCGTATACGCCAGAGCCTCCAGTAATTGGCGCGGTGAAGTGCGATAGCGGAAGGGTGATCGCGGCAGATGCGTCGATCATGCCGTTAGGGAACACAACTGATGCTGTGCACTCTTCCTCAGAACTAGGGAATATCTGGCAAGTAATGTCAGCGTGACCGGTCATGCCTCTCGATGTCACAAAGGAATTCAGATTCGCTATTACATCGCCGGCTCCGCCCAATCCGACAGAATTGTTGGTGGCAGAGACGAGTGTCGTGCGGAGTGTAATGACTTGATCGCCCTCCCGTCCGTCGCTCGACGACGCCGACGTGATGGCAACACCGCCGGCCATTAGCGCCAGCGCCCCGGCGAGAATCCCCAGAACACGCGGCAGCTTGCGGCGTCGTGACTCTTCAACGGTGTCCGACTCTGCTGACGATTTGTCGCTCCGCGGCGTAATCCTGTACAGGCTGTTGTTCGGATGGTCGGCCAACTACTCGGCAGCGTCCAACTCCCCGAAGATCATGACCTGGCGCAGGCTTTGGCGCCTGCGCCTCAGCAAGTTCAATACGGCACGGTTCTCCCTAGCGCTCAGCGGTGGAACTCCTTAGCGTATGCCTGACACAAGCTAAGGGAGGCGCAATGAGTACCGAGGACGGCAGCAGTGGCGCAAGCGGGATGGGGGAACAGCAGGTGCCAGGGCTCGAGGGCAGCGATCTTCGTGACGGCTACGCCGAGATCGGCGACGTGCGACTGCATTACGTCGAGGCCGGCGAGGGTCCGTTGATCGTTTTGCTGCACGGCTTTCCCGAATTCTGGTACGGCTGGCGGCTGCAGATCGAGCCGCTTGCGGCAGCGGGATTCCGCGTTGTCGCACCCGACTTGCGCGGCTATAACCTGTCATCGCGGCCGGACGACGTCGGCGCCTACGACACCGACCAGCTGGTCGCCGATATCCGCGGTCTCATTGAAGAACGCGGTGCCGAGTCCGCGCTTCTGGTCGGACACGACTGGGGCGGGACCGTCGCCTGGGCCCTCGCGATGAACCATCCGGATGTCGTGGAGCGGCTGGCCATCCTCAACGCCGCCCATCCGCGGAAGCTCTCGCAGGGTCTGCACCACCCGGGCCAGCTCCGGAAGTCTTGGTACTTTTTCTTCTTCGACCTGCCGGAGCTGCCCGAAACCGTCGTACGCGCGAACCACTGGCATTTCTTCCGGCACTTTCTGCGCGACGCCCGTCCCGAGTACACGCCGGAGGAGATCGACCGTTACGTCGAGGCGTGGTCACAGCCAGGCGCAGCAACCGGGATGATCAATTACTACCGGTCCTCAGTGCGGACCCCACCCAAGAAAGCCGAAGCGGCGCTCCGCCCGATCAGCGCGCCCACACTGGTGATCTGGGGGCAGGATGATCGATACCTCGGCTCCGAACTAGCCGAGCCCGAGCAGGACGACGTACCCAACCTCGACCGCGTCGAGCGTCTGCCCGACGCGTCCCATTGGGTGCACCACGACCAGCACGAGCGCGTCAACCAGCTGCTCATCGAGTTTTTCGCCCCCGCGCTACAAGCCTAGACATAGCAGAGGTGGTCATCCCATGCGTTCGGGCATCATCCCCGGCAGGCGCACCATGAGCTCAACGCGGGCGCCGACATCGTCGAGGTCGAGTGCTCGCACGTGATCACGATCTCCAAGCCGGAAGTCGTAAGCGACCACATTCTAAAAGGCCGCCCGCCTCGTCGCTGGCACGCAGCAGTAAACGACGACGAGCACGGCACCAACGATGAACACCGAAAAGGAGTCAATGACTGAGCCGCGAACAAACACCTCGTTCGCCGCGCTGAAGCAGATCAATGCCGGGGTATTGAGCATTGGATATGCCGAGGCCGGCCCGGTCGGCGGGCCGGCCGTAATTTTGCTGCACGGGTGGCCGTACGACATTCACAGCTTTGCCGAGGTCACCCCAGTGCTGGCATCGCGAGGCTACCGGGTGATCGTCCCCTACCTGCGTGGGTATGGCACGACCCGCTTCCTTGCCGATGCGACGCCGCGGAACGGCCAGCAAGCGGCACTCGGGGTCGACACCATCGCACTCATGGATGCTCTCGGCATCGGCGAAGCAATCATCGGCGGGTTCGACTGGGGGGCGCGGTCGGCCGACGTCGTCGCCGCTCTTTGGCCGGACCGCTGCAAGGCGCTCGTCTCGGTGAGCGGGTACCTGATCGGCAGCCAAGCCGCCAACAAGGCGCCACTGCCACCGCGGGCCGAGTACGCCTGGTGGTACCAGTATTACTTCGCCACCGAGCGCGGCCGGGCGGGCTACGAAAGGTACCGGCGCGATTTCAGCAAGCTCATCTGGCAGCTCGCCTCACCCAAGTGGGCCTTCGACGACGCCACGTTCGCCCGCAGCGCGGCCGCCTTCGACAACCCGGATCACGTCGCGATCGTGATCCACAATTACCGCTGGCGGATCGCGCTGGCTCCGGGCGAGCCGCAATATGACGACCTGGAACAGCGGCTTGCCGACGCCCCGGCTATCGCCATTCCCACGATTTCCCTCGAAGGCGACGCCAATGGCGCGCCGCACCCCGAACCCGATGCCTACGCGAGCAAATTCTCCGGCAAATATATGCACCGGACCATCTCAGGCGGCGTCGGGCACAACTTGCCGCAAGAGGCTCCCCAGGCCTTCGCCCAGGCGATCGTCGATGTCGACAGCTTCTGACCGGCTCAGAGCGGCGGCGCCCCTGACGTCGTGAGCTCCCGCGGCACCGCCCACCACTGGTCGGGCCGGTCGACGACCGGCGCGGCGCGACCTTGTTCGAGCACGCGGGCCATACGGAACAAGAATGCGGCGATACCGGCGGACCCCTGCATCCACGACGTCCCCGGCGGCAGCAGAGGCGGAGCGATGCGATACTCGATGAAACGCCAACGCGCTCCGGCATCGTCCCGGTCTGCTCGTTCGACGAGCGCGTCGGCCATCTTTCGAGCTGCCTCGAGCAGCCATCCGGCCTGTTCGTGGTCGGCCGCGTCCTGATAGGCGTCGAGCAGTATGTCGCCGACACCGGCGGTGCCGCAGCATCGTCCGTCGTTGTCCCAGAAGCCTGGCCGCAGCCGCTGCGGAACTCCGGCGTCGAGGATCGCGTCGAAGCAGCGTTGCCGCAGCCACGCGGTGGGGTAGCCGCCGACCTCAGCGACGCCGGCTCGGGCGAGGGCGGCGAACAGCTGCGAGGTCCCCGCGGGACCGTGGCACCAGGTGTAGGTCACGGACTCAACCTCCCGGCGGGAGGGTGGGATCGTGTGTGGCACGACGAAGCCGTGCTCGTCGAGCTGCCCAACGGACAGGAGATGCTCGGCACCACGGACGGCCGCCGCGACCAGGTCGGGCCGGCCCAGTGCCGTTCCCGCAACCGCGAGTGCGGACGCGATGCCTGCCGTTCCGTGCGCGAAGTTCGGCCCTCGGGACACGGCGTGCGGAACCATCCCCCAATCCAGACCCGCCTCTGTCTCGTCGGCGTCGTCCAGCAACGCGTCACACCCGGCGGAGACGAGGTCTGCGGCACCGCCGGTCCACAGCACCGTGAGCACGATCCCGGCCGTCCCGCCGATGATGTCGGTCAGCACCGTGCCGGCGTACGGAGCGGGCCCGGGCAACGCCCACCCCGCGGGCGTGCGCGACTCGCCGATCCGGCGCATCGCGTCCTGTTCAGCGCCAGGCGCGAGATGACGCAACCCCGTCGCGATTCCGGCCAGACCCTCGTACAGCGACGGATCGTCGCTCGTGCGGGACCGACGCCCGAGCCGCGCGACCACACCGTCGGCCAGGCGCTGCTCCCGTTCGGTGAAAGGCCGGTGCTGTGCCAGCTCAGCGAGTAGGAGTGCGGTCCCCGAGATGCCGATGTACAGGCCGTCGCGGTCCCACGCCGCCGCGGCTTGGGGCGCTTCCTCATCGACAGACTCGGGCAGCCACGGCCCGTCGTCGTCACGCACCTGATCGAGCGTCCACGACCACCCCGCTTCCGCGAGGTCCCGATACGTCGCAGCGTCCGACACGTCACTCCTTCGAGTCGAGCACGAGCCATCCTCCACCGACCACAGCTGAGCCGGGTTCCTGAGGCGCGACTAGGCCCAGAGATCGTCCAGCGTCGGGAGCGTAAGCCTGGCTGCGGTTGGTACTTGTTGCGGCCGCGGTAGGGGTAGAGCGGATTCGGTGATGTCGAGTGTGATGAGCACGGCGTCGGTCAGGAATCTGCTGGCGGGTGCGAGGCTATGTCGGTCGCTGGTGGTGTGGCGCTGGTGGGGTATGCGCAGCGGGGTGTAGAGGGTGAGCTGGTCGCGGGCGCGGGTGAGCGCGACGTAGAACAGTCGCTGTTCTTCGGCGAGTCCGGCGTCCGTGCCCAGGGCCATGTCGGAGGGGAAGGCGCCGTCGATCAGGCCGATGACGTGGACGGCGTTCCATTCGAGGCCCTTGGCGGAGTGCACTGTGGTCAGCGTGAGGTAGTCCTCGTCGAGGTGTGGTGGGCCAGCTAGGTCGCTGGAAGAGGCCGGCGGGTCAAGAGTGAGGCCGGCGACGTAGTCGGCCAGGCTGGGTGCGGTGGCGGCGGCCGCCGCGAGCCGGTTGAGGTCCTCGAGCCGGGCGTGGTGGTCGGGATAGCGGCGGGTCAGTAAGGGTCGAAGCAATGCGACGATCGCCGCGACGCGATCGGCGGTGGTGCAGTGATCGCGGGCCGCGGCGAGTGCGGTGAGCGTGGCGGTGAGCTTGAGCCGCGCGGTGGCAGGGGCGGCCGCGATCGCCTCGGCGTGCTGGTCGCGGTCTGGGGCATTGGCAGGTTGCAGCAGGGTCAACAGGCTGCGGGCTCGCGCTGGGCCGATGCCGTCGTGCAGGCGCAGTAGCCGGTACCAGGCGATCTCGTCGCCGCGATTGTCGAGGAGCCGTAGGCCGGCTAGGAAGTCTTTGACGTGCGCGGCTTCGAGGAATCGGAGCCCGCCGTACTTGCGGAACGGGATGTGACGTGCGGTGAGTTCGATTTCCAGCAGGTCGCTGTGGTGCCCGGCGCGCATGAGGACGGCCTGGTCCCGCAGCCGCGTGCCAGCCTCGACGTTCGCCAGGACCTCCTCGGCGACCAGGCGGGCTTCGGCGGGCGCGTCATAGCAGCGGATCAGCCGGGGTTTGGATCCGTCCCGCCGATCGGAATACAACCGTAAGTGGAGAGCGTCGATGGTGGTCGGCCGAACCAGGTTGGCGAGGTCCAGCAGGGGTTGCCGGGCGCGGAAGTTACGTTGCAGGCGCACGGTCGTCACGCCCGGCAGGGTGTTGGCCAGGTCAGTGAGGTGGGCTGGGTCGGCGCCCCGGAAACCATAGATGGACTGGGCGTCGTCGCCGACCACGGTGAGTCCGGTCCCGTCCGGGCGCAGACGCCGGACGATGTCGACCTGGACCTGGTTGACGTCTTGGTACTCGTCGACCAGCACGTGATCCCAGCGGCCGGCGATCACCGGACCGAGGGTGGGATCGGTGAGCAACGACCGCCAGGCCAGCAGCAGGTCGTCGAAGTCGAGCAGCCTCGCGGCCCGTTTGCGGGCCATATAGACGCGGAACAAGTCGAGGATTTTTTCGGTGTGCCGGTCGCACCACGGGAACTCGGCGGCGAGCACCTCGCGGGCCGGACGGCCGGTATTGACCGCCCGGGAATAGGCGTCCACAAGGGTGTCCGCGCGGGGAAAACGTTCCGCTGTCCCGGCCAGGCCATGGTCGTGCCGCAGCAGGTCCATCAGTTCGGCGGCGTCGCCCTGATCGAGGACGGTGAACTGCGGCGCCAGGCCCAGCGCGTCGCCGTGCTGGGTGATCAGGCGGTGCGCGACCGCATGAAAGGTCCCACCCCACAACCGTCCGGTCACGCGTCGGTCGCCACACAAATACGCGACTCGGGCCAGCATGTCCGCGGCCGCTCGGCGGGTGAACGTCAGCAGCAGTACTCGCGCTGGGTCGGCGCCGTGGGCCAGCAGCTGCGCCACCCGCGCGGTCAGCGTGCGGGTCTTGCCGGTGCCGGCGCCGGCCACGATCACCAGCGGGCCGCCGGTGTGCGTGACCGCGTCCAGCTGCGCATCGTCGAGTCCCGCGTCCCACTCCGACTCGAACATGAGTGCGAGCCTAGGCCGAGCCGGAACCGGACCGCCGACCGGCACGCCGAGGATCCGCAAGCACAGATCCCGCCGGTGCGCTCAATGTGTCGGGCGATTGTCCACGTCGGGTGGCTTAGGGAAACATTCGAATTCTGGTCGACAAATTTCAACACCGCGTTCCAGCTTCCACGGAGGATTGGGTTCATGGAGATCAAAGCTGCGGTCCTTGGCGCCATGGGCGCTGCGCCGCCGTACGCGTCGTCGACGCCCCTTGCGGTCGAGACCCTCGAGCTTGATCCTCCGGGGCCGGGCGAGGTAGTGATACGGATGAAGGCCGCCGGCTTGTGCCACTCTGACCTGTCGGTTATCAACGGTGATCGGCCGCGGCCGGTGCCTATGGCGTTAGGGCATGAGGCGGCCGGTGTCGTCGAGGAGGTCGGCCCGCTCGAGGGCGGAGTCGGCGGGCCGGAGCTGAAGCCGGGCGACCATGTCGTGTTGGTATTCGTTCCGTCGTGCGGGCATTGCGAGCCGTGCGCGGAAGGACGTCCGGCATTGTGTGAACCGGGCGCGGCGGCGAATACCGCGGGGACGTTGCTTTCTGGTGCGTGTCGTCTGCACCGGGGCGACGGAACGGCAGTCAATCATCACCTCGGCGTCTCGGCGTTCGCTGAATACGCCACCGTCTCTCGTCGCTCGCTGGTCAAGGTCGATCCGGACCTGCCATTCGACGAGGCGGCTCTGTTCGGCTGTGCCGTGTTGACCGGGGTGGGTGCGGTGGTGAACACAGCCGGAGTCAAAGGCGGATCGGCCGTAGCCGTCGTCGGGCTCGGCGGGGTCGGCCTAGCCGCGCTGCTCGGCGCCGCGGCCGCGGGCGCGCGTGAGCTCGTCGCGGTCGACCTGTCCGAGGACAGGTTGGCCTTCGCCGGAGAGCTCGGCGCGACCATGACCGTGAACGCGAGCGATCCCGAGGCCGCCGACCGGATTCGCGCTGCGACCGGCGGCGGAGTCGACTACGCCTTCGAAATGGCCGGATCCATCCCAGCCCTCGACCTGGCTTATCGCATCACCCGCCGAGGCGGCATGACGGTCACCGCCGGCCTCCCACCGCCGACGGCCACCATGCCACTCACACCGGTCAGCCTCGTCGGCGAAGAACGCACCCTCAAAGGCAGCTACCTCGGAACGGCAGTGCCGAGCCGCGACATACCCCGCTACATCGCGCTCTACCGGCATGGGCGGCTGCCGGTCGATCGGCTGAAGAGCGGCACGCTGCAGCTCCAGGACATCAACGAGGGCTTCGACAAGCTGCACGAGGGAAAGGCCATCCGCCAGGTGGTCCTGCTATGAGCAAGAGATGGAGGATTGAACGGTGACCGACATCCCAGCTGTGCCCGCCGCCGGCGAGACCGCGCGCAGAGACGATGCGCTCTCGAACGCATGCGTCGATGAGTACCTGCGCCGGCCTGACGTTGGGCCGGTCGAGGGCCCTCCGCCGCTTGACCATCCGTGCGTGGCACAGGCCGAGCACTGGTGGCCGAATCCCGGCGAGGACCCGGTGGCTTCCTTCGGCGACGTGTCCGTGAGTTATAGCGGCGTGCCGGCGGTCGCTGGCGTCTCGTTCCCGGTCCCACGTGGCTCGATCGTCGCGCTCATCGGGCCGTCCGGCTCGGGTAAGAGCACGCTGATCCGTTGCCTGAACCGCCTGAACGACCTCGTGCCCGGCTGCCGGGTTGAGGGCGACGTGCGCTACCGGGGCGTCGATCTGTATGGGCGGGACGTCGACCCGGTCGCCGTGCGCACGCGCATCGGCCTCGTTTTCCAGCGGCCCAACCCGTTCCCGAAGTCGATCTTCGACAACGTCGCGTTCGGCCCGCGGACGCTCGGATTCCACGGCGACATCCACGACATTGTCGAGCGCGCGCTGCGCCGCGCTGCGCTGTGGGAGGAGGTGAAGGACCGCCTGCACGAAAGTGCGCTGGCGCTGTCGGGCGGCCAGCAGCAGCGGCTGGTGATCGCGCGCGCACTGGCTATCGACCCCGACATCCTGCTGATGGACGAACCGGCATCCGCGCTGGATCCGATCAGCACCTCGCGGATCGAGGACCTGATGCGCGAGATCACGCCGGAAGTAACGATCGTGATCGTTACCCACAACCTTCAGCAGGCCCGCCGCGTCGCCGACTTCACCGCGTTCCTGACCCCGGAGCCCGACGGCGACGGCGCCGCTCTCGTCGGCCGACTTGTCGAGTTCGGGACGACAGAGAAGATCTTCTCTCACCCAGCCGACGAACGGACCGAGGCCTATGTCAGCGGCCGCTACGGCTGAGTCGGTCGCTCAGGGTCGTCGCTGGAGAGCCTCCGCCGCGCTGTGGGCACCATGTCATGCTTGACTCATGGCGATGCCGCGGAACATTCCTCGCCCCGGGCTCAACCTGCAGTACCCGATGTCGCTCGGGGTCTACGACACCTACCCGCAGGCGCAACACGTCGTCGATTACTTGGCCGATCACGACTTCCCCGTGCAGAACGTTGCCATAGTCGGCACCGAACTCAAGTCGATCGAGCGCGTCACCGGGCGCCTGACGCGCGGGAAGGTCGCCTTGGCCGGCGCTATCTCCGGGCTGTGGATCGGGCTGTTCGTCGGAATAGCGTTCGCGCTGTTCAGCGACAGAGGTCAGCTTGGCTTTCTGATTACCACCCCGCTGCTGGGGGCGCTGTTCGGCCTGATCTGGAGTCAGCTCGGCTTCACCGCCGCTACCCAAAGCGGGACGCGGGACTTCGCCTCGGTCAGCCAGATCGTCGCGACCAAGTACGAGGTCCTCGTCGAGCACAACCTGGCCGAGCAAGCCCGCTCGCTGCTTGCGGCGATTCCCCCGACCTAAGAATCCAGCGGTCTTCCCATTACGGCTCTGAGCGTCACCAAGAACATGGGACGCCTATCGCGCGCAGGCACGTGCTACTTCAGCGAGAAGGTCACCGGGCTTGCGTCGTATTCGTCGAACGCGCTTGTCCGCACAATCAGGTCCAGAGTCCATCGGCCTGGCACGGGGATGTTCAGGCCGAGAGATATGAAATGTCCGGTTCCGGCGATGCTCAGATGTACCGGCAGGTTAACGATGCTGCGCGTCGGCTGACTCAGAGTGGCGCGGACTTCGGGAACGATCAACTGCGTGCCGGCTCGAGACAAGGTATAGACGTGCAGGTTGTTCGGGCCGGCTCGGGTGCTGTCTAGCGTGACGTCGACGAGCACGTCGGGACCGGCGTGGACTTCCGCGGCTAGCGGGCGGGTTGCGGAAAGCCGTGCGGGCTGGGCGTTGACGAGCAGCGACGCGATGGCCAGCACGCCGCCGGCAACCACCAACTCGGTGGTGGTCGTGCGCCGGAGCCAGGCCTGGCGCTTCTGCGGCAACGAAGGCGAAGCATCGGAGGATTCGGCGGCATCCGGCAGGCGTCCCGCCAGCATGCTGGCCGAGTCGCCCGCCGCAACGGGTAGCGGCAGGTTTCGTCGTCGGAACAGCGGCGGGTCAAGTGCGCCGTGCGTGAAGACCCGGCTGCAAGTGCCGAGCACGACGATGACGCAAAACAGCCCGATCTTGATGAGAACCAACCGACCGTAGGCCGTGGTGACGAGGTTGCCCAGTGAGCCAACTTGCCGCCAGGCCGCGAAACCGCCGGACCCAGCGATCGCGATGATCGACAGCAGCGCGAGCTGGGAGAACACCACGATCGCGTGGTGCGGAATCACGGTGCTACCAGCGCGGCGGCCCAGGAGGCTAGTTACCAGCACGGCCAACCCGCCGACCCAGATCGCGACCCCGGCGAGATGAATGAAATCGAACGGGATGGCTAACCCGACCCACCGTCCGGCGCTGGCGTGACCGGCCAGCCCAACGGTGAGCAGGATGACGGTCGCGGCCGCAAGCCACGGCAGCACCCGCGCCGAGAGCGCGAGGAACCGTGTGGGGTTGGCGAGGTCGATCAGCGACATGGTATCCTGATAATCACCGGGGGCTGCTCACGCAATCAGCATAAAAGCGGGCCGCGAAAGTTGATCGGGGTCAAGGTCAATCAAGTCCATGCCGCAGGCTGGCCGCTGCCGCGAACGGGCCGATCACGAGGCTGACCAGCGACAGCGCACACAGGATCGAGAACGGCGCGCCGAACGTCATGGGGCCGACGATCACGGCCTGCGAGGCTGCGACGCCGAAAATCAGCACGGGAATCGACAGCGGCAGCACCAGCACGGCCATCAGCA